>Ga0182024_10000905_pt1 | contig 76408 bp, 72 predicted proteins | sample P32metaG_FD_120480 | JGI IMG/M metagenome (GOLD analysis project Ga0182024, IMG submission 120480) | Permafrost microbial communities from Stordalen Mire, Sweden - P3-2 metaG (Illumina Assembly) | ecosystem: Environmental > Terrestrial > Soil > Wetlands > Permafrost | place: Sweden: Stordalen...
CCCGTGTGCCTATCTGGTGGGCCTTCTGCATCCGCTGGTGGTGGACGAGCTCGGCCTGCGGGACCGGGGCTACCGGGTCCACATCGTCGACCCCCATCTGTGGTGCCCGTTCGAGGACGGGACCTCGATCGCCCTGTGGAACGATTCGCAGCGCAGTGCGGCGGCGGTGGCCGAGCTGGCGCCGAGCGACGCCGAGGGGTTCGCCGCCTACGAGGCGCTGTTCGGCCGCATCCGTCGGGCGCTTCGGGGACCGGGGCGCGACAGCTGGGTGGGCGACGCCCCGGACCGGCCGGCGTTGGAGGACCTGTTGGGCCACGACCCCGAGGCCATGGAGGTCGTCTTCGAGGCCTCGATCGCCGACGTGGTGGAACGCCATGTGGGCGACGAGCGGTTGCGCACGGCGTTGCACGGGCAGGGAGTCATCGGCACCTACGCCGGACCCCGCGACGCGGGAACGGCCGCCGTCCACCTGATGCACGCGAGCGGGACGCTCGAGGGGGAACCGGGGGCGTGGGGCTATGTGCAGGGCGGGATGGGCCGGATCTCGTTCGCTCTGGCCGACGCCGCCGTCGAGGCCGGGGCCGTTCTCGCCACCGGGGTACAGGTGGTCGCCATTGTTCCCGGCGAGGGGGTCCGGCTCGAGGGTGGCGAGATGGTCCACGCGCCGGTGGTGGTTTCCAACGCCGATCCGCGACGCACGCTGGCGCTGTGCGAGGACAAAGGGCCGGAGACGTTTCGGCAACGGGTGGCGCAGTGGCGCATCGACAGCCCGGTGCTGAAGATCAACTGTGCTCTGAGCGGGCTACCGAGTTTTCCCGCCGCCGGGCCGGAGGTGGAACCGCACCGGGCCATGGTGACGATCAGCACGGGCATCGACGCCACCCAGGCGGCGTACGAGACGAGCAGGAGCGGCGTGCCCGCCCCGGCGTGGTGCGAGCTGTACTTCCACACCGCGTACGACGCGTCGGTGGCGCCGGAGGGACGCCATGCCATGAGCGTGTTCGCCCAGTACGTCCCCTACCAACTGGCCGAGGGGAGTTGGGAGAGCCGTCGGGACGCCATCGCCGACGCCGCCATCGCCGAGGTCGAACGTTTCGCTCCCGGGCTGGCCGGTCTCATCGAGCACCGGCAGGTACTCGGTCCTCCGGACATCGAGGAGCGGATGGGCCTGACCGGAGGCCACATCTTCCAGGGTGACTGCCTGGCCGAGCAGCTGTGGGACCGGCGCTTCGGTCCCCGGCTGCCCATCGACGGCGTTTACCTGTGCGGTGCGGCCACGCATCCTGGTGGAAGCGTGATCGCCGTCAACGGACGCAACGCGGCGATGGCCGTGCTCCGCGACGCGGACAGTTGATGGCACGATGGGCCCATGGATAGGACCGACGTCACGCGCTGGATCGAGGCCTACGAGCGGGCATGGCGTTCGCAGGGCACCGACCAGTTGGCCATGGTGTTCGCCCCCGAGGTGACGTACCGGACCTCTCCGTGGGACGAGCCGGTGAAAGGTCTCGACGATCTGGCGCGGTTGTGGGAGCACGAGCGGGCCGGACCGGACGAAGGCTTCACGATGCAGAGCGAGGTCGTCGCCGTCGAGGGCCGGACGGCCGTGGTGCGGGTGTCGGTCGACTACGAGGACCCGGCCGTGGGCCGATGGCGCGACCTATGGGTGTTGCAGTTCGCCACGGGCGGGCGCTGTGCGGTGTTCGAGGAGTGGCCCTTCGCTCCGGACGTCGATGACCCAGCGGTGAACGGCGTCTGAGGCACCGCCGTTGGCACCCGTCGCGCCTTCGAGGCCCCCGGTCAGAAATCGAGACCCGAAAGCTCGGGCACCGTCTTGAGCGCCCTGTCGCGGGCCGCCAGCCAGCGGGTGCGGGTGGTGGCACGACGGGCCTCGCCCGTGCGGGGCTCGACCACGCGCTGCGGAGTCCAGGCCGCCGCCACCTCTTCCTCGTCGGCCCAGACGCCAAGGGCCATGCCGGCCAGGTAGGCGGCACCGAGGGTGGTGGCCTCGAGGACCGGCGACACCTCGACGGGACGGCCGACGGCGTCGGCCAGCGCGGTCACGAAGGTGGCGTTGGCCGACATCCCTCCGTCGACGCGCAGGGTCGGTATCGAGAGCCCGGTATCTGCCTCCGCCGCTTCGAGCAGATCGGCGCCGCGGTGCGCGATCCCTTCGAGCACGGCGCGCACCATCTCGGGTCGACCGGTGCCGCGGGTGATGCCGAGGAAGGTGCCGCGGGCGCCGAAGTCCCAGACGGGGGTGCCCATGCCGAGCAGGGCGGGGACGAACCAGACGTCGCCGGTGTCGGCGCATCGGGCTGCCACGGCGTCGGACTCGGCCGCGCTGGTGATGATGCCGAGGTCGTCGCGCAGCCACTCGACGCAGGTGCCGGCGGACAACATGATGGCTTCGACGCCCCAGGTGATCCGGCCCCGGCGTTGCCAGGCGGCGATGGGGAATGTCCCGGCGCCGCCGCGACGGGGGAAAGCCGGTCGCTTGTCGCCGACGCAGGAGTCGAGCATTCCACCGGTGCCGAACGTCACTTTCGTCAGCCCTGGCCGGGTGCAGCCCTGGCCGATGAGCGACGCCTGCTGGTCCCCGGCCATGCCGCAGATGGGAGGTGAACCGTCCAGCGCGCTGGCTTCGCCGATGACGCCCGACGAGTCCACCACCGTGGGCAGGACGCTGCGGGGGATGCGCAGGGCCTCGAGCATGGTGTCGTTCCACGCCGTTCCGTCGCCGCGTAGTCCGGTGACGCCGGCGTTGCTGGCGTCGGTCACGTGCAGGGCACCGTTCGACAGGGTCCAGGCCACCCAGGTGTCGACGGTGCCGAAGCACAGGTCGCGGCCCCGGTCGGGGTCGGCGAGGTCGAGGAGCATGGCCAGCTAGGTGGCCGATTCGTTGGGGGCCAGCCGGATCCCCTGGGCCTGCAGGGCCAGGCACATGCCGACCGTGCGCAGGTCCTGCCAGCCGATCCCGGGCCCCACGGGAACGCCGGTGGCGCGGTCCCACACGATGGTCGAGGCGCGCTGGTTGGCGATGCCGACGCCCTGCACCGGGCCCGACGCATCGAGCGTGGCCCGGGCCACTTGGAGAACGGCGTCGGCCATGGCGGTGGCGTCGAATTCGATGAAAGAAGGTGCCGGCGATGTGGGCAGAACCTCGATGTAGTGGACGTTGCCGATACGTCCGTCGCCGTCGACCGACGCGGCCCGCACCCCCGAGGTGCCCACGTCGACGACGAGGATGCTCATGACCCTTTGCTCACGGCCAACCGAGCTCCCCGAAAGGGGAAGGGAGTCCGAGCTTGCCCGGATTGAGAATGCCGCCGGGGTCGAGGGCGTCCTTCACGGCGGAGAGGACACCGAGAGACGGCCCGAGCGCCTGGGCCATGAAGCCGGACCGGTTGATCCCGATGCCGTGGTGGTGGCTGATGGCCCCGCCGTGGGCCATCACGGCGTCCATGACGGCGGTCCAGGCGGCCCGGTAGTACCGCTCGGCCCACGCGTCCTGGGCGGCGTCGGTATCGCTCCCGGCGTCCCCGGTGGAGTCGTCGGACATGCGTCCGGCGAAGGTGAAGTAGAGACATGCGCCGTCGCCGTAGGCATGGGACTGATGGGCGGAGGCGGCCAGGGTGCCCTCGATGCCCTGCAGGGCGCCGACGCACTCTTCGTAGAGCGGGGTGAGCGCCGCCCACCGGGCGGAGATCTCGATCGTGTCCACCACGATGCCGGCCCGGTACAGAGGGGCCAGGGCCGAGACGTCGTTGCGATGCGACAACCACCTCTCCACCAGCCCCTCGTCGAGCGGTGTTCCGCCCACGGCGCACTCGGCGTCGACGACGGCCACGGTGGCGTCGAGAAGCCCGGGGTCGGCCTCATCGAGGACGACGAGGACGCAATGGTCGGGGACGTCGAAATTGCGAGCGCTCTCGGCGTGGTCGTAGAGACGGAGAACGGCCGGTGTGGCGCCGCGGCGCAAGATGAGGCGGCAGACCTCGAGCCCTTCGGCGAAGGAGGCGAAGCCGTAGGCCCGGCGCCTCTCGGCCGTCGGCAGTGGATGGAGCCGGAGCATGGCGCCGGTGATGACTCCGAGGACGCCTTCGGATCCCACGAACAACTGGGTGAGATCGGGACCAGTCGCCGCCCGCGGCCCGGTGCCGCCGGTGCCGATGACGCGGCCGTCGGCCAGGGCGACCTCGAGCCCGACGACCATGTCCTCGATCTTTCCGTAGCGCGTCGAGTACTGACCGGCACCCCGGCATGCCAGCCAGCCGCCCACCGTCGAAAGGTCCATCGACTGGGGCCAGTGTCCGAGGGTCACGCCCTCAGGACGCAGCCCGGCTTCGAGGTCTGGTCCGAATGTGCCCGGGAGGACCCGGGTCAGCAGCGATGTCGCATCGATGTCGACGATCCCGTTCATGGCGCACATGTCGAGGGCCACACCACCGAAGGCGGGGACGCTCGACCCGCACACACCCGAGCGGCCGGCCATGGCCGTGACGGGAACGTGGGCCTCGTGGCAGGCGGCGAGGACGGCGGCGACCTGGCCGGTGTCGGTGGGTCGGGCGACCAGGGCCGGCCGGGCGGGCACTTCTCCCCGGGTGGCCCACCGGATGGCGAGCGGCCACCAGTCGCGGCCGGCCTCCATGCGGGCCCCGTCGTCGAGGGTGATCTCGGCGCAGGCGCTTCGCAGCCGCGTCAGCAGTGCCTCGTCGACACCGACGCGAGGACCCCCCAGGCGTTCGGTGACCTCGGCCGCCGGGGCGTCGACGGGAGTCACCGGGGTGGGGGCGGACGGATTGGTGAGAACAGGGGAGTCGCTCACGATGGGAACCATCTCACGGGGCGGGCTCGTCGTGCCCCGCCACGGGTGAGACCACGGCCCGCGTCGGTCGGATCGGGGTGCTCGGGCCCCCGGCTGTCAGTCCGGCCCGGGTCATGTCGCGGTGGACCTCGGCGGCGTAGGCGGCCGCCTCGAGCCGGGTGTCGCGCGGGTCGCGGCCCCACTCGGGGGCCAGCAGGTCGGCCACGCCGTTGGCCGCGGTGGCCGCCGCCTCGGCCCGTCGGCTGGTGGCCCGGGTGCGCCGCGACAGGACGTCGTCGACGGTCATGGCCATCTCCTGGCGCGCTGCCCAGACGGCTTCCACGCGCAGGTGCGGGAGGCCCTCGACGAGAGGTTCGAGCAACTCAGGTCGCTCGTTGGCCAGGGAGAGGACGGCCGGGGTCTCGTTGCCGTAGCGGGCCACGAGGGCGGCGAAGATGTCCTCGTCGAGTCCGGCCGCCTCCGCCGCTCCCGGACGACGAAACGCCGCCAGACCGGCGGCACCGCGGATGCCGAGGCGCCGGGTGGGGGACTTCTTCGACCCGGCGGGGGCGGCCGCACCCAGTCGGCGTACGACGACGTCAACGGTGTCCTCGGCCATGAGGCGATAGGTGGTGAGTTTCCCGCCCGTCACCGTGACGAGCCCGTGCGGCGACTCCCGCACGGTGTGGCGACGGGAGAGGTCCGCCGTGCGTTCGCTCACGTGACGGCCGCCACTCGGTACCAAAAGGGGCCGGAGGCCGGCCCACACTCCCGTGACGTCATCGCGCGTCAGGTGTCCCGTCGTGGTGGCGTTGGCCGCGTCGAGGACGTAATCGACGTCTTCGGGCAGGCAGGCGGGATCGTCGAGGGAGCCCTCCCAGGCGGTGTCGGTCGTCCCCAGGTAGACGTCGTCACCGTCGGGCCAGGGGACGACGAAGATCGACCGGCGGTCCTTCGGCGCGGGGATCACCGCGGCGATGTCGGCCGGTAGCTTCGAGCGCGAGACGGTGACGTGGATCCCCTTGGCCGGCCGGATCGAATGCGGGTGGGTCCCCTCGTCGAGGGCCCGTACGTCGTCGGCCCAGACGCCGGTGGCGTTCACCACCACGGATGCCTCGACGTCGAATTCAGCGGATCCGGCCTCGGCGTCGTCTCCCGGCGCCACCCGACGGACGCGGGCGCCGGTCACGGCCCCTCTGGCATCGTGCAGCAGCCGGGTCACCTCGGTGTAGTTGGCCACGACGGCACCGTGGTCGAGGGCGGCGGTGCGGGCCACGGCCAGGGTCAGGCGGGCGTCGTCGGCCCGGGCATCGTAGTAGAGGAAGCCGGCCACCAGCCGGTCCGTGCGCAGGGTGGGCAGGTGGGCCAGGGTCTCGGCCTGGCCGATACGCCGGTGTCGCTTGCCGATGCGCCAGCCGCCGGTGGCGTCATAGAGCCACAGCGCCGTGGCGTAGGTGCGAGCCACGCCCTTGCTCACGACTCCCTCGCGCCCGAAGAGGGGGATGAGAAAGGGCAGCGGCGAGACCAGGTGGGGAGCGTTGTCGAGGAGGCGCTGCCTCTCGTGCAACGCTTCGTAGACGAGGCGGAAGTCACGTTGCTGCAGGTAGCGGAGCCCGCCGTGGATCATCTTGGACGACTTCGACGAGGTGCCCGATGCGAAGTCCTGGCGCTCCACCAGGGCCGTGCGCAGGCCGCGGGCGGCGGCGTCGAGAGCCACACCGGCACCGGTGATGCCGCCGCCGATCACGAGGACGTCGAAGCGCTCGGACCCCAACCGCCGAAGAGCATCGGACCGGTCGAACGACGCCACCCGGTCAGCCTGCCACAGGCGTGCCGGGGGCTATGCGGCCCGGGGGGCGCCCGGACCGGGCCTCATCGACAACGATTGTCAAGAAACAATCATTGGTGATACGGTCCGGGCTGTCATGAGGTCACCCGAGGAACTCACCCGGTTGTTCCGTGCGCGCGGCCGCAAGGTCACGGCGCAGCGGCAGTGCATCTTCCGGGTCCTGCAGGGCGACGAGACCCATCCCACGGCCGAGTCGGTCTACGCGGTGGCCCGCAGCGAGGTGGAGACGATCTCGTTGAAGACGGTGTACCAGACGTTGAACGAGCTGGCCGCCTTGGGTGAGATCGCCGCCCTCGACCTGGGCACCGGAACGACGAGGTTCGACCCGAACGTCGAGCGGCTACATCATCACCTCGTGTGCCGGTCGTGCGGCAAGGTGCGGGACCTGCACGTCGACTTCACCGGCATCAGCGTGCCGCCCGGGGCCGACGAGGGTTTCGAGGTGGGCGAGGCCGAAGTCGTGTTCCGCGGTCGGTGCACGCAGTGTCGTCTATCGGGGCGCCCCGATGCCATGCCGCTCCCCGAAGAGTCGTTTGTGACGTAGAGCGATCAGATCCAGTACAAGGATCAAACCCAAGCCATTCAGATCCACAAGACATTCGGCCCCCAAGATATGGAAAGGAAAGCACTGTGCCCGCACTGAAGGGATCCAAGACCGAGAGCAACTTGAAAGAGGCATTCGCCGGCGAGAGCCAGGCGAACCGCCGCTATCTCTACTTCGCCCAGAAGGCGGACATAGAGGGCTACCCCGATGTCGCTGCGCTGTTCCGTTCGGTGGCGGAGGGCGAGACCGGCCACGCCTTCGGCCACTTCGACTTCCTACGTGAGACGGGTGACCCGGTCACCGGCGTTCCCGTGGGAACGACCCAGGAGAACCTGGCGTCGGCCATCGAGGGCGAGACCTATGAGTACACCGAGATGTACCCGGGATTCTCCAAGACGGCGCGCGACGAGGGCTTCGAGGAAGTGGCCGAATGGTTGGAGACCCTGGCCCGGGCCGAGAAGAGCCACGCCGGCCGCTTCACCCAGGGTCTCCAGTCCGTCTCCTGACGGTCCTCCGCCGTCCGGTCCGTCACGGGCACGCCCAGATCCACCCCGATGCGAACGGGGCCGGTCCGGACGTCCCGGGGAGTTCGTTCCGATCGTGAGCCGCCCTCTCGTCATCGATGACATTCAGGATCTCCGCACCTACGAGCGCGGGCGCGAGGCCTATCGCAGTCGGATCATCGAGCTGAAACGCCGTCGGCGGGTGGGGGTGGGGCCGTTCGTGACCCTGGTGTTCGAGAACCGGGAGACCGTTCTATTCCAGGTGCAGGAGATGGCCCGGGCCGAGAAGATGATGTCCGACGAACAGGTCCAGGGAGAGCTCGATATCTACAACGCGCTCCTGCCTTCGCCGGGCGAGCTGTCGGCCACCTTGTTCATCGAGCTCACCGATGAGGCCGCCCTGCGTGAATGGCTCCCGAAGCTGGTGGGCGTCGAACGGTCGGTCGAGCTCCGGATCGGGTCAGGCTCGGTGGGCGACGCCGACATCGCCCGGGCGGTGCCGGAAGCGACACATGAAGAGGCGCTCACGAGGCCCACCATGACGGCATCCGTGCACTACGTCCGCTTCCCCCTCTCGGCCGGGCAACTGGAGCGCTTTGCCGAGGGACCGGTGGTGCTGGCCGTGGCGCACCCTGAATACCGCCACGAAACGACCCTGAACGAGGACACGCGGATGGAATTACTGACGGATCTGGATCGGTGAGGGCACCACCACTGCTAGCAACTGCCTCGCACCCTCAGCGAGACGGACTCACCGCCCACCGGGACTTGTCTTTCGGCTGGCCCCCTCACCAGGGAGAGTGCCCCCGGCCGAGGGGGAGTTCTTTACACGGGTGGCATTCGTGCGCAATACTGTGCGTTCCGCTGCTTTCCCGTCCCAGGGGACTATTGTCCCTGCTCACGGGTGTGAGAGCGGATGTGAACACTAAACGAGAGATGACAACCGCACAGAGTGCTTGAGGAAGTGACCCTGATGACCGCCCCTTCGACCGCCAGTTGGCGCAAGCTCGCTGCTTGCCAGGGCATCGACCCCGAGGTTTTCTACCCGGCGTCCGACGAGGACGACGCCTGGGAGGCCAAGGCGATCTGCTCTGAGTGCCCGGTACGCCAGGCTTGCCTCGAGCATGCCCTGGCTCACCGCGAGCGCGAGGGTGTCTGGGGCGGCACGACGGAGCGGGAGCGTCGTCGCATCCACCGGCAGCGTCGCAAGTCGGCCTGAGGCGATTCTCCCGGCGCGTACCATTGGCGCCATGCAAGGTCGCATCGCCGCTCGCCTGGACGCTCTCGGCCTCACCCTCCACGGTCCACATCCACCGCATGATCCGCTCGACGCGGTCGTCGTGCACGACAACGTGGCCCGGACATCGGGTCAGCTGCCGAGAATAAAGGGGCAGCTCACCTGCACGGGGAGATTGGGTTCCGACGTCAGCGTCGACGCGGGCGCGGTGGCGGCCGAGGTGTGCGCGCTGAATGCGCTGGCGGTGCTCGAGGAGGCTCTCGGGAGCCTCGACCGCGTCGAGCGGGTCCTCACGGTGACCGGCTACGTGGCCTCGAGCCCCGACTTCCACGAACAGCCGGCCGTCATCGACGGCGCTAGTCGCGTCCTGCACGCCGTCTTCGGCGACGCCGGCCGTCACACGCGGTCGGCCATCGGGGTGGCGGCGTTGCCCCGAGGCGGCGCCGTGGAGATCGAGGTGACCGTGGCCGTCGTCCCGGCATCGGTATGACCATGGTCGCCGAGGCCGAGCAGATGGCCGCCGAACTCGAGACGGCCAACCACGAGGTGATCGCCTTCGTTGAAACCTGCACGGACGGCCAGTGGACCACGATGGTGACCGGCGAGGACTGGCCCGTCGGTGTCGTCATGCACCACATCGCCCTGGGGCATCTGCAGATGATCGACTGGCTCGGTCTGGTCCGGCGCGGGGAGGAGATAGCGAAGACGGCGGCGGAGATCGACGCCGACAATGCGCGACACGCCCACGACTACGCCGGGGTCTCCCGGGCCGACACGGTCGAGGAGTTAAGGCGCCACGGCGCCACCCTGGCCCAGTGCATCCGTGGTTTCAGCACCGACGAGCTCGCCATCTCCGTCTCCTTCGGTCCCGGAAACGGGATGGCGGTGACGGCGCTGCAACTGGCGCCGGTCTCCGCCCGCCACTGCCGGGACCACTTGGCCGACGCCCGCACCGCCCTCGAGTCCGGGGCCACCTGACCCGGCAGTAACCTCCCGGCCATGGATTTCGAGCTATCGCCCGAGCTCTCCGAGCTCCAGGCCTCGGTCCGCCGTCTGGCCCAGGACAAGGTGAAGCCGAGGGCCCGGGCCATCGACGGCAGCGGCGACTACCCCGATGACATCTTCGTCGCCTTTCGCGACGCCGGGCTTCTCGGGCTCTGCCTTCCCGAGGACGTCGGAGGCTCGGGGGCCGGCATCTTCGGTCTCAGCCTCGCCATCGAGGAGGTGGCCAAATACTCGAACACGGCGGCACTGATGTTGCTCCTCACCCGGCTGCCCACCGGACCGGTGATGATCGCCGGATCCGAGGAGCAGAAACAGCGCTACCTGCCCGGTATCGCCGACGGGTCGCAGCGCGCCGCCTTCGGTCTGTCCGAAGCTCAGGCCGGGAGCGACGTCATGGGGATGCGCACCCGGGCCACGGCCGATGCCGGCTCACCCGGCGGGTGGGTGCTGAACGGCACCAAGTGCTGGATGTCGGGGGTCCGGGAGGCCGACTGGTACACCGTCTTCGCTAAGACCTCCGATCCCGCCAGCCGGACGCACGACTCGGTCACCGCCTTCGTCATCGAGCGCGCCTGGCCCGGTGTCGAGGTGGGCCGCATCGACCACAAGATGGGGGTACGCGGCGTCGACACCGGTGAGCTCGTCCTGAGCGACGTCCACGTCCCGGCCGAGAACGTCATCGGGGAGATCGGTGGTTTTCGTCTGGCCATGCTCGGCCTCAACTCGATGCGGCCCGTGGTGGCCGCCCGGGGCATCGGCCTGGCCGAAGGTGCGCTCATGTACGCCACTGAGTACGTGCAGCAGCGTGCCGCCTTCAACAAGACGATCGCCGAATTCCAGGGCGTGCAATGGGAGATCGCCAAGTGCGCGGTGGACATCGAGGCGGCCCGGCTCCTCACCTACCGGGCCGCGTGGTTGGCCGACCAAGGGAAGTTCACCAAGGAGTGGGTGCCCTATCTGTCGGTGGCCAAGTACCACGCCACCGAGTTGGCCGTGCGGGCGTCGGGCCTGGCCGTGCAGCTTCTGGGAGCGGCCGGGTACATGCAGGACCATCCAGCCGAGCAGTGGTACCGAGACGCCAAGCAGCTCACCATCGTGGAGGGGACCAGTCAGGTCCAGTTGGGACTGATCGCCCGTGGCGTTCTCGACCGGGACCTGTGGTGGGACTGACCGACGATCTGAGCTTCGAGGAGCTCGGCCGATGGAAGGGAATCCTCGGTCGTCTGTTCGCCCGCTCAGATCTCACCGCTGACGAAGCGCGATGCACTATGGGTGAGGTCCTGCGCGGCGATGCCACGCCGGCCCAGATCGCCGCGTTCGTCACGGCGTTGCGGATGAAAGGCGAGACGATCGACGAGATGTCGGGTTTCGTACGGGCCATGCTCGATCATGCCGAGCCTCTCGGAGTGGCCGGTGATCTGGTCGACACGTGCGGGACCGGCGGCGACCGGAGCTCCTCCATCAACGTGTCGACCATCGCCGCCTTCGTGGTGGCCGGGGCCGGAGCCCGGGTGTGCAAGCACGGCGGCCGGGCGGCGACGTCGATCGCTGGTTCCGCCGACGTGCTCGAGGCGCTCGGGGTGGTCATCGATCTCGGACCCGAAGGTGTGGCCCGGTGCATCGATGAGGCCGGGATGGGCTTCTGCTTCGCCCCGAGGTACCACCCGGCCATGCGCTTCGCCGCGCCGGTGCGTGGCGAGCTCGGGGTGCCCACCGTCTTCAACTTTCTGGGCCCGTTGGCCAACCCGGGCCGGGCGCGCTTTCAAGTGGTGGGTGTGAGCGATCCCGCCATGGCCGAGACGATGCTCGGGGTTCTGGCTATGAACGGCTCCCGCCGGGCCATGGTCGTGCACGGCGCCGACAGCCTCGACGAACTGTCGACGACCGGACCGACTGACGTCATCGAGCTGCTCGATAGCGGCGACGACGGCGCATCGCAGCCAGTGGCGTCGCGCGTGCGGCGATCGACAGTCGATGCCACCGACTTCGGCATGGCCCGGGTGGGGCTCGAGGATCTGCGAGGATCCGACGCCGCCACCAATGCTGTGATCGTGGGGGAGGTTCTGGCTGGAGGGAAAGGCCCGCACCGCGACATCGTTGTCCTGAACGCGGCTGCGGGTTTAGTGGTGGCGGGCCTGGCCGACGACTGGGCCGGAGGCATCGAAATGGCCGCCGCCACTATCGATGACGGACGCGCTCTGAGGGTGCTCCAGTCCTTGATCCACGTGTCACAGGAAGGCGCCAAGACTGCGTGACGGATTGCGTACCAGCGTCGGGATGAACTGGGGCAGCTCGACGAGCTGACCGAGCCGGAAGACGCCGAAACCGGTGGCGGCCTCGATGAGGCGGTGGAGAAGGTCGGCCGTGGCCATGACGTCGTCGAGGGCCCGGTGGGCCGGTCGGTGCTCGAGCTCCATGGCGGCCGCCAGAGTGGACAGGCGGCAGTTGGGAATCTCCTCCGGCGCCAGCCGGCGGGCCAGCGCCAGCGTGTCGACGACGAGGTTGTCGAGCGGGAGTCGCTCGTTGCGCTCGAGGGCGGCGTTGAGGAACGACAGGTCGAAGGACACGTTGTGCCCGACGAGCACGGCACCGCGGACGAATTCGACGAAAGAGGGAAGGACGCCCGGAACCGACGGAGCGCCTCGCACCATCTCGTCGGTGATACCGGTGAGCGCGGTGATGAAAGGCGGGATGGCGTCGTTCGGGTCGACGAGCGTGGCGAAGGTCCCCAGGCATTCCCCTCCCCGGAACTTGGCTGCCGCTATCTCGGTCAGAGAATTGGTGGCGGGCCCGCCCCCGGTCGTCTCGACGTCGACGATGGCAAAGGTGACGTCGAAGAGCGGGAGATACCGGTCGTCCGACGACTCGGCAGCGGCGAAGACCATCACGCGAGCGTAGGTACGAGGGTGTACGGCCAGGCGGATAGCGTGGGCTCGTGTCCTCCCCCCGCTACCGCTGCGCCGCCTGCGGCAACCTCACCCGTTTCGACGTGATGACCGACCGCCGGACCCGGGCCTTCCACCACTACAGCGTGGGTGGGTCGCTGTCGGTGGAGGAGGAAGAGGTCATTTCTGAAGACGTTGTCGAGGTGCAGTGCCGGTGGTGCGGCCACGGGCGCAGCGTCGAGACCGTGACCGAAGCCGAGGTCACCGACTAACACACCCCCCTGTCACTGTGGTCGGGACGAGAGACGATCAGACCCAGGGAGGGCATGTGAGCACAGAACCGAGACCCACGATCTCGATCAGTTGTGACGACTGCGAGCTCCAACACAGCGACGCCTGTGCCGACTGCCTCGTGACCTTCGTGCTCGGTCGCGAACCCAACGACGCCATCGTGGTCGACGTGGCCGAGGCCCGGACCATACGGTCGCTCGGTCGGGCCGGTCTCGTCCCCGAGCTGCGCCACCCCGGGGCGGCGGTGGACTGGGCCGCCTGCTGACCGCTCGGCCCATGCGAGCATGGGGGGCGTGTTCGCCTGGCGGGTTCGAGCGGTCAACCGATGACACACCTCCTGGTGACGAACGACTTCCCGCCCAAGGTGGGAGGAATCCAGGCCTACTTGTGGGAGCTCTGGCGCCGGCTCGACCCGTCGACGTTCACGGTACTCACCGCTTCGTCGCACCCCGACGCAGCCTCCTTCGACCGGGAACAAGCAAGCAAAGGCATCCGCATCGAGCGCGTGCCGGCGCGCGTGCTCGTGCCCATCCCGGCCCACGTGCGACGGATCCGGTCGCTGGCCGAGGAGGTGGGCGCGTCGCTCGTCGTTCTCGACCCGGCCCTGCCCCTCGGCCTCGTCGGGCCCGTTCTCGGCAAGCCCTACGCCGTGGTCCTGCACGGTGCCGAGGTCACGGTGCCGGGTCGCCTGCCCGTGGCGCGTCAGACCCTCGGAGCCGTCCTCGGTCGGGCCCGCCTGGTCATCTGCGCCGGTCGCTATCCGGCCGCCGAGGCACGTCGGGCCGCTCCGTCCATGAGGGCGCCGGTCGTCGAGGTACCGCCCGGGGTCGACCTCGACCGCTTTCGTCCGCTCTCGCCCGAGGAGCGGGCCAAGGCCCGAGCGGCCTGGGGGTTGCCTGTCGGGGGGCCACTGGTGGTGAGCATCAGCCGCCTGGTGCCGCGCAAGGGCATGGACGTCCTCATCGCCGCCGCCGCCGCTCTCGAGCCGTCCTTCCCCGGCCTGACCGTGGCCATCGCCGGCGAGGGCCGTGATCTGGGCCGCCTCCGGGGCCTCGTGCGACAGACGGGAGCCCCCGTCCGGCTGCTCGGCCGGGTCGACGACGAAGATCTTCCCCGCCTCTACGGGGCGGCCGACCTGTTCGCCATGGCCTGCCGGAACCGGTGGCTGGATCTCGAGCAGGAGGGGTTCGGGATCGTCTTCCTGGAGGCGGCGGCGGCGGGGGTGGCCCAGGTGGCGGGGCGCAGCGGGGGGGCCGACGAGGCCGTGATCGACGGCGAGACGGGGCTGGTGGTGGCCGATCCGGACGACCCCGGCGCCGTGGCCCACGCGCTGCGGCAGCTGCTCGGCGACGACGACAGGCGGAGGCGGATGGGCCGGGCGGCCCGGGCCCGGGTCGAGGAATCCTTCGGATACGGGTTCCTCGCACGTAGGCTGGCTGACGCCTTGCAGGACGTGGAAGGCTGATTGCCGCCGGCTACCTGCCTCGGGAGCAGCGCCGGGGCGCGACAAGGGAGAGGGACAGTGGCGGAACTTGCCACCGAACGCATGGTCGTCGCCGCGCCACCGGAGCAGTGCTTCGCCGTGGTGAGCGACATCGCGCGCTACCCGGAGTGGGCCGGCGACATCAAGGACGTCTCCGTCCAGAGTCGCGACGGCGAGGGTCGTCCGGCCGAGGTGACCTTCCGGGTCGGCGCTTTCGGCCGGAGCTCGAGCAACACCCTGTCCTACGACTACTCCCTCGCCCCCCGGGCTCTGGCCTGGAAGCAGACGGCCGGGGACCTCACCTCCAAATTCGACGGGCGCTACAGCTTCGAACGGGCCGACAACGGCTCGACCGAGGTGACCTACACCCTCGAGGTCGAGCTACGGGTCCCCCTGCCGGGTTTCATCAAGCGGCGGGCCCAGAGCCGGATCATGCACACCGCTCTCGAAGAGCTCAAAGCGCGCGTCGAATCCTCGCTGACGAAATGAATGCCGGCCCCGGGCCGGACGCGCGCAGGGGCGACGTGAACGGTCCGGTGACCCTCGGGATCGACGTGGGTGGGACCAAGATCCTGGGACTGGCGGTGGACGACACCGGCGCCGTGCTGGCCGAGGCCAAGCTGGCCACGCCTCGGCTTCTGCCTCCCGAGAGCACGGCAGGTACCGGGGGCGACGCTGTCATCGAGGCCATCGCCGTCGTCGTCGAGAGGTTGCTCGAGACATTGGCGACTGATGCGAATGGCGCCGGCGCGTCGGCCGTCGGTGTGGGCGTGCCCGGCCTGGTCGACGACGCCGGGAGGCTGCGCTTCGCGCCGAATCTGCCCGGAGGAGAGGGTCTCGACGTGCGCGGTCGGGTGTCGCAACGTCTCCCGGACCTGCGGGTGGTGGTCGACAACGACGGCACCTGCGCGGTGATCGGCGAGTGGGTCTACGGCGCCGCCGTCGGTGCCACCGACGCCGTCGTGGTCACCCTCGGCACCGGGATCGGCGGAGGCCTGATCGTGAACAACCGGGTGGCGCGCGGCGCTCTCGGTTACGCCGGCGAGATCGGGCACATGGTCGTCGACCCATCGGGGCCGAGCTGTCCCTGCGGGAAGCGGGGATGTTGGGAACGCTTCGCCTCGGGAAGCGGTCTCGGGCGTCTGGCCCGCGAGGCGGCCCATGCCGGAGGGCTCGACGAGGTACTGCGCCACGCCGGTGGCGATCCCGAAGGTGTCCGGGCCGAGGACGTCACCGCCGCCGCCGCCGCCGGGGATCCGGGGGCCCAGGCAGTGCTCGAGGAGCTCGGGTGGTGGCTGGCGCTCGGGCTCGCCAACCTGGCCAACATTCTCGATCCGTCGGTGTTCGTTCTGGGCGGCGGCCTGGTGGACGCCCTGGACCTCGTGATCGAGCCCGTCCGCTCCGCCTTCGACAATTTGGTGGAGGGCAGGCTGGGCCGGCCCGAGGTGATGATCTGTCTGGCCACGCTGGGGGAGCGGGCCGGCGCCATCGGCGCCGGGGTCCTGGCCCGCCAGAACCATCGGGCCCTCGCCGGCCGGCCCGCCTGAGCCCGAAGGAGGCGCCGGTGCGGGTGGGCGTGACGCTGCCGACGTTTCGCGACGACACCGCCGCGCTCGACGCGGCGCGCCGGGCCGAGGACCTCGGCCTCGACGGGGTCTTCGTGTTCGACCATCTCTGGCCCATGGGGAGCCGGGACCGGCCCGCCCTGTCCGCCTTCCCGATGCTCGGGGCGGTGGCGTCGGTCACGACACGGATCTCCTTCGGACCGCTGGTGGCCCGGATCGGTCTGGTGCCGGACGTCGTCCTCGTGGCCGAGCTGGCCTCGTTGGCCCACATGGCCCCCGGTCGTCTCATCGCCGGGATGGGCACCGGCGACAGCAAGAGCGCAGCCGAGAACGAGGCCTACGGCATTCCCCCCGGTCCGCCCGACGAGCGTCGGCTGGCCTTGGCCCACTGCGCCCGGCAGGTGATCGCTCTCGGCGTCCCCGTCTGGGTCGGCGGGGGGTCGGTGGCCACCACCGAGCTGGCCGTCGACCTCGGTCCCGGTGCGGCCGTCAATCTCTGGGGCGGGCAGCCGTCGGTCGTCGCCGCTCTCACCGGTCGGTGCGAGGTCACCTGGGCCGGACCGGTGTCCAGCGAGGTTCCCCAGATCGCCATGGCGCTGTCAGACCTGGCCGAGGCGGGAGCGACCTGGGCCGTCTGCGCGTGGCCGGAGTCCTTGGAAGCGGTGGCCGAGGTGGCGCAGATGCTGCGGGGCACCTGAGTGAGCGGCCAGGGGAGGGGCGGCGCTGGTGGGCGGTAACGTTGCCCATGGAATTCCGACGGATCAACGGACTGCCCCCGTACGTCTTCGCGCAGATCGACGCGCTGAAGCTCGAGGCCCGTCGAGCCGGTCGTGACGTCATCGACCTCGGCTTCGGCAACCCCGATCTGCCGTCGCCCGCTATCGCTGTGGAGAAGTTGGCCGAGGCGGCCCACAATCCCCGGAACCACCGGTACTCGTCCAGTCGCGGCATCCCCAAGGTGCGCCAGGCCATCTCGGAGTTGTACCTCCGGAAGTTCGCAGTGGAGATCGACCCCGAGACCGAGGTCGTCTCCACCATCGGGGCCAAGGAGGGCTTCTCCCATCTGATGTGGGTGCTGGTAGGCCCCGGTGACACGGCTCTCGTGCCGTCACCGTCGTACCCGATTCACATCTGGGGTCCGCTCTTCGCCGGGGCCGACGTCCGGCAGGTGCCTCTGCACGGCCCGTCGACGGCCACCGACGGCATCAGTGCCCCTGATCCGGGAGACGACTTCTTCGATGGGCTGATGCACGCCTGGGAAGAGTCTTGGCCGAAACCCCGTGTCATCGTGCTGTCGTTCCCGCACAACCCGACCACCGCCTGCGTCGATCTTTCCTTCATGGAACGCCTGGTGGCCTTCGCCCGCGAACACGAGATCGTGTTGGTGCACGACTTCGCCTACGCCGACCTCGGCTTCGATGGTTACGAACCACCGTCGATTCTGCAGGTGCCCGGGGCCAAGGACGTCGCCGTCGAGCTCTACACCATGACCAAGTCGTTCTCCATGGCCGGCTGGCGTGTCGGATTCGTGGTGGGCAATCGAGAGATCGTCCAGGCCCTGACCAAGTTGAAGACCTACCTGGACTACGGCACCTTCCAGCCCATCCAGATCGCCGCCATCGTGGCCATGAACGAGGCCCCCGAGTATCCGAAGTGGGTCAACGAGACATACCAGGCCCGACGCGACGCCTTGTGCGACGGGCTGAACCGCATCGGATGGCAACTCACCGCGCCCAAGGGGACCATGTTCGTCTGGGCCCCGATTCCCGAGCCCTACCGCGAGATGGGATCGCTCGAGTTCTCCTCCTTCCTGGTGTCGGAGGCCGAAGTGGCCACGTCGCCCGGTGTCGGCTTCGGCCCCGGTGGTGACGGCCATGTCCGCTTCGCCCTCATCGAGAACGAGCAGCGGGTGGGCCAGGCCGTACGGAACCTCCGCCGCACCCTGACCAAGCTCCAGTAGGGAGGGCTCGGTCAGCAGGGCTCAGCGCTCTAGCGCGGCCAGGAATGCGTCGGGGTCTTCGATGCTGAGAGCCAGGTAGTGCAGGTGCACCGGGATCCCCGTGGCGATGGCCCGCACCGCCGGGTCGATGTCGATGCCCACGATGTGTTCCATGGATCCGTTCACGAGCCATCGGCCACGCCAGCCGTGGACGCCGACGCCGCCGACCCGGCCCGACACGGCGCGGGCGCCGGTGATGGACGCCCGCGGCACCCGGGCCCGGAAGGCCCAGCCCATGCGGACATGCATGTCCTCGCCGTCGAGCTCAACCCCTGACAACCCCGGGCCCATCCCGAGCAGGACGAGCAGGGGACGCCACTTGCCGTAGAGCATGGGGAAGGTCTGGGTCTCGGTATCGCTCACGTGGTGCAGTGTGGCACCGCCGGCCAGCGGGCCGGGGTCAACCGACTGCGGTCAGCCGACGGCCCGCCCCATCCGGCGTCGGGCGGCGACGGGGGAGAGGATGCCCTCGAGGCAGAACGACGCGGCCGACCCGGCCGCCTCGGCGGCCGACCGGCCCTGCTCCAAGACGAGCACACGGGCCAGGTAGGTCGTCACCCCCAGGATGGCGTGGGTGAGGACGAGCGGATCGTCGCGGCGGATCATCCCCGCGGCGATGCCGGCCTTCACGTGAGGCAGGGCGTCGGCCACAGCCTGTTCCTCGCCCTGGCGGATGAGTGGCGCGAACCGCTCCTCGGTCCGGGCGAATTCGAGAAGGACGAAGAGATGTCGGTTGTCGTCGAGCCAGGCGACCGACGCACCGATGCCTGCCTCGATCCGCCGGACCGGGTCGGGCTCATCGGCCACGGCCTGTCGTTGGGCGCGTCGCAGATCGCGCTGGGCGTCGGTCAGGATCTGGCGGAACAACTCCTCCTTGGAGGAGAAGTACCAGTAGAAGACGCCCTTGCCCACCCCGAGGCCGTCGACGATGTCGGTCACCGACGTCGGGTGGTAGCCCTCGTGGGCGAACTGGTGGGCGGCGAAGTCGGTCAACTGCTCTCGACGCCTCTCCCCCCGAGCGGTCAACCGGCGCGCCATTTCTCGACGCTACGGGGGCCCTCGCGCGCCGGTCAATGAGGGGCCGCCGCGCTCGATGGCCCCGCCACGCACGCGCCAGGCGCGCTACCGTTGGGCCCGTGGCCTACTGGGTGCTGAAATCCCTGCTCAGCCCCATCTTCCGGCTCTTGTGGCGGGTCGACGTGGAGGGTCGGGAACACATCCCCCGTACCGGTGCGGTGATCGTGGCGCCCAACCACGTGTCGTTCTGCGACTCGCTGTTCGTGCCGCTCGTCATCCGCCGCCGCGTCACCTTCGTGGCCAAGGCCGAGTACTTCGACTCGTGGAAGACGGTGTGGTTCTTCCGGGCCGCCGGCCAGATCCCCATGCGACGCGAGGGGGGCAGCGCCTCGGAGCGGGCCCTGGCTACGGCCCGCGAGGTCCTGTACGACGGAGGCATCCTCGGCATCTATCCCGAGGGCACGCGCTCACCCGACGGCCGTCTCTACCGCGGCCATACCGGTGTGGCCCGCCTGGCCCTCGGCTGCGGTGCCACCGTTGTCCCCGTCGGTCTCGTGGGGACCACCGACGTCCAGCCGCGGGGATCGAACCTCATGCATCCGTTTCGGCGGGTGACGATCCGTTTCGGTCCTCCGCTCGACCTGTCCCGCTTCGACGGCGCCTCGGCCACGGATCCGCTGACGCTGCGCACCCTGACCGATGAGCTCATGTTCGAGATCCGCCGGCTCTCGGGCCAGGTCTACGTCGACCGCTACGCCAAGCGTCACGGTGTGGTCGGCGGTAGCGAGATCGCCGAGGTCCACCCCACTCCGACCGCCGACGTCGGTCCCCTCCCGCCGTCGCCCACGCCGGTCGACTCCTCCGAATCGGCCGCATGATGCGCCAGGATGCGACTATCCGAAGGTGAAGTCGTAGGCCTGGACTCCCGGTGTCGCCGTGACGGTGAGCGTGGATGTCTGATAGCCCCCGTGGACGAGCGTGTACAGACGAGGGGTGCCCGACACCGTGATGGTCCGGGTGTGCGTGCCGTTCACCGACACGTGGAGGGTGCCCGAGCCCCCGAGCACCAGATAGACGTCGTCGGCCTGGAACGACAGTTCGATCTGGGCTGCCTTCCCGGCCACCAAGTCTTCGGAATCCGAGGTCCACGTTCCGGCCAGCGCCAAGAAGTCTTCGGGGAGGGTGGCCGGGAACTGATAGGAGGCCGGGCTGTTCGGGAGGTACGAGCTGTTGGCCAGGTTCTGGAACTCGTAGTAGTAGCCGAGGTACGACTCCGGTGTCAGCGGATTGACCGGCGTCTTGTCGGGTACGCCGGTCGGCGGCGGGAGATGCACCTTGGGGTTGGCGGCCACGAGCAACTGGCGGATGTCCGATTCGGTGGCGCCGTAGTTGCCTTCACCGTCCTCGATGTTCCGTACTTGTCCGGTGGCATCGATGAGGTAGTCGGCCGGCCAGGAGTTGTTCTTGTAGGCGTTGAAGGTGGCGTGGGTGTTGTCGACGGCGATCGGGTAATGCACCCCCAGTTGGTGAGAGGCAGAGATGATGTTCGACACCACGTGCTCGAAGGCGAACTCCGGTGAGTGCACGCCGATCACTTCGAGCCCGTCGACGTGATAGCGGCTGTACCAGGCTTCGACGTGGGGGAGCGATCGCTGGCAGTTGATGCACGAGTAGGTCCAGAAGTCGACGAGCACGACCTTGCCGCGTAGCGACGCCAACGTGATGGGCTTGCCCCCCGGAGTGTTGAGCCACGTGGTGATGCCCACGAAAGCAGGAGCCTGCCCGCAGCGCACCAGGGCCGTCCCCGGTGTGCAATTGGCCAGTTTCCCCGCCGACGAGGTGCCCTTCAGCGTGTCGAGTTGCTTCTTGGCGTAGGAACCGCCTTCGATGGTGCGCTGCAGGGCGCTCGTATAGCCGGGGACGACCCTCTGCAGTCCGTCGGCCCAATTGAAGGTCAGAACGAAGGTCATGACAGCCAGAATGACACCGCCGATCTGACGGGCCAGCTTGGCGTGGGTGCGAAAGGCGGCCACCCGTTCGGCCACCCTCTGGCCGGCCAGGGCGAAAGCCAGCAGGGGGACGGCGGCGCCACAGGCGAAGACCACCGTGAGGACGACGATCGGAAATCCGACCCGGCTGGTAGAGCCGATGGTGGTGATCGCAGTCAGGATCGGTCCGGCACACGGGGTGAAAAGCACCCCGAGTCCGAGGCCGAGGACGAAGGCATTGGATGTCCCCGTCGGTTGCCGCCGGCCGAAACGGGCGAAGGGGCGCTCGATGAACTCACCCAGGGGGGTGATGATCAGTCCCAGCGCCACCAGGCCGAGGACCACGAGGCCGGCATCGCGCAGGAAGTCCTGGGGCAGGCCGACGGCTTTCAGCAGGGCTGAGCCGGCCAGCGTGATGATGCTGAAGCTCACGATCAGGCCACTGATGACGGCGTAGGCGCGGTAGCTCGTCGGCGTCGTTTCCGTCGCTACCGCCACGGCCGTCGCTGTGGTCGTGCCCCCGGCCGCTGTCGAGATGGGCGCCGACGTGGACGACGACGTGGCGCCGGAGGTGGCGCCCGTTTTCTTGACCGGCGCCGCCACGCCGGCCACGAGGACGATGGGGAGCACCGGCAAGATGCACGGCGAGATCCCCGCCACGATCCCGGCCACGAAGCCGATGAGGTACAGCAGGATCAAGGGGGGATCGTCCTTCCGTGGCGGGCCCCGTCATCGTAGGAAGAACGACACGAAAAGGGGCATCGGGTCAGAACTCCGGGAAGTGGCACCGGTAGTGTGCCCCCATGTCGGTGAATGCAGCCGAGGCCGGGGCCCGTCAGGCGGGCACTCCACCACAGCTGTCGAAGGCTCAGATCCGCCTTGTCATGGTGGGCCTGCTCCTCGGCATGCTCCTTGCCTCTCTCGACCAGACGATCGTGGCCACGGCCCTTCCCACCATCGCCGGTGATCTCCACGGACTGTCCCACCTGACGTGGGTGGTCACCGCCTACCTTCTGGCCTCGACGGCGTCGACGCCTCTGTGGGGGAAGCTCGGCGACCAGTACGGCCGGAAGTTCTTCTTCCAGGCCGCCATCGGCATCTTCCTCGTCGGTTCGGTTCTGTCCGGGCTCAGCCGGGACATGCTCGAGCTCATCCTCTTTCGCGCCGTGCAGGGCCTCGGGGCCGGTGGGCTCATCGTGGGCGCCATGGCATCGGTCGGTGACGTCGTCTCACCGCGCGAGCGCGGAAGGTATCAAGGTGTCTTCGGTTCGGTGTTCGCCGTTTCGAGCGTCCTCGGGCCGCTCATCGGTGGCTTCTTCGTCGACAAGCTGTCATGGCACTGGATCTTCTACGTCAACGTCCCCATCGGCATCATCGCCTTGGTGGTGACGTCGGCCGTACTGCCGGCGTCGGCGGTCCGTGTCCACCATGTCATCGACTACCTCGGCACCGTCCTGCTGGCGGCGGCAGCCACGGCCATGATCCTGCTCACGAGTCTCGGTGGGAACACCTACCCCTGGCTCTCGGCGCCGATCATCCTCATGGGGGTGGCCTCGGTCGTCCTCGTCGTGGCCTTCCTCCAAGTGGAGCGACGGGCCGCTGAACCGATCATCCCCCTGCCGTTGCTGCACAACCGGACATTCAGCTCCACCTCGGCCATCGGCTTCGTCGTGGGCTTCGCCATGTTCGGCGCCATCACCTTCCTGCCTCTGTACATGCAGGTGGTCAAAGGCCTGAGCCCCACCATCTCCGGGTTGCGGCTGGCACCGCTCATGGCCGGTCTGCTCGTCACATCCGTCGGCTCCGGACAGATCATCAGCCGCTGGGGCCGCTACAAGGTGTTTCCGGTCGTCGGTTCGGCCGTCATGACGGTGGGCCTCTTCCTCCTGTCGCGCATCAGCCCCACCACCGGATCCGTCTACCTGTCCGTCGCCATGGTGGTGCTCGGGCTCGGTATCGGGATGGTCCTCCCCGTGCTCGTCATCGCCGTCCAGAACGCCGTGGACTACAAGGACCTCGGGGTGGCCACTTCGGGAACGACTTTCTTCCGCTCCATCGGCGCCTCCTTCGGAGTGGCCATCTTCGGGGCCATCTTCTCCAACACCCTCGTCGGCGATATTCGCAATGCGCTCGGTCATGTCCAGATCCCGGCCGGGCTGTCGTTGACCGGCGGTGTCAGTCCGGCGCAGCTGAAGGCCCTCCCGGCTCCGCTGCGCGAAGTCCTGGTGACCGGCTACGCCCACTCCCTGAGGACGGTCTTTTTCTTCGCCGTGCCCGTGGCCGTTCTCGCCTTCGTCCTCACCTGGATCCTGCCCGAGGTACCACTGCGCCGCACCACGGCGGTGACTGATCCGGCTGACACGTTGGCACCGACGGCCATCCCCAGCACGAGCAGTTCGCGCGACGAGATCGCCCGCGCCCTCTCCGTCCTGGCCCGGCGCGAGAACCGGGCCGAGATCTACCGCTGGCTGGCCAACGAGGCCGCCCTCGAGGTGTCCCCTGCCGGCTGCTGGTTGCTGCTGCGCATCGACGGTCATGAGGACCAGACGGCCGCTCAGTTGGCCGAGCATCTCCATGTCCCGGAGCCGGCGGTCACCCGGCTGGGCGAGGAGCTGGCCCGGATCGGTCTGCTCGAGCTGCGTCGTCCCGGGGCCGATGCCGACCCACCGTGTTTCTTCGTGACCGTGACGGGCCGGGCCGCGCTCGACCGTCTCGCCGCGGCGCGCCGGCTGGGGCTCGAGGAGCTCCTCGGCGGCTGGTCGCCGGAGCAGCACGATGAGGTCGTTCAGATGGTGGCCCGCCTGGCCTCTGACCTGATGGCGAACGCCTTGGCCGACCCGGCCATGATGACCGTCCCGAGCGACAACGTCTGACGCCGACAGGCACCGGGGCGGGAGTCAGTCCGGCGGTGACTGTGCCCAGCCGAGCGACCGCTCGACGGCCCGGAGCCACCCGGCGTGGGCCGCATCGGCGGCGACGGCCGACGCCGTCGGCGTGAAGGTTCTCTCCAGAGTCCAGAGGGCGCTCAGGTCAGCCAGGGATCCCCACACCCCTTCGGCCAGCCCGGCCAACCAGGCCGCTCCGAGGGCCGTCGTCTCCGTCGTCGCCGGCCTCTCGACCGGTACCCGGACCTGGTCGGCCTGGAGCTGCAGCAGGAGGTCCATCACCGACGCCCCCCCGTCGACCCGGAGGGCGGAGACGCGTCGGCCCGTCCGCGCCATGGTGTCGACGACGTCGCGCACCTGGAAGGCCATGGCCTCGACCACAGCCCGGGCGATCTCGGCGGCCCCGACACCGCGGGTGAGACCGCTGACGGTCCCCCGCGCGTAGGGATCCCACCACGGGCTGCCGAGCCCGGTGAAGGCCGGGACGACGTAGACGCCTTCGCTCGACGCTGCCTGCGCCGCCAGAGGCCCGATGTCCTTCGACTCCTCGATGAGCCCGAGACCGTCGCGCAACCACTGCACGGCGGCCCCGGTGACGAAGACGGCCCCTTCCAGCGCGTAGGCCACCGGTGACGAGCCGCCATGCTCGCCCAGGTCCCAGGCCACCGTGGTGAGCAGCCCCTCCGAAGCCGGCGGACACGCCTCACCGACGTTGGCCAACACAAAGCTGCCGGTCCCATAGGTGACCTTGGCCATCCCCGGGGAGAAGCAGGCCTGCCCGAACAGCGCCGCCTGTTGGTCCCCGGCCACCCCGCTCACGGCCACCCCGGCCAGGGGCGAGTCCCTGCCGGCCAGCTCCCCGGCCACGACCCCGAACCGCCCGCACGACGGCCGGACCGTCGGGAGAGCACCGAGGGGGACGCCGAAGATCTCGCCGAGCTCGTCCGACCACTCCCGGGCCCTGATGTCATAGAGAAGGGTGCGGCTGGCGTTGGTGGCATCGGTCACGATCGCACCCCGCCCCGGGCCCCCCGTCAGGTTCCAGATGAGCCAGGCGTCGACCGTCCCGAGGACGAGGGTGGAGGAGTCGGTGACGCCTCCGTCGGTGAGGAGCCATGACATCTTGGTGGCCGAGAAGTAGGGGTCGAGGACGAGCCCGGTCCGCTCCCGCACGACAGCCAGCTGCCCGGCGGCCCGCAACTCGTCGCAGCGGCCCGCCGTCCGCCGGTCCTGCCACACGATGGCCCGGTGCAGCACCTTCCCGGTCGACCGGTCCCAGGCCACCACCGTCTCCCGCTGGTTCGTGATCCCGACGGCGGCCACGGCCTGGCCCGCCGCCTGCCGTCGCCGGGCCACCTCGTCGACCGTGGCCGCCACCGCTCTCCAGATCTCGTCGGCGTCGTGCTCGACCCAGCCCGGCCGGGGGAAGTACTGGGTGATCTCCCGGTAAGAGACGTCGACCACCCGGCCCCCCTCGTCCACCGCCAGGGCCCGTACCCCGGTCGTCCCGGCATCGATGGAGATCACGCAGGCCACGGCCGGGGACGATACCGGCGCCGGGACCTCCCCGATCGGGACCGCCCCCACCGGGCCGTCGCTCCCGCGCCACCGGGCCGCCCGCACGTGACCGGCCGCACGAATGGGAACTTTCGCGAACGGGCGGTCACCAGGGTCGACGCGGGCCGTCTGGCGTTGACAGCCTCGTAACTACAGTGTTGTAATGTCTACCGCATCTCGTGGGTGAGGGGCGGGGCGACCACAACATCTTGTGGTTTGAGCGGATTTCCCCGCGCCCTAGGCTGGGACCGAGGAAGGGTGGAAAAGAACAATGGCAATTGCTCCGCAGAGGACCGCCATCGGCATCAGGCGTCACTTCACCACCGAAGGCGTCCATCCCTACGACGAGGTCGTCTGGGAGCGGCGCGATTCGCGCATCACCGACTACAGAGACGGCTCCGTGGCCTTCGAGCAGCTTGATGTCGAGGTCCCCACCACCTGGTCCCTGAACGCCACCAACATCCTGGCCCAGAAGTACTTCCGGGGCACCCCCGGCACCGACGAGCGCGAGACCTCTCTCCGTCAGGTCATCGACCGGGTGGTCGACACCACCACCGAGTGGGGCCTGAAGGACGGCTACTTCGAGGACGCCGAGGAGGCCCGGGCCTTCTCCGACGAGCTCAAGCACGTTATCGTCCACCAGAAGGCCGCCTTCAACTCGCCCGTCTGGTTCAACATCGGCGTGAAGGGCGTACCCCAGCAGGCGAGCGCTTGCCAGCCCTACGACGCTTTGGTCAACACACCGGCCGGACCGGTCCCCATCGGTCGCCTGGTGCAGGACAACGCCGTTGGTACGAAGGTGCTCGACGCTCAGGGGATCACGCGCGTCTTGGCCGTCAAGCACAACGGTCAAAAGCCGGTTCTCCGTGTACACACCAAGGCCGGTCATGCCCTCGACGTCACCGCCGACCACCTCGTCTGGAGGGCGAGTGATGCCGACTATGGCCGCTTCGTCCCCGCCGGTGAGCTCCGACCCGGCGACAAGTTGGTCTGGTGTCGCAGCGAGTCATTCCGTGACAGCCAAACCCGTTCAGAGGACGTTGAGATCGAGCGCATCGAGTCGATCGGCGAAATGGATGTGTACGACATCCAGACCGAGAGCGGTGAGTACCTCAGCAGCAACCTGAGGGTCCACAATTGCTTCATCCTGTCCGTCGACGACGCCATGGACTCGATTCTCAACTGGTACCGCGAAGAAGGGATCATCTTCAAGGGCGGTTCGGGCGCCGGCGTGAACCTGTCTCGCATCCGGGCCTCGGTCGAGAACTTGAACGGTGGGGGAACAGCATCAGGCCCGGTCTCGTTCATGCGCGGTGCCGATGCCTCGGCCGGGACGATCAAGTCCGGAGGAAAAACACGCCGGGCGGCGAAGATGGTCATCCTCGACGTCGACCATCCCGACATCGAAGACTTCATCTGGTGCAAGGCCCTCGAAGAGAAAAAGGCGCGTGTGCTACGCGATGCCGGGTTCAACATGGACCTCGACGGTTCGGACGCCTTCTCCATCCAGTACCAGAACGCCAACAACTCCGTCCGCGTCACCGACGAGTTCATGCAGGCTGTCCTCGACGATGCCGACTGGGACCTGATCGGACGCATGGACCGGACCCCGGTACGCACCGTGCGGGCCCGTGACCTCTACCGCCAGCTGGCCAAGGCCACCTGGGAGTGCGCCGACCCCGGCATGCAATTCGACACCACCATCAACAAATGGCACACCGCCCCGAATGCCGGACGGATCAACGGCAGTAACCCGTGCTTCCCCGGTAGCGCTCTGGTGCACACCGACAAGGGCCTGATCCGATTTTCCGAGCTGTTCGACCGGGCCAACCGGGGCGAGGCCTTTGGTGTCTACACACATGACGTCACCAATCCGGACGCTCCGGTCGAGCGGCTCGAGCTGACCTCTCCCGAGGCGCTCATGATCACCGGCTTCAACGACATCGTGCGCCTGCGCTTCGACAACGGCATGGAGCTGCGCTGCACCCCGGGCCACCGGATCTTCACCCTCAACCGTGGCTACGTCGAGGCCAAGGACCTGACGACCGAGGACGACGTCAAGGTGCTCGATATTCCGGCGCCGGCGGTCAACGCTGATCTCGGGCTTCCCGTCTCCGTCGACCCCGACGATTACCGGCAGAAGGGGGACCACGACGGCTTGCTGCGCCTTCCCGAAGAGTGGACGGCCGAGTTCGCTCACTACCTCGGCTGGCTCATCGGTGACGGCAGCACTTCGGGTTCCACGACCAGCACGATCTACGGCAGCGCCGAGGACCGCACCGAGGTTCTGCCCCGCCACACCGAGCTGATCGAGTGGATCAACGGCGATCGCCCGTTGAAGCTGTCCGAGCAGGCCAACGGAACCGCCCAGTTGCGGGTGTCCCGTCGGCGCTTCAAGGGGTTCTTGGAAGCCCTCGGTGTCCGATCGGTCCGCGGTCCGCAGAAGTCGGTCCCCTGGTCCATCGAACAAGCACCGCCCGCCGCCGTGTCATCGTTTCTCCAGGGCCTGTTCGACGCCGACGGCTGCGTGGTGGTGAACCGCGACAAGGGTTCGTACGTCGGTCTCGGATCGACGTCACCCGAGCTGCTGCGAGGCGTACAGAAGCTCCTCACCACCTTCGGCGTCTACAGCCGTATCTGCAAGACCCGAGGTGAGAGTGAAACGGGGGCATTCAATTACACCGCCAAGGACGGGACCACCCGGAATTACGGGTCCAAGGCCATGTACGACCTGCGGATCACGTCAGGGTCGATCACCGGATTCGCCCAGCACATCGGTTTCACACTGAGCCGCAAACAAGCGCTCTTGCGCGGCCTTCTGCTCGAAGGTCCGAAGGGCTTCTACGACGTCCGGCGCACGGCTCGGCTGGTGGAGCGGAGCGACGACGGTATCGAGCTCACGTACAACCTCTCCGAGCCCCGCAACCACTCGTACGTTGTCGACGGGATCGTCGTGCGCAACTGCAGTGAGTACATGCATCTCGACAACTCCGCCTGCAATCTGGCCTCCATCAACCTGCTCAAGTACCTCCGCGCTGACGGCTCTTTCGACACCGACGGCTTCGCAGCGACGGTGGAGGTCGTCTTCACCGCCCAGGAGATCCTCGTGGGCAATGCCGACTACCCGACGGAGAAGATCACCGAGAACTCTCGTCGCTACCGGCAGCTCGGTCTCGGTTACGCCAATATCGGGGCGCTGCTGATGGCGCAGGGACTTCCCTACGATTCCAACGAAGGCCGGGCCTGGGCCGCGTCCATCACGGCCCTCATGACCGGTCACGCCTATGCCACGTCGGCCCGCACCGCCGCGCGGATGGGTCCCTTCGCCGGCTACCACGCTGACAGCGAGGCCATGCAGAACGTTCTCCGCATGCACCGAGCCGAGGTGGCCAAGATCGACGAGGAACTGGTTCCTCCCGAACTTCTCTCCGCCGCCCAGGAAGCCTGGGACAACGCCGTCGAGCTCGGCGAGCGTCACGGTGTGCGCAATTCGCAAGCCTCGGTCCTGGCTCCGACGGGGACCATCGGTCTCCTCATGGACTGCGACACCACCGGTGTCGAGCCCGATCTCGGTCTGGTCAAGACCAAGAAGCTCGTCGGCGGCGGCACCATGTCGATCGTGAACCAGACTATCCCTCGCGCACTCACCCGTCTCGGTTACGCGCCCGAACAGATCGAGGACATCGTCAGCTACATCAACGAAAACATGTCGATCGTCGGCGCTCCCCATGTGGCACCCGAGCACCTTCCCGTCTTCGCCTGTTCCATGGGTGACAACACCATCCACTATCTGGGCCACGTCCGCATGATGGGTGCCGTTCAACCGTTCATCTCGGGGGCCCTCTCGAAATGTGTCGTGGGGGAGACACTGCTGGCGACGGCCGATGGCCTCGTCCGTATTGGGAGTCTGCACCAAGGCGAGGAACCCGACAGCTTCCGGGACGAGATTATGGCTGTGGCATCGCTCGACGGTATCCACAAGACCGATGCCTTCTACTACGGCGGCCTCCGGTCCGTGCACAAGGTGACGCTGCGTTCCGGGCACACCGTGACAGGGACGCCGAACCACCGTGTCCTCGTCGCCGGCGACGGCGGCCTCGACTGGAAGCGACTCGACGAGATCGATACCGGCGACCACGTGGCAACGAAGTATGGCGACGACCTCTGGTCGACCTTCTGCCCCCGTTTCGATGACTTCGTCCCGACGCCGCCCTACGGATCGCAGAAGGCGATCGACATCCCCCAGGAGATGAGCGAACCACTGGCATTCTTCCTGGGTGCCTATGCGTCAGAGGGCCACACGAGCCGCTCGACGTGGACCGTGATCATCACAAACTCGGACGAAGGGGTGCTCGAAGAGGTCGCCATGGCGGTATGGATGGCGTTCGGAATCGAGGCCAAGATCCGGAGGCCGGGCGACCGGTGCCCGAGCGTGGAGATCTCCTCCAAGACGATCGTCGAGCTCCTCGAGTACCTCGGCTGTGGGGACCGTGCCTCGGCCAAGCGGATTCCGAATGCGATTATGCGTTCTCCTCGTTACCTTGTGATCTCCTTCCTGCAAGGACTGGCGCTCGACGCCTATACGTCGTCGTCCCGTGGCCAGTCGAAGTGGGGCATCTGCCTCGATTCGCCCCGCCTCCTCGACGATCTCCAAGCCATTCTCACCAATCTCGGGATCGTCCATGGTCGGGTCACAAAGCACAACGCCGACAACGGTAAGGATTACGACGAGGTCTACGTCTGCGGAAGTCAGGCGAGGAATCTCGTCGAGATCGTGCCCTTCCTCGAAGCCCACAAGAAGGCACGGGCCCGCCTTCTGCCGGTAGCGGACGGCGCCCACAACACCGCCGATGTCGTTCCCGGCATCAACCCAGCGGAGCTCTACTCCCTCGTCCCCTACCGGCAACGCAACGCTTTCGGAGTCTTCGTACGCACCGAGTTCAACTTCCTGGCCGATACCCGGACCCGAAACGTGAGCCGGACCACGATCGAGCGTGTGGCCGCCATCCCCGGCGTCGTTCTCCCGCCATGGCTGCAAACGGTGTTGGATGACAACCTGCACTTCAGCCCGGTGGAGTCTGTTTGCGATGACGGCATGCGGGAGGTCTACGACGTCTCGGTCCCGGTCACCCACGCTTTCGTGGGCAACGGGATCGTCAATCACAACACGGTGAATCTGCCCGAGGACGTCACCGTGGAAGACGTCGAGCAGCTTCACATCGATGCCTGGCAGATGGGGATCAAGGCCATCGCCATCTACCGTGACAACTGCAAGGTCGGCCAGCCACTGTCGACCACCAAGGTCGACCAAGGCGCCGACACTCCTCCCGGATCAGAGGCCGAGGCGCGCGACCGCGCCGCCGAAGCCCGCATCGCCGAGCTCGAGGCCGCACTTCTACATGAACAGGATCGCTCACACGACACGGTGGTCGTGGGAGCCGTGCGGGAGCGCTTGCCCCGACGGCGGGCGTCGAGCACCTTCGCCTTCCGGGTGGCGGACTGCGAGGGATACGTGACCGTCGGCCAATACGACGACGGCCGTCCCGGTGAGGTGTTCATGAAGGTCTCGAAGCAGGGTTCGACCCTGGCCGGGATCATGGACGCCTTCTCCATCTCTGTCAGCCTCGGGCTTCAGCACGGCGTGCCCCTTGCCACCTACGTCCGCAAGTACACGAGCATGCGCTTCGAGCCCGCCGGAATCACCGACGATCCCGACCTCCGTATCGCCACCAGCCTGGTCGACTACATCTTCCGCCGGTTGGCCGTCGACTACCTGACCCGCGAGGAGCGCGAGGACCTCGGAGTACTCTCCACGGCCGAGCGGATGCAACCGACCCTGCCGGGGGTGGAGGAGGCGGCGACACCGGTGCAGGACATGATGCTGGACACCGGCCTCAACCCGGTGCCCCCTACCGGAGGCGACACTCGACGAGCATCGACGCAGCTACCGGCACCGTCCGGGCGGGAGCCCTTATTGATCGAGCGGGCGCAGCAGCGCGATGCGCCGATCTGCTACCAGTGCGGGATGGTCATGCAGAGAGCGGGTTCCTGTTACCTGTGCTCCAGCTGCGGGACGACCAGCGGCTGCTCGTAAATCGCCCGAGCTTTCTGCATTCCTCGGCCCGGACTCCGCTCAAGGCGATGGTGGTCTCGGATCGGGGCGCACAGGGTGCTCGCGCGTGCGACCGCCCGGTGCACGTTGCGGGGGGCGCCGGGGAGCAACGAATCCCCCTCGCAAGTGCCGACGAGGACCCGACCACGGCGCCGGCGGGGCTGTCACCCGATCGCAGAGACGGTACGCCACCGTTTCATAGTTGACCCGCCAGCCTCGGAAATCAGGCCACGCCTCCTCGGCCGTCCGTTCAATGGGGAACCCGGTCTCTCTCAACATATCGACGGCTTGGGCGAATTCCTCGTACGTCAGGTCGATCGGACCCTCGGGGTTGGGATCGGGATCGACCGTCCACCCCAAGGTCCTGGCGATACGGTTGAGAGCGGTCAGTCCCATGCGGAGGCACAGCCGGGCCTGGGACGAGGCCGTGCTCGGGGAAAGAGCCAGATGCATGGCGGCGCCGTCGAGGACGGCGAGCAATCCGACGAGCCACGAGAACCACGGGTCCGGTGAACGGAAGAGCAGAAGGACCGGATACGTGGTGTGGCTCTCGGCCAGATCAGCGGCCCACAATTCCCAGTCGGCGTAGAACCCGGGAAGGGCGTCGGTGATGCCGACGAGTTGGTGCCGGATCAGGACTTCCGGTCCCCAAGCCGGTACACCGGCGCGGCTCTCGAGCATCGCCACCAGAGCCTCGCGCTTGTTGAAGGCGCCGTACAGAGCCGGGAGGTAGGCGATCTGGAGGGCCACGACCACCGCCCAGGCGGCGCCGGCGACGATATCGACGGCCGTGTTCTGAGGACCTCCGAGGTGGACCGACCCGACCGTGAACATGGCCCCCGTCGCCTGGAGGAAGGCGTCACCCAGGTGATGCGTCGTCCCCTCCAACATGAGGCTGAACCCGACGATGAAAGACCCGGCCCAGAAGAGGAGCTGGGCCACGAGCGCCACCGGTCCCACCGGGGCCAACAGGGCATCTTTGGATTCGTAGCTCGTGACGAAACGAGTCCCCGCCAGGAAGGTGATCCGCACGACGCGGTTGATCATGACCGATACGCGCTCAAAGCCCCGAGGAGAGCGGGGGAGCACCATCGTGAACAGAATGCTGGCGCCGGTGAGCAGCGCCACCACGATCCCCACGGCGAAGAGGAATTGGTCCATTCAGCTGGTCGGGTCCATGGCTGGGCTGGGTGGCGCCCTGCGTCGGAGTAGCTGAAGCGTCATACACTACGAGACTATGTCTCAGATCGTTCGGGGCCCTCGGAAGCGCATGCGGGGCGCCACCGTGCTCCCGATCACCTCAGAGGCCACACCTTGACCGTGGCCGACGGCGCCACGCTCGCCTTGGACGGTTGGAGATTCGTCCGCCAGATGCTCGACGACCTGACCCAGACGATCGAAACCGATGCCGAGACCGAGATGGAGCTTCTCGAAGGCCTACGCGTCCTCGGCCGCGTCACCGCTCTGTGTTCCGAACTGTCGCTCGACGTCGACCCGGAAGCTCCATGGTTTTTCTCGATGAACACCGAGGCCCGTCTCATCGGAGGCCCGAATCCCGACGGCGAGTACTTTCTGGCCATGATCGACGGTCGCCACCGCTACCGGGTGAGTGGCCGCCGGGGCACCACCGCCTATCTCGGCTTCCAGGTTCTGGCCGGCGTCGGCCTCACCCCGCGGCGCATGGGCGCCTATGTCTCGGACGGCGACCTCGAGGTGGCCGAGGACGGTACCTTCGCCTTCGTCCTGGCCGTTGAGGAGCCGAGCGCATTGGATCTGGCCGGCGACCGGTGGGTGGCCATCCCCGAAGACTCCTCCGCCATCGTCGTCCGCGAGTACATCGCCGATCGGGCCGAGGAGATCGCCGCCGAGCTGGCCATCGAACCGCTCGATCCACCGGGGCTGCCCCTCCCGCCCAGCGATGCCGTGCTGGCCGAACAGCTGACCGGCATGGCCTGGACGATGGCCAAGCTGGCCACCCTGCACCGCACCATCAGGCCCGATCTCCTCGATGCGCCCAACCAACTGGTCACCGCCCTGGCCGCCGATCTCGGTGCCGCCGACACCACCCCCGACAACCTCTACATGATCGGCACCTTCCGCCTGGCACCCGACGAGGCCTTCGTCATCGATATCGAGCCGCCCGACACCCGCTACTGGAGCGTCACCATCGAGAACATCTGGCACGAATGCATCGACCCCCGACGCCGGCGGAGCTCGATCACGAACGCCCGGGCTGTTCGAACGAAAGACGGCATGGTGCGCATCGTCATCGCCGCCGCCGACCCCGATGTCGACAACTGGCTCGACACCGGTGGCCGCCACCGCGGCTTCGTCGTCGTCCGCTGGCTCGACAACCCGGCCGCACCGGCGGTCACCACCCGGGTGTTGGCCTTGACCGATGTGGGGGACTGATGGCAACCGGCCGTTTCGACCGTCATGCGCTGGTGGACGAGGCCCGGGCCCGCACCACCGAGGAGGACCTCGGCGACCCCAGCTGGCAGGAGGGTCTCGACGTCCTCCTCGACGGGTTTCAAAACGAGGCCCGGCTCAACGAGGTCGGCGTCGAGATCGCCGCCTCCGAGGTGGTGAACTATCTGGCCACCCGCCTGGCCATCACCGCCTGGCGCCGTGACCACCCCGAGGTCGCTGCCGGCACGATCGAGCGACCGATCGTCATCGTCGGTCAACCACGGACGGGCACCACCATCCTCTTCGACCTTCTGGCCCAGGACCCGGCGCTGCGTGCGCCTCTCACCTGGGAGGTGGACATGCCCGTCCCGCCGCCGGAGACCGACACCTACGACACCGATCCTCGCATCGCCGAGGTGCAGGCCACGCTGGACATGGTCGAAACCCTCATGCCCGGGTTCACGAGCTTCCACTCCATGGGTGCGCGTCTGGCCCAGGAATGCGTCCGCATCACGGCCGGTGACTTCCGCAGCATGATGTTTCAGCTCCAGTACCGGTTACCGACCTACAACCACTGGCTCCTCCACGAGGCGGACATGGGCTCCGCCTACCGGTGGCACCGCCGCTACCTCCAACACCTGGAGTCACGCCAACCGGCCCGGCAGTGGCTCCTCAAGTCACCCGCTCATCTCTGGCACCTGGACGCCCTGGCGGCCGAGTACCCCGACGCCATCGTCGTGCAGACCCACCGCGACCCTCTCAAGGTCATCGCCTCCGTGAGCGCGCTGGGCGCCCACCTGCGCCGGTTGGCCAGCGACGACTCGTCCATCCCCGAGGTGGCGGCGGGCTACGTCGACGACATCTTCCTGGGGCTGGACCGGGGTACCACGGCCCGCGATCGCAACACCTTTCCCGCCGGCCAGGTCGTCGATGTCCAGTACTCCGAATTCCGCGCCGACCCCATGGCCACCATCGGAAAGCTCTACGGGGCGCTCGGACGCGAACTCAGCGCCGTGGCCGAGGAGCGCATGCGGATCTTCCTGGCCGGCAACCCCGGTGACGGGGGTGGCAACCGATACCGCTTCGCCGACACCGGGCTCGACGCCGACGCCTTACGCCAACGATCCCTTCCCTACCAGGAGCGCTTCGGGGTGGCCTCCGAACCGGTGCGTTGACGCCACACGCGCCGGCCGCAACGCCCGGCCTGTGAACCCGTTGGCTACCGGGCCAGGCCCCGCACCACGAAATCGCTGATTTCGGCGGCTGCCTCGTCACGGGGCCGGGGCAGGGGATCGGCGGCCCGCACCGACATGGCGCCGTAGATCTGCTGCCCTATCAGGGTGACGGCCCGGTCCGGCTCGAGGGGCCGGAAAGCACCGCCGGCCACGCCCTCCTCGAAGAGCTCTCTGATCCGCCCCGCCACATCGAGTCCGATCATGGAGAGCTCCGATCCAATGGCGGCGTCGCTCGCTGAGATCGCCTCGTAGGTGGCCAGCGCCAGCCGCAGGAAGGCGGGATTGTCGTCGAGTTGCTCGAAGATCCCGAGTATGAGGATCCGCAACCGGTCGATGGGGGAGTTCCCGAGATCCCATGTCTCGGTGATCGTGGTCACCAGCTGATCGTGCATGCGGGTCACGCAGGCCCGGAGCAGCTCGTCGCGGTTGGCGAAGTAGACGTAGATCGTGGACCGGGCCACGCCGGCCTCGGAGGCAATCTCGTCCATCGACACCTCGGTGGTGCCACGCTCACCGAAGAGGCGCCGGGCCACGTCGATGACCTGATCACGACGGAAGTCCCTGATGACCTCCTTCAGGTCCTCGGACTGCTGGCGGGCCATCTCAGGCGCTGACGCGACGACCGGGAGCGAAGGCCACCGGGATGTGCTTCACCCCGTTGATGAACGACGATTGTAGGCGCTCGACGTTGCCGTCGAGGCGGATGTCGGGCACGCGGTCGAGGAGGTGTTCGAACATGACACGGATCTCCATCCGGGCCAGATTGGCACCGAGACAGAAATGCGGGCCCCCGCCACCGAAAGCGATGTGCGGGTTCGGCTTGCGGGTGATGTCGAACCGATCCGGATCCTCGAACACCGTCTCGTCCCGATTGGCCGAGACATGGAAGAAGACCACTTTCTGGTCGGCCTTGATGGTCTGCCCACTCAACTGCGTCTCGGTCGTCGACTGGCGCCGGAAGTTCATCACTGGCGTGACAAAGCGCAACATCTCCTCGACCGCTGACGGCAGAAGAGACCGGTCGTTGCGCAAGAGCTCCCACTGGTCGGGATGGTCGAAGAAGGCCACCATGGCGCCTGAGATCAGATTCCGTGTCGTTTCGTTCCCGGCCACAGTCAGGAGGAGGAAGAACAACTCGAGTTCGAGGTCGGAGAGGTGTTCCCCTTCTATCTCCACACCGGTGAGCACGCTCATCAGGTCCTCGTGAGGATCGATCCGCTTGGCGGCGAAGAGCTTCGAGGCGTAGGCGTAGAGCTCCATGGACGCAACCTGGGCGACGTCGTCGGCCGCCTGGTATTCGGGGTCCTCACTCCCGATCATCTGGTTCGACCAATCGAACATCCGGTGTCGATCCTCGTGGGGGACACCGAGGAGCTCGGCGATCACGACAAGGGGGAGCTCGGCCGAGATCTCGGTGACGAAGTCGGCGGAGCCTCGTTCGATGACATTGTCGATGATGGTGTCGGTCGCCGCGTCGATGCGCTCGTGGAGCTCATTGACCACCCGGGGCGTAAAACCCTTGTTCACCAGTCGCCGGTAACGGGTGTGGATGGGCGGATCCATGTTCAACATCAGCAGCTGCTGTTGGGCTAGCTGCTCCGCGTCCATGTCGAAGACGAGCGAGCCCTTGTCGTGCGAGGAGAAGAGCCCGTAGTCACGGTTCACGGTGTTGCAGTCTTCGTAGTCCGTCACCGCCCAGAACCCGGGGCCGTCGGCCTCTTCGTGCCACCACACCGGGGCGTTCTTGCGCAGGAAGGCGAACCACTCGTGGGGCACCCCGGGCACGAAGGCCTTGGAGTCGGTCAGGTTGATGTCGCTGAAATCGATGTCTTTGCTCATTCCGACGACGCCTCCGGGGGGGAATCGGACACACTGTCCGATAAATCGGATCGTAAGTCCGATACAGGGCCGCTGTCAATGCCCCCCGGCGAGGGCTCGTACCGTGGAGCTCACCATGGACCGACCCGCCGACAATCCCCAGTACACGGCCATGTCCCGGTCCGCCTTCGGCCTGGCCCGCCAACTCGGGTGCACATGCGGACCCGCTCACCTGCTCATCGGCCTGTCCGAGGGCGACGGGCCGGTGGCCGCCGCCCTCGTTCCAACGGGCGGGTCCCCGCTGCGTTCGTTCGTCACCGCGGCCGACGGTACGCCGGGAGGGGCCGTGACCCATGTCAACCAGCAGGCCCAGCAAGGTGCCCGGCAATGGGCCCAATCCCGTGGCGAAGCACTGCGGGTGGAACACCTGGCCGTCGTCCTCATCGACCAAGCGGCCCCCGACACCGTCGACCTTCTCACCCGGGCCGGGGTCGACGGGCGTACCGTGCGCCGCGCCGCCCTCGAATCGCTCAGTGCGCCCCTGGACCTGCCCGCTGTCGCTCTTCCTGCGTTCACCCCCGGCCTGCACCTCCGATCGTCCCCCTCTTCCCGTGGGCGAGCTCGATCCCGAGGCCTCGGCCGCCTTGTGCTGGCGTCAGAACCATCTTCCCCTGCACCGGCTGCGACGCGACCGGGACTGGGCCGCCCTGGGGAGCTTGGAGACGGAGGCGGCGTGGCGGGTCACCTCCCGGCTCCACCTCGACGACGACCAGCGCCACTCGCTCTTCCGTCACCACCGCGAGCAGGTCGAGACGCTGGCCGCACGAGCCCGGCCCGATCTGGCCGAACGGTCTCACCGCCGGACCCATTCTCAGGGCATGGAGCGGATGGCCAGGCGGATGCAGCGTCGGCGCCGCTGGTACCGGCGGCCTGGGATCCCGTCCTTCACCGCCGGTTGGGCATGCTGGTTCTCGAACCGCCAGGTGGGGCTCCGCAACCGGTGGTTCCGCCTGCGGACATTGCCGTCCTACCGGGGCGCGCCCCGGCTCGGCCCCTGAAGAGTCCGTGGGCGACAGCGTCTTCGGCCATCAGATATCCATCGTGGCGATCGCCCCCGGCGCCCCCGAGCGATCGGTGGTCGCTCCGCTGTGGTGGCGCAACGAACCGACGACGGCGATGACGACCCCACCGAGGGCGTAGAGAGCGATGACGATGATGTGGCCACCGATTCCCCGGGCACCGAAGTAGACGATGCGGCGCACGGCGTCGGTACCGGCGCCGTTCGGGAGGGCGCTGCTGATCGCCCGCCAGAACGGTGGCAGCAGGGCCGCTTGATAGGCGCCCCCGGCGCTCGGGTTGCCGAGGATGACGAACACGAGAACGGTGATGCCGATCCCGAGCACACCGAACAGGACCTGAAAGGCCATGGTGACGGCGGCGGCGGCAAAGACGAGGAGTACCCCGAGCCACCACAGCGCCACCAGGTGCCCGGTGAGCGCGCCGAGGACGGGTCCGACGACGATGGCCCCGCCCAGCCCCGAGACGATGGCGTACGGAACGAGGGCGAGCAGGCGGATGAGAGCCCGCCGGGTGGTGGCCGGTCGGGCGCCACTGGCTATGCCGAGCAACGAGGCGACGAGGTAGCCGCCGACGATCCAGCCGATCACGAGATAGAAGCCGGTGAGTCCGTGACCGTCGCCGCTCTGCAGGGGCACCGCATCGGTGACCCTGGCCGTCCGGTGCTGGCTGGCCTCGACATCGGTGATAATCGTCTCGACGGCGGTGGCCAGGGAGGCGCCTTCGGCCGAGGCGACGAGCAACGTGTCTGTTTTCGAGGCCACATCGACGACGAAAGCAGCGCTTGTGGCGTCCTCTTCGAGCAGACGACGTGCCTGCTGTTCACTGTCGACCGCCCGGGCATGGAGCGGGGTCGAGGCAATGGCGTTGAGCTCCGAGACGATCTTTCCGGCGAACCCGGCCGGGGCCACCACCACGATCGGGATGCGGGACGGTTTGGGGGAGTGGAAGGCCGCGACGTAGGAGAGGATGAACCCGAGCTGGAGCAGGAGTACTCCGACCACCAGCAAGACGGTGCGGATCGAGATGGCGTCCCAGAGCTCGGCCCAGAACGCCTGACGTTCCGACTCGCCTTTCGTCGGGGCCGGACTGCTCACCGGTCCAGCAGCGCCGGAGCGAGCTCGCGGTACTCGGCCAGGGGAAACGATTCTCGTCCCGTAGACGAGATGACCTGAACGCAGACATGGTCTGCTCCCGCCTCGTGGTGCGCACGGACCCGGCCGGCGATGGCCTCCGCGTCTCCCCACCCCACGATGGCATCGACCAGGCGGTCGCTTCCCCCGCCTACGAGATCCTCGTCGCCGAAGCCGAAGGTGCGGAGATTGTTGGTGTAGTTCGGGAGGGTCAGGTAGGTCGTGGTGAAGCTCCTGGCCAGCGCGCGCGCCGTGGACGGATCCCGCTCGAGGACAACGGTCACCTCGGGGGCCAGAAGCGGGCCTTCCCCCAGAATCTGGCGGGCCCGGGCCGTGTGCTCAACGGGGACGAAGTACGGGTGCGCACCGGCCGATCGATCAGCAGCCAGTTGCAACATGCGCGGTCCGAGGGCGGCCAGCACCCGGCGGTCCCGGGCCACGACTCCGGTGGCGTCAAGGCCGTCGAGGTAATCGACGATGTGCGCATAGGGACGGGCGTAGTTCTCGACCGCCGGCGCATGGCTGGCACCGAGGCCCAGGAGAAAACGGCCCGGGTACCGGGCGTCGAGGTCGGCGATGCTGCGGGAAAGCTCCATCGGTTCGGCCACCCAGACGCTCACGATCCCGCTGGCCACGGCCACGTGGGTCGTGGCCGAGAGGAGCCGTTCGAAGTGTGGGGACAATCCCGGTTCGAAGCGACCCGAAGACCACAAGGCCGTGTACCCAAGGCCCTCCATCTCGGCGGCCGCGTCCACCGAGGCCTCGTCCTTGGTCCGCCATGTACCGCTCCACCAGGCGCCCACTTTGCCGAGGTCCACGCCGCGCATCGTACCGATGGTCAGGGTTTGACATGTGACCATATAGTCACCTATTCTTCCTTCATGGCTGCCGACGACGACCGGGTGTTCAAGGCGCTGGCCGACCCGACGCGTCGGTTCCTGCTCGACCGGCTGTTCGAACGTGACGGCCGGACGCTCACCGAGCTCGAGTCGGAACTGGAAATGACGCGCTTCGGGGTCATGAAGCACCTGCGCCTGCTCGAAGAGGCGGGACTGGTCGTCACACGCCGGTCGGGTCGGGAGAAGCTGCATTTCCTGAACCCGGTTCCGATCCGGCTCATCCACAACCGCTGGATCGACAAGTACACGGAGCGCCAGGTCTCGGCGCTCGTCGATCTCAAGACTCAATTGGAGGAGATGGCATGACAACGATCACCGAGACGAACGTGACCACCCAGGTGTACCGGGTGTACATCAAGGCGAGCCCCGAGGCCATCTGGGACGCCATCACCAAGCCCGAGTGGACCGAGCGATACGGCTACGGCGGCATCGCCGAGTTCGACCTCCGCCCCGGCGGCGCGTTCCGGCACCTCACCGACGAGGGGATGCGGGCCATGGGCGCCGGAGACGTGGCTGTCGACGGCGAGGTCATCGAGAGCGACCCGCCCAGAAAGCTCGTCCAGACCTGGCGCATGGTGATGGCGCCCGAGATGGCGGCGGAAGGGTTCAGCCGTCTGACCTACGAGATCGGTGAGGCCAAGGACGGCGTCACCAAGCTGACCGTCATCCACGACCTCGAAGGAACGCCCAAGCTGGCCCTGCTCGTCTCCGGCGCCATGGAGGACACCGGTGCCGGTGGTGGCTGGAGCTGGGTGCTCAGTGGCCTGAAGACGGTTCTCGAGACCGGAGAACCGCTCAACGAAGCCCGCTGAGCTCGCCGACCCACGTCGGATCGGTCGCCACCGGTCGGTCCGACGTGGGGCGGTTCGCGTACACCTGCCGAAGGCCGCCGCACCCGGCGGCTCAAGAAAAGATTGGAGGAGGACCCGTGGAGAAGGTTTTCGAAATCTACATCCGCACCACCCCCGAGCATCTCTGGGAAGCGATCACCGACAGCGAGACGCGGAGCAAGTTCCAGTTCGGCAACACCATGAAGTCCGACTGGACACCCGGTTCTCGCTTCGAGATGAGCCACCCCAATGCGGGGATCCTCGGAGAAGGGGAGAATCTCGAGGTCGACCCCCCGCGCCGCTTGGTCCAGACCATGGTCGCCCTGTGGGGCGACGACGTGAAGGCCGAGGGCACCTCGAGAATCACCTGGGACATCGAGCCCATCGGCAGTGACTCCTGCCGCCTGCTCGTCACCCATGACCAGATGCGCGACGGCGCCAACGACCAGCTCTACGGCGGATGGCCGATGATCCTCTCCGGCCTCAAGACCTGGATCGAGACGGGGGAGGTGCTGACCACGCCGGGATCGCTCATGTACGGGTGACCCGTGCGTGGAAGGCACGGGCGGGCCTACGCTCGGGCGTCGTGGATGCCGTCGTCAGTGCCCTGGCTGCGCAACAAGATGAGCTGTCGGGACTGCTCGGCGCACTGGACGACGCCGGTTGGCAAGCTCCCACCCGTTGTGAGGGTTGGGACGTCGCCGATGTCGTGCTCCACCTGGCCCAGACGAACGAGATGGCGATCGGCAGTGCCACCGGTCGCTACGCCGAGGTGGTGGCGGAGCTGGCCCAGGGTCTCGGCCCCGCCGGCTCCGTCGATGACGGTGCGGCCCTGATGGTCGAGCGTCAGCGCGGTCTGGCGACACCGGAATTGCTGGCGAGGTGGTTGTCCGGAGCAACCCGGCTTCTCGACGAGCTCGACGGTATGGATCTCTCCACCCGCGTCACCTGGGTGGCCGGGGAACTCTCGGCGCGGACGTTGGCGACGACCCGCCTGGCCGAGACCTGGATCCATGCCGGCGACGTGGCCGGCGCCCTCGGGGTCGCACTGCCACCGTCCGAGAGTCTTCGTCCGATCGCCCGGCTGGCCTGGCGGACGCTGCCCTACGCCTTCTCCTCGGCCGGGCTGACAATGTCCGGACCGGTGGCGTTCCTGTTGACGTCTCCCGCCGGCGGGGCCTGGGACTTCGTGCCCGACGAACAGGCGGCCACCACCATCATCAGGGGACCGGCGGCCGAGCTGTGTGCCGTTGCCGCCCGACGGATCGACCCGTCGGCCACATCCCTCCGTGGCGAAGGGCCCGATGCCGACGACATCCTCGCCCTCGTGCGCACATACGCCTGAGAAATGATTCGGCCGCGCACATCGAAGGGCCAGCACATCGAACGGCACTACCTGGCGAAAGCGTGCCAACCCAGCCACATCCATGCCAGCACGAACACGCCTCGCCCGATATTTCTGGAGGTGACGCGCTTCACCAGTGTCCCCAGACCGGGAAGGCGCCCCCTGGAGAGCGCAGCGACGATCTGACACCCGACGAGAGCGGCGCCGAGAAGCGCCCATATGACGAAAGTGGTGGTACGCCCGATCATCGGGCGACCAGAAACCAACCGAGCGACAGCCACGAGGCGAAGGCCACCGTCTTGCCGATCCGGGAGGAATCGAGGCTGTCGATCAGGACGCTCAACGTCGGGTGTTGGACGCGCGGAACGCTGACAAAGCAGTAGAGCTCCCAGGCCCCGATAGCGACGATCGGCGCAAGCCAGACGGTCCACCGTCGGCTCCACGGCGGGCGATCGGTTTCACCCCTGGCCGAGGCAACGGCGTAGGACCACCGGCGGTGGCGCATCGTTCGGATCGTGAGGACCAGGGCGACGGCGAGCGGGACGGCGGTCACGATATCGGCGGCCACGGTGAAGGGCCGGGTGGACGACGCTATGAGCGCGTAGCCGAGGCCGGCGGTCGACACCGCGACGGTGACGCCGTGACGCAGCGCGATGCCGGAGGGTCGCTCCACGCTCAAGGTTCTACTCGTCGTGGAACGGGCGAGCCGTCCCGCCCCCGGATACGGCCCACTCCTTTCACCGAGTGAGCGATGCCCAGGTGCTCCTGGTAGCCGATCCGAATGCCGTACGGGGCTGCGAAGTCCGGGAACAGCGGGTGGATCGGGGTGTCCAGCAGATATGGATATCGGCCGCCCGGCGACCGATACTGGCGATCGACCACGCCTCGTATCACCATAGGAGTGTGGAGGTCGTCGGGTACGAGCGTTGGCACCTCGGCGGGATCGTGGCCCTGTGCCTGGACGAAGGTTGGCCGTCCTTCCCGGCGGACTCCGAGCGCGCCCATCGGGTGTTGACAGCCCCCGGAGTCACCGCTGTCGTGGCCGTCGAAGGACGAGCGGTGCTCGGTTTCGCCTCTCTCCAGAGTGACGGCGAGATCCAGGCCCACCTGTCGAACATCGTGGTGGCCAGATCACATCGTCAGACCGGCGTGGCCAGAAGGCTTCTCCAGAACGGGATCGAGCGATCGGGTGGCGAGCGGATCGACCTCGTCACCGACACGGCCGAGTCGTTCTACCAGGCATTGCACCACAAGAGATGGAACGGCTACCGGATATACCCACCGTTCACCTGATGGCGCCGTCAGGGGAGAATGAGCCGGTGCTGAGTCTGCGATCCGCCCGACCGGAGGACGCCGCCGCCGTGGCCGGCGTGCATGTCCGCTCCTGGCAGGTGGCGTACAGAGGACTGCTCCCCGACGCGTACCTCGACGGCCTGCGCCCGGAGGACCGCATGGGTCGGTACACATTCGGCTCTACGGACCCCGACGCGCCGTGGACCACGGTGGCCGTCGAGGCCGAAGTCATCCGCGGCTTTGCCACCACGGGTCCGTCCCGAGACGCTGACGTCGCCGACGCGGGAGAGCTTCTCGCCCTCTACGTCGAGCCTGGGGCTTGGGGATCGGGTATAGGGCGGCAGTTGATGGCGCAGTCCCGGGCGCAACTCGGCCGACACGGTTTCACCGAGGGGTTTCTCTGGGTTCTGGTGGGAAACGATCGAGCCCAGCGGTTCTACGGCATTGACGGATGGCTCCCCGACGGTCGGCGGCGGACGCAGGAGATCTGGGGCGTCTCGGTCGATGAGATCTGCTATCGACGTCACCTTCCCTGAGATCTCCGACGTGTGATTTGCTCAGGGCCCGGTGCCGTCATCGGGGGCAGTGTGCGCGTCAGGTGATCCGGCGTCCGGGTGGACGCCATTGACGGGACCCAGGATGGCGACGCCGCCAAGGCAATGGACGGCATCATGACGCGCTCTCACCGGTCTTTCTCCCACAAGCAGCGCCGCCGCCTGGCCCTTCCGCCGGTTCGACCGCCGATTGACTACTCAGCTGTAGTCGACTTTCCCGGAGCCGGGGGTGCCGATGGCGAAGGCAAGGCCACGGATCGGAGCGTGCACACTGGCCGGCCAGATGCTGTGGGTGGTGTCGGGCGGGGTGTACACAAGATCGCCGGCGTGCACCTCACGCTCCTCGTCGGCGATCTTCATGATCCCGTGACCGGAGATGATGTAATAGAACTCGTGCGTCGGATGCGAGTGGGCATCGACCGCTCCGCCGCCGGCGATCTCCCACTCGCTCACGAGCTCCAGGAATCCACCCTCGGTGGCCGCCCGCATCTCCTGGGGTGGGACGAGCCACCACACCGGGGTGGTGCCGTTGTGCTCGATGACCGGGGCCATGTCCTCGATCGACCGGACGTCCATGATGGCGATCTCCTTCGTGTCTGTTGGCGGCAACCGTAGCGGCGTCTGTCGGCCTACTGCTCGGACATGATCGCCGCCAGTTCGGCAAGTGGATCACGCACCACAGGACCCGTGACTTCCACGACGGCCTCGATGATGGACCCGTTGAAGGTGAAGGGAGCGCTGTAGCCGTCTCCGACGGCGGGACCCCACTCGTAACCACAGGTGAGCCCCACGCCAACACCGTTGAAGCCTGACGGAGTGAAGCGGGCAATAGGTCCTTCGGCGACGACCGCTCCGTCGATAAGCAGTTTCCCGGTCCCACCGCGACCGTCGTCCTTTTCGAAGCTGAACCGCAGCGTGTGCAGGCCGGGGGAGAGCACGTCTCCTGCCTCGACTACGTGCTTTTCCTTGCCGTACAGATTGTGGACGTACCGGAGGCGACCGTCGATCAGATGGAGAGACCAGCCGCCGAGAGCGGAGCCCAGAGCGACCAGCGCGCCGGCCGGGACGACCCCTTCGGGCAGGTCCACCTTGACGTTGATGGCGTGGGACCGATTGCGCACGTTGACGGCTACCGGTTCGGGTACCTGGGCGCCTCCGGCGAAGTAACGGAACGAGGCGCGCTCCCGGCGGCTGTGTGGCTTGGGGTTGGTGAGAACCCAAAGGACGCGGTTGTCGAGCGGTAGCACCTGGTTGCGTCGGGCCTCCTCCCACCAGAGCTCCACCATCTCCGCCACCCGTTCAGGCTGCTCAGCGGCGAGATCGCGCGTCTCGGAGAGGTCCTCGGCCACGTGGTAGAGCTCCCACACGTCCTCATCGAACGGCGCATTGGGATTGAGACCGTCGCCGTAGATGGGTCCGACGGGATGGAAGGTGACCGCCTTCCATCCTCCATGGTAGATAGCTCGTGAGCCGAACATCTCGAAGTGCTGCGTCATGTGCTGCTCAGGTGCCGACGCCGCGTCACTCCCCAGCAGATAGCCGAAGCCGATGCCGTCGATGTGGGTCTGGGGTACGTATTCGATCTCGTCAGGCGCTTCGACTCCCACCAATTCGAGCACCGTCGGCAGCACGTCGATGGCGTGGACAAACTGGTGGCGGATGGCACCGGCACTCTCCGACAGACGCGCTGGCCACGAGATGACGCAGGGATCGGCGACACCGCCTTGATGCACCTCGCGCTTCCAACGCTTGAAAGGCGTGTTGCCCGCCATGGTCCAGCCCCACGGGTAGTTGTTGTGCGTGAGTGGACCCCCGATCTCATCTAATCGGTCGTACATCTCTGCGATGCTGGCCGGATCAAGGTTCGACAGTCGGATGTCGTTGATGGAACCCTCGGGTCCTCCCTCGGCACTCGCTCCGTTGTCCGACACCACGATGACGATGGTGTTGTCGAGCTCTCCGGTGTCCTCCAGGAACCCGATGAGGCGGCCGATCTGAGCGTCGGTGTAGGAGAGGAATCCGGCGAAGCACTCCATGAAGCGACTGGCCACCGTCCGCTCTGTGTCCCCGAGTCCGTCCCACGCCGGCACCCAGGGCGGACGGGGGGAGAGCCGGGTGCCGGAGGGGATCACTCCCAGGTCGAGTTGGCGGGCGTAGGTCCTTTCCCGCCAGGCGTCCCAGCCGTCGTCGAACTGGCCTCTGTAGCGGTCGATCCATTCACGCGGTGCCTGGTGGGGGGAATGGCACGCCCCCGTGCAGAAGTAGAGGAAGAACGGCTGATCGGCATCGACCGCCCGTAGGTCGCCGAGGAACTCGATGGCCCGATCGGCCAGATCCGCGCTCAGGTGGTAGCCGGCCTCGATCGAACGCCCGGGCCGGACGCCGTGGTTGTCGTGACAGAGGGCAGGGACGAACTGATGCGTCTCTCCCCCGTGAAAGCCGTACCAGCGGTCGAAACCCCTGGCCAGAGGCCATGTCGCCCGTGACGCCGCCATGTGGGTCTCGTCTTCGGGAGTCAGGTGCCACTTGCCGACGGCATAAGTGGAGTAACCGTTCTCACGCAGGATCTCCGACAGGTACCCGTTCTCCTTGGGTGGCTTTCCCCAGTAGCCGGGAAAGCCGGAAGCGAGATCGGCCACACGTCCCATTCCGCTGCGGTGGTGGTTGCGACCGGTGAGGAGACACGCTCGGGTGGGCGAGCACAGCGCCGTCGTGCGGAAGTTGGCCAGGCGGACACCACCGGCTGCCAGGCGATCGATGACCGGAGTGGCGATATCGGAGCCGTAACAGCCCAATTGGCCGAAGCCGACGTCGTCCAGGACGACGAGGACGACGTTCGGAGCGCCCTCGGGGGCGGACGGATCCGGGGGCCACCAGGGCTCTGAATCACGCCAGTCCCGACCGATCCGACCACCGAATTCCGTCGTCTTGGCCATGGGCCGCTCCCTTCGCTGCGGTCGATCGGATCTCGCCCACACCCGATCGGCCGGTTCCGTCGGTAGGCCGCTCGTGCCGGTCAGCGAGCGGTCGATCGGGCGTCAGCATGCCACTGGCGGGCACCGCCGCACGGCGGCGCCAGACCGCCGCGCCCGAAGGGCCTTTGTGGGCCCACCGACTGGTCATCTCCTTCGCCCGCACGGTATCGTCCGAGGTCAGAGCCCTTTTCTCCGGACACGACGGGGGCGGTTAGCTGCAGTCGTCGTCCCGATGGCCAGTGCCTCCGCCCGGCACGGTACGCTGTGGCACAGCACGGGCTCATTGCCGCGCGGGCCCTGCCGTACCGGTCTCCAATGGAGACTCTTGGCGTAACTGACGCGCGGAGCCGAGGAGGAACGCGACGTGCCCCCGTCGTCCCGCAAAGATCGAGGTCGGACGAAGGCCAGTGACCCGAAGGGTCGGGTCAGGCGCGGCCGCCCGAAGGTATGCATTTTCTGTACTGAGCACATTCCCTGGGTTGACTACAAGGACATGAACCTTCTCCGTCGCTTTATGAGCGACCGAGGAAAGATCAAGTCCCGAGCCAACACCGGAACGTGCCGGCAGCATCAGAGCGATGTCGCCCTGGCCATCAAGAACGCCAGGGAACTGGCACTGCTCCCGTACGCGGTGCGCACCCTCGCCGGCGACAAGTCGGCGGGTCGGCGCGGTCGAGGCGGGCCCGGTGGCCGTCCGGACCGTCCCACCGACCGTCCCACGGCACCCTCGGCCGGAGCACCGGCGGCTCCGACGGCCGACGCCGCTGCGACGGGCGACGCCGTAGCACCGGCAACAGAAGAGAAGGCATCCGCCGCGTCCGAGCCGCTCGAGACGGCCGCCGCCGGCCCCTTGGGCAACGGCGCTGACAATGCGGACGGGTCTTCGGACGACGAAGTGCAGAGCTGAGAGAGTCGGTTACCGTCATTTGCTCGGCGCCGGGAATGCCCGGGTGCCGCATCGCAAACGGATCACCGCTCTTCCAGCGGTCATGTGATTGATGAACGAGCCGGCCCCGGGGCCGGCAGGGAGAACCATGGCGACACAACGAACCAGTTTCAACAAGCTGCAACGGGATCGCGACAAGCAGGAGAAGGCCGCGGCCAAGCGGGACCGCCGCCAGAGCCGTGCCACGGCGACCGAGGAAGAGCAGCCGGACGGTGCGATTGCGCCCACCGGCAATGAGCGCAGCGCTCAGGAGTTGCTCGACGAAGTCGAAAAGATCCACCGACAGTTCGATGCCGGGGACATCGATTTTGAGACGTACGAGGACAAGAAGACATTGCTCCTCAGTCAGCTTCCCGTCGACTGAGTTCTGGCCACGCCGGTCGTTGGCGTGGACGTCGAGCGCGATGAGCCGATCGTGAGTACGCAGGAAGGGCTGTGATCGACGCCGTCGTCTTTGATATCGGCGGTGTTCTGCTCGACTGGAACCCGCGTCACCTGTACCGCAAGGTGTTCGACGACGACGCCGCCATGGAGTGGTTCCTCGCTCGCATCTGTACTCCCGAGTGGCACGAACCTCACGACCGAGGTGCCAACACGGCCGACTCGTGCTCGCTCCTGGCCCAAGACCATCCGGACCTGGCCGACGAGATATGGGCATGGATGACGCGCAGCGAGGAGATGGTGGCGGGCGAGTTCGAAGAGACTGTCGAGATCCTGACCGACCTGACCCGTGCCGGGGTCGCTTGCTATGCGCTCAGCAACATGGAAGCGGAGACCTTCCCTCTGCGCGTCGAGCGCTTCGCGTTCTTCAATCAGTTCGACGGAATCGTGATCTCGGGTTTCGAAGGGGTGGCGAAGCCCGACCGCCAGATCTTCGAGATCCTGCTCGATCGTTTCGGGTTGGATGCCGGGGCCACCTTGTTCATCGATGACAACATCGCCAACCTCCACCCCGCCTCGGAGCTGGGCATGGCCACGGTGCACTACGAATCAGCCGAGGGCCTGCGGCGCTCCCTCCGGGCCGCGGGCCTGCTGCCCGGGGGTTCCGAGAACGGGGGAATTACATGATCCCGGTGCCGGGCGTCTGCGGGTCCGACCTCTTCCGGTGCACAATGGGGCATGGCTCGAGATAAGGGTGCGCCTGAAGGCGAGGGCAAGAAGCGCAGAATCAGGACGGCCGTTTTCCGCCGCATCATGCATGTCGGGTTCTTTCGCCACTTCTACGTCAAGCGCCTCCTACGCTTCATGGAGAAATCCCGTGCCAAGGGTCGCTCCCTGCCGCCCGACCTCCAGCGGCTGGACCAGATGCTCAAGCGCTTGCCCCCGCCGAAGCGGGCCGAAGCATTGGAGACGGCCCTTCTGTCCAGTCCCGACGAGAATCCCAGTCGTGAGATGCGCCGTGCGGCGACTCGCCAGGACCGTCAACGGGGCGACGGGCGCGGACACCGGTCCGGCCCCAGCCCCGAGCGACAGCGCCGGCGATCCTGACTCCAGGCGCACCTCGGTGGTTCATGGGTCCCGGCGTCAGGCACCGGTGACGGCAGAGCGCCGCCCTCCGAGGCCGAAAGGTAGTCTCGGCACTGATGACGGGAGCCCGGTCCGTGCGCGCCGTGTCCGCTGGAGCCGGCTCTGACCTCAGCCACTGGGATGGCGACGCGCACATCGGCCGGGTGGTCGTGAGTCACGATGAGCTTCGCCGGCGCGTCACCGAACTCGGTGCCCAGATCACGGCTGACTACGCCGAGCGCCCACCTCTGCTCGTGGGCGTGCTGAAGGGCGCATTCATCTTCATGGCGGACCTGGCGCGGGCCATCACGCTGCCGGTCGAGATCGATCTCATGGCGATCGCTTCCTACGGGTCGGACACGACTTCGAGCGGGGTCGTGCGCATCATGAAGGACGTCGACACCGACCTGGTGGGACGAGACGTGCTCGTGGTGGAGGACATCGTCGACAGCGGCGTCACCCTGTCGTACCTCCAGCGGTACCTGTGGGCGCATCGACCCGCCACTTTGGAGGTGTGCGCTCTGCTGGTGAAGACCGGGCTCCAGCGCCGTGAGATCGACCTGCGTTACATCGGGTTCACCATCCCGCCTGACTTCGTCATCGGCTACGGCCTCGACGTCGACCAGCGTTACCGCAACCTCTCCGACATCTGTGTCTACCGACCCGACGGTGCACCAGGTGACTGACGTCCGGTCCGATCCAGCAGCATCGGGTGCCCCCCCGTCGGCCGGCGACGGCGCCACCCTGATTGTTGACCACCCGCTCGCCGTGCACCGACTGTCGGTACTGCGTGACGTCTCCACCGACAGCTCTGCCTTCCGACAGCTCGTGGCCGAATTGTCGACATTCGTGGCCTACGAGGCGCTTCGCGATCTGACCACCGTCGACCGACGCGTCGACACGCCCGTCAGGTCCGGAGTGTGGTGCCGACGGGTGGAGGAAATGGTTCTGCTCGTCCCTGTCCTGCGAGCCGGATTGGGAATGGTCCCGGCCATTCAGGCGGCGCTCCCTGCCACCGAGGTGGCCCATGTGGGCTTGCGCCGTGACGAAGCCACTCTCCAGGCCGAGGTTTACCTCAACCGCCTACCGATGGATCTGTCGGGTCGTCGCGTGGTGGTCTGTGATCCCATGTTGGCCACGGGCGGGTCTCTGGCTCAGGTGTGCGACATGGTGAAGGAGCGGCACGCCTCCACGGTGACGGTCCTGTGCCTGATCGCGTCGGTCCCGGGGCTGGCCTCCTTCCGCACCCGGCATCCCGATGTCGGTGTGGCCTGTGTGGCCGTCGATCCGGAGCTCGATGACCGAGGGTTCATCGTCCCCGGTCTGGGCGACGCCGGCGATCGCCTCTTCGGCCCGCCCGATTGATCGGCTGGGGCATCGGCGCTACCGGCCGATGTCCTCGTCCCACAGCTCGGGCGCTGTCTCGATGAAGCGTTCGAGCAGGTCGATACAAGCGGCATCGTCGAGGTCGAGGATCTCAACGCCCAGGCCCGCCAACCACTCGTTCCCGCCCATGAAGTTCCGTGATTCCCCGATCACCACGGCCCCGATCTGGAACTGACGGACAAGACCGCTGCAGTACCAGCAGGGGGACAGCGTGGTGACCATGACGCAGTCGCGGTAGTGACGGCGCCGCCCTGCGTTGCGGAAGGCGGCGGTCTCGGCATGGCAGGACGCATCGTCGTCCTGGACCCGACGGTTGTGTCCTCGCCCGAGGAGCGTCCCGTCGCGCCCGAAGACGGCCGCTCCGATGGGGACGCCACCTTCGGCGAGGCCGAGACGGGCTTCGTCGAGGGCGATGGCCAGGAACTTCTGTCCCGTGGCCAGATCGATCGCACCCCCGGGTGCGACGTGGGCGGGTGTCACCACACTTGCAGAGATGGACAGAGGCGGTCAGAGTCTTTCTCGTGGTCGACGCAGTGGGCAGGTACAAGACGCGCATAGGAGCCCAGGAGGTCGACCTCCCGATGGTGCCGATCGCCGACGATCTGGCCATCGCCCTGCTCATCACCGTGGACCACGGCGTGCGCTTCGCCGAGCAGGCCGGCACGGAACTGGCCGAGCTCCTCGCCCCGTACGCCGTCGACGTGGTGGCGTCCGTCGCCACCATGGGCATCCCCCTGGCCATCGAGGTGACCCGGGCCCTCGGGCTCGACGACTATCTGATCCTGCAGAAGACGCCCAAGATCCACCTGCAGGACGCCATCTCCGAGCCCGTCACGTCCATCACCACCGGAGCACCCCAGACGCTGCTGTTCGACCGGGCCCGGGTCTCGGCCGCCGCCGGACATCGTGTGGCGGTGGTCGACGACGTCATCTCGACCGGCGCGTCGGTCTGCGCGGCACTGAAGATCCTGCGGCGCGTCGGAGCCGAGCCGGTCGTCATCGGCGCCATGCTCACCGAAGCATCGACGTGGCGGGTGGCCCTGGGCGAGGACGCCGCCAAGGTGCACTCCCTGGGCGCCATTCCAGTATTCCGTCGTGAACCGTCCGGGGAGATCATCGAGGACTGGGACGGCAGCAGTGACCGCGACATCGTCCCGGCCAGCGTGACGACAGAACAGTAGGGACTCAGAAGTAGCCCTGCGCGGCAGCTTTTTCACGTCGTGGCGTCGGTTCCGGCCAGGGCTGCATCTTGGAGGGCCCTCTGCCGGCCCACGTTCTTCCAAGCGAGGGCGGCGTAGACGATCCCGCCCGCGGCGATGCCGGTGAAGACGCTGAAATCCGCTCCTCCGGTGTGGACCGTGATCGGGTTCACCCAACTGGGAACACTGAACGTGGGGTACAAGGCGGACATGGAGGCGGCCATGCCCACCACCTGGGCGATGATGGCGGGCCAGTGGACCCCACCTCGACTCCAGTAAAGGCTCCCCCGGTCGACGCGCTGGAGTTCGCTCGGGACGTAGCGCCACCTCCGCATCCCCCAGTCCACGAGGTAGATGGCGACCCAGGGGGCGATCCAGACGATGACGACGTCCACGAAGTCCTTCAGATAGGTGCTGAAGGAGGCGTCGAAGATGGCGTAAATGGTGACGCCGAGGCAGATGACGCTGTCGATGATGACCGCCTGGTACCGCTTCACCTTGACACCGAGGGCCTGGAGGGTGACACCTGAGGAGTAGAGGTCGAGGCTGTTGATGGCGAAGAGCTGGGCCATGGCGAAGAGGAGGAACACCACCACGAACCACGCCGGGATGAAGCTCTGGTGGGCGAAAGGCAGGAAGGCGTTGGCTGACGTGCCCACCGAGGTGAGGAAGGTCCCGACGACGGCGCCCAGGGTCATGACCAGGATCTCGGGGACGGCCGTGCCCAGGAACACCCATCCCACGATGGCCTTCTTCGAGGCCTCCCGGGGCAGGTAGCGGGAGAAGTCGTTTCCACACTCCGTCCATCCGAGCCCGCTCAGGATGATCGTGAAGGCCAGGCCTCCCATGTAGGTCTGCCAGTTGGCGCCGTGGGCCACGGAGTGCAGGTGCGCGTGGCTGGCGCTGAACCCGAGGAGCACGGCGAAGAGCACGGCGAACGGGATGATGAGCAGGCGGAGGGTCTTCACGATCGTGGCGTGCCCCAGGAACGGCAGCACGATCTGGATGGCCACGGCGATCAGGATGAAAAGAACCTTGGCCGGGGTCCCGGGATCAAATCCCGCCTTGATGGCCAGGACCAACAGCGCACCGACAATGAGGATGAGGCCTTCCGTCTCGAACCCGATCTGGGTGATCCAGTTGAAGAACGAGATAACCCGCGACCCGTTCGGTCCGTAGCTGGCCCGGTTGATGGCGAACACCGTGGTACCCGCGTCGGGGCCTTGCAGGCTGCACACCCCGAGAAGCACATAGGAGATGTTGCCGATGACGATCAGCGACAAGGCCTGGACGAAGGTGAAGCCGAAAGTCATCAGGATGGCGCCGTACACGAAGTACTCGATCTGCACGCTGGCCCCGGCCCACATGCCGAAGAGATCGCGAGGTCTCGCCCATCGTTCGGTAGGCGGGATGTAGTCGATGCCGTGCTGTTCGACATGGAACGCTTTATCTGCGTCGGGCAGTGTCACGTCCGGCGGGACGTCTGCGATAGCCGTCACTCGTCCTCCCTCAACTCGTTCCCGGCAACCGGTCGCCATCGGTGTGGACCCTCGGCCCGTGGGGACCAAGGTTGGCTCACACGATGTACGGCGCAGCCGTCCACGTCAAGGGCGTTGAAGGCCGAAACAGCGCCGAAATATTCCATACCCAATGGTCTCAGCCGCCATGAGCATCGACGAACGCATCGAGCTCCCGCAGAAGGTGGCTGCGGCGGCCCTCTTCGGCGAAGCAGGATTCGATGGAGGTCCGGGCGATGGCCACGAGCTCGGGACGGCCCCACCCGAAAGTCTCCGCGCAGAGGGCGTACTCCCCGGCCACGTCGATGCCGTACAGCAAGGGATCATCTGTATTGAGCGAGACCCTGACGCCCTGGCGTCGTAGGTGGTCCACCGGGTGCTGGGCCACGTCGGGAACGATCCCGAGCACGGCATTCGAGGTGGGACAGATGTCGAGAGGGATCGACCGACGGGCCAGCTCGGTCACGAGGGAAGGGTCCTCGATGGCCCACACGCCGTGGTCGATCCGCTCCGCACCGAGGAGATCGATGGCCTCCCGGACGCCATCGGGACCGCTCGACTCGCCGGCGTGGGCACATCGTCGCAGGCCCCCCCGGGCCGCTCGGGCAAAGGCTTCGGCGAACCGTTCGTTGTGGGAACCGCTTGTCTCGTCCCCGTCGATCGAAAGAGCAGCCACCCGATGGTGGTGTCGGTCGAGCATCCAGTCGACGAGGGCGAGCGCCTCGGCCTCAGTTTGATTCCGTTTCACGCTGAAGCAGAGGACGGCCGTGGCGTAGCCGTCGGTCTCAGCGGAGCGGAACCCGTCGTCGAGGGCACCGACCATGGCGTCCAGACGTCCCTGCCAGTGGGTCCAGTGGGTGGGATTGACAATCACGTCGACGTGCCTGACGCCGACCGAGGAGGCTCGACGGGCGGTCCCATAGGCGATGGCGGCGAGATCGTCGGCGCGGTCGATCAGTGGGCACGACCAGTCCAGATACGACAGCAGTTGGGGCAGGTTGGTGATCCGCCCTGCAAGCGCGTGATCATCGGCCCCGACATCGGCCGATCCCACGTCACCAGGGCCGACGTCACCGGGTCCCGCCGGCTCGAGACCTCCGAACGGCGGCACACCGAGACGTTGGGCGGCAGCGCTCACCAGATGGGGATCGACACAGCCCTCGAGGTGGAGGTGAACCTCAGCCTTGGGAAGCCTGACGATCCATGATCGCTCCACCGGCTCCGGCATCGCTCGGAAGGTAGCGCAATGCGGGAGTCGATTGGACGGTCAGCTTTCTGAGACCGATACGCCCTTCCAGAAGGCCACGTGATCCTTGATCTCGTGGGCGGCCTCTTTGGGGTCGGGATAGAACCAGGCGGCGTCTCCGTTGGTCTCCCCATTGGCGATTACGTCGTAGTAGCTCGCCTCGCCTTTCCAGGGGCAGATCGTGTGTGTCTTGGTCTCGCTGAAGTGGGACCAATCGACGCTGTCCCTGGGGAAATAGTGGTTGCCCTCCACGACGACGGTGTCGTCGCTGTCAGCCAACACCACGCCGTTCCATTCCGCTTTCACTGTCATATCTAAGCGAACGACGGACCGTTCATCTCTATTCCCGCCGGTCAGGGGCCGTCGCCAGACCACAGAGGCTGGCCCATCTCGAATCCGACCGGTGAGCCCCACCGATTGCGGGACGAGACTTCGTGCACCGGGCGACGGGGGGCGACACCCCATCGGCCTTGCGGATACCCGAAGGATACGCAGCAGGCCATGACCCATCCTTGGTCGGTGGGGACGCCGAGAATCTCGTAGGCCTCGGGACCGTGGAAGACGCTGAGCACGACGGTGAGGGCACTGCCCACCTCCTCGGCTCTGGCGGCCAGTTGCGCGCTCCACACGGCGGGGTAGATCGACCCCCCGGAGGGGTCGTGCTGGGCAAATCCGAACAGGAAGAGCGGGACGTCCTCAAAGTGATCAGCGAGGTGTTGGGCCGAGCGTCGGACGCTCTCGAACTGGATGCTGTCGGGATGTTCGGGGTCGGCCGCCGCTGCGGTGATCCGGGGGGCGTAGACGGTCTTCCACAGCTGGTCCATGCTGTCGCGGTACAGGGGGCCGAGCTGCGCCTTGACGGCGGGGTCGTCGACGAGGAGAAAGTGCCAGGTCTGCGCGTTACCCCCCGTTGGGGCCCGGATGGCGGCGTCGAGCATGCGGGCCTGCACCTCGAGCGGAACGGGATCGGGCCGGACCCTGCGCATCGCCCGACAGGTGTACAGAGCTTCGTAAAGATCCATCGGTCCCCTTTTCGCTTCGTTCGGACCCGCTTGAGGCGACCGGGTGCCCCCGGCCGTCGGAGGCCCGGACCCGCCATAGTGCCTGTTTATCAGGGCGCCGATCGGGACGTTGCCCTGCTCAGTACACTCGAGACGCCGAAGAGACATCGCAGAGGCCCAGACCTCCGGTGTACGGAAGGAGCTCTCTTTGGAAGACGACGTCGAGCAGTCAGGGGGAGGGGCCCTCGAGCCCCAGTCCGATGCCCTGCCCGGGTTCGACATGGTCGCCGCCTCCATCCGGGCCGACGCATCGGACACGGAGACCTTTTTCCGAGTCCTGGTGGCGAAAATGTCCGATGCCCTCGGTGACCGGGTCACCGTCAAACGATCGGGCGGCCTGCTGAAACGTGTTCGCCCTGTCACCGGTTTCGAGTTGGACCTCACCAGCGCCGGAGCGGGTGTGGTGCTGGCTGCCAGTCGCGAACACGACGCCATCGCATGCACGGTGGTGCGACGGGTCCGGGGGATAGCGCTGTCCACCAAACAGGTATCGATGCCGGAGTGGATCGAGGAGCTCGTGTCCGCGCTCGCCGAAGAGGCAAAGCGGTCGCAGCAGACGTGGAGCGCGCTCCACGGAATGCTGTCGTAGTGCAGAGAGAGGCAGGATCGTGACCGATATTCCCCAGCAGCAATTGCCCGAGGATGCTCTGCGAAGGCTGAAGGAGACGGAGATCTCCGGCGGTCGACGCCTGTTCACGTCGGACCTGACCGTGAACGAGTTCCTCCTTGTCGAGGAAGCCGGGTTCACGCCGCTCGGTCTCGTCATGGGCAGCTCCATCTATCAGATCGGTCTGCAGACGCGGAAGTGGAGCCAATCCACCGAGCTCGACAAGCTCACACAGGCCATGTACACGGCTCGGGAGCTGGCCATGACGCGAATGGAGGAAGAGGCCGACGTGCTCGGGGCCGACGGTATCGTGGGCGTCCGACTGGACGTCAACTACTACGAGTGGGGCAAGTCGACGGCCGAGTTCATCGCCATCGGCACCGCCGTGAAAGCCAAGGACGGGTCGACGTGGCGTAACGCCGAGGGCAAGCCCTTCACCTCGGATCTTTCGGGTCAGGACTTCTGGACCCTTCTCCACGCCGGCTACGCGCCGTTGGGCCTTGTTCTGGGAACGTGCGTGTATCACGTGGCGCACCGGACCCTGCTGGGCACCATGGGCTCGGCCGGCCGGGCCACGGAGCTGCCCAACTTCACCCAAGCCCTGTACGACGCCCGCGAGCGGGCCATGACCAGGATGGAGGAGGAGGCGACCAGGCTGCAGGCCGCCGGTATCGTCGGCGTGCAGCTGATCGAGAAGTCCCACATGTGGGGGAGCCACACGATCGAGTTCCTGGCCATCGGGACCGGAGTGCGGTCACTCAGTGACGACCATGTCGTGCCACCACCGGTGCCGGTCATCACCATGGACCGCTGATGGTCGGTCAGACACCCGACGCCACCGGGACGGGTCCCGCTACGGCCGGTCCCGGCGATCTGGTCTTTCACCCGGACACGCGCCAGCGGTCGACCTGGACGAGCGACCTCTCCGTGGCCGAAGCGGCCGCCGTGCGGAGGGTGGGGCTCGTACCGGCCGGGTTCGTCATGGGGACGGCGGTGATGCAGCTGGCCGCCGCCGGCGGCCAGCTCTACGGCCAGTGGGGGGGCATGATGGGCGGGTCGCTCGGACGGGGGAACGGCTACTCCGAGTCGTACCCGTGTGCCCACACCTACGGCTACAGCACCGGCGTCGGCCTCGGCGGAGCGGCCTCGGAGCACTACGGCTTCAGCGTCGAAGACTCCGTGCTGGCGGCATCGCTGACCGACGGGTACCGGTTGGCCATCGAGAGGCTCCACGACGAAGCGACCCAGCTCGGGGCGCACGGGGTGGTGGGCGTCGACCTCTTCTTCGAGAACCTCGTCGGCTCCCAGGGGACAGCCACCTTCTTCGCCCGGGGCACGGCGGTGACCCACCCGGCGACGGCTCCGTTGCCCTCCCCGTTCATGACCAACGCCTCAGGCCAGCACTTCGAGCGCCTGATCGCCCTCGGCTACGTACCCACCGGTCTGGCCGTCGGGGTGGGAGCCGTCTACGTCCAACCCAACTGCCAGGCGCGCGGAGACTTCACCGTCGGTGGCGCCATCCGGCAGATCCCGGCGGCCATCACCGTGGCCCGGTCCCGGGCACGCTCTTCGCTGGCCGCCATGGCCCATCGCTCCGGAGAAGGTGTCGTCCACACCGACTGGACCGATCGCAAGGTGAACCGCTACGGGGAGAGCTGGGACCAGCTGGCGATCGCCCTGGGCACCGCCGTGCGCCGCTACAGCACCGAAGCCGAGCCCCTCACCCCCCGGCCTGTCCTCCCCTTGCGCCCGTGAGCCCCAGCACCCCGTCGACTCCGGGTATCGGGACCGCCCTGGCGGCCCTGCACGAGCCGTTCGTCCCCGCCGATCAGCACACCTTCGTGTCGGATCTCACCGTCGGCGAGCTCGTCCTCCTCGAGGAGATCGGGTTCCGCCCCGTCGATATCGTGTCGGGCGCCGGGTCGGCGAGCTGGAATCCGCAATTCACGACGGCCGGCACGGAGGGGACCATGTGGGGGCGGGCCATCGCCGCCGCCATCGACAATGCCCGCTCGGGGATCCTCGAAGAGCTCCGCACCCGTCACGCCGACGGGGTCGTGGCCATGCGCCTCGAGCTCGAGCGCGAGCGCGCCAACCTGCTCACCTGCACCATGCTCGGGACAGCCGTGCACGGTACCGGCCGCCGACCCGACGCCGCCCACCCGTTCGCCACCACCTTGTCGGCCCGCGACTTCCATCTGCTCGTCCGTGCCGGCTACCACCCCGTCGGCATCGCCATTGGGGTCTCGGTAGTGGGGTTCGCGGCACGGTCGGCCTCGCAATCGCTCGGTCTGGCCCGGGACAATGTTGAGCTGACCGATCAGACCACGGCGCTGTACTCGTCGCGTGAGAAAGCGATGGAGATGATGGAGCGCGAAGCGGCGGAACTCCATGCCGACGGCGTCGTCGAGGTCCAGCTCCAGGAACGGCCGGTGAACTCGCTACTCACCCATGCCGTGGAGTTCGTGGCCGTCGGCACGGCAGTGTGCCGGGGGAGCGAGGGCCACAAAGACCTCGCCCCCGAATTCCAGCTCACACTGGACGACCCGCCGGGCGTCACATTCAGCGATCGGTAACGCGTCCGACGGCGACGCCCATCGCCGAGGACAGACCGACCGGGTCGTGGAACCCTGCTCAAGCCGGCGCGTCGAAGAGATACCGCAACGACCGCGACAGGTTCATGAGCGGCACCGTGATGTGGAACTCCCCGGGGAGGACCACACTGGCCATCTCGAGGTTCGGGTACTCCCGCGTCCGTAGCGATGCCACCAATCGCTCGGTGTCCGCCACCATGTCGACGTAGCGGAGTGATGCCTGGGCCCGTTCATGGGCCGACAGCCTTTCTGACTCTCGCTGGCGGCCGTCGTAGTTCTCGTATTCCCCGATCGAGTAGAACACCTTGGCCGGGAGGTCGTCGTGGCCCTCCGCGTACCGTGTCTCGTGCTCGAAGATGATTTCCTCGTGCCACCACAACGACGGACTCCCGATGCCGTATCGCCCGAAGGAGGTGGGCTCGGTGAGGAGCACGTATGTTCCGAACAGGCCCCCCAGAGAGTGGCCGAAATAGGTGGAATCGGCAGCGTCGACGCCGAATCGGTCCTGCACCCACGGTCGCAGCTCGTCACCGATGAAGGCCAGGAAGCGGTCGGCACCGCCCATCACCGATTGGCCGGGAAAGCGCGTCGGCGAGGGTCGGATCGTACGAGGGCGTGAAGTCGCGGGTGCGTTGCTCGGTGGTCTCGATGAGAGAACCGGCCCGGTAGCCGATCCCTACGACGAGGACCGACGGGAGATGGGCCGAGAGCTGCATGAGCCGGATCATGTCCACGGCGCCGGCGAACAGGCCGTTGGCATCGGTGACATACAGGACCGCCGGTGGGGCGGTGCGCGATTCACCACAGTGACCTATGAAGATCTTGAACTGGTCGCCGACGTGTTCGGAACGGAGATAATGCACCTCGGTGTCGGCCAGAGGAGAGAGATCGTTGTCGGACACCAACGCCTCCCTATCGAACGACCTGAGCCCGGACCATCTCCACAGCTTGCCTCGGCCACGAAGGCCCTGCCGGGCGCTACCGTTTGACATGACCGATGTCCCCGCCATCGTGCGCAACATGGCGATGTCGGTGGGTGCCTCCGGTTGGCTCGATGACCTTCCCGAGCTTGTCGCCGGCCTCGAGCAGGAGTGGTCGATCGCAGTGGGTCGTCCCTATCAAGGCGGCACCGAAGCATTTGTGGCCGAGGCCACGAGGGACGACGGGACGCCGGTGGTTCTGAAGCTGATCGTGCCGCGCGGTGGTGGGGTGGCGGCCAACGAGATCACGGTCCTGCGCCTAACCGACGGCGGCGGCTGTGCGCGGCTCCTGCGTCATGACGCGTCGCGCGGCGCATTGCTCCTCGAACGTCTCGGTCGTTCGCTCTCGGACCTGGCGCTCCCGATCGACCGGCGCCACGAGATCCTGTGTGCGACGGCGGCTCGGGTGTGGCGCCCTGCTCCCGGTTTCCGGACTACCGAGCGGCGCCGAAAAGGGTCGGTGGCTGGCCGATTTCATCACCACCAGCTGGGAGGAGCTCGACCATCCCTGTTCGGAGCGCGCCATCGACGACGCGTTGACATGCGTGGCCCGGCGCATCGCCGCCCACGACGATGAACGTGCCCTGCTCGTCCATGGCGACGTGCACCAGTGGAATACCCTCGAAACCGACGATGGTTTCAAGCTCGTCGACCCCGACGGTCTCCTGACCGAAGCCGAGTACGACATGGGCATCGTAATGCGGGAGGACCCGCTCGAGCTCCTCGAGGGAGATCCGCACGACCGGGCCCGTTGGCTGGCCCGGCGCTGTGGTCTCGATGCCACCGCCATCTGGGAATGGGGTGTCGTCGAGCGGGTGTCGACGGGTCTCCTCGGCATCAGGGACGGGCTCGAGCCCGGCGGTCGCCAGATGCTCGACGTTGCCGACCGCGTGGCGCCTTAACCCGGCCCGACGACGTCCCGGGCCCATCGGTCGAGGGCGGGACGGAGGTGACGCAAGGCGGCGAGGGCCTTCAGGTTGCCGAGAACGAACCCGTGTCGCTCGGTGTCACCGACGGCCCGCACGACCACCAACGGGTGCTCGACGAGGACCCGGGCCAGCCACACCGATTCCATCTCCACCGCCAGCGCTCCACCGGCCGCCAACTCGGCACGCGCCGCACCGTGGACGATGGAGGTCGAGCAGGCCACGGCGCCGACACGCACGTCGCGCCCGTGGGCCCGTAACACCTCCGCCACCGCGGCGGCCTGCGGCAACATGATGGGATCGGCGCCGTCGGGCGCCAGCAGGGCGTCGGCCACGACGAGCTGACCCGGCTCGAGCGTGGACTCGAGACCACCGGCGATGCCGACGATGGCCAGCGGCCGCCCCGGGGCCAGGCTCTGCACCAGCCGGGCCCCCGTGGCCCCCGCCTTGGCGTGCCCCATGCCGGTGCACACGACGTTCCCCCCGATGGCGAGGGCCTCGAGGCGCAGCGCGGCCAGTACTGTGACCCCGACATCGGACGGCATGGCGGCATTCTGTCTGCTCGGCCGACGCCGGACGCGACAGCCGCGGGGCCGACATCCTCTTCGCCGCCGCCATGGGCGCCGTGGCCTGACAGACCGACTCAGGGCACCGACCACCGACCTCTCACCCGGGCTCGGGGGGCGAGGTCGTCAGTCTCCGCCTTCGAGGGCCAGGGTCAGCCGATCGAGAAAGGCGCCCTGCGCCTCGTTGAGCTTGGCGCGTGCGGTGGGCACGTCGAACCAGGCCGCCCGATCGATCTCGGGAAAGGACCCGATCCGTCCCGACCGGCGCGGCCACTCCATCTCGAAGCTGTTGCTCTCGACCGTCGTCACGTCGAGATCCCCGGCCACCGCCCAGGCCCGGACCCGCTTCCCGCTCCTTTGGGTGATCTCCCCGAGGTCGATGCGGGCGCCCGCCGGCGCCGGGACGCCGAGCTCCTCGGCGAACTCCCGGTCCGCCGTGGCCGCCGGATCGTCGTCGCCCTCGACCTCACCCTTCGGGATCGACCAGACCCCTTCGTCCTTGTTCTGCCACAAAGGACCCCCCGGATGGACGGCGAGGACCTCGAGGACACCGTCGGGAGTGGCCCGGTAGAGGAGGAGACCGGCGCTGCGCTTGGGCATCCCCCAGGACTACACCTCCCGGCCCGCCCTGGGCTCGCTCCTCCCTGCCCGTCCCGGTCGAGGTCACGAGAAGTAAGTAAGACAGCACCCACTGTAAACTTGGCCCCCGGGGGGAGCATCTGTGTCCCGGACCTGTCCGGACGCGTCCGGGCCATCCGGATTGTCCGTCGGTGTTCGCCCCGAGCGCGCCATGAGGACGGCATTCACCTCCCCGGCACGAAGCGGGGCTCGCCCAGCAGAGGCTGAGAGAGGGCTGCCCGGACTCCGGTCCTTCGTCCGATCCCGGTGGCGCCTCCTCGTGACCGGCTCCGTCGTCGTGATCGCCCTGGCGTCGGGATGTCTGTTGGCGGTTACCGACCTCCACGCCCGCGCCGAGATCCGGTCGGCCGACGTCTCGTTGACCTCGGCCGTCCACCAACTGAGCGGGGTGCGGACCGAGCTGGCCCGAGCCGAGAAGCGCCTGGCCGGCGTCTGGTCCGCACGCCAGGCCCTCACCCGATCCTTCGACACCGCCCAGTCCACCTTGTCGGCCACCCAGGCGACCCTGTCCAAGGACGAGGCCGGTACCCATGCCCAAGGAGTCGACCTGGGAGAGCTCGACACCTGCCTGGGTGCCGTGGAGCAGGCCCTCAACCAGTTGGCCGTCGGACAGACGGCGGGAGGCCTGGCATCGTTGCGCGCCTCCTCGTCGTCCTGCTCGGCGTTGAACGAGGTCGGATAGCGATGGCCCCGGTGCGTCCGGTGCGTCCGGGTCGGCTCGGCTACGGCGCGGCGATCGCCGTGGTGGCCGGTGTCCTCATCGCCGGACTGGTCGACGACGCCCAGGTACAGCTGAGCCTCCACCACAGCGACGGCCAGGTGGCGACGACGAAGGCGCTGCTGGGGCGGACCGCCTCTCTCCTCGCCTCCACCACCCGGTCGCTCCATGTCACCGACGAGGGCCGTGACGCGGCGCAGAAGAGCCTGGCCCGCGTGACGGCCGAGCTCACCTCGGCCAAGCAGGTACTGGCCCAGGCTCAGGCCGGCGTCGACTCCCGGTCCGTCGAGGTCGATGACGCCCACTCCTGTGCCGGCGGTGTGAACCGATCCGTCGCCGCTCTCCAGGCCGGGAACCAGACGCGGGCCGTCGCCGACCTGTCGGCCGTGGCACCGGTGTGCGAGAACATTCTCGGCTCCGCCAGCGGCGGCCCTGTCTACCCCTTTGACTTCGCCGATCCCGACGTGCTCGCAGCCAACGGCACTTACTTCGCCTACGGGACGAATTCGACGGCCGGCAACATCCAGATCACGGAGTCGACCGATCTCCAACACTGGACGAAGGCGGGGGACGCCCTGCCCGCACTGCCGTCGTGGGCGAGCCCCGGTGACACCTGGGCGCCGGCCGTCATCCGTCTCAGGCGTTCCTACGTCTTGTATTACACAGCGGCCACCGCCGGCACCAAGGTCCAGTGCCTCTCAGTGGCCACGTCGAAGAGACCGCAGGGACCCTTCGTCGACTCGAGCAAGGGTCCGCTCGAGTGCCAACCGGCCCTCGGTGGCTCGATCGATCCGTCGCCCTATCTCGACGCTGCCGGCGACCCTTATCTGGCGTGGAAATCGAACGGCGGCAGCGGCCAACCGGCCACCATCTGGGCCGAGGCCCTCGACCCCCGGGGGACCGCCCTCGAGGGGCCCGGACCGTCGCCTCTGCTCCGTCCCAGCCAGCCGTGGGAGGGATCGGTGGTCGAAGCACCGTCGATGGTCCTCGTGGACGGCCGCTACGACCTCTTCTACTCGGGCAACAATTGGAACAGCGCCGACTACGGCGTCGGCCTGGCCCACTGTGCCGGCGTTCTCGGGCCGTGTGCCAAGGTGTCCCCGGAGCCTCTCCTCGCATCGCAGTCGAACTTCGTAGGTCCCGGAGGAGAGACCGTCTTCACCGACGCCGAGGGCCATCTCGACATAGCCTTTGACGCGTGGCTGCCCGGGGCCGTCGGTTACCCGCACTCGCGGCTGCTATTCGTCCGTCCGCTCGTTGTCACGAACGACCTCCCGCGCGTCGGACCGCCCGGTTGAGGACCTGACGACCGACTCCGCTCGTGAGTCGGGGTCGACTCGGCACGCCCCGCTCAGGAGGCGGTGGCCTCCAGGATTCCGCGCCAGCTCCCTATGTCGTCGGTCGGGAAGGCGCCCACCTGGCGCGCCCGCAGAGGCTTACCGAACAGGTCGCCCCGAGCCAGATGGCAGCCGAGGCTCTGGAGTCGGCCCACCTGGTCCCATCTCTCGACGCCGTCGGCGATGACCGACAGTCCCAACGAGTCGCCCACGCCGATGATGGCCCGCACGACGGCGGTGTCCTCGAAACGACGATCCACCTCGCGCACGAAGCTCCGGTCGATCTTGAGGGTCTCGACGGGGAACTGCCTCAGGTAGGCGAGCGAGGAGTATCCCGTCCCGAAGTCGTCGATCACGAAATGCAGGCCCAGCTCCCGCAGAGTGTGGAGGACTTTGATGGTGGACTCGGCGTCGTGCATGAGGGCGCTCTCGGTGAATTCGAGCCACAGCCGGTCGGGATTGATCCCGGTCGTGACGAGGACGTCGGCCACCAGATCGGGGAAATCCGGATCGACCAACTGCGCAGCGGCCACGTTGACCGAGATGTTGAGGCGGGCCCCGTCGAGGCCGGCCTCCTCCCGGCCGATGGCCCAGGCGGTCGCTTGCCGGCAGGCCTGGCCCAGGGCCCATGCGCCCAAGGGGACGATTAGGCCGTTGTCCTCGGCCATCGAGATGAATTCATCGGGCATGAGCACGCCGCGGGTGGGGTGCCGCCACCGCATCATCGCCTCCATCCCGACCATGGTCTGGGTGTGCAGGTCGACGAAAGGCTGGTAGTAGAGCTCCAATTCGTCGCGCTCGAGAGCGCCGCGGAGATCGTTGGAGATGTCGAGACGACTCTTGGCCATCTGGTGATCGCCTTCGGTGTAGACCTCGACGTGCGCCGACCCTCGCTCCTTGGCCCGGTACATGGCGATGTCGGCTTGGCGCAACAAGGTCGATCCGGATTCCTCGCCGTCGGTCGACACGGCGATGCCGATGCTGAACGATACGAACGTCTCACCGCCGGTCACGGTCAACGGTTGGCGCATGGCCAGCTTCATCCGGTCGGCGATCTCCAGGGCGTGACTCTTGTCGACCACTTCGTCGCACAGGACGGTGAACTCGTCGCCCCCGTACCGCGCCAGGGTGTCGCTCTCCCTCAAGGCGCTGCTCATTCTGTCGGCCACCGCTCGCAGAAGACGATCGCCGACCTCGTGCCCGAGACTGTCATTCACCATCTTGAAACGATCCAGATCGAGGAACATCACCGCCACGCGGTTCCCGCTGCGGCGGGCGCGGCGCAGGGCCATCTCGAGGCGGTCGATGAAGAGATCCCGGTTGGGCAGGTTGGTGAGGGGATCGTGGATGGCGGCGTGGGCCAGCCGTTCGCGCATCTCCCGGCGTTCGGTGATGTCCTCTACCTGGCCGATCAGGAACAGCGGCGCCCCCGCGCCATCGCGCACGCACGAGGCGTTGACCGAGACCCACGCTATGTGGCCGGCGGCGTGGATATAGCGCTTCTCCATCGAGAAGAGATCGACCTCACCGGTCGTGAGCGCCTGCACCTGGGTGGCGGTGATGGCCACATCATCGGGGTGCGTGATGCCGTCCACCGTGCCCCCCACCAGGGAGCCGGCGTCACGACCCACGATCTGGCAGTAGGCCGGGTTGACCCGCGACAGAACGCCATCGGCGCCGGTCAGGACCATCCCGATGGGGGCCAGATCGAAGGTGGTGCGGAAGCGCTCCTCGGCTTGGGCCACCGCTGCGTCGACCTTCCGGCGCTCGGTGATGTCCTCGATCTGGGCGATCACGCACTGAGGCGTCCCGTCGGTCTCCCGGATACACGAAGCGTGGACGCAGATCCACACCACCCGGCCGTCGCCGTGGATCAGGCGGGTCTCGGCCCGCAGATGCTGTATCTCGCCCACCACCAGGGCATCGAGCTGCCTGGACACGGCGTCACAATCGGCGGGGTGGACCACGTCGCCCAGAGTGGCTCCGGTGAGATCCTCGGGGCGGCGGCCCATGATGTCGCCGGCGGCGGTGTTGACCCGCAGGAGCGTGCCCGTCATATCGACCAGGGCCATGCCCAGAGGAGCCTGGTTGAAAATGAGGTCCCGGACCCGCCGGCCCCCGGCGTCATTGTGCCAGCCGTCGCCCATCGGGTCAGACGGCAGGGCGAAATCCCTGCTCACCGGCCTCGAATGAACATCGAAACGCCTCCCATGCGAACGCCACCGTCCTGATGGCAGTGCGGACAGGGGCTGAGAGTGGTATCGGCAGGCGGCCGTGCCAGCTTGATCGGGCCCGGGGCCCGGGGCCCCGGGCCTGGTCCGGGGCCGGGCAGGCCCCATGCCCGGTCGCCCCGGTCCGCCGGGACGACCCCGACCAACGGGCATGATGAGGCCGTGGTGCAAGGAGAATCCGACACGCGTCCCTGGAGGAGCTTCACCGTCCTCGATGATGCCGACGGGTACAAGGTCAAGCGGATGGTCGTGCGGCCCGGTAAACGCCTCAGCTACCAACGCCATGCCCGGCGTTCGGAGCACTGGTTCGTCGTCCGGGGCCGAGGCCGTGTCGTACTCGACGGATGCTCCAGTGAGCTGACCGAAGGCATGGCCTTCGACATCCCGGTGACCGCCGCCCACCGGATCGAGAACGACGGCCGCGCCGACCTCGTCTTCATCGAGGTCCAGCCGGGGGACTACTTCGGCGAGGACGACATCGTCCGTCTGGAGGACGACTTCGGCCGCGCCCCGGGCGGCGGTTGACGGATCCGTTCTCCGCTCAGAGCCCACCGGCCGAGGCGGGGACGTCATCGTGCGCCGAACTCGGCGCGCCGGCTTCAGGCCACAGCGGTAGACCGTCGCGGTAGGTGACGTTGTTCGTGCGCACGGCCGGGATGCGCGATCCGGGCAGGATGATGCCGACCAGGTTCAAGGGGTCGGCCGCACTCAGGTGCACGGTCTCACCGTCGCGGGTCGCCCGCCGGACCTGGCGAAGTTCGTCGATGGCTTCGGGCAGCGCGTACTGCTCCCCGGAGAAGCCGGTGACGAACCGCCCGCCGCGCACGAGGCCCCGGGCCTCGAGGCGCCGCAGCGCCCACACCACCTCCCGCCACGGCAGGGCCAGGTTCTCCCGGGCCATGAGATCCCAGAAGACCACGCCCCATCGGGCCAGGAGCTGCCCGGCTACCTGTTCGGCCAGACCGTCGGGGTCATCGGTATTCCCCGGCACCGGCAGCAGGGCCCACCGTCCCTCGCCGCCCTCGCGCCAGTTCGGGACCCGGCGCGCCCCCAGGCGGCTGCGCTGCTCGTGGCGGTGGCGCCGTTTCCAGGCCTGGCGGGCCGAGAGAAGAGAGCGCACGGCCTGGAACCCGTCGGCCGTGACGATGCCGCGGGCCACCAGGTCCCACAGACCCTCCTCGACCTCGACGGGCAGTCGACCGGTCGCCTCGCGCAGCTGCGAGTGGAACATCGCTCCCTGGCTCCGCAGGGCGTCGAGCACATCGCGCCCGGCGCCGTGCGCCGGTTCGCTCGCCACGGCGTCACCGCGTGCCCCCTGCAAGAGCCAGGACAGGTCCTGACGCAGCGCGAAGGTCACCGGCGTGGCGCGCGACGGGGTGGCTGATCCACGGCGGCTGGCGTCGTCCTCGGTGTCGACCCGCAGCGCCAGGCGACCCCAGACGAGCTCACCCGACAGGCAGAGATCCTCGAGCCAGCGTGGCTGGTAGTTCTCCACCCGGGCGGGAAGGACGGTTTCCTCCCACGCGCCGGCGGCGATCTCGAATCCCTGGAGCTGGTCCACCACGGCCATGACCCCGGCCCGTCCCTGTCGCTCGGAGCCCGGCGTCACGTGCTGCCAGCGCAGGAGGAAGCTCATCAGATCCTGCGCCGTCACCGGCTCGATCTCGCGGCGCAAACGGTGCTGGGTATAGGCGTGGATGCGGGCCAGAAGACGGCGGGCGCACCACTGTTCGCCACCGCCACCGCCACCGGCACCGCCTTCGCCTCCGGCATCGGTGCTCAGGGCGGGGTCGAAGGATCCCCGCAGGGCGAAGCCTTCGGCTTCGAGGCGGGCCAGTCCCACCTTGACCCTGCTCTCGGGCAACGCCGTGCGCGCCGCCAACAGGGGAACCGTGACCGGGCCGGTCACATCGAGATGTCCCCGCAGGGCATCGGCGGCGGCCACATCGGCGTCGGTGACGCCGGCGCCGGCCAGTGGCGGCGGCAGATGATGGTCGGGGACGAAGGTGGCATCGGGGAAGAGAGCCTCGACCGATCCTCGTCGTTCCACCGCCGACCACAACTCGGCCCCGGCCGGGCCGTCGGGGGCGACGGCGTTGGCCCGACCGGTGTCGGCGAGGGCCTCGAACCAGGTGCGGTAGTCGGCCACGGGGCGAAGGACGACGAGAGAGAGAAGGAGATCGTGCAGCTCCTCGGGGCCGCGGATGTCGGGTGCCGCCTCGGTCCGCACCCGGGCCACGGCGTCGGGATCGAGTTCGGCCAACCCGGCCGCCTGCAGGGGCAGCCCGCGGCGCATCTGGACGGCCCGGCTCCGGCGTTCCTCGAGGGGTGCGTCGTCCAGGAATGTGTAGGGCTTCCCGTTCAGGATCTCGTGGCACAACACCGACGGCTCGGTCGATTCCACGCAATGGACCCGGACGGCCCCGTCCTCGAGTCGCTGCAGCATCTCGACCAGACCGTCGACGTCCATGGCCTCGTGCAGGCAGTCGTGCAGGGTCTGGCGTACGAGGACGTGGTCGGGGATCTGGACGGGCCCGGCCGCCGCGTTCTCCTGGCAGGCGGCCAGGGCGGAAGACGGCCGCCATCATGTCGTCGGATTCCATGCGCTGGATGGGCAGCGGGTTCTTCTTTCCGCCCCGGAAGCGCAGGACGGCCAGGGAGCGGTTCAGGTTCCAGCGCCACCGTGAGGTGAACATGGGCGAGGCGAGCACCGCCTGTTCGAGAGCGACCCGTGCGGTGTCGGACCGAAGCAGCTTCGGCGCGCTGTCGAGGGGGAAGCTGTGCTGCGGTCCGAGTGACAGCAGAACGGCGTCGTCGTTGGCCGCCGCCTGCAGCTCGAAGTCGAAGGTGGCGCAGAACTTCTTACGCAGAGCCAGCCCGAAACCCTTGTTGATCCGACCGCCGAGAGGAGCGTGCACGATCATCTGCATCCCGCCGGCCTCGTCGAAGAAGCGCTCGAAGACGATGTCGTCGCCGGTGGGGAGCACGCCCAGTTCGCCGAGGCCGGCCGCCAAGTAGTCGACGAGCTGGGTGGCGTCGGCCGCTTCCAATCCGCACGCGTGGGACACATACTGCGCTGCCGCCTGCCGGCGCGAATCGCCGGGGGTGCTGTGCCCGGGTGCGGCGGTGAGGAGTTCACCGACGGCGCGGCGAAGCACCGAGACCTCCTCGGACAGCTCCTCGGTCCTGCTCGGGGCCTCGCCGACCCAGAAGGGGATGGTCGGGTGGGCGCCCTCGGCGTCCACCACCCGGACCTCGCCCTGGGTCACCCGGCGGATCCGCCACGAGTGGGTCCCGAGGAGAAAGACATCGCCCACCATCGACTCGATGGCGAAGTCCTCGTTGACCGTCCCCACCGCGGTGTCGTCGGGATCGAGGATGACCCGGTAGTCGCCTACCTCGGCGATGGCGCCCCCGCTCGTGAGCGCCGCCAGCCGGGCCCCGCGTCGCGGCCGCAGGACGCCGTTCACCCTGTCGCGATGCAGATACGACATCCGCTTGCCCCGGCCGGTGGTGATCCCCTCGGAGGCGAGCTCGAGGACGGCCTCGTAGTCGGCGTCGGCGAGCTCGGCGTAGGGAGCGGCCCGCCGGACGAGGGCCAGCAGGTCCTGCTCGTCCCAGTCCTCGGCCGCCCCCACTTCGGCCACGATCTGCTGGGCCAGGATGTCGAGAGGGGCCACCGGGGGATGGGTGGCGTCCAAGCGGCCGCCGCGCACGGCGGCCAGGAGCGCCGCACACTCGACGAGCTCGTCTCGCGTGAGCGGGAACAGGATCCCCTCGGGCGTCCCCTGGCGGGTGTGGTTGGAGCGCCCCACCCGCTGCAACATGGTGGCGATGGCGCGCGGCGAGCCGACCTGGCAGACGAGCTCCACCGGACCGATGTCAATGCCGAGCTCGAGCGACGCCGTGGCCACCAGCGCCTGCAGGTCACCGGCGCGCAACCGGGTCTCCACCCGCTGGCGGCGGTCCTTCGACAGGCTCCCGTGATGGGCGGCCACGTGGTCGGGCCCGAGCCTCTCGGCCAGGAGATGGGCCAGGCGTTCGGACATCCGCCGGGTGTTCACGAAGACGAGGGTCGTGCGGTGGGCCCGGACATGCTCGGCGATCCGATCGATGATCTCGCCGAACTGCTCGGTGGATGCCACCGCCGACAACTCGGTCCCCGGGAGCTCGATGGAGACGTTCAGCTGTCGGGCGTGTCCGCAGTCGACGATGGCCGTCGACCGCCCCTCGCCCACACCCGTCAACAGCCGGGCCGTCTGTTCGATGGGCCGCTGGGTGGCGGACAGGCCGATCCGCTGGGGACGGGGTCCGCTCTGCAGGTGCTCGAGACGTTCGAGAGTGAGCGCCAGGTGCGATCCCCGCTTGTCCCGGGCCAGCGCGTGGATCTCGTCCACGATGATCGTCTGCACCTGGCCGAGGGCCAACCGGCTGCGGCCGGCGGTGACGAGGAGATAGAGGCTCTCCGGTGTCGTCACCAGGAAGGTCGGCGGATCCTTGACCATGGCGGCCCTGGCTCCGGCGGTCGTGTCGCCCGTCCGCACGGCCACGGTGATGGGGGGGACCGACAGTCCGAGGGCGGCCGCCTCGTCGGCGATCTCGGCCAGGGGACCTTCGAGGTTCTGATGGATGTCGACGGCCAGGGCCTTCAGGGGCGAGACGTAGACGAGGCGCGTCGTCCCCGGCACCAGCTGACCGGCGACGTGGGCCCGGTAGGCGGCGTCGATGGCCACCAGGAAGCCGGTGAGGGTCTTACCGAATCCGGTGGGCGCCGCGATGAGGGTGTCGCCACCGCCGCGGATGAGCGGCCATCCCTCGACCTGGGGAGCGGTGGCACCGTCGGGGAATCGGCGGGCGAACCAGGAGGCGATGGCCGGGTGGAAACCGGCGAGATCGGTGCTCACCCTGCTCAGGGTACCGGTGGGGTGTGTCGCCCGACTCAGGGAATCTCCACCCCCCCGGATTGGTTGCATATGCAACGAAAGAAGGTGACCCCGGAGGTATCTAGGGCCACCTCGGCGACGGAGAGAACAATGGCAGAACTGAATCAGACCCTTCCTCTACTACCCCTGACCTCGGGTGTCGCCCTCCCGGGGATGGTCTTCACCCTGGCCCTCGAGACCGACGAGGCTCGGTCCGCGGCTGACGCCGCCGGAGTGGCCGGCGGGCACCTGGTCCTCGTCCCCCACGTCGACGGGCGCTACGCCACGATCGGCGTCGTGGCCGAGATCATGGAGGTCGGCGACCTCCCGGGGGGGCCCCGGGCCATGGTCGTCCGCGGCACCGAGCGCGTCACCATCGGGACCGCCGTCCCCGGCACCGGCACCGCTCTGTGGGTTCAGGTCGAACCGGTCACCGAAGGTCCGGTCACGCCCGAAGCGACAGAACTGTCCCGCGAGTACCGGGCCGTCCTCGAGAACATCCTCATCACCCGCGGCGCCCGCCGCATGGCCGAACGCCTGCGCGACGTGACCGAGCCCTCCCTCGTGGCCGACCTGTCGGGCTATTCGCCCGACCTCTCGCTGGCCCAGAAGGTGGAGGTGCTCGAGACGGTCGACGTGGAGAGGCGTCTGCGTCTCGTGATCGGCTGGGCCCGTGACACCTTCGCCGACCTGACCTTGCGCGACCAGATCAAGTCCAACGTTGAGGAAGGCATGGAGAAGACCCAGCGCGAGTTTCTCCTGCGCCGTCAACTCGAGGCCATCCGCAAGGAGTTGAACGAGCTCGACGGCACACCCGACGAGGGCACCGTCGACGACTACAGGGCGAAGATCGAGGGACGCGACATGCCCGAGGACGTCCGCAGCGCCATCCTGCGCGAGATCGACAAGCTCGATCGCACGACCGAGCAGAACCCCGAGAACGGCTGGATCCGCACCTGGCTCGACACCGTCCTCGAGATCCCCTGGGGCGTCGTGTCCGAGGACAACCTCGACGTCCCCGACGCGGCCCGTATCCTCGACGAGGACCACGAGGGGCTGACCGATGTGAAGGAGCGCATCCTCGAGCACCTGGCCGTCCGGGCTCTGCAACACGAGCGCGGTCTCGTTCCCGTCGGCCGCCGTGGCGCGGGGGCCATCCTCGCTCTTGTCGGTCCTCCGGGCGTCGGTAAGACATCGCTCGGCGAGTCGGTGGCCCGCGCTCTCGGACGAAAGTTCGTGCGCGTCTCTCTCGGTGGCGTCCGTGACGAAGCCGAGATCCGCGGTCACCGCCGCACCTACGTCGGCGCCCAGCCCGGCCGTCTCGTCCGGGCGTTGCGCGAAGCGGGAACCATGAACCCGGTCATCCTCTTGGACGAGGTGGACAAGCTCGGGGCCGACTACCGCGGCGATCCGTCGTCGGCGTTGCTCGAGGTCCTCGACCCGGCGCAGAACCACACATTCCGCGACCACTACCTCGAGGTGGAGCTCGACCTGTCCAAGGTCCTGTTCCTGTCGACGGCCAATGTCATGGAGACCATCCCCGGACCGCTGCTGGACCGGATGGAGATCATCCGTCTCGACGGCTACACCGAGGAGGAGAAGCTCTCCATCGCCCGCCATCACCTCCTGCGACGTCAGCTCGAGCGTTGCGCCCTGCGGCCCGACGAAGTGGTCGTGACCGACGACGCCCTGCGTTCGATCTCGGCCGACTACACCCGTGAGGCCGGGGTCAGGAACTTGGAGCGCGAGATCGGGCGGCTGCTGCGCAAGGTGGCGACGAAGTTGGTGTCGAACGAAGTGACCGCACCGGTCGAGGTGGACGACGTCCGCCCCTGGCTCGGTCGGCCCCGCTTCTTCTTCGAAGCCGCCGACCGCACCGCCGTTCCCGGCGTGGCCACCGGCCTGGCCGTCACCGGCACCGGTGGTGACGTCCTGTTCATAGAGGCCACCTCGATGGACGGCACCGAAGGGCTCACCCTGACCGGCCAACTGGGCGACGTGATGAAGGAGTCGGCCGAGATCGCGCTGTCCTACGTCCGGTCGCATGCGCCCGAGCTCGGTATCGCGCCCGAGGCCTTCAGCGGCCGGCGCTTCCACCTGCACGTGCCTGCCGGCGCCGTTCCCAAGGACGGTCCCTCGGCCGGTGTCACCATGACGACTGCTCTCGTGAGTCTGTTGCGGGACCGGCCGGTGAAGTCCGTGCTGGGCATGACAGGAGAGGTCACTCTCCAGGGACGGGTTCTGCCCATCGGTGGTGTGAAGCAGAAGGTGCTGGCCGCCCACCGGGCCGGACTCACCGAGGTCGTCCTCCCGGCCCGCAACGGACCGGATCTCGAGGACGTCCCCGAGGGGGTCCGCCAGCAGATGACCTTTCATCTGGCCGAAGAGATCGGCGACGTCCTGACGGCAGCGCTGGGGGAGCCCGGCGCCGCTGTCGGGTCCGGTCCCGAGCCTCTGGTCGATGTCGTGGCCGCCGCCTGAGTGACGCGAGTGGTGGGAGTGAAAACGACGTTGGCGCCAGAGCCGGCATAAGCGGTTGGTCAGTAAAGACACGGGCCCGGGAGGCGCGGTATCGCGCTTTTCCGGGCCGTGCCAACGGGGGCCCGAGGCTGTCACACTGGTGGGGCGCACGGCGCACAGTTCGGGGACCCGGCCTCTGCGATGAGGTCAACCGGGAGGAGGTGTCCCTTGGTCGCGATGCTCGATGTCGCGCCGGTGGCGGCACCCGCACCGGTGCCCTCACCGGTACTGGTCGCCTTTGCCGCCCCCACCGGGCAACGTCGTCTCACCGTGGCGGCGCGACTGTTTCTCGCCCTTCCCCACCTGATCGTCCTCTGCTTTCTCGGTGTGGCGGCCGTGGTCGTCGCCGTCATCGGTTGGTTCGCCGCTCTGTACCTCGGACGGCTCCCTCGATTCGCCGCCGATTTCCTTTCGGGCTACCTGCGCTGGCAGGCCAGGGTCTACGCCTATCTGTTCCTTCTGACCGACGTCTATCCGCCTTTCTCGCCGCAGGACTCCGCTTATCCGGTGCGACTCACCACCCAACCGGGGCCGCTGAACCGGTGGTCCGTCGCCTTCCGCCTCGTCCTCGCCGTTCCCGCCCTGGCCGTTGCCGCCACCGTGACCTACGGCATCGCCACCGTCGTCCTCGTCGTCACCTGGCTGATCGTCCTCGTGAACGGGCGGCTTCCGGACTCGCTGCACCAGACCCTCGCCGCGTTCATCCGCTACGAGGTTCGCCTGAACGGCTACCTGGCCATGGTGACATCCGAATACCCGTGGGGACTCCTCGGTGACCCGGAGACGAACTCGTCAGCCGACGCGGAGTCGACGTCCATTGCCGGCGTGACCCACTGGCAGCCGGCTCCGCCTTCTCCGGTCCACGACCCCTACTGGCAGGTGGTGTTGACATCACGGGCCAAGAACCTCATCGTCTTCGTTCTCATCCTCGGTGTGGCGTCGGTGGTCGCCGTCAACGTCATCACGACAATGTCGCGCTACAACCAGCTCCACACCGACGAGGCGGCCGGTGCGCGTGTCCAGAGCGCCTATCAATCGCTCGGCGGCGCCGTGATCGGTTACGAGTCCCGGACCCGGTCGTGCGAGAACACGATCCAACCGCTTCACTGTCTCACGAACGCCGCCGAGACCGTGTCCCGGGCGTTCGCCGTCTTCGACCGACGCCTCACCGCCACGTCGGTGCCGTCGTCGGCCACGTCTGCGCGAGCGCGGTTGACGGCCGACAGTGCCCAGGCCGAGCGCGACTTCGGACAGCTCTCGGCGTCGAATTCCGCCGGTCACTACCAGCTGGCCATCGAGTCCACCAAACTCCCCCAGCTCCTCAGCCGCTTCGACCAGGACTACGAGCGCCTGGGCACTCAGCTGGACGACTTCGGATAGTCCATCGACACAACTGCAGCGGACGGCTGGCACACTGGCTGTGCATGCGGTCCCGTAGGGATCGTGCGGTGGAGGGGGACTCTTGGCGAGAACTGACGACCCTCAGCCGGCGGCGCCGGTCATGGTGGCGTTCATGGGGACGGCCCGGCAGCGACGGCTCACGGTCTTGTTCCGGCTGATTCTGGTCATCCCCCAATTGTTCGTCCTGCTCTTTATCGGGATCGCCGCCCTCGTCGTGGTCGTGATCGGCTGGTTCGGTGCGCTGTTCATGGGGCGGCTCCCCCACTTCGCCGCTGAGTTCCTCCCCGGTGTCGTGCGGTGGCAGACCAGGGTGACGGCCTACGAATACCTGATGACCGACACGTATCCGCCGTTCTCCCTGGAACATGACGACGCATACCCCGTGTGGCTCACGGCGCAGCCCGGTCGGTTGAACCGCTGGGCTGTGTTCTTTCGCTTCATCCTCGCCTTCCCGGCCACACTCATCGCCGGCATCGCCCAGTACGGCGCCTTCTCCATCGTGGCGTTCGTCACCTGGTTGATCGTTCTCATCATGGGGCGCATGCCGCAAACGTTGTACGAGACCTACGCCGCCGTTCTTCGTTATCAGGCGAGGACGTACGGTTATTCGCTCCTGATCACCTCCGAGTGGCCCTGGGGACTTTTCGGCGACGCCGAGACTCCCGGTGGCGCCGGCCAGCTTTCCGCCTATGGGGCGTTCGGCACTCCGCCCGTCTACGGCGGCGCACCCCCGGCCTACGGCGCACCCCCGGCCTACGGCGCACCCCCGGCCTACGGCGCACCCCCGGCCTACGGCGCACCCCCGGCCTAC
>Ga0182024_10000907_pt1 | contig 76334 bp, 61 predicted proteins | sample P32metaG_FD_120480 | JGI IMG/M metagenome (GOLD analysis project Ga0182024, IMG submission 120480) | Permafrost microbial communities from Stordalen Mire, Sweden - P3-2 metaG (Illumina Assembly) | ecosystem: Environmental > Terrestrial > Soil > Wetlands > Permafrost | place: Sweden: Stordalen...
CGCCGTGGCGGATGAAAAACACGGATCTGCCGTTCGGGATTCGGACGGGGTGAAGCCGGCTTCAGTTCAGATTTTCCGATTTTGTTTTCCGAGCCGCGACCAAAGGGAGCGGTTTAAATGTTCGGGTCTTGCGAGCCGCGACCAAAGGGAGCGGTTCTTAAAAAAGGAGCGGTTAGAATATCGACGATGTGGCGCTGGCGATCTTGTCGCCTGCCAAGGAACTTTTCGTGATCCAAATTTCTTGACCTCATGTTGGCGATCTCATAACCATCCGCTGCCGTCGCGTCCGCGACCCTTCCGGCGGTCGATATCAGATCCAGGAATTCGAAGTGGGCAATCTTGCAGGGCCGAGCCATGTCCCCACGTAGTCATTGATACGACGCGTTTTGTACACTCCTTCTTACTACTCTCAGCTCATGGAATTCGGGCGGCCCGAACGATGAACCGTTCGGGGGCGGCGCCCACAAAGTAAAACGGATAACAGGTGACCAGAGTCAGAATCTCGGTTCCATCGGATTTCAACACCGCGACGTCAGAAGGATCCACCACTTTTGTAGAGACGACGCGGTATCGGTAGTCGCCGCGTACTGTGGCGAATGTGATGATATCGTCGCGCTGGATATTGCGTAATGGCCGGAAAAACGTGTCGCGGTGGGCGGAGATTCCGATGTTCCCGGGTTGACCCGGTAATGCCGTGCCGATAATGTGCCCGGCTGCGCGCCGGAGCGTCGATTTTGCGGATCCTTCCACCACGACGACCGATACGCCCAGACGCCGGATTTCAATGCGGCCGATCAACCCGCCTGGGGCGCTCTTAGTGGATTTCGCGATCGCCTGTGGAGACGTCGATTCAACCGACGATACGGGGGAAGCGGCCGATGCGGTCCGCAAGTGTTCGAGATTCTGTTTCTGGCGTTGCTGGAACATCCAGGCGTCCACCAGAACGAAGGCGCAATACGTCAGCGTGAAGATCGCCGCCGCGAACAGGACACGCTGGACCCATCTCAGGATCACCCTCAGCGGTGTTTTTCTTACCAAGACTCTCACTTGAGACCGGCGATCGTCAGGATGCCTGGATCCGGCGATACTCCGGCTGCCACATGGCGTCTTCCACCTGTTGCACGACGTCCTCGAGTTTAACGCCGGCCAATCCCTCGGCTGCCGCGGCCTCGGCCACCGCCACCGCCACCGTCACCGTCACAGTGCGCAAGTCTTCGACGTACGGCAGCAGCGACGCGCCTGGGAGCCGGACGGCAACCAGGCTGGACAACGCATTGGCTGCGGCCGCCAGCATACCGATGCTGATCAGCCGGGACCGGGACACGATCGCACCCAAGCCCAGACCAGGGTATAGCATGGCATTCTCCGCCTGACCGATGACATGAGTGACTCCCTTGTGAGTGACCGGCGTGAACGGACTGCCGGTCGCGATCAACGCCCTCCCATCGGTCCAGGCGACCAGATCTGCCGGAGTAGCTTCCGCAAGTGAAGGAGGACTGGAAAGAGGGAAAATAATGGGCCGTTCGGCATGCCGGGCCATATCTCTGACGATGGCCTCCGTGAAGGCGCCCGCGGCGCCTGACGCCCCGATCAACACGGTGGGCCGCACCCGTCGAATCACTTCCGCCAAGCCAATAGCGCTACCGGCGGCCGCCTTCGAATCGGGGTTCCGCCAGCTCTTCACCTCGGCGGAGGGGCGGGCATAGGTCGCCTGATAATCCTGCAACCGGTCACCCATATCGTGGGTGAGCAGCCCGTGTACGTCCACGCACCAGAACCGCCGTGTCGCATCCTCGGCGGGAAGACCCGCTTCGATCATCGCATCGCGAATCGAGTCGGCGATGCCGATGCCGGCGAGGCCAGTGCCGAAAATGACGACCCGTTGATTGCGCAGCAGCGTTCCGCAGATACGCATCGCGGAAACCACGGCTGCCAGTGTGACCGCACCGGTACCCTGCAGATTGTCATTGAATGTGCGGATCCGGCCACGATACTTCTCGAGGATGCGGCGTCCGTTGCCGGGCCCAAAATCCTCCCATTGCATCAGTGCGTTCGGGAACAGCTTCACGGCCGCCTTGACATAGGCCTCGATGAAGGTATCGTAGCGTTCTCCGCGGACCCGTGCATGCCGGTTCCCCGGGTACATCGGGTCGGCCAGCAGGCTTTCCCGGTTGGTGCCGACGTCGAGCATCACCGGAATCACGCGCGTGGGGTCGATCCCGCCCGCCGCTGCATAGATCGCCAGTTTCCCGATGGAAATTTCGATTCCACCGACGCCCCAGTCTCCGACGCCGAGGATTTGCTCGGCGTCCGTGGCCAGGATCAGGTCGATATCGTCAGAACCGGCTCCCAGGTTCCCAAAGGCCTCCTCGATCGCGTCGGCATGATCGATTGAAAGGTACACACCCCTGGGACGCCGGATCTCGTGGTGGTATTCCTCTATCGCCAAGCCTACCGTCCGATGGTTGACGATCGGGATCATCTCGCGCAGGTGTTCGGAGAGCACGCGGAAGAACAGAACCTCGTTCCGGTCGTGCAGCGCGGTAAGATAGATATTCTTACTCAGCGCATCCGGCAGCCGCTGGTATTGGGCGTAGGCGGCCGCTGCTTGAGCATCCAGGGTGCTGAATACGGGCGGGAGGAGGCCGTTCAGGCCCAGGGTTTCCCGCTCCTTCGCAGTGAATGCCGTGCCCTTGTTCAAGAGCGGAGTGGTGAGGACCGCCATTCCTCGCGCCTTGGTTTCGTAGCAGCCCGCCCCCTCGGGACGGCCCTTTCGGAGCGGTGGCATTAATAGAGGAACGACTCGCTGACGCATGACGGATTAACCTCTCGCGGCGAAACCCGTCAACTCGATGTTGTGTTTTGGCATCAGCTTTATTCCTTGTCTCTCAGCCTGGCCTTCACGCTTGGGCGCGCCAGAATATGGCGCGCCGGCTAATGAGTCCAGCTACAGGACGCGGTTTCTTATCGACCGAATGGTCAAGGCGCCACCTAGCGCCAGCAATCCGCACAGCGCGATCAGGGGCAAGTTGCTCGCCGTATCGGGAAGCGTCTCGACCACCGGTGCGTCTGCGACCACCGGCGCGGCCGCGACCACTACTTCAGGCTCCGCGGGCGGTGCGGTCACCACTTCCGCGAGGACTACTTCTTGTCCGGAAGGCTCGACCGCCAGGATGGGCGCCTGCCTCAGGAGCGCGATCACGGGATTGTCCGCCGTCTGGATGGGCGTGACCACTTCCAGGGGGATCTCGGCGGGTGTAAACAGGACCGGCGTGTTGGTGGTTTTCGCCAGCTCCATGGCCATCGCCTTCGGATACACAAATTCTTCGCCCCAGTTTCTGCCGGGATAGAACCATGCCCTTAGCGCTTCCGGTTGACCGGCCGGTCTTTCCCGGAAGGTGATCACGGTTTTGTCGGTCGCCTTCAGACGATAGTTCGGGATCGCCAGGATGGTGGCGTAAACCGTCAGCTCGTCCTGACTGAAGATCTGGACGATGTGGCGGTCGGACCGCGAATCAAAGATCTTGAACACATACGTGCCCGCCGGCAACACGCCCCATCCCTGGAGGTGGACGCCCGGAATCTCTATGGGCTCGCTAAACGTGACCACGGTTTTCCTGTCCCAAGCATCGGCCTTCGCACTCGGTGCGAATGTTGCACTCGCCAGCGCCAGGCAAAGTACCATGGGCGCTGCTTTGAGAAGTTTCATATTTGTTCCTTTAATTTCGATTAGACTTATTGACCGGCAATGGGCCGATTCGCTCTCTGACAGAAGCACTTCCAGGCCCACCTGCTCGGTGGAGCCCTGGCGTGTGTTACTAACCCGGCCGCGTGCTCGGTTAGCTGAAGAATTGACGGCGTGAGGTCATTTGACGGCAGGGAGTCAAGCGTCCGAACCGGCGTGGCTGACCGGACGCGCTTGAGTTCACTTCCTAACGCGAAACCTTAAAGGTCGAAATCGGTCCCCACAGCCCAGTGGCTTGCAACACCCAAATCCCGACCGCCACCACTACCACGACGTTCAAGATGGTCTTGATGCCGGACTGCATGGGAATGAAGCGATTGATCAGCCACAAAGCGACTCCGACGACGATCAGGGCGATGACTATATTTACTAAAGGCATGGTGTAGACTCCTCGCGATGACCTTAGGCAATCCTTCATCCAATGCCTTACGCCGGGAACCAGTGTTCCTCCGTAACGCGGCGCTCCGATGACTGACCTCGCGGCGTCAGGTGACGGTCGACCGCCGCGATCACGAGCATCTCCATTCCGCGGTGTGTGGTGCAGCGCGGAGTGGAGCCCTAGCGGAACCCGCCCAGCAGGTAGGCGATAAGAAGGATCACCAGGATGGTACCCAGCCCGACACCAGCGCCGCCGCCGGGACCCCAGCGGCTATGGCCGTAGTAGCCTCCACCACCGCCAAACACCAATATGAGAATGATGATAATCAGCAGCATAGTTTATTTCTCGAAAACCTTTTCGATCTGGCCGACCTTCTTTTGCACTTTGCCGCCGAGCTTTTCATTCTGCCCTTCAGCGGTCAGGTTAGGATTGTTCGTGACTTGGCCAGCCTTCTCCTTGGCTTTGCCTTTCAGTTCGTGAATCGTGCCTTGAATCTGATCTGTTGTGCTCGGTTTCATCATGTTTTTCTCCTTAGCGAATTCCTTCTACAGTGAATTCTTCTGCAACCTAGGCCGCTCCAACCCCGCCCTGCAGCCGGGAGCAGTCGCGATGTCGGAGTCTTAGTGAGCATGTTTGGCCCCAAAATGGTCGCTTGCCGAAAGGCGCTACGGTGGGCCGGTGAGCGGCTGCAAACGTGCTGTACCTGTTGGGACGAGCCGCCGATGAAGACGATGAAGCGGGGCTCGGCAAGTCGGAAAGGGACAGGCCGTGATGACCAAGACAGAACTGAACGGATTCCGAAGAATTTTGGAGACCAAACGGAACGAATTAGCAAACCGAAACGGGAACCGCGAAGCCCTCGCGATTGATTCGAGTCCCGAAGAGCTGGACCGGATCCAGAACGCCAGCAATCGCGATTGGGCAATGGGCAATATGGAGCGCGACTCCAGCCGGTTGCGTGAGGTGCGAGCCGCGCTTGACCGCATGGATGCGGGCACATTTGGAATCTGCGCCGGCTGCGAAGAGGGCATCAATCCGAAGCGCCTTTCCGCAGTGCCGTGGGCTGCATCCTGCATCGTTTGCCAGGAGGCCTCCGATCGCGAACAAAAAATGGCTCCGGGCGAGTTAGACACATCGCTCAGCTTGGCCGCCTGAAGAGCAGCGCAGCCCGATGAAGGATGCCTGGCGGTCCTGCTCGCGCGGGCGCGCGAAAACATTCGTGATGATCGAGTATTCGAATCGCGCAGCGGAACCACGTAACTACGTAGCGGGACCACGTAACTACAACCACGGGGTAACTACAACGACGGGCGCGGAAGGAAACTATGCTTTCGACGTTGATCGCTGTGTTCCTGATTCTCTGGCTTCTGGGTTTTAGTCTGAGTATTGGCGGGAGCCTGATCCACTTACCTGCTGGTGGTGGCCTTAGTGGTTTTCGTCATCAATCTGGCGAAGGGCCGGCGAGCCGCATATGAGCGGGCTCTCGTCGTTGAACACGGCCGTCGTTGAACACGACCGTCGATGAACACGGGCCGTCGATGAAACACGGCGGTGGTTGAACAAGGCTAGGTTCAGGCCCGGAGTTTTCGCCGCGCCCGGATGCGCAGAAGACCGATGCCTAGCAGGCCGCCGAGGCCCACCAGTCCCGCGGTTCTAGGTTCGGGGGTGTCGGCGCCGGTGGCGAAACAGCCGTTTACGTCCGTTTCGCCGGCCAGAGTGTTCACGCCATTCGTAAACACACAGCCGTTGACCGTGCCCGCGAGCACCCCGCTTCCCCCCGTCGCGGCGGACATGGTGAAGGTGCCTCCGGGGCCGTGCGGGCTTCCCGCCAAAATGTTTCCGTCCCAAGTGATCGGACCACCTGGGTCGATCGTGGCGTTGCCTACGCCGGTGGCGAGGGTGCCATCGGTGCCCCCAATGATCCAGAAGATGTTGCTCGCCAGCGCTCCGTTTAGCAGGTTGAATGTTATCGCATTGTTCACAGTCAAGGACCCGTCAATCTGGATAACGAAAACTACGTTGGATTGATTTTGGGCGTCGAAGGTCAAAGTAATGCCTGCCAACGTCGAGACGGTGCCCGTGGACGCATACACGTTGTTCCCCGTGCTTCCCACGAAATCCTGGTTCTCCACCCCACTAAATGTCGACCCCGTGTTTATCACCCCGCTAAACGACGTCCCGTTGGGCGCCAGATCCAGGGCCGTGTTGTAGTCCGTTAGGAAGGCGCTGTATCCCGATCCGACGGCCGCTTCTTTCGCACCAGTACAAGAGGCGGGACCCGTCTCTGTACAAACGAAACCGCTTGCTGACCCGGGCCCCCCGTCGACGGTTACAAAGCCCGTAATCGTAGTCGTGCTCCCAACATTGCCGACGACAGACGACCCACCTGGAGGTCCCCCGGTATTCGAAATCGTGCCGCCGAGGTACCCGAAATTGGAGTCATTGGTCGAAAGCGAGAAGATCGGAATTCCGAAAGCAGGCATAACAGCCGCCACAGCAATCACTGAGCAAATCAAGTTCTGTCGCATTTTTTCCCTCCTAAGAGGATCTCGCGCTCCATGGAGCGGAGAGTTTTTTTAATTGCGCGGACTGATGCCCTGGTTGGCTCCGGCGACGCGGATCCAACCAGACCCAAGGAAAACGGGTCGCATTCTAAGTCTCGGGGCGATATGCCACCGCCATCCGGTCGATCGTGCTTCGACGCTCGGGGCAGTTACGGGACTATACGGACGGACGTTGTGAAACTGTACCAGTCGTTTGGGGCGGCATGACTGTCTGCCGCCCCCTTTTCCACCGATGTCTAAGCTTGCGCGAGAAAATCTACCGGCCGGACGATCTCTTGCGTCGAACCAGGCCCAAAGCCAAAAGACCGCCGCCGAGCAGACAGAGGGTCGCCGGCTCCGGGACGGCGCTGGTAGAGGTCTGATCAGAGAACGTACCCACGCCTGAGGCATTGAACGTACCAGAAGGATATGCCTGGTAACTAATACCGTTATTTGTCACCGTGCCCACCGCGAAGTTTGGAATGAGAGAAGAGGCAGTCCATGAGGCGTCCTCCGTGACTGCGGTCGCGAAGCTCATCACGGCCGAGGTAAACGTGATCTGGGTGAGATTCCCCGCAGTGTCGCTGGCCTTGAAACTCGCACCGGAAGATCCGATATTGGAACTGAGCTGGGCTCCCGTGGTCGACGCCAGACCTGTTGCTATCGCGAACGTGCCGGATAGCAAGTTGTCTCCGAAGAGGGCGCCAGCGTCAGTATCAATAATCGAAAACGTACCCGAGTAGCCCGGTTGCGCAAACGAATCGCCGGCGCCGCAGGCCGCACCGCAGTTACCGATTTGCGTGGTGGTCGCAGTCAAAGTGAAAAGCGCGTCGATGTTCGGAGCGAGACCCGTCATCGTAAAGAACACAGCCCCGGTCGCCGAAACCGTGGTCGTGGTCCCCACTGTGGAAATCGTCCACTGTTGAGCGCTGACCGGATTTTCGGTGTACTGAGCAAATGTAACCACAGCTGTAAGCACAGGCACAGCCTTGACGGGACTCACTGTGGCCATGGCCAAGGCGAAAGTAGCCGCCAGGGCGCCAAGTGAGCTGAATCTATTTGCAAAACTGCTTTTCATTTTCTGTTTTCTCCTTTTATTCCGACTACCTGCTCATTGCTCATTCCGATGTGAGCCGAACCGAACCTCCGTCAAATGATGTGAGGAGCAGGTGGTTCATCTAAGGCAGGTATAGGTCCCGCATCCTGCAATCGGTGTGTCTTTACTCCATCCGGCTAACACCATTGGATTTGTCCGAGAGAGATGTCGTGCGAAACACCAACCTCAAAAGGGGGTAACAGTGATCGTTGACGGTCAAACGACGACGTAAGGTCATTTTTCAGCTTTGGATAAGGTCAATTTGCGTCCGAGCTGTCTGTCGATTTCATACGAGGAGCCGAGGAGCTTTCAGTGGTCACCTCGTCGTCAGGCAGCGAAATTTCGAAAAGGGGAAATTTTGAAAAAGGGGACAGACCACTCAGTCCCGATTCGTAATACGTTGATTTCCGGAAACGGTCGAGTAGTGGACAGAGCGGTCCCCTTTTTCAACCGTACGTTGACCTTGACCACTCCGCGTCAGTCCGGCGCGCGCGTGTTGGCGCTCATGGCGCGCGGTATGACCAAATATCGTCATGAAAATCTCCGTTTCCGTGGTAGAATGACATCGGACCGCCATTTCACGGCTTCCTCCTGTTGCCGGACGCGCACCACGCGTTCTACAGCCGCCGGCCTCCTGGATCGACGGAGTACAAAGGAAGGAGGGGTGCCCCATGGCTTCTCAGTCACAAGCTCTCGACTGGCTGGTTGAAAACGGCCCAAAAGAACTCGAGCTTCTGTTCCGCGCGATCGTCTACCAGCCGTCTGCCTCCATCCTGATCGCCGACGACGATCGCCGGTACCGCGATGCCAGCGTCGGCGCCGGCAAGCTCCTGGGTCTCCCCCGGGAAAAGATCATCGGCCGCAGTCTGGATGATTTTGCGGAGCCGAGTTTCAAGCCGGTGATTTCGGAACGCTGGCGTGCTTTTCTGGAGAAAGGCGAGCAGGAAGGAACACTTGAACTGGTGGGTCCGGACGGAGTTCCACGGGAAGTCGAGTACATCGCCAAAGGTAATGTATTGCCGGTGCGCCATGTGGTCGTGCTGCGTGACAAGACCGCGGACGCCTCCGATGGCGATCCTGTGGATGCGGACAAAGACCCGGTCAAGAACAGCGTTCCCGCATGGGTCAAAGACTACGCGCTGTTCCTGTTGGACGCCGACGGACAAGTGGTCGCCTGGTATGCGGGAGCGGAACGCATTTACGGCTACAAAAGCGAAGAAGCCGTGGGCCAACACGTGTCGCTCCTCTATGCCGGCGAGGATACTCTGCGCGCCAAACTGGATGAAGAATTGAGGAGGGCCGCTGTCGAAGGACACTTCGGAAACGAAGGCTGGGAAGTGAAGAAGGACGAGTCGCGATTCTGGGCCAACGTGATCACCATGGCCCTGAAGGACAAGAATGGCGATTTACAGGGCTTTGCCCGCGTCGTGCGCGACTTTAGCGACCGTCACGAGAGAGACGAAAAGTTACGGCGCAGCCGCGCGCGTCTGCGGCCGCTGCCGGTGGCATCGACCATCGCCGGCATCGTTTCCGGCGAGTTCGAACGCATTCCGGAAGCCAACGATGCGTTTCTCGAACTGGTCGGATACAGCCGCGAGGATTTGCAGGCAGGCCGGCTACGCTGGCCCGATCTGACGCCGCCCGAATTCCTGGCGCTCGACGAGCTGGCCCACGAAGAAGGGTTGCGGTTCGGCGCTTGTACCCCCTTTGAGAAAGAGCTGGTTCGCAAGGATGGGACTCGAATTCCCGTCCTGATCGCGACCGCCGTATTGAAACTTTCTCCGTTCCGATGGATCACCTTCGTGCAGGATCTGCGCGAGCGCGACCGGCAGGAGAGCATTGACGAAGAAGTCGTCGAGGTCACGCACAACTTCGAAGAGATCGTAGGCAGCAGCACGGCCATGAAGCGGGTGATGGGGCAGGTGGAAGTGGTTGCGCCGACCGATGCGACCGTGCTGATTCTGGGCGAAACCGGCACGGGAAAAGAATTGATCGCGCGCGCCATTCATCGGATGAGCCCCCGCAGGAATCTCCCTTTCATCAGCTTGAACTGCGCCGCCATTCCGACCGGGTTACTCGAAAGCGAGCTGTTCGGTTATGAGCGAGGAGCTTTCACCGGCGCTTTATCGCAAAAGATCGGCCGCTTTGAAATGGCGCACCGGGGGACTCTGTTCCTGGACGAGGTGGGCGACATTCCCCTGGATCTACAGCCCAAGCTTCTCAGGGCTCTCCAGGAGAAGTCGTTCGAGCGGCTGGGCGGAACCAAAACCATCCCCATCGACGTCCGGCTGCTGGCGGCGACCAATCGCAATCTGACCCAGATGATGGGGGATAAACTCTTCCGCAGCGATCTTTATTATCGGCTCAAGGTATTTCCCATCACTACGCCTCCGTTGCGGGATCATGCCGAGGACATACCTACGCTTGCCCGGCACTTCACCAAGAAGTACGCCGCAAAAATGGATCGGACCATTGAAAAAATCCCATCGGAAACCATGCGGGCCCTGGTGAGCTGGCCTTGGCCCGGCAATGTGCGGGAGCTCGAGAACTTCATTGAGAGGTCGGTCATCCTTTCGCGGGGTCCCAATCTGCGCGCTCCCCTGGCCGAACTGCGCGCCGCCGCTCAAGAAACCACCGGCGGTCTTACTCTTGAGGAAGTGGAGCGGGATTACATCCTGCACGTGTTCCGGGAGACCGGTGGCGTAGTGAGCGATGCGGCCACCCGTCTGGGAGTGCCGCGGACCACTTTGAACGCCATGATGAAGAAGCTGGGCATTTCACGCGCCGATCTTTGACGCCACCCGGCAGCAGCCTCACACTGGCACCGCGCCTGCTCGATGAAGGTTCATGATGATACGCATTCTTCTAGCGGGTTCCGGCGCTGTTTTGCTTGGCGCCATCGGAGCATTCTTCCTATTGGTTCCATTGTTGCCGCTTGCGACGGTGGTGTGCATCCTGATGGGGCTGATGTTGATGTTCGGGCTCGGCGCGCAGGTAGGAGCGCGCGCCCCTCAGCTTTAGATGACCAAGCATAGTCATCTGACCGCATATGGTTACACGCCCTGAAAAGGGGACAGGCTATCCTTTCCCCATTTGCAACATGTTGATTTCCGGGACGGTCGAGCAGTGGACCGAGCGGTCAATCCTTTTTCTTAACAAACTCCTAAAGCGCCTTTCTAACCCGGAAGGTCCGTGTTTGGATGGTTCCCGAAGATGGCGCGGTGCGGCCATGAGCGTGCCTGTGTACTACGTGGCTGCAAGCCGGGTTCGGCCGGGAAGGTGATCGCGGCCGGGACCTCCGAGTTCTGGTTCAAAACGAAAGGCAAAGGACGATTTATTATGAAAATGAATTTAAAACACTGCATCTGGGCTCTGGCAATTGCCGGTTCCGCCAATACGGCCGTTTTCGCGGCGGATCGAGCCATCAAGGTTGAGGACAGGCTGGACGCCTCGGCCGACACCCTGACCGATATGATGAGGGCATCCGATAAAGGGATCCCCCAGGATCTGATGGATAAAGCGAAGTGCGTGGTTGTCATTCCGGGCATGAAGAAAGCCGGTTTCATTTTCGGCGCGGAGGAAGGCCGTGGGTTCGCGGTGTGCCGTCGCGACTCACACTGGAGCGCGCCGGCCGCGATGCGGAGTGAAGGCGGGAGTTTCGGATTTCAGATCGGCGCTTCGGAGACCGACGTCGTGTTGCTGGTCATGAACGATGGCGGAATGAAGCACCTGTTATCCGATAAGTTTACGCTCGGCGGAGATGCGAGCGTTGCGGCGGGCCCGATTGGCCGCGACGCCAGCGCTCGGACGGATGTGATGATGAACGCGGAAATTCTGTCGTATTCACGATCCCGCGGGCTGTTTGCGGGCATCGCGCTGAGCGGCGTATCGCTGCGCCCGGATGGAAGCAGCAACCGGGAACTCTACTCCCGCGACGCAACCAATCGCGAAATCCTGACTGGCGACTTCGAAACTCCGGCAGCCGCGCAAAAGTTTCAACGGGCGCTGCATCGCGAGTCCCCCAGACGCAGCGAATAGGCGCGTTTCATTGGATGTCCTTCGAGAAGACGGACTCTGTGCGTTCGTCTTCTCGGGGATTTCTGGCACCCACTTCGCGAACCACCGCCTTAAACAACCGGTCTAAACTGGCTTCAGAGTTAACGTAGATCAGCAGTCCAAGTGGGGCGGGTCCCCTGACCCGCGCGCGACCCCCTGGTCGCGCCAGGGGGCCGGTCTGCGGACGAGGGCGTCCGCCCCACTTTGGTCTACAACAACTCTGAAAATGGTCTACTCCCGCAGCCCAAAAACAAACAGGCAGTGGCCGGCGGCTATGGCCACGTACTGCTTCCCCTCCACCTGATAGCTCATGGGCCCGGCCGGCGTCTGTCCTCCCAGGTTCGTCTTCCATAGCAGCTTGCCGTTGCGCGCGTTCAGCGCCTGAAAGTATCCTTCGCGCCCGCCCGTAAACAACACGTCCGAATCAGTGGTCAGAATGCCGCTATCGGTCACGTCCGTCATGCTATAAGTCCACTCCCGCTGGCCCGTGTGCGGATCGATGGCGATCACCGCTCCTGTGCCCACCGCCTCCGTCCAGTTGTTGATCGCCCCCCGCCGCAGAGTCGGCACCGCGGGAGCGGCGGGCAGCGGCGTGAACGGTCTCGGCATACCGCCTCCGTAGATCTGGCCCGCGCGATATTCCTGTTTCCGGCGACTGTAAACGGTTCCGTAGTTGTCCCAGACGGACACGTAGAACAGTCCCGTCTTCGGACTATAGGACGGCGAATACCAGTTCGTGGCGCCCTGATTCCCTGGAAACGTCGGCTTACCTTCAGGCTGCGGCGTCTGTAGAGGACGTCCGTGGGCGTCGAAGCCGCTCATCCAATTCACCTTGACGAACGGCTTGCCCAGCAGAAATTTTCCATCTGTCCGATCGAGCACGTAGAAGTTGCCGTTGCGATTGGCCCACAGCATTAGCTTGCGCGGGCTCCCGTTCCAGGCCATGTTGACCAGCACCGGAATCTGCACCGCATCGTAGTCGTACCCGTCATTCGGCGTGAATTGATAATGCCACTTGAGCTTTCCTGTATCGGCGTCGAGCGCCACCACCGAGCACGAATACAGGTTGTCCCCATTTCGTTGATCCGGATTCCAGTCCGGACCCGGATTCCCCACGCCCCAGTACGTCAGATTCAGCTCCGGATCATACGAGCCCGTCAGCCACACCGGAGCCCCGCCATGCTGCCAGTCCTCGCCGTTCCAGGTTTCGTGGCCGGGTTCTCCGGGACCGGGCACGGTGTAGAATCGCCACGCTTCTTTACCGGTCGCCGCGTCATACGCCGCGATGAACCCGCGTATGCCGTACTCGCCGCCCGCCACGCCGATCACCACCTTATCCTTCACCACCAGCGGCGCCAGGGTGATCGAATACCCCGTGGCATAGTTGGGCTCCACCTTGACCGTCCACAACGCCTTCCCGTTCTTGGCGTCGATCGCGATCAACTGCGCGTCCATCGTTGCCAGAAACAGCGTATCGCCCAGGATCGCCAATCCGCGATTCACCGATCCGCAGCACGGCTTCACATCCGTCGGCACGCTGTGCCGGAAGATCCAGAACACCCGCCCCGTTTTCGCGTCCAGCGCCACCACATCGTTGACCGGCTGCGTGAGATACATAATCCCATCCACCACCAGCGGCGTGGCTTCAAAGTTCTGGAGCGACGAATCGGCCTGAAACACCCATTTCTGTTCTAGATTCTTTGCGTTGGTTGGATCGATCTGCTTCAGTGCCGTGTGGCGGAGACTTGCGTAGTCGCCTGAGTAAGTCAGCCAGTTCTGCGGTTCCTGATTTGCGCGCAGCAGCCTGTCGTAGGTAACCTGCGCCCGGAGCCCGCATGGAACCAGCGCCGTGACGAACACCACGGCCGCCAGCCCCATGCGTAAGCTTGGGGCTAAGCGCGCGAGTGTCGGCTTGGGGCGAGGCGCGTCGAGCATGGAAAGCCCGAAAAATAAACGTCGCGATATGATCACTTGTCTTGCCATCACTTCCCCTTAAGTGACACCAGGTACGCCACCAATTCGGATATCTCTTGCGCATTGAGCGCGTCTTTATACGAAGGCATCGAAGACCTGTCGAGGATGGTATACTCGCGCAGCGTGGTCTTCTGCAACGACAGCAGGTGCTCCTGATCGTCGATAAGCTGAACCGTGTAACTGTCCTCGTTCAATCGCCGGCCATTGATCGTCTTACCGTCCTTGGTCACGATGCGGATCGCGCGATTGATGGGCGTCATGGTGCTCGTCGGATCCATCAGCGTCTGTTGCAACACGCTCGCCGTGCGCGACGTTCCGATGTCGCTCAAATCCGGCGCCGCATGCGATCCCTTTCCGCTTACGCGATGGCAGGTCGCGCAGCGTCCCTTTCCCTCATACAGCGCCTGCCCCCTCACGGGATCGCCCAACGCGACCGCCGCCGCTTTGAAATCGCGCATGTTGCGCAGATACGCGATCAGGCTGACCATCTGCGGTGGGTCGAGTTTCCGGCCCGGCATCGACGTGCCGGGAATGCCGTTGGTGACGATGCGCCCCAGATCGTCGTCCGATGCCGCATTCCGGAAACGCCCGCTGCGCAGATCCACTTGGGAGACCTGGTCGCCATTCGGGCCGTGACAATTCGTGCACTGCGACGCGTATACGGCCGCGCCCGCCTGGATATCGGCTGGAGAATACTCGCCCGCGTGCTGCGCCGGCTGTTGCGCGGACACGCATCCCAGCCCAGCGAAAAGTAATCCGAGCCAAGTGGCGCAGGGCCGCGCCCTGCGGAGGGTGTCTTTGAAAGGGCTCCTCAACACCCGATCGCCTTGCCGACGTGTCTCTGTGTCCGCCATTTCATCTACGCGATTGTACACCTGCCAGGTGGAGCATATTCCGCCGGATTTATGCAACCGATTCATTGCAGAGGACGAAACCTTTTCCAGAACGCTGTGATCGGCCGCTTTCGGCGACGCGGCTACTTCGCCACCCCCGCCTTCAGCCGATATCCCTTTGTGCCCGAGTCCTGTTCGCGATACACCCCATGGCACGCCTGGCACGCGGCCCCGGCTTGCTTCACCACTGCATTCACGCGCGCCGGATCCACCTTCTCTGCCGACAACGCCGCGTCAAGTTCGTCGAGCTTCGCCAACTCGTCCCGCAGCATCCTGACCGCATCGTCCTTTTTCCGGTCTCTCCAAAACGTGATCGTGGTGGCGAGCAGCTCGCGCGACCGCGCCAGTTGCCCTTTCGCGCCGTCGTAGTCGTTTTTCGAAATCAGCGAATTGACCGCTGCGAAGTTGCGCCCCAGCGCCTTCATCGCGGTGTTGAAATCGTCGTAAGTAAAAACGGGATTCGGTTTTTGGGCGATCAATCCGGCGCTCACCACCATCGCGGCGGCCGCAATCGTCAAACGGCGCATCGGCCCGCTCAAGCCTCGGCGAGCCGCGCCAGCTTGCCGTTGCTATCGCCGAATTTGTCCACGGGAAAGCCGAGCTTGTCGAGAAGCGACACGTACAGGTTCGCGAGCGGTGTCCCCTTCGGGTGCCGGATGTACCGGCCTCCCACGATCCCTGTGCCCTTGCCGCCGATCAGCGCGATCGGCAGATCGTCGTGGAAATGCGTGTTGCTGTCGCTGATCCCGCTGCCGTAAAGGAATAGCGTGTGATCCAGCAAAGTTCCATCGCCTTCCGGCATCGCGGCCATCTTTTTCACCAGGTACGCGAACTGCTGGAAGTGATATTCGTTGATCTTGTGCAGACGCTCCAGCTTCGCGGGCTCGTCCTGATGATGAGACAGCGGATGATGCGAATCCGAGACGCCGATTTCGGGATACGCGTGAGCGCTCACCTCGCGCGCCAGCATGAACGTGCTGATGCGCGTCATATCGGTCTGGTAGGCCAGCGCCAGCATGTCCATCATGAGTTTCGCGTGCGCAGCATAATCGGCCGGCACGCCGATGGGCTGGTCGACTACCGGCAGCTCGCGCGTATTCTGCGACTCGGCCATTTGTATCCGCCGCTCGATATCGCGTACCGAATCCAGATACTCTTCGATCTTGACGTTGTCCTGCGGGCCGATCGTCTTTCCCAGATTGCCGACTTCGCTGCTGACGAAATCGAGGATGCTCTGGTCCCGCTTGATCCGTGCCAGCCGCGCCCCCTTGTCCGTACTCCCGCTCGCGCCGAACAGCCGCTCGAACACCGCTCGCGGATCGTTCTCGATCGGCAACGGCGTGGTCGGATTCCGCCAGGCGATGGTGTTGGTGTACGCGCAGCTCGCGCCGCCGTCGCAGTTTCCCACCATCGCATTGGACTCGATGCCCAGCTCGATCGATGCCAACTGCGTTTCCTTGGCCAGTTCCCGCGCCGCGATCTGGTCCATCGAAACCGATCCGTATACGTCGGCGCCGGCGCTCAACCGGAACGGCACGCACGTCAGGAAGGTTCCCGCGGAGCGCGCGTGGTCGCCTCCGCCCCTCACTTGATTCGCCGCCTCGTCCGCCAACCCGCCCATCAACAGAATCCGATCCTTCAGCTCGGCCAAAGACTGTAGCGTCGGCGGAAGTTGCACGAGCGGTCCCTCTGCCTTGGGAAACCAGTACGGCATCGACATGCCGTTGGGGACGTAGAACACTCCGAACCTGCGAACCGGCGCGCCAGCCGAACCGGCGGATAACGCGGGGATCATGCTGTCGAGAAGCGGCAATGCGACTGACGCTCCCAGACCGCGCAACAGGGTCCGGCGTGACAAATGTTTCCTGGTAATAAACATGGCCGTCTCCTATCTGTACCCCGCGTTGTTCCGCGCGTTGTTCCGCGCGTCGTTACCCGCGTGGGCCCGCGCGATCGCCGCGGCAGGCAGCGCGGTAACTGGCGCCCTGCGCATCTGGAATTGCGAACTCTTGACGATATCGATGATCAACGTGGACCAGCCACCCTGATTCTGGGCGCCTTGATTTTGCGACAGGTCGCGTCCGATCTGGCGAACCGTAGGCGCGTCCGATAAATCGATTCCACGTCCCAGCGCGTAGGTCATCAGTTTCTCGATCACCGTGCGTTTGAACTCATAGCTCCGGCTGAGCAGCGCCGTTCGAAATGCCGTGGGACTGTCCACCGTAACTCCGGACCATTCAATGGTCGAGTTGATGGGCGCGCCGCCGTCCGTCTCGCGCCATTTCCCCACCGCGTCGAAATGCTCCAGCGCGAAGCCGGGCGGATCGATGCTCGCGTGGCACGACGCGCAAACCGGATTCGCGCGGTGCTCCTCCATGCGCTCGCGCAGCGACGTCGGGTTGCCGCGCATGTCATTCTCCTTGAGCGGAGGCACGCCCGGCGGCATCGGCGGCGGAGGCGATCCCAATACATTTTCCAGAATCCATTTGCCGCGCAGTACCACAGAGGTCCGGTGCGCGTACGAACTCACCGTCAGGATGCTGGCTTGGCCCAGCAGGCCGAATCGCCGCTCGTCGGTCAAGGTTACGCGCCGGAAATGGCTGCCATAAATGTTGTTGATCCCATAGTGCCGCGCCAGGCGTTCGTTCAGAAACGTGTAGTTCGCGCTCAGCAACTCCGTGATTGGCCGATCCTCGCGCACTTGGCTCTCGAAGAACAACTCCGTCTCGCGAGCCATGGCTTCGCGCAAAGTCGGGTCGAAGTCCGGAAACTGCCGGCGATCCGGCGCCTGCGAATGAATGTTGCGCACCTGGAGCCACTGCTCCACAAAATCGTCCATGAAGCGCGTTAATCGCCGATCGGCGAGCATGCGGTGAACCTGCTTCGCCAGGACGTCCGGATCGCTGAGCTTCGCCTGTTCGGCGAGCCCGAGCAGTTCCTCATCGGGGATGCTTCTCCACAAAAAGAAAGAAAGCCGCGAGGCCAACTCCAGATCGCTCAGGCGATATACCGCTCCCGGTTTGACGTCGGCCGGCTCGTGCTCCGCGCGGATCAGGAACTTGGGCGAGGAGAGCAGGGCTTCCAGCGCGCGCTCGATTCCAGCGTCGAAATCCCGGTCGCTCCGGCCCATTTTATAGATGGCCATCAGCGGTTCGATCTCGCGTTCGGTCACCGGGCGCCGGTAGGCCAACCGCGCCAGCGAGCCGATGATCTTGCGTGCGCAAGGCTCCTCCTCGCGGGCGCTCGCGGGCCGGCAGGTGAAAATCTGTTTGCGGCTCGCTGAATCTTCCGGCGTCTTGCCATTGAACGGACCGGAGATCTCCAGCACATCGATTCCCACGTCTCCGTCCTCGATGGTGATGGTCGGCCGCGGGATGTCTTCTGAAGGCGAAGGCAGCGAATCGGTAAACCCCGCGGTCACCAGCTTCGTTCCAGCCTTAACCGGGATCCGGATTTCCAACTCGCGGTCGGCATTCAGCCGATAATTGTGGACGCGTTGGCCGGCCACGTCGCTTTCCGGCACTGCGATCAACACTCCGGGGTCGGGGCCCTTGAACTCGCCTCCGATGTGAAAGCGCTTGACCAACCCATGATCCACGCGCAACTCGATCTGGTGGACGTCTTCTTCCAGGCCCTCGATGGTGCCCACCGTCTGGTTGCGCTGCATGCGCAGCTTGAACACATACTCGCCGTCGAGCGGGAAAGTGTGGTGAACCGCCAGGCCCCCGTGCGTCGAAAACGGCATCTCTTCGTCAAGGCGCCGGTCCTGCTTGGTGCCGAATTCAACTCGATAGACTTGCGTCATCGGGCGGTTGTCGGGGCTCCCGACGGCGATGCGGCTGACTTTGGTAGCCGCGGACATGTAGCGCGCCAACAGGCCCGGCGTGATCGAGAGTACGTCCGCGTTGTTGTCGAATCCGAAACCGGCCATGTCGCTCGGCAGCAACTCCGTGCCGTCGATGTCCACCGCCAGCAGATCGTGGAGAACGTTGACGTATTCGGCGCGATTCAGACGGTGCGAGGCCACCCGTCCCGGATTCGGTAGAGCCACGGCAGCGCGGTCAAGCGCACTTTCCAGCGTGGCGGCGAATCGGTCGATGGTCCCCTGGTCGGGCCGGGCGGACCCTTCCGGGGGCATCTGCCGGCTGCGCAACTTGCGCACGACCTTTTCGAAAACTTCCGGCTTGGCGGCCGCGCCCCTAACGGGGTCGCCAAAAGTGACACCTGCCAGCGAAAGCCCACCCGTCTTCAGCTTGTCGTTATGGCAGGTGATGCAATACCGATCCAGAAGCGAGCGCTCTGGCTGCGCGCCTTGCGCCTTGATTGTCTGCGGATAGCTCCCCACCAACGCGATTGCGAGCAACATCGCATTCAGTGCTCTCGACATGGCCGGCACCTCACAAAACGGGGAACCCGAATCGGATCAATTGTATCACGCGAGCGCGACCAAACACCTCTATCCAGCGGCGGCTAAGCGAACAAATCCGCGGGCGTAATGCTCAGATGAAACTGCGGCAGATCGAGCTTAGCAGCTTCGACCAATCCGCGGTTATACTCGTAGAGCTTCTTCAACTCCGGCTCGACGAACCAGACGTGAGCTACGCCCCAGGCGCGATACTCCTCGAGTTTCTGTTCCACGTCTCGACGCCGGTCGTCTGGCGACGCGATCTCGATAACGAGTAGCGGCGGCGTGTCCGGAAGCTCTCCTTCCGGTTCGCTCTCGTAGAGGGCGAAATCCGGAATTCGATATAAGTCATGCGCGAGTTTCACGCGGAGTTCGGTGCAGCCGTAGCCTACACTCCCCAACAACATACACAAACGCAGTTGGGTCCTAGCATGCTTCTTTTTCGGCAACGATTTCTCCACAAGCTCGCCATGGACGAACTCCGGCTCGCGCTCGAAGCGAGTCGCGAGATACTGCTCCGGAGTAATGAGTACCTTGCTTGCCATCTATGTGAAGAGTATCAGACTGCGCCCGGCGATATTCTTAAGTTGTAAAGGAGCGTGCGCTGCTTGCGCCCTGCCCCGGATAAGGCTAAGTTGAAGGTGTGACGATCGAACTCAAACCCGAGCAGGAGCAGATCATCCAGCAGCAGTTAGCCAGCGGCAATTTCACGTCGGTGGATGAAGTTCTTGCCACTGCTTTGGCCAGCCTTCCGCGCGACCGCCGCTTTGATCTGGAAAGCCGCCGCGAGGCAGTCCGGCGCATGATTGAATTCGGCGACCGCCGCAGGCTCAGCTTGGGAGAGCCGGTCACCCGTCAGTTCTTGCATGAGGGCGCAGCAGTCATCTAGTGGCCCGTCGCAGAATCGTCACTACTCAACAACGCTATCTCTGCGACAAGCCGCTAGAGATTGTAGCTGCTGCCTTTTTCTCGAAACCAGCCAATCTAGAAGTGAGCCAGAATTCGCCCATGTCAATGCCAAATAGAAATGTCCTATTCGCCCATCGACACCCTGCCTCGGCTGAGTTATCATCGCTCTTGAGCAAATCCCGGTAGGTTTGAAAAGCGCGAGTCGTGGAGGCGAAGCTGAGAATGACACTGAGGTCGACCGCTGGCTTTCTCGCCATCCTTCTGTCGACGGCCATCGCGCACGCCGCGGCCGACCAGCGCTTGGTCAACGCTGCGGCCGATCAGGACAACGCTACTATTCGCGCGATGCTGAAGCAATCTGTGGACGTCAACTCAACCAGGGCCGACGGTTCCACGGCGCTGTTATGGTCGGCACACTGGGACGACCTGGAAACCGTTGACTTGTTGCTTAAGGCGGGCGCCAAAGTCGACGCGGCGGACGACTACGGCGTCACTCCGTTAAGCCGGGCCGCCGAAAACGGCAGCATCGCGATGGTCGAGCGGCTTCTCAAAGCGGGAGCCAATCCGAACCTGGCTCAGCTCAGCGGGATGACTCCGCTGATGACGGCCACGCATACCGGCAACGTCGCCGTGGTAAAGGCGCTGATGGCGCGCGGCGCGAGCGTCAACGCGGCAACCACCGAGACCCAAAACACGGCGCTTATGTGGGCCGTCGCGGATCAGTTCCCGGAAATCGTGAAGATTCTGATCGACGCTCACGCCGACGTGCATGCCTCCACCGCCAAGGGATTCACACCACTGATCTACGCCGCGCGCAACGGCGATATCGAGATGGCCAAGCTTCTGCTCGCCGCCGGTGTCAAGGTGAACGAGACTGGATCGGATGGTACGCAGCCGCTGGTATACGCGATCGCCGACGGTCAGGCGGACTTCGCGATGTTTCTGCTCGATCACGGCGCCGACGCCAAGGCTTCAATGGATGGAGTGGGCGCGCTGCACGCCGCCTCCGGCGCGGTAAGTTACTGGCTCTCGGATTGGAACCGGAGACACGGCGGCGGAAACAACTACCTGACCGGAGCCGGTTTCGGCTCGCGCGGTCTCGATCCCGCCCACGCCCTGACGGTCGTGAAAGCGTTGCTGGCTCATGGCGCGGACCCGAACCAGCGCATCGATCATTCGACGATGTTCTTTCGGTACATCGGCTATCCCACCAAGGGCGCGTTTGAGTCCTTCGCCTGCGGCACCGGCGATCTCCGCGGCGCGACCCCGCTGTGGGTCGCGGCGTATGCGGCCAATGGTGGCAGCGCCGGTGGGAGGGGCCGCGCCGGCAGAGACTCGGCGCGAATGGAAAGCACCTCCGAAATCATCCTCGCTCTGTTGGCTGCCGGCGCTAATCTGAATCTCGCCACCGACGACGGAACCACGCCGCTCATGGTCGCGGCCGGGCTCGGCCGTGTTACGTTTTCCCCCGGGCAGCGCCGAGGTATCCGTTCGATAAGCGGCGAGGAGGCGGTCAAGATACTGGTGGAGGCGGGCGCCAATGTGAACGCCGTCAACGAAGCCGATTTCACGGCGCTGCACGGCGCGGCGTTCCGGGGGCTGAACGAAATCATTCAATACCTGGCGGAGCACGGCGCCAACATCAACGCTCGCGACTTCCGCGGCCGGACTCCGTACCGCATCGCGGAAGGGTCGAAGCAGTCCTTCCAATTCCAGGCTTTTCCGGACACGGCGGCTTTTCTGAAGCAGTTGGGCGCCGATACGCGGCTCGGAATTCCAGGCACTGTGCAGGAGCGGGTGCGCGATGTTCCGGTCGAAAATCAGTAACATGACGGAAGAGAAACCATGATGAAGAAATCGGAGCCGAAGCATTCAGAACCGAAAAAATCAGAGCCGAAGCATTCAGATTTCCGTAATTCTAGCCTGACCCGTCGCGAGGCGATGGGTCTGCTTGGCGCCGGCGCGGCACTGGCTGTTGCTCCGCGGGTCGCCTTTGGAGCGGAGCCAACGTTCCCGAAAGGCGCGATCATCCGGACCATCCTCAAGGATATTCCTCCGGACCAATTGACCAGCGGCGCGACGCTGTTTCACGAGCACCTGTCGCTCGCGCCGGATTTCCTGCCGAAGTGGATGGCGGCATCCAGGGCGATGAACGCGGCTCGCGGCGGTGGTCGCGCGGGTGGAGCGGCTCCGGCTGCGTCCTCAACTGCGGCATCCGCTTCCCCAGGGGCTCCCCCAGCGACACCTGCTCCGTTCTTCATGCAGGACGTGGATTTGATGACCGCGGAATTGGTCACGGCGAAGAACGAAGGTGTCGCGTGCATCGTCGACGGCGGGCATCCGGACATGGGACGGGATTTTAATTTTCTGAAGCAGATCTCGACTAAGTCCGGCATGCCGATTGTATCCGGAGCGGGATTCTACACGCAGCCGTTCTACCCCGAGGAAATCGCGACCATGAGCGAGGATGACATTGTTCAGGCGATCCTCAAACAGGTGGACGCCGACCCCATCGGTGCACTCGGCGAGATCGGCAGTTGGGACGAGATTAGCGACACCGAGCGCAAGGTGTTTCGCGCCGTGGGCCGGGCTCAGGCTGAAACGAATCTTGGCGTCTTCACGCATACCGGGATCCCGGGCAAATCGGCGATGGAGCAGCTCGATCTCCTGGAGAAGGGGGGCGCGAAGCCGAATCGAATCGTGATCGGACACGTCGGCAATCTGGTGGACCCGAAGGTCGAAGTGCATAAGGAGCTGTGCAAACGCGGCGCGTTCATCGGCTTCGATCGCCAGGGCGGGGCGGGCGACGCGCGGCAGGTTCCCATGGTGATGGCGCTCATTGAAGCGGGTTATGCGGATCACCTGATGTTCTCCTCAGACCTTGCCAGCGCGGCTCAGATCAAGAAGAATGGCGGCGGAGGTTACGCCCAGACCTTGACCGTGTTTGTGCCAAAAGTGAGGGCCGCGGGCGCAACGGACGACGTCTTGCACACGATTCTGGTGGACAATCCACGCCGGTTCCTGGCCTTTGTTCCGAAGAAACCTCGGAAGGTATAACGCGGAGATCGTGGCAAAGAGACTGCTGATGCGTACCGCTCCCTGGGCGCAAGCGCAACTACGGTCGCGGTTCTGTAGACAGCACCCCTATGTGCCCGTTACCCCTTGGTGTATAATTCGACACAGCGATTGACTCAAACACCACGAATTGTGTGTGCCCGTATGTAAGGAGGCTTTGGTCATGTCGATGAAAGCCAGCAGTGCAAGTTGGTTCAGTGGTTTTTCAACAGCCAGGCTCTTGGCGGCGGCGGCCACTCTCGGAATCACCGGAATGGCCCTGGGTCAAGCCACTCAGAACCAGGTCACGTTTACCAAAGACATCGCGCCGATCCTCCAGCGGGCGTGCCAGAATTGCCATCGCCCGGGGAACATCGGACCCATGTCGCTGCTCACCTATAACGACGCGCGGCCGTGGGCCAAGGCGATGAAGCAGCAGGTGGTGCAGCGCAACATGCCGCCGTGGTTTATCGATCGCTCGGTGGGTATCCAGAAATTCAAGAATGACGGATCGCTGACCGACCAGGAGATCGCGACCATTTCCCAATGGGCGGACGGGGGCGCGCCGATGGGCAACGCCGCCGACATGCCTAAGCCTCGCGTGTTCGACGACAGCGACCGGTGGCATATCGGCAAGCCGGACGTCGTCGTCACGCTGAATAAAGACGTGATCGTGAAGGCCAAGCAGGCCGACCAGTGGCTGGATTTGCCGACGGAAGATCTGGGGTTGAAGAGTGACCGCTACATCGCGGCCATGGAGATCAAGCCGATTCGCGGGACGAAAGTTCTGCATCACGTGGAATCCTCGCTGGTGGAACCGGACGAAGCCGGAGCGATGCAGGGCAAGATCCATCTGGAAGAATACGCGGTCGGAAAATTTGGCGACACGTTTCCGGAAGGAACCGGGATGCTGCTGAAAGTGGGCGCGAAGATCATGGCGAACGTCCACGTTCACGCCGACGGTGAGGACACGCCGATGAACATCGCGGTGGGACTCAAGCTCTATCCGGAAGGCGTGGTTCCCAAGCACGTCGCGCACGCGCAGCAACTGGGATCGGCGGGCGATATCGATATTCGGCCGAACACCAAGAACGTCCGCGCGGATGGGTATACGGTGCTGACCAGGCCGGCCGTCATCACAGCGTTCCAGCCGCACATGCACAATCGCGGACAGGCGCAGTGCCTGGAACTGCTGTATCCGGCGACGGCGGGCCGCGGCGGGGATCGCCCGGGCGGAGTGCGGACCGAGACGGTGAGTTGCGTCGACCGTTTCAAGTTCAACTGGCACGTGGTTTACGAATACGCCGACGACGTGGCGCCCATCGTTCCGGCGGGCACCATTCTGCACGTGATTTCGCTGTATGACAACACCAGCGGCAACCAGTTCAATCCTGACCCCACCAATTGGGTCGGGTATGGGAACCGCACCATCGACGAGATGGGCTTTTCCTGGATCAACTGGTATTACCTGACCGACGACGAGTACAAGCAAGCGGTCGCGGATCGGGCGAAGGCGAAGACGACTGCGTCGCTACAGTAGGGTTAACGTCGGGAGCGCGGAGCCGAGGTATCCCCGACGATGGGCGTGGCGGAGACACGCGGGCTGTGCCCGGTTCCCCCGGTTCCGGTTTTCCCCGGTTTCGGTTCAAAGCCGCGGGGGCCAGAACCGTGCCGCTTTATCGAAGGAATTCATCATCACTCCGAGGCCGCGCCAAAACCGACTGTAAAGCAGGCGTCTCGTGTCCGCGACCAGACGTCAGACTATCGATTGCGTTGAGTAGTTCCTTGCTGCGGATCGGCTTGGGCACATAGGCATCCATGCCGGAAGCAAGGCATTTGTCGCGATCGCCGGCCATGGCGTGGGCGGTCATGGCGATGATCGGGATCCGCTTGCCGGTGAATCTTTCCCTCGCGCGGATGCTGCTGGTGGCTTCGAAGCCGTCCATTTCGGGCATCTGGACGTCCATGAGCACCAGATCGAACGTTTCGCGCTCCAGCGCCTGCAGCGCCTCGCGGCCGTTACCGACCACCGCAGCCGAGTATCCCTGTTTCTCCAAGACGTCGAGGGCATATCTCTGATTGATGACGTTGTCCTCGGCCACCAAGACATGCAGACGGCCCGCCGGCTCAGGTCGCAACTGCTTGACCAGACCTCGCACGCTCTCGCGCCAGGAACTGGCAGGAGCCGACGCGGGAGGATGTTGCGCCAGGACCCGCAGCATGGTGTCCCGCAACTCGCTCCGGCGGATCGGCTTGATCAGATAGGCTTCGGCGCCCAGTTCCCGGCTACGCGCGATATCTCCCGGATGGCTTCCCGACGTCAGCATGATCACCGTGGGGATCTGCGAATGAATCTTGATATGTTTGACCAGCTCGAAGCCGTCCATCTCCGGCATGTGGACATCCGTCAGGATCAGAGGAACGGGCTCGGCCATGGATTCCAGAAGCCTGAGCGCGGCCGGTCCGCTTTCGGCTAGCAAAGGCCACATCCCCCAGTTTGATACCCAGCTAGAAAGCACCTGGCGATTGGTCGCATTGTCGTCTACGATCAGCACCGGAACGCCCCGCAGACCGGATGCATCCGCCGAAGCGGCGTCCGGACGGTTTTGAGCGACCGTGACCGGAGTTGTAAAGGAAAAGGTGCTGCCCTGATGGGCCAAGCTCTCCAGCCCGATCCGGCCGCCCATCATTTCAACTAACCGTTTGGAAATGGCCAGTCCAAGTCCGGTGCCTCCATACTCCCGTGTCGTGGAGCTGTCCGCCTGCGTGAAGGCGTGGAAGACGGTTGCCTGCTTTTCGGGGCTGATGCCTATCCCCGTATCGCGGACGGTGAACAGCAGCTCCATTCCGTTTCCATTCGCGTGTTTGCGGCCCTCCACGCGGACCGCCACCTCGCCGTGATCGGTGAACTTAATCGCGTTGCCAATCAGATTTACCAGCACCTGGCGGATTCGCAGCGCGTCGCCCACCAATAGCTCGGGCACCGAGCGGTCGATATCGCACACCAGCTCCAGCCCTTTTTGGTGGGCGCTGAGCGCGAGCACGCGACTTGTCTCCTCGATGTTCTCGCGCGGGTCGAACTCCATGAGGTTCAGGTCGAGCATACCGGCTTCGATCTTCGAAAAGTCGAGAATGTCGTTGATGACGGTGAGCAGCGCGTCGGCTGAGCTTCGCGCCATAGTCAGGTAGTCGCGCTGGTCCGCGGTCAGCTCGGTATCGAGTGCCAGCTCGGTCATTCCCAGCACGCCATTCATCGGTGTGCGGATCTCGTGGCTCATGTTAGCGAGAAATTCGCTCTTGGCGCGGCTGCCGGCTTCGGCCGCTTCCTTGGCGCGTTCCAGTTCCAGTGTCCGGATGTGCACTTTCTCTTCGAGCGAACGGGTAATCGCCTCTATCGACGCCTGACGCCGTGCGATTTCCCACATCTCCTGTACGCCTTGCAGGCACATTTTGACCAGGATCACGTTCTCGAAAATCACCCAACCTGCGTGTTCCACCCAGCGCCACGGGCTGGCTGTAAGGATCCCGAATACGGATTGCGGATAGTAGATTCCGCGCAGCGCATGATCCGCCGCAACCACGATTGTGGCCGGCACCAGCACCCGCCAATCGCGGTAGAACGCCAGGAAGGCAAGCGATCCGAAAACGTGGAAGTGAGTCTCGATCCTGCCTCCCGTCAGGTGGATCAAGAGACTCGACATCAGCATCTGGCACACGGCCACCGTGTGACGCGTAAACGCATCGCGCGGCCGCGCCAGTGTGAGGAACACCGGCAGACTGGTAATCGCGCCGCCCAGAAACACCGCCATCCATATGTGAATGTGTATGCTGCTCGCAGCGCCCGCCCAGGCGCGCGGGGAGATCCACAGCGCCGCCGCGATTCCAGCCAACCATTGAACCACCATCAAGATCGTGAATAGATGGCTGGTTTGGGTGTAAATGCGGTTCTGATGTTCGGTGACCAGTTCGCCCGCGCGCGGCGTGGTGTCCTCGGCTACATCGGGAATTGAAATTGCCTTTTCGTCCGGCACGATGGGTTACTCTCCTCTCAAACTGCATCCGAATACGGGAGCCGTCACCGGCCCGACCTTCGCCACCATAGCGTCATCCTGGAGCAAAGCCGTGATCGCGCTGCGCCCCGCGTTGTCGCCGGAATGGCCGCGGAACGCCGTGATCCCGCCCTGGAACCGAAGCCGTCCGTCGGGACCGTAAAGCAGCGTCTGGCCGGAGGTGAACACCCCGAAGCTTCCGGCCACCGCACCGTCGCGATCTTCCAATGCCCGCACCCCGGGGATCGCGGTCGCCGTCTGCCACAAATCGGTCTGAGTCCATTCCCCCGGCTCGGCGGACGGGCGATAGAAGAATACGAAGGCGTTCACCCGGTCGCGCGCGTGAGCCATGATGATCGCCAATTCGCCGAGGCTGGCCCGCGTACATGGGCATTGCGGATGCGCGAACATCACTAATGTGGACCGACCGGCCGCGCGCTCAATCGGCGCGAACCGCGGCCATTCCGAGGGCGGCTCCGCCGGATGGCCGGCGGTGATCGAGTACTTCCACAGCGCGTTTATTCCGTACCCGACGGCAGGAATCCACAGGGCGACGGCCACCGCAATGATCGCGTTTTTTCTGATTCCCAAAACAAGAGACATTTATGAGCTTCCGTGATGGATCGACTCAAGGCAAGAAAACGTTTATAGGTCTGAGTTGGGGAAGGCTCCATTACTTCGGAAGGGCGCGGTCTAGGGAAACCGGGGGAAACCGGGGACCACCCGTCACCGATCCCCCCCGATTCCCGGCGTTGAATCGTCGCCTTGAACTGCGGGCGGTGCCGGTCAAGAGGACCGGAGTCAAGCCTCGCACGGCAGCAGGGGCGCGTTAGTTGCAAACTGTGAAGTGGTCGGGAGTGGTCGTGATCGGCGGGCGGCCACCTGCTTCCGCGCGAACTCTTTTAGGATTACAATAGTCAGAATCGAAGCTGACGAAAGCGTCGATGATGCGGCTTGTGAAATACTCACGGATTCCGGCGGCGACCTGCCTGGTAGCATGTCTCGCGGCGTGCTTCCCTTTTGCGAGCTTGCGCGCGCAGAGCGTCAGGGATCAACTCCCTCCTGAACTCCCCGTTCCGCGCGAGACCGGCGATAGCGTGCAACCTGTGTTTGACGGCTGGCAGCGCAATGCCGACGGCACCGTCAGTATGTGGTTCGGCTACATGAACCGGAACCGGAAGGAAATTGTCGACGTTCCGGTCGGGCCGGCCAACAAGTTCAACACCACTGTCGATAGCGGCCAGCCGACGCATTTCTACACGCGGCGGCACCAGTACGTTTTCAAAATCGTCCTGCCGAAGGACTGGGACAAAGACAAGAAGGTGATCTGGACCGTGATCGCGCACGGCGAAACTTGCACGGCCACGGGATGGTTGCAGCCGGAGTGGGAAACCGACGATGGTGTGCGGCAGATGAACGCGGGAGGCGCGGGCCTGGCGCCGCCGGCAGATCCTCCCAACATGGCGCCGGTGATCACGGGCGGAAGTCCGGACCTGACGGCGGAAGTCGGGAAACCCATCAAGCTGACGGCGTCGGCGACGGACGATGGGATTCCGGCGCGCGGGCGCGGCGGGCGCGGCGGATTGGGGATCAAATGGATTCAGTATCGCGGGCTGGGTGAGGTAAGTTTCGATCCGGACACCACGCCGGGCGCGGGCAAAACTGCCGATAGCACTACCATGGCAACTTTTTCAGCCCCTGGAATGTATTGGATACAGGCGGTGGCCAGTGACGGGCTGCTGGAAGCGGTGCATAATATTAAGGTAACGGTGAAGTAAGCCGGGGAGGCCCGGGTGTCTCTTGGGAAGCGTAGTTGTTTCAGAAAGAACTTGGGTTTAAAGAACAGGCGATGGAGGGATCCTCTATGTGGCGAGCGGCGGTAGGCGTAGTCCTGACATTTTCCGGTATTGCTGTAGCGGCGGATACTGCTCCGAAGCCGGTTACATTCGCGAAGGACATCGTTCCGATCTTTCAGCAAAAGTGCCAGGACTGCCATCACAACGGCTCCATGGCGCCGATGTCGCTGGTGACGTATGAAGAGACTCGCCCGTGGGCGAAGTCGATCAAGCAGCGCGTGGCGACGCGGCAGATGCCGCCGTGGCACATCGACAAGACTGTCGGCGTCACCCACTTTGCCAACGACCGGTCGTTGAGCGATGAACAGATCGCGACGATCGTGAAGTGGGTGGACGCGGGCGCGCCGATGGGCAACGCCAAAGACATGCCGCCGGCGAAACAATGGCCCACCGACAACGAGTGGCAGGCCGCGGCGAAACTGGGTCCGCCGGATTTCGTGATCCAGTCCGACCCGTACACGATGGAGGCGCATCATCAGGATGTGTGGTGGCGGCCGACGTCGAATGTTCCGGTGACTGAGCCTCGCTGGGTTCGCGCCGTGGAGATGCGTCCGGGGACGGTAGCGGGCCGCAAGATCACGCACCACGCGGTGGCGTATCTCGCCCAGGAGGAACCGGGCGGTACGTCGGATGGGAGTGTCCCCGCCAACCCCTCGCTCGCGAACGTCGAGCGGCGCGGCATGCTGATGGAATGGGCGGTCGGCAAACAGTACGATATGTATCGGCCGAATACCGGCAAGCTGCTGATGCCCGGCGGCCAGATTTCCTGGGACATCCATATCCACGCGGTGGGCGAGACGATTCGCGATCATATTGAGCTGGGTGTGTGGCTCTATCCCAAAGACCAGGAGCCGAAGTATCGGACCAACCTGACAGCGTTCCAGGGCAGGAGCGGGAGGTTTCTCGACATCGAGCCGAACCAGATCAGCAAGAACGAAGGCTTCACGGTGTTGAGCCGGCCGGCACGCATCGAGAACTTCCAGCCGCATATGCATTTCCGCGGGAAGGCGATGATGGTGGAAGCCATTCTGCCGGACGGGACCGTGCAAACGGTGAGCTACGTTCCGAATTTCAACTTCAACTGGATGACGAATTACATTTACGCGGACGAAGCCGCGCCGGTGTTCCCGAAGGGCACCACGATCCACGTGACGTCGTGGCACGATAACACGACGGCCAATGCGAATAATCCGGATCACGATCAGTGGGTCGGCTATGGCGACCGGACGGTGGACGAGATGTGTCACGCGTGGATGAACGTGACTTATATTTCGGACGAGGATTACAAGGAGTGGGCGGCGTCGCATCACAATCAGCTGGCGCAGGCCAGTGCGACTCCGCCGGCCGGGCCCAGGTAAATTGGACCGGGCGGGGAGCGGCTCCGCAGCGCGCACCATGAGGTACGCTCGCTCTGAATTGTCGGTTGAAGCCGACAACGGCACGCATTGTTAAATCGCGCACAACGGCACGAGCGGCCTGTGCGCTTTTAGAGGGTGCTGAAAAACGCTCCCTTACGGTCGCTGTTCTGTAAGATAAAGACGGTGAACTAAAGTTCACCGCTGCACGCTAAAGCGTGCGCCACGTCGCGTGCGGATGCGTGCGTAGGGAGAGGGTTCGGGACGATGAAAGCGGTCTCCTTGAGAAGGGCTCCGGGTTTGAGAACGGCTCCGGGTTTGAGAATTGCTCTGGCGAGCATCGCGCTGGTTGCCGGCAGCGGGATGGCGAGGGGACAGGCTCCAGCGCCCAGGCCTGCACCGGACAAAAAGATCGGAATCACTGGCGCGTTCGAGGGGTGGTTCAAGAATCCGGACGGGAGTTTCAGCCTGCTGCTGGGCTACTTCAACCGGAATGACAAGGACGAGCTGGACTTGCCCGTAGGCCCGGATAACAGGATAGAGCCGGGGGGTCCGGACCGGGGCCAGCCCACGCACTTTCTGGTTGGCAGGCAATGGGGATTGTTCGCGGTAAAGGTCCCGGCCAACTTCGGGGAGAACAAGATCACGTGGACGCTCACCGCGAATGGAAAGACGTCGGTGATTCCGGCGAGTCTCAATAAGGACTACGAGATTTCGCCTTTTCAAGAAGAGGCGGTGGGGAATACGCCGCCGGTGCTGAGCTTCGACGAATCGGGCCCGACGGTGCAGGGGCCGTTGGGGTTGACGATTTCGCGCGTGACGAGCGTGGCCGATCCTCTGAGCCTCAGCGTCTTCGTTTCCGATGACGAGAAGTGGACCACGCTGTCCGGCGCGAAGCCGCGAAATCTGGGTACTAATCCGGTGACCGTGCGTTGGATCAAGTATCGTGGAACGGGCACGGTGACGTTCTCGCCGGAGCGTCCGACGGTGGAAAAGACGGAGCCCAAAGGCGGCGCCAAATTCAGCGGGAAGTCGACCACAACGGCGAAGTTCAGTGAGCCTGGCGACTACGTTCTGCACGTGATCGCCAACGACTATTCGGGCGACGGCGGCGGCGGCGAGCAGTGCTGCTGGACCTTCGGGGACGTCAAAGTTTCGGTCAAGCCGTAAAGCACATCGCAGGGTGGCGCCACGCTTCAGCGTGCAGCGGCGAACTTCAGTTCGCCGGCGTTGTTAAGACTGTCGGCTGAAGCCGACAGCGGCACGCTAAAGCGTGCGCCACATCAGGTCCAGCGATAACAGCGACTTCCTAATTAAAGAAGCCCCAGCGGGTGTACTCCCCTAAATTTCGGATGTCAATCCGTAGACATTTCCATCCGTAACCATCTCCACTGGTGAGGAGCGTGCGCCTTCACTGAATCGACTGAACGCCGATTCTTGAGTTGGAAGACCTGTGAAAGGGACTCTCTATTTAGCGAGAGGATTCGGCCGCATCTGGAATTTGACAGCCTTAGGCAGCGTTCCCGGACCGCCCTCAATATGCCAGCCCGCGTAGCTCGCGTAATCTGCCCAGAGTCCTTTGCCTTTCCAGCCGGCCTTGGGATCGTCGATCCGCCCGTTGGCTGCGCGCGTGAAGAACCCCATCGGGTAAGGCACGCGCAGAGTCACGAACTGTTTCGTGTCCGGCGTGAGCACCTCGATGGCGTCGGTGTTGACAGATCCGTACATCGGCGCGTCTTTCCCCAGCCCCAACACATCGTAGCCATCCATGTGCGTGAGATAGCTTTCATTGGCGTGATAGACGCTGTTGCCGTACGCCGGATCGTTCTTGCGGTAAAACGTCCAGCCTTCGGGACAGCTCTGGCCGGTCACTTTAGGATCGTTGGTGGTCTTGCACTTGCTTCGATCGAACGACGCGAAATGCCCACTCGCGCGCCAGTTCAGCCAGACAACGCCATGGCTGTCGGAATCGACGCCGCCCGACCCGATTACCTCGATGGCCTGGTTCGGCGGCGGCTCGAAGAACTCAGTCCTGCATGACTCCGGCGGATTGTTTCCCTTCAAGATCCGCACCAGCCGTTTGTCGCCACGGCCGATCCCGGACACCCACAGAGCACCGTCCTTTGCGTTGATGGTGATGGAATACGCGCCGAACGTGATGCGGTGATCCTTGGTTGGATCGATAGGCTGATTCGGCTCGGTCCATCCAGTCGAGATCTTGCCGTCGCCATTGGAATCGATGATGCCGGGACACCAGCCTTGAGATGCCTCCGAGTCATGGGTCTTATCCCACGTATTGATGTCGACCCAGGCGACTGCGTTGCCTACACCGAAGTAGATGAAGTTGTCATCGCTAATCTGGTTGTGATCCGCACTGAAGCAGGTATCGACATGGGACCACTCTTTGGTTTTCGGATCGAACATGGCCAACTGACGAGCGCTGTTGCGCAACGGGAAAAACTGGCCAAACTTATTCGCACCTGCTCCACCGCAGAATGCCGGTTGTTTCTGGTTGTCGCGGCCGCGCACGGCCACCCACACGCGACCCTTCTCGTCGATCGCAACGCTCCTGGGATCGCCGCTCCGCTTCCAGGCGTCCGGACCCCAATAGGGAGACGGTGTAGGCGACGCGTTGAACGACAAGACCATGGGAGCGGCTTCGGAGGGAGTCTTATAGCTTCCAACTTTATGGTGAACCGGGTCGAGCGTGGTGAGCGCGTCCGTCATCTGAGAGGCGCCGTAAATTAAGCCGTTGGCGTTGACCGTCGCGTTGCGCGTATCGGAAGCCGCGTCATCGGACCGGCCATCTTTCTGTGTACCCCAGTCCCATTCGGTGATCACGAGATTGCGTTCGACGCCGGCGGGCCGGGGCGGAGCGATCTTGGGAGATTCGCCCTTCTCAATTCGGTCGGTCCAATCGGCAAACATTTTTCGCGGTTCACCAATTTGCAGGAACATAGCCGCCATCTGCGGCCCAGAGGGGCCTACTTTGGTCCGTTTATCCCATGCATCCGACGTAGAGGAAGCGCCGGGCACGGACTTTAGCTGGACTTCCCGCGTTAGCTTGTTCCCGACCTGGTGGCAGTCGTAACACTCTTTCATGTCCATCGAGAATTTCTGCTGGAATGCCTTGTCATCGGGCAAATTCAACATGGTGAGCCACCACGCTGCTGGGTATATCTGCGCGGCCGCCCGGGCATCCGGCGCGACTTCGGCCTTGAGATCGAGATGCCGGCCGGGCTTGGCGGCCTGCCTCTGCGAATCTACCAGTCCGTAGCCTCGGACGAAAACCTGATAGTTAGCCGGCGGCAGATCGGGCAACAGATACCGGCCTTGATCATCCGTGACGACGATGCGCGCGAATTTCGTGGGCAGATCCGTGGTCTCGGCGATTACCCACACGCCGGCCTCGGGTCCTTTGGAACTGGTCACCGCGCCCCCGATGTCCTTCTTGCCTACATCAACCTTGCTGACAGCGGGGCGAGGACTACGGGCCTGCTGCGCGCCCGCCTGGGAAGACGGGAACAGAATAAAACCTACGACGGCCAAGGTCGCCAAGGGAAACAGATTCCGTATTTTCATCGGTTCTCTCGATTCGGAGTAGTTAATGATTCGGACGCAGTAGCCTTATGGATAGGCTTGTTTAACAGCCATCCCGTAGTCTACAGGGTTCTTGTATTCCGGGATGGGCAACCCCTGAGCCTTCATCAGGCGGCGCAGGAGTGCGGCGGTTGAATCCCCAAGCTTCACGGTGCCGGTGTAGTAGACGCCGGTGGCGATCCGCAGGGGCGTCCACTGTTCCTCCTTCGTCGTCGCATCGAGCTTTGCGCCCTTATCGGCCAGGAATTGCACGATGTCGTCCGCGGCTCGCAGCGCCGCGCCGTGCAGCGGCGTGAAGCCCCAATCGTCGGGCGCGTTGACATCCCTCGAACCCAGCTCGTAAGCCAGCTTGACGGCCTCGAAGGCTTCCTCATTGGTGCCGGCGCTCTCGCCCACGTTCCAGATGCCGACGCCGGCCGCGGCCGCCAGCGGAGTTGCGCCATCTTCGGTGGCGATGCGCGGATCGGCGCCGTGTTCAGCCAGCAACCGCATCATCGAAATATCCGCATGCTTGGCGGCAAGAAAGAACGGAGTCGCCCCGATGCGATTCTGGTAGTTCCTCTGCCCATCGTTAATCTCCGCGGTCTGCCGGGCGTTGGGGTTGGCTCCGCGAGCGAGAAGCGCCTTTGCAAGCTCAAGACTATCGTAGGTATCGGTCGCTTCCGGCGGTGGAAGGCCTTTACCGTGGTCCGGTCTGCGCGTGTATTCCAACTGATGGAGCGGCGTCCATCCCTGCGCGGAGGCATTGGGATCGGCTCCCAGATCCAGCAAATATTTCGCGAGCTCGAAATGAGCATTGGTGATGGCGATCACCAGAGCGCTGGTTCCTTCGGGGCCGGCGAATCTCATCGGCAGGCCGGAAACGGCATTAATGATGCGGCCTTTGATGGGGCGTGCCGGCCTTGGCGGCGGCATTTTGGCGGGTTTGATGGGGTCATTGACATTGGCCCCAAGCCTCACCAACGTCTGCACGGCTTCCATGTGGCCGTCCCTTGCGGCGAACAGTAGCGCTGTGAAACCACCGTCCGAACGAGCGTCCACGTCGGCGCCTAGCTCTTTGAGTAGCGCGATCGCCAGGGGATAATTCTCCGCTGCTGCCCACATGAGCGCCGTCTGTCCGTGCCAGCTTTCCTTGGCGTTCACGTCCGCGCCGGCGGTGTAAAGGGCTTTGATGACATCCACTTTGCCGGCGCGCGCCGCGCACATCAAGGCGGTTTCACCCTCCGGCGAAGCACCGTTCGGGTCCGCTCCGGCTGTGAGCAGCCTCTCGACTACCGGCGCACCGGCATCATTGCACGCGATCATCAGCGGGCTAACGCCATAACGGTTGAGCGCTTTCGCATTGGCGCCCGCGGTGACCAGTAGATCCACCGCCCTGAGATCGTCACGGCTCACTGCCCAGTGGAGCGCCGTGGTGCCGTCAACCTCGGCCGCATTGACAGCGGACCCGGTTTGGATCAGGTTGCGAATCGCTGCGGTATCGGAATGTTTGACCGCTTCGATCAGCGATAGGTCGCCGCCGATGGCCGCAACGGTGCTGAGCGCTAACAGCGGCAGGAGGCTGAAACCAACGTCGCGCGTTAGGTTTCCCGCGAGCTGTTTGGGCACGCGACCCAGTCCATCTGCCCGGTCATCGGATATGGGCATACTCTGCTTGAAGATCAGTCCTCGGGATTTCACAATTTCGCTCGATCGCACAAAAGATAGATCAATTCTCTCATGGTGTCAAGCACATCGCGATCGAAAATCGACTCTGTTTCCCACTCCTTCGGCAGCGGCAGGAGCCCGGATTGTGCTCCCTCTAGCCCTTGAGATCCGTGATAAACTAGAGGCTCATTTTGTAGGTATGGGCGTGGTTTTTGTAGCTCTTACGTCTCAGTCGATCGTGTGAGCCCTTATGAGATCAGTCGCGGGTTGGCTGGCCATCGCTTTGCCGCTATCTTGCGGCGTTCGAGTGCTTGCCCAGGCGCCGCCACGATCGAGTATCTCTTCCCCTAATGCCACGGCTGCCGCGGAAGCCGCGGTGCTCAAGAAGTACTGCGTAACCTGTCACAACGAGAATCTCCGCACCGCCGGGCTGGTTATCGATACCGCGGATCTGAATCATGTTCCCGATCACGCCGAGGTTTGGGAAAAGGTGATTCGCAAACTCCGCACCGGGACCATGCCCCCGCCAGGTCTTCCTCGACCCGATAAATCCACGAACAACTCATTAGCATCGTTTCTCGAGCGAGAGATCGACACCGCGGCGGCGGCGCATCCCAATCCAGGACGAACCGAAGCTGTCCATCGGTTGAATCGAACGGAGTATCAGAACGCGGTCCGCGACATGCTGTCGCTCGATGTCGACGCGGCGGTGCTCCTGCCGGCTGACGACCAGAGTTACGGATTCGACAATATTGCCGGTGTCCTGAAAATGTCGCCCACTCTGCTGGAGCGATACATGGGAGCAGCGCGGGAAATCAGCCGCCTGGTGGTTGGAGCGTCGCATCTCCCCCCTTCGGAGGAGACTTTCCGCCTCCGGTCCGACCTGTCCCAATACGAGCAGTTGGACGGTCTGCCGTTTGGTACGCGCGGCGGAACTGCCATTCGTTTTAATTTTCCGCAGGACGGTGAGTACATCATCAAGGCTGAACTCCTCGACTTGTTCACGGGCGCGCAAGTAAGGGAGCCGCACCAGCTCGAGATTGCGGTGGACGGCGAACGCGTCAAGGTGTTTACTCTTGCGCCGAGATCGCGAGCCGTCATCGCGCGGCCGCCGCAGGAAAGCGCCAAGCCCGGGGAGCCACCCAAGCCGCCGCAGCCTTCACTCGAGGAGTTGCAAGCCTTGGGCTTTGGAGGGAAGCCCGCGGAATTTCAAGTGCGCGTGCCGGTGAAAGCTGGTCCGCGGGTGGTCACGGCCACATTTATCAAGAAGACGTCCGCGTTGGCGGAATCCATCCGCCAGCCGTTCGACCGGCCCCATGGCGAAGGCGATTACCTGATGTATGAGCCTCATCTTGGCACGGTGACGATCACTGGTCCATTCGATCCGGCGGGAGTGCATGATACGCCCAGCCGCCGTCGGGTGTTCACGTGCAATCCGGCGGCGCCAGCCGAGGAAACTCCTTGCGCGAAGAAAATCCTCGCGGGCTTGGCGCGTCGCGCATATCGCCGTCCAGTGACGGATGCGGAAGTGGGAGTCCTGCTTAATTTTTACAACGAGGCCCGTCTTCAGACAATATCCGGCAGTTTCGATGCAGGAATCGAGAAGGCTCTGCGCGCCGTTTTGGTCAGTCCCGACTTTCTGTATCGCGTCGAAGCCGATTCACCGAAGGGCTCCGCGATCAGCCGGCTAAGCGATCTGGAACTTGCTTCGCGGTTGTCTTTCCTTCTCTGGAGCAGTATTCCCGACGACGAGCTGATCGACGCCGCGAGTCAAGGAAAGCTGAGAGACCCGGCCGTTCTGGAGCGCCAAGTCCAGCGGATGTTGAAGGACGATCGTTCCTCGGCTCTCGCCACGAACTTCGCCGGACAATGGCTGCGGCTCCGGAACGTGACCGGCGCCTTCCCCAACGACGCGTTGTTCCCCAATTTCAGCGACAACCTTCGGCAGGATTTCGTGAAGGAAACCGAGCTGTTCTTCGAAAGCATCGTGAAGGAAAACCGCAGCGTAACGGATCTCCTGACGGCCAACGACACCTTCCTCAACGAGAATCTGGCGAAGTTCTATGGGATCTCAAACGTTCACGGGAAGGACTTCCGAAGAGTCACACTCACCGACCCGAACCGCTTTGGTCTCCTGGGCAAGGCCAGCTTCCTCACGGTGACCTCTTATCCCAATCGGACTTCCCCGGTGGGGCGTGGCAAGTGGATTCTGGAAAACATCCTCGGAGCGCCGCCTCCGCCGAAGCCGGCGAATGTTCCCGATCTCCCGGAGAACGGGACTTCCGGTAAAGCTCATTCGGTGCGAGAGCTCATGGTTCAGCATCGTGCGAATCCGGCGTGCGCAGGCTGCCATTCGCGGATGGATCCCATAGGCTTCGCGCTCGAAAATTTCGACGCGGTAGGGCGGTGGCGAACGATTTCGGAAAGCGGCGAGAAGATAGACGCATCGGGCGTTCTTCCGGATGGAACGAAATTCAACGGCCCCGCGGAGCTTCGGGCTGTTCTCGAGAACAACCGCGAGCAGTTCGTTACGGTTGTTGCCGAAAAGCTGTTAGTCTATGCGCTGGGCCGAGGTTTGGAATATCAGGATGCACCGGCGATTCGACAGATGGTTCACAGGTCAGAAGCGGCCAATTACAGTTTCGAGCCGCTGCTACTGGGACTTGTGAAAAGCACACCTTTTACCATGCGGGCGAGCTCATCACCACTTTTAACGGTGGCAACGGGAAAGGGAGTTCAAATTCAATGATCATCCGGAAGATGGCGCTTCCGCGGCGGAGCTTCCTGCGGGGCGTTGGCGTTACGGTTGCGTTGCCGTTGCTGGATGCGATGGTTCCCGCTCTCTCTGCCGCGCCCGTATCGCCGCGGCGTCTGGGATTCGTGTACATACCGAACGGCGCGGTGATGTCGAAATGGCAGCCGAGTGAGGCGGGAGTATTGCACGAACTGCCGTCCAGCCTAAGCCCGCTCGCACCTTTTAAGGATCAGCTCATCATTCCGATCGGCCTCAATCAAAAACAGGCCGAGTCTTTTGGCGATGGAAATGGCGACCACTCTCGTGCCGGCTCGACGTATTTGAGCGGGGTCCATCCCAAGCACACCGAGGGAGCCGACGTGAGAAACGGGACCACGGTGGATCAATACGCGGCGCAGGAGTTGGGGAAGGATACGCGGCTCAGGTCGCTCGAAGTCGCCATGGAGCAGGTCTTCCTGATCGGAAATTGCGACAACGGTTACAGTTGCGCCTATACCAATAGCATCTCCTGGCGGACTCCGACAGATCCGAACCCCATGGAGACGAATCCGCGGCTGGTCTTCGAGCGCCTTTTCGGCGACGGAGGCAGCGCGGCGCATCGGTTGGCGCAGATGCGCGAGGATCACAGCATTCTCGATTTTGTGGACAGCGGCATCGCCGGTCTTCAGAAGAAATTGGGCGTCGCCGACCGGAATGTTGTCAGCGATTATCTGGATTCCGTCCGCGAAATCGAGCGGCGCATTCAGGTCGCCGAGCGCCAGCAGGACGGCGAGTCTTCGCTGATTTTGCCGGAACGCCCCATCGGCGCTCCGGAGGCATATGACGACCACGCCAAATTGATGTTTGATTTAATCGCGCTGGCGTTCCAGTCGGATATCACGCGGGTGTTCACGTTCACACTGGGCAAGGAGCAAACCAATCAGCCGTATCCGCAAATCGGGGTCAATGACGCGCATCACGCGGTTTCGCACCATCAGAACGACCCGGTCAAGCTCGAAAAGGGCGCCAAGATAAACAAGTATCACGTCGAACTGGTGAGCCATTTCCTGAATAAGCTGAAGACGACGCCGGAGGGCGATGGCAATTTGCTGGACCACTCGTTGGTCCTGCATGGAGGCGGCATCAGCGACGCCGACGCGCACTCGCACATCAATCTGCCGCTGGCTCTGATCGGCGGCGCAGGCGGATCGTTAAAGGGCGGCCGCAGCCTCAGTTATCCGGCCGGGACGCCCATGAATAATCTGCACCTGGCTTTGCTCGAAAAGGTCGGAGTTCACACGGAGAAATTCGGCGACGCGACGGAAGCCCTTAGTATCTAGCTGGGCCTGCATTTACCCGGTATGACCCTAGCCGCCGCCGCGATTCGGATGTAGGATATAAAATCAGTTAGAAGTCTGGAATACCTTAGTGGTTCCGGCCTGATGTGCACACCGGGGCCGCTCAAGCAATGCTAGATCGAAGGGTGCGATTACGAGAAGGCTAGTCGCCATTGCCGGTTGCTTCGTTGGCGTATCGGTTGCCTCCATGTACCTCGAGGCTGCGGACACGAAGCCCCAGCCCCGCAACAACACATCCACTTCGCAGCGGGCCGTAATCGACCAATATTGCGCCGGCTGTCACAACCCGCGGTTGAAACGCGGAGGGCTGTCCTTCGATTCGCTGGACTTAAACAGAGTCGGCGGCAACGCGGTTGTTTGGGAGAAGGTGGTGACCAAGCTTCGGGCCGGCATCATGCCTCCCGCTGGTGCGCCGCGGCCAGACGAGCCCACCGGCGACAGGCTCCGGTTGTTCATCCAAACCGAATTGGACAAAGCCGCGGCTGCCCATCCCGACCCAGGGCGCACCGAAATCTTCCATCGCCTCAATCGCGGGGAATATCAGAACGCCATTCGCGACCTGCTGACCCTCAATATCGACGCCGACAAGCTTCTTCCGGCCGATGATTCGAGCAACGGGTTCGACAATATGGCGGGCACTCTGAGGATGTCGCAGTCGCTGATGGAGCGGTATTTGTCCGCCGCGAAACTGATCAGCCGTACCGCCGTTGGCGACCTGCCTCCAGCCGTCGAGTCCAGGATTTATCGCGTGTCATCGGATCTGCAACAGCATGAACGCATGGAGGGCCTGCCCTTCGGCACAAGGGGTGGAACCTTGATCCAGCACCTTTTTCCGCGCGACGCCGAATATGAAATCAAGGTCGAGTTAGCCGGCGCGCGCGCGTCGGTCGATCCTCACCAACTAGAGATTTCGCTCGATGGCGAACAGTTGAAGCTGTTCACCATCGGTCAGAGGCGGAGGACTCCTGGCGCGGCTGTCGAGAAGATCGAGGTCCGCGTGCCGCTGGCCGCGGGCCCGCATGAAGTGGGCGTCGCGTTCTACCGCAAGCCTTTGGATTTGATCGAACAGATCAGAGAGCCGTTTCAGAATCCGCGCGTTTCCGGGAATGACGGCGGCCCCGCCGGTTCCATGCCGGAAGTCGCCAGCGTGACCATCGCCGGTCCTTACAGTGACCGCGGGCCGGGCGATACGCCGAGCCGAAGGCGAATCTTCGTGTGTCATCCCGCCGCGGACGCCGACGAATCCGCCTGCGCGAAAACGATCCTGTCCAAATTGGCGCGACGCGCATATCGTGGACCAGTGCATGCCGAGGATCTGAAGGTTCTGCTCGCATTCTACGACCAGGCGCGCAAAGATGGCGGCAACTTTGAGGCGGGTATCGAGTTCGCTCTGCGCAGGCTCCTGGTCAGTCCCGAGTTCCTGTTCCGGATCGAAGCCGATCCGCCCAAGGCTTCGGGAGCGGTGACGATAAATGCCGCGTACGAGGCGCCGGACATCTATCGCTTGAGCGATTTTGAACTCGCCTCTCGTTTGTCCTTTTTTCTGTGGAGCAGCATCCCCGATGACAATTTGCTGGACGCCGCCGAGCAAGGGAAGCTGAAGGACCCCGCCGCGCTGGAGCGCCAGGTTGAGCGGATGGTCGCCGATCCCCGTTCGGAGGCGCTCACGCAAAACTTCGCGGGCCAATGGCTGCAACTGAGAAATCTGGACGTCGCCAGGCCGGGCGATCCCTTTTCATTGACCTTCGACGATTCCCTGCGCCGCGGCTTGCGCCGGGAGACGGAGTTGTTTTTTGACAGCATCGTGCGGGAGAAACGCCCGGTGCTCGAGTTGCTCACCGCGAACTATACGTTCCTCAATGAGCGGGTGGCGCTGCACTATGGAATTCCGAACGTGCTGGGCAGCGAATTCCGGCGAGTGCAGCTCCCGCCGGATAGCCCGCGGCGCGGCATCCTGGGGCAGGGGAGTATTCTAACGATCACCTCCCACCCCAACCGCACGTCTCCGGTTCTTCGCGGAAAGTGGATCCTCAAGAACATCCTGGGAACGCCGCCGCCCGATCCGCCAGCCGCCGTGCCTGCGCTTGATGACCACAAGACTCAGGCGAAAGTTGCAACACTTCGCGATCGGTTGGCCGCGCATCGCGCCGTCGAACCCTGCCGCTCCTGTCATGCGATGATCGATCCGGCCGGGTTCGCGCTCGAGAATTTTGACGCGATCGGCCGGTGGCGCGTGGTCGATGAATCCTGGAACGCGCTGGACACCTCCGGCATGCTTCCGGATGGAACGAAATTCCAGAACGTGTCCGATCTCAGGGCAGCCCTCGTGCGCCGTCCGGAGCGGTTTGCCAATACGGTGGCTGAGAAGCTTCTCACTTACGCGCTCGGCCGCGGGCTCGAATATTACGACATGCCGGCGGTACGAAAAATTGTGAGCGATTCCGCTCCTGGTTACAAACTCCAGTCGATGATACTGGGTGTGGCCAGGAGTTATCCGTTTTTGATGCGAAGAGCCGGTGCGCGGGTGCCGCAAAATCAGGCAACGGTCGCCAAGATCCAATTCAGTCGTCCATAAGAGGAGATTCACGATGTTTATCACGAAGAAGGCGGTTCCGCGGCGGACGTTCCTGCGGGGAGTGGGAGCAACGGTAGCTCTGCCGCTGTTAGATGCGATGGTGCCCGCGTGCGCCGTGGCGGCGACGGCAGCCAACCCCCTAAGCCGGATCGGATTCTTCTACGTTCCCAACGGCATGTTCCTCCCCAACTTCCATCCGGCGGCCACGGGGTCGAACTTTGAGCTGACGCCCGTCTTGAAGCCGCTTGAGCCGTTTCGGGACCAGCTCACCGTGCTCAGCGGCCTCAGCAATCTGGGCGTCATCAGCCCCAATGAAGGCGGCGGCGTTCACACTCGCGCGCACGCGGGATGGCTCAACGGCGTTCTCGCCAAGCGCACGGAAGGCTCCGATATTACGGCCGGCAAAACCATCGACCAATACGCCGCCGACAAGCTGGGCGCTGATACGCCGCTGCGTTCGCTCGAACTCACTACCGAATCGAACTATCTGGTGGGCAACTGCGAGAACGGCTATAGCTGCTCCTATATGAATTCGACTTCGTGGCAGACCTCCACCACGCCTCTGCCTCACGAGCGCGACCCGCGCGTCGTCTTCCAACGCCTGTTTGGAGATGGCGGCAGCGCCTCCGTGCAGCTCGCCCAGATGAAGAAAGATCGCAGCATCCTCGATTCCATCAGCGAGGATATGCAGCGGATCGAGCGCCGGCTGGGTGTTGGCGATCGCCGCATGGTGGGGGACTACCTCGACGCCATTCGACAAATCGAAGTGCGCATCCAGAAGTCGGAAAAGAACAACGCGACTTCGCCGCTGCCGATCGTGCCGCAGCCCACCGGAATTCCTGAAGAGTTCGACGAGCACGTCAAGCTCATGATCGACTTGATGCACCTCGCGTTTCAGGGCGAAATCACGCGCGTGGCTTGTTTCCAGATCGCGCGTGAGCTGAGCGGCCGTTCTTATCCATGGATAGGAGTGCCGGAGGCGCACCACCAGATCTCGCACCACCAGAACGATCCGCACAATATTCAGCAGAAGACCAAGATCGACGCGTATCACATGTCGCTGCTCGCGGGCCTGGCCCAGAAGATGCGCGACACGCCGGATGGCGACGGCACGCTGCTGGATCATTCGATCCTGGTGTATGGCGGCGGAATGGGCGATGGCGATAAGCACACGCCCATGGATCTGCCGGTCACGATTCTCGGCGGCGGCTGCGGAACGATGCCGAAAGGCGGCCGTCATATCCGCTATGAGATGCACACGCCTTTCATGAATGCCGGGCTGACGCTGCTCGACAAACTAGGGGTTCAAGTGGACAAAATCGGTGACAGCACCGGGAAACTCGTGGATCTTTAATAGCGGTGGGGTAGGCGATCACGCGCGCAGGCCGTTCGTGCCGTTGCGCGCGATTCTGATCGCCTGCCAGTCTAAGGAGGGCAGGGCATGGGTCGGAAACATTGGTTCATCGCGGGGTTGCTATCCGTCGCAGCTTTTGGCGCGACCATCCGTCAGGCTTCTCTCGTCGATGCGGTCGAGAAAGGTGACAAGCCGGCCGTTCAGTCGCTGCTGAAACTCAAGACCACTGACGTCAACGCGGCTAAGCCGGACGGCTCGACGGCGCTCCAGTGGGCCGTGCATCGCGACAATGCGGAGCTGGTGGACCTGCTGCTGGGGGCGGGCGCCGACGTGAAGGCCGCCAATCGTTACGGTGTCACTCCCGTTTTGCTCGCGTCGGAAAACGGTAACGCGGCAATCCTCGAAAAACTGCTGAAGGCGGGCGCTGATCCCAACACCGCGATGCCGGGAGGCGAAACCGTGTTGATGACTGCGGCACGCAACGGCAAAGTCGCGGCGGTCAAGATGCTATTGTTTCACGGCGCCCACGTCAATGCTCGTGACGAGCATGGTGAGAACGCGCTGATGTGGGCGGCCGCCAGAAATAACGCCGACGCGATCCGTATGCTGGTCGAGTTCGGCGGCGATATCAAGATCCGGACCAGCCGAGCCGTCGTCACGGCCGGCCGAGGTGGAGTCTTCATGAGTGCGGCGCCGACTTCGTTCAGCCCGCTGCTGTTCGCGGTCCGCGCCGGCGCGATCGACGCCGTGAAGGCGCTGCTCGAAGCGGGCGCCAACGTGAATGACCTCCTCTCGGACGGCGAGAGCGCCCTGATCGTCGCGGTCGCCAATGGTCACTGGGAACTGGCCGGGTTCCTCCTGGATAAAGGCGCGGACCCTAACCTGGCCGGCGCGGGCTGGAATGCGCTGCATCAGGCCGTAAGGGAACGCCGGCCCAATCTTGGCTTCGGGACGCCGGGGCCCATCGCGACCGGGAAGGTGGACAGTATCGAGGTCATCAAGAAAATGATCGCGCACGGAGTCGACGTCAACGCGCGAATGACCAGGAATGGCATGAAGGACGGCCAGCGAAACCGCCTCAATCGGCTGGGTGCAACGCCGTTCTTTCTCGCGGCAAAGGTCACAGATGTCGAGGCGATGCGCGTGCTGATAGCCGCTGGCGCGAATCCATTAACGACCAACGCGGACGGCACCACGCCTCTTATGGTCGCCGCCGGACTGAAGATCTGGAATCCCGGCGAAGACGGCGGCTCGCTCATCGGTCAGGAAAACGAAGTCCTCGAAGCGGTCAAGATGTGTGTCGAGCTGGGTAACGACGTCAACGCGGTCAATTCCGACAGAGAGACTCCGCTCCACGGCGCGGCATTCCGTGGCGGCAATGCAGTCGTTCAATATTTGGTGGACAAGGGAGCCAAACTCGACGCGAAGGACGTGCGCGGATGGACTCCTCTGTTGATCGCCAACGGAATCGACTATTCGGATTTCTACAAGGTCCAGACGGCCACGGCAGATTTGCTCCGCCAATTAATGAAGGATCGAGGCATCTCGACCGAAGGACAGGTGGCGGACGGCACGGAGTGTCTGGATTGCATTCAGACCCACGCCGATCAGATTCGTGCGCTGGCGGAACGCGATAAGAAGATGGAAGCGGAGTTCAACGCTAAGAGTCCCGCCAGCCAGCAATAACGGATATTCTCAGCTCGCGCGAACGCCCGACTCGCTCCGCAGCCCAGAGCAGCCGTTCCAGCGAATCGACCGATCGTTCGTCCGCCGAAGCCCGCACGGAGCCGTTATGTTCCGAACGCCCAAACCCCGAATTTGAAAAAGTAATGCGCAAGTCAAGCAGTAAGTCGAACGTCGTCAGGCTGCCGAGAATCTTCTCGAATTTAGAATCCGGAATCTCGATCTTCATCTGTAAGCTGCCGATGCCGACTCTTACCGTCAAGGGCCCAGCACGACATTAACGTGGAATGGCGGTGGCGGCGACAGTCGCTGGGGCCACGCCAGCGGCGAATTTGTCTTTCGTGATACTGTTGCTCATCGGGTTCTTTTCGGGACCCAAGCCGCTTTCCCTCTGATACTGATATCCGGGGCCCAGCTTCCGAGCTGCTATCAGCTCTCCGATTCGCACCCCAGCCCGGATAATAATCCAAAGTAAACCAAACTAGGAGAATTTTATGAAAACACAAAATGTGCTGACTGGTTTAGTGATCATGGGTGCTACCGCCCTCTTGGCGCAGAACCATGCGGGCGACGGCAAAGCCTACCAATCGCGGGATCCGCTTGTCTGCAAGTCGCAGAAGGAACCGGCCAAAGGCGCGCCGTCGGGCAGCCAACTGAAAGAGTACGTTCAATGCACCAATGAGAGAGTTGCGGGCGGCTACATCGGCTTGTTTGAAAACCTCCAAGTCGACATCGGCAAATCGCGGCCGTATTCGGCCTGGTCCGACTCCGGCAACTCAAACATCGACAACTCCGAACCGGTGTACCCGATTCGTGGTTCCTATGATTTCTATTCGTGCAGGCCCCCCGGATCAATGGGCTTTCCGGCCGGCAAGAATTGTCACCTTAGGAAGGCGACTACCTTTGAAGGCACGTGTTTCAAGACCACCTTTGGTGACTGGAGCTGCCCGATCAGAGGCACCAGCGATGGGCTGGTTAACGTTCAAACCGATATAGCTCCACCGAAATAGGCCGGGGCACCACTGCGCCTGGGCTGCCCAATCCGTCGAGCCCAGGCGTGTCGAAAAGGCGAGTGGCTACAAACCTGCGCGGGCGTAGCGCATAACTCCATCTGACCCCGATTTCGCAATGGTTCTCTTCCTCTTGACAATCTACAAGAGTTGGCGTATCGTTCCTGTAGAATGTCTGGAAGAGAATTGCCGTTGACAACCGCTTCACTCCCGGCGGAGACCTCGCGGCGGAAAGCCTGGAACCGGCGAACATGCCCAAACCCAAAAGCGACCTGCTGCAGGGGACTCTCGATCTTTTGATCCTGAAAACGCTTGACCTTGAGCCCATGCACGGCTGGGGGATTTCGCAGCGAATCCAGCAGATTTCAGATAGCGTCCTCCAGGTGAATCAAGGATCCCTCTATCCGGCGCTCCATCGGCTGGAGGAACACGGTTGGATTACGGCAAATTGGAAGGCGTCCGAAAACAACCGGCAGGCGAAGTACTACGCGTTAACCAGGCGTGGCCGTAACCAGCTCGCCGCGGAACGTGAAAACTGGCTGCGGCTGTCGGCGGCGGTCGGACGAATCGTGGGAACGGCGTAGGAGAGGACATGCGAACCAGGCTGATTTCAATCGCGCGATTTCTTTTTCGCAGAGAGAAAGTCGAGCTCGGTTTGGATGCCGAACTGCGTGATCACGTGGATCGTCAAACGGAGTTGAACATCGCTCGCGGCATGCAGCCGCAAGAGGCGCGGCGCGAAGCCATATTGAGCGTGGGCAGCCTCGAAGCGCTCAAGGACGAATGCCGCGACGCGCGAACAGGCCGCTTCGTCGAAACTCTCGTGCAGGATGTTCGCTATGGAGTGCGAGTATTGCGCAAGAACCCCGCGTTTTCTCTCGCTGCGATCCTGACGCTGGCGCTGGGAATCGGCGCGAACACCGCGATCTTCAGTCTGGTGTATGGCGTGCTTCTGCGGCCCCTCCCTTACCAAAACGGCGGCGACTTGGTGGTCTTGCATCAATTGAACACTAAGGCCACCGTCCCCAATATTCCTTTTTCCGTGAAAGAACTGGAGGACTATGGCCAGCAGAGCCATACGTTGGAAGGTATCGTGGAACACCACACCATGGTGTTCCTGCTGAGCGACTCGAACACCGCCGAGCGCGTCCAGGCGGCGGTCGTGTCGGGCAATTTCTTCGATGTGTTGGGTGTGAAGCCGATCCTCGGAAGAACTTTCGTCGATGCCGACGATCGCATGGGCGCCGCTCCGGTGATCGTTCTGAGCTATCAGTATTGGCAGGAGCATCGGGGCGGGGATCCCGCGATCGTCGGCAAGGTTTTTGAGATGAACAGCAAGCCCCACACGGTCATCGGCGTCCTGCCGTCCGTGCCACAGTATCCTTCCAAGAGCGATCTCTATATCACCACGATACAGTGTCCGTTCCGCTCCGCAGACGGCTTCAAGTCCAATCGTCGGAGCCGTATGATGATCGCGTTCGGGCGAATCAAACCGGGCGTGACGCTGAAACAGGCGCAGGCGGACCTTTCGGTCGTCGCCAACCGGCTGGAGGCCGCGTACCCCGATGCCTACCCGCGGCAGGGCGCCTACGCCATTTCGGCTGTGCCGCTTCGCGATGACCTGACTCACAACGCGCGGACCACGTTCCTCGTCCTGTTGGCCTGCGCCGGATTCGTTCTGCTCATCGCCTGCGCCAACGTCGCGAATCTCATGCTCGCCCGTCTGCTGAGGATCGAACGCGAGTTGGCCGTTCGGGCGGCCTTGGGCGCCAGCAAAATCAGGCTGCTCCGGCAATTGCTGACGGAGAGCGTCCTGGTATCGGTCACGGGCGGATTGCTGGGCCTTGCGCTGGCCCCTCTGGCGCTTAGCGTGCTGGTGAAGTTCGCGGCGCGCTATTCCACGCGAGCGGCTGAAGTTCAAATCGACGCGCCGGTGTTGCTGTTTACGTTGCTGGTCGCTGTGGGTACCGGAGTCGTCTTCGGATTGGCCCCGGCGTTTTCATCCGCCAAGCAGGCCGCTGAAGCCTTGAAGCAGGGAAGCGGCCGAACCACATCCGGCCGCGGACGCCATGTGCTTCGCAGCGGCTTAGTGGTGGCGCAGGTGGCTGTCTCTTTTGTGCTGCTGATCGGCGCCGGGCTGATGCTGCGCAGCTTCATCAAGCTGACGCAGGTAAATCCGGGCTTCCGGACGGATCGTCTTCTGACCATGCGGCTGACGCCGAACTTCGCCAAATTTGGCATGAATCCCAGCAAGTATCTCACGCTCGCCGACAATATCACGAGGCATGTGAAAGCCATAAACGGGGTCGAGTCGGTATCGCTCGTCTCCAATGTGCCGCTCAGTCCTTCGGGCATCGCCTCCGGCCCCGGACACAACGACTTCATCATTTTCGGCCGGCCTCTTTCGAAAGGTGCGATGGCTCCGACGGTCGACATCACCGTCGCGGACCCGGATTACTTTCCAACCATCGGACAGGCGATCGTCGGAGGCCGCGGGTTTACCGAGCACGATGACGCCACCGTGCCGCCCGTCGCCGTCATCAATCAGACCATGGCCCGCCATAGTTGGCCGTCCGAGGACCCCGTCGGCCAGCGCATCGCCTTCGCCTTTATGCCCGACCTCTGGATCACCATTGTCGGGGTGGTCAGTGACACCCGCGAGTACGGCTTGGCGAATCCCACCAAATCCGAAATCTATTTCCCCATGGCCCAGAACTTCCCCAATGCGAGAACCGCCAGCATCGGCGCGTTTACCGGCAATCTGATCGTGCGGACCTCCTTCGATCCTACCGCTGCCACGCCGCTGGTTCGTGCCGCGTTGCACGATGTCGATCCATTAATGGGGTTGGACCAGATCGGCACGATCGAGCACTTTCAAAACGAGTCCGTCGCGCCGCCTCGCGTCACCACCACGCTGCTGGCCGTGTTCGCGGCGCTCGCGTTGCTCATCAGCACCAGCGGCATCGCGGCTGTCATGACTCTTTCCGTCACGGAGCGGACTCGCGAACTTGGCATCCGCATGGCGCTGGGCGCGGAGCGCACGGCTATCGTCACGATGGTGGTTCGTCAGGGGCTGGCTCTTGCGTCCATCGGGATCGCCGTAGGTGTCTGCGGCGCGATGGCGCTGACCCGCCTGCTGTCGACCCTGCTCTACGCAACCAGTCCGACGGATGTCCTGACATTTCTGGCCGTGTCTTTGTTTTTCCTGGCCGTGGGAGCGGCGGCGTGTTCTGTTCCAGCCCGGCAGGTGACCGCCATTGATCCGCTGGTCGCGCTGCGAGAGCAGTAGAAGCGAATACGACTATCGCAGCAACCCCAATGTGTATTGCAGTGCTGAGTGCTGTGTCTGATAGTCGTACTTGGCATTGAGATTTTCGATCGCTGCTTCGGTGAGATTCAATTGCGCCTGCGTCAACTCGATGATGGAGGACAACCCGAGATTGTACCGGCCCTGCGCTAGATCCAAAGCCAGCGCTGCCTGGCGGAGGAATTGCGCGGTCACATCGATCCGCTGATACGCGTCGTTCGCGCCGGCCCAAGCCACACGCACATCGCGGGAGATACGCTGCTGTTCGTTGCGAAGCCGTTGGTCGGATTCCATCGCGCGCTGGTTTGCCGCTTCGCGCCGGGCCGAAAACAGATGTCCGTTGAACACGGGGATGCTGACGTTCGCGGCGATACCTTCGTATTCGGCCGGAATGGGAGAGGTGGGCGTCGAGTTGACGAACGGAAGGAATCCCGCGACGGCGACCGCGCTCACCGTCGGACGCGAGAGATCCTTTTCAGCATCCGCGAACTTGTAAGCGGCATCGCGTGAAAAGCGAAGACCCGCAAGCTCGGGACGGTTGCCCAGAGCTTGCGCGACCAACGCGTCGGCGGTCGCGGGAGGTCCGGCCGGCAGGGGCTCCTCCGCCAGTTGATAGTTCGCCGGCTGGTCTGATCCGATCGCGCGCCCGAGTTCCGCTTGCGCCTGTTGTATTGCATCGTGCGCGCGAACCAGCAAGAGCTTCGCCTGTGACACGTTGACCTCCGCGAAGCTGGCGTCGAGCTGCGACTTCAGGCCGTTCCTCGCCAGTTCCGTAACCTGATCGCTCAGCAACTGGCGTGCGCTGACCGTTTCCTCGGCCACCTTCACTACCTGTTGAGCGTGGAGCACGTCAAAATACGCGCGATTCACCTGGAGCAGCACATCGTAGCGCGTTGCTTGAGCATTCTGCGCCACCGCTTGAGCCTGCAAGCGCGAGCTGGCAACCAGACTGGAAGTGCGGCCCGAGTCCGTAATTAGTTGGCGCGCGACAATTCCTTGTCCGAAGCGGTCGAAAAGGCGGGAAGCGGAGAGGTCCCCGGCCCCGATCCTCGCCAGGCTGTTGCCCTGCGAGCCCGTGAGATCGCCGGTGACATCGGGGTAGTAAGCGGAACGGCTCTCGGCGATCTGCTGATTGGAGTAATTGACCTCGTGTTGCGCGGCCTGGATCTGAGGATGGTTCTGAATCGCCATCGCCTCGGCCTCTTGAAGCGTGAGCTTGGGCGGATTCTGAGGTGCCGAGGCTCGTGCGGGCGGATTCTGCGCCGCTGGTGTTTGTGCGATCCCGCTCTGCGCGCCGATTACCGCCAACATGGCGACGAATACAGAGGCACTATTCACTCTGAGGAGCATTTCGTTCCTTTCTGCCGTAAACAAGGAGGTAAGCGGCGGGGACGATGAATACAGTAAGAATCACTGAAGACGTCAGGCCGCCGATAATCGCGCGCGCCATGGGAGTATACTGTTCGCCGCCTTCGCCCAGCTTCATAGCCATCGGGATCATTCCGATAATGGTTGCGAGCGACGTCATCAGAATCGGGCGCAGGCGCACACGGCAGGCGGTAATCACCGCGTCGGCAACCGGCATCCCTTGTTCTTCCAGCTTGTGGGCGAAGTCGACGATCAGGATGCTGTTGGAATCGGCGATGCCGATCAGCATCAGCACTCCCATCAGTGACATCACGTTAAGAGTCGTGTGCGTCAGCGGCAATATAATGAGCACGCCCACGAAGCCCATCGGAATCGCCAGCATGATCAAAAACGGATCCACCCAGGATTTGAATTGCGCCACCAGAATCAGAAACAGCAGAATGAACGAGATCCCGAAACCGAGCCCGAAACTCTTGAAAGACTCATCCATGCTGTTGACCATGCCGCGAAGAGTCACCCGGATATTGGCAGGCAGGTGGGCATCCGCGATGGTCTTGTCGATTCCCGCGCGAAGCCTCGCCAGATCCTCACCCACGGGAGTTACGTAAATATCCACCACGCGCTGGATCTGATAGTGATCGATTTCCGTGGGCGACTGAAGATTCACCAGTTTGACTACGGAATCGAGAGTGGTGGGGCTCTTTGCGTTAGGCGCGCGAAGGGGAATCTGCTTCAGGTCAATCAAATTATGGATGGCGTTCTTGCCTTGCTCGGCATACTGCACGCTCAGAAAGTAGTCGTTACCGGTTTTGTAATCCACCCAATAATTAGGCGCGATCATAATATTCGAATTCAACGCAGTGATCACATTGTCCACCACGTCTTTCTGCGTGAGTCCCAGCTCGCCTGCGTGCACTCGATCGATGTCCATTCGGACCGAGGGATAGTTCATGTCCTGCGGGATGTAGATCTGGCCGACACCGGGAAGTTGGCGGATACGCTGGGCGAGATCCTGCGCGGTCGCGTAGGTCAGCTTGAGATCGCGCGTGTTCACCTGCACATCGATCGGCGCAGGCTGTCCCTGATTAAGAATTGCGTCCTGCATGGACCCGCTTTGGAAGAACGTGCGCACATCGGGGAACCTCGCCGCGATGTCGGCTTTGACGCGGTCCATGTAGTCAAAACTGCTGCCTTCGTGTCCTTCGTTCAGAGCCACCTGTATGGTCGCCATGTACATTCCCGCGTTGGTCGTGTACAAAGACGAAATATCGTTGACCACTCCGATATTCGAAAGAACCATCTTGAGGTCCTTCGGGTCGACGTCCTGGCGGATCAGGTCTTCGATCTTTGCGACGTAGTCGTTGGTGACCTCTATGCGCGTCCCCGTGGGAACTTTTACGTTCACCGTGAACTGCCCGGCATCGGTTTTGGGAAAGAACGCCCTCCCGAGAAATGGATAAATAGCGAGGCTTGCCACGAACACTCCCAGGAGCAGCACAAGCGTCACAGCGGGACGCTTAAGAGCGCGGCGCACCAGGCGTTCGTAGAAATTGAGCAGCCCGTTGAATCCACGATTGAACCAGGCATTGAAACGGCCGCCCCAGGTGCGTTTGGTCTCCTCCCCTACTTCTCCCGCCATGTGCGGGCCCGGCGCTGCTTTCAGAAAACGGGAGCAGAATAGCGGAATCACCGTCATCGCCACCACAAACGATGCCAGCAGCGCCAGGCAGAACGAAAGCGCGAGCGCGGAAAACAGGAACTTGCTGACGCCGAACAACAGCGTCACCGGGAAAAAGTCGACCACGTCTACCAGTGTCGCGGCCAGCACCGCCAGGTTAACTTCGGCTCCGCCTTGTTCCGCCGCAACCGCGGGACGATCCCATCTCCAGATGCCGGTAAATGTTTTCGAGCGAAATCACCGAGTTGTCGATGACGCGAGAGAAAGCTAACGCGAGGCCGCTGAGGATCATCGTGTTGATGGTGCTCCCCATCATGAAGAGAACCACCAACGTCGCGAGAGCGGAAATCGGAATAGACAGCAATACCGCGCCCGTGGCCCGCATGCTCCCCAGGAACACCAGGATCATCACGCTGGTCAACACCAGTCCGATGATGCCTTCATGAAACACCGTGTTTAATGCCTGTTTGACGAAAACCGATTGATCGAAGACGATATCGGTCTTCAACTGCGCAGGAAGGTCGAACAGATGCTGAACCAGTCGCCGGACGTCGTTCACCACCTGAATCGTGTTGCTGTCGCCGCCCGATTTCATGATGGGAATATCGGCGGACTTCTGTCCATCGATCCGTACGATGTTGTATTGCAGTTGACTTGCGTCTTTAGCTTCGCCGATGTCTCCGATAGTCACCGACCGCGTGCCCACGGTTTTTATCGGGACATTGTCTAAATCGCGAACGTTTTCAACCAGGCTATTGGAATAGACGTAATAATCGCTGGAGCCGATCTTGACGTCTCCCGCCGGCAGGATCAAATTACTGTTGTTGACCGCGTCCACCACGTCCATCACGCTCAGTTGTCTCGAAAACAGCTTGTACGGATCCACATAGATCATCGCCTGCCGGTATTTGCCTCCGAACACCGCTGGGATTTCAGAGCCTTTCACCACGGCGATCTGATTCCGTATCTGGAATTGAGCCAGATCGTGAAGCTGAGTCTCGTTCAGCCCTTCGCCCTTCACCGTAACCAGACACACGGGAAGACTGGAGGCGTCGGATTTCAACACCAGCGGCGGCAACGTTCCCGGCGGCAGGCGTTTCAAGTCGGCGAGTGCCAGATTCGATAATTGCGTCACGTCCGCATCCGCGTCCGTTCCAGGTTGAAAGTATGCCTTGATGATGCTGACACCGAGCAGCGAGCGCGACTCCATGTGATCCATACCGCTCGCCTGCGTGAAGAACCGCTCCAGCGGATTGGTAATGTCCACTTCAATGTCTTGCGGCGGCATGCCGCTATAAAAGGTCGCCACCACCACTACCGGCAGATTAATAGGCGGGAAGAGATCTACCGGCATTCGCAGCGCGGCGTTGATACCGATAACCGCAAGAGCCAGACAGACCACCACAATGAAATACGGGTTGCGAATGGAAAAGCGTGGCATGGCGCCCTAGTGCTGTTCCCCGGGATTGTGGTACTGCGGCAAGTCGATTACCTTGGGTTGGACCGCTTGGCCTGCTTTCAGGCTGCTGCGATCGCTCACCACAATCGAATCGCCTTCCTTTAATCCCGAGAGTACTTCAGCATCCGTTGCGGTCTGGATGCCCAGCGCCACCGGGCGGATCTCGATTGTATTGGACGCGCTCACCACATTCACGACAGCTTGCTCGCCGTTGTGATCCACCGCCTGAAGGGGGACCGCCAGCGCGCCCTGCTTGTTTTCGAGTTGGATGGTTGCGTCGGCGTAGAGCCCCGGTAGTAGCACGCGTTGAGGATTCAGCACATCCACTTCCGTATGCATCGTGCGCGTGTCTTCCCTCACGTCCACTGAGAATCGGGAAACCGTCCCCGGGAACGTCCGATTGAGTGACGGGACCATGACGCTCACCGGATCACCGATGTGAATGTAACGGACGTAGGATTCCGGGACCGGGATCACCAGCCGAAATTTATCGTCCTCGGACAGCCGGACCAGCGGCAGCGCCTGCGTGCTTGAACTGGTGCCCGCCTGCACTAATGTTCCGAGATTGGCGAACCTCTGCGTGACGATGCCCGCGAACGGCGCCGTTATCTTGGCGTAATCGAACAGCACCTGGTCATGTTCACGCTTGGCCTGAGCGGCCGCCAGAGTGCTTTGAGCCGACTGTATACTCGATTTCGCGGCTTCCACTTGTGACTCTGACGCCAAAGCCCTCGCCTCGGAATCGTCCACTTCCTGCTGCGCCACCAGTCCCGGCTTCGATTTCGCGACCCGGTCCAATCGATCGAACTGATTTTGCAGCGCCGTGTGGGTGGCCTCTACGCGGTTCAGCTCTTTTTCAGCGTGCGTGATTTGCTCGGAAGCATTTTTGATTGCGGCGTCGTCCTGTTTCAATTGCGATTGCAGTTCCGGGATCTCAAGCATCGCGAGGATCTGGTTCGCTTGCACTCGCGTTCCGTAATCGACGTAGAGTTCCTTTACATAGCCGGACTCTTTTGCATATACGTCGATTTCCTGGAAAGGAACCAGTTCCGAAGAGAGCGTTAAGGTCCTGCCTAGCGCCTTCTTGCCGATCTTGACGACACCCACTGAAACCTCGTTCGCGCCGGCGGTCGCCTGAACCTTCCCGGCGCCGCCACACGAGGCTAAAACGCCTGCCGCCATCGCGATCAGACCGATGCCCAGACCCTCGGCAAGCAACCTTCGCGCTTCGGAATCCATAAGAAGCCTCAACGAGGCCTCCACGCGAGATCGCAATTTCCGGGACTGCTCCGAATCCGTTTAGCCAGTTCTTCCAGACTGAACTTCGGAGAGCAACACAGCTCCGTCAGAGTGCGCTCCGACGCAATTATTTCTGACGCCTCCTTGGGTACATCCGCCGCGATCTCTAAAGGGACCGTGAGAACTCCGTGGCGGTCGCCATGAAGCAAATCTCCAGAACGAATCTTCAGGCCGCCGATCTCCACCGGTTCGCCGAAATCGATGACGTGCGCATAGGCATGGGATACCGAGACACCGCCCGCAAACAGGTGAAACCCCAGCGCTTCAACCGCGGGCAGATCGCGCACCGCTCCGTTCGTAACGCATCCCACGCACTTCAGCGCGAGCCCGATACTGGCGTGAACTTCCCCCACAAATGCCCCCAGGCCCGGGGAGTGGTCGACGTCTTGCAGCGCCATCACTCTCGGCTCGGGAAGGGAAGCCACATAGCTCCACCAATCCATGCGGTCATAGTAACAGCGATGCGTCATGGGCGGCGCTGAAGTGCGAATCCGTCCGGTCACGGCGTAGCCGACCATCGAGCCCAGCGCGGGAAACTGGCATTTCGCCGTGCCGTGAACGAAGCCCTCATTGCGCAACCGCACCTCCAACCGCTCGATCGCATTCGATACGCTGCACGTGTCCAGGGCGCGAAGCCTCTCAAGCGCCCCCGGAGCAAGAACACCTTCGGGAACATTTTGACGACGCATCTTATTCTCTTACCTGTCCTTACCTGCAATCATCGTTTTTTGTGGGGAACAGGCTGGGGTACTCACCGGCCGGGCAAGAATATTCCGTGCCCATAAGATTACGATGGAAAGTCCGCTGCGCCCATACCACCGCGCTGGTATTTTGTCGACAAAAACCTGGTAGATTGTTCCGGGTGAACCAAGACTCGGTTAGCATGGAGTGAATGCTGCCGAGCAAGATAGATCTGCTGGGCTCCGCGGAAAATGGTGCCGATCGAGTGTTTTTCAGCTCGCGCCTCGCCCTCTTGATCGGCTTCGGTGGGCTGCTATTGATCATGGCCCTCGCCGGTATCGACGCATTCCGGGTGCTCCAGCAGTTTCGTCGTACGGATGAACAGATCAGGCTCCGCTATCTTTCTCAAAATCACACCTTAAACGATATCCGCTCAGACGTTTATGTTTCAGGGACTTACGTCCGCGACTACCTTCTCGAACCGGACGCGGCGAGCGCGGAGGCATACCGCATCAGCCTGCAAGGCGTCCGAAAGCATATGGAAGCCGCGCTCGAATTCTACGGACGGCAAGCCACTCCAGCCGAGGCCCAGCACCATTCAGCCCTGGGGACCGAACTGGCGGGCTACTGGAGAATTCTCGACCCAATCTTTCAATGGGACCCCGCGGAGCGCCGGCGTTCCGGATACGCTTTCCTGCGGGATGAGGTTTTCCCGCGCCGCCAGAACATGCTCGCGATCGCCGGCCAGATCGCCGCCATCAACGATCAGCAGTTGACCGCCGGAAACAATCAAGTGGTTTCTCTACTGCTCTCCTTCCAGATGCGCCTGCTCCTGACATTGGTGGCGGCCCTGGTGCTCGGTATCGGAATGGCTTGGTTCAGCACGCGCAGGATTCTGAGGTTGGAGGACCAGGCTCGCGCGCGTTACCAGGAAGTGGCCGCCGCTCGCGGCCAACTCAAAGACCTTTCCTCGCGGCTGGTGCAGGCGCAAGAGACCGAGCGCCGCGCCCTTTCGCGCGAACTGCATGATGAGGTGGGTCAGTCTCTCTCGGCCGTGCTGGTTGAATTGCGCAATCTTTCGTCGGGCCTTGGGGTCCGCTCTCCGGAACAGTCGCTCGGCCATGTCGAAACAGTTAAGGGCCTGGTGGAGAATACCGTTCGTGTCGTTCGCAACATGGCGCTGCTTTTGCGGCCGTCCATGTTGGACGATCTGGGGCTGATTCCAGCCTTGAAATGGCAAGCCCGCGAATCCGCCAAGCACACGTCGATGGACGTGAGCGTCACCACTGAATTCGGGTCCGACGATCTTCCCGACGATTACAAAACCTGCATCTATCGAGTGGTGCAGGAAGCCTTGCATAACTGCGAACGTCACTCCCGCGCCTCCACCGTCCGCATCCGAGTGGAACAAAACTCGGATCGCCTGTTGTTGGTCATTCAGGATGATGGGCAGGGATTCGATACACGCCAGGTGAAGGGACTGGGCCTGCTCGGCATTCAGGAGCGTGTAGCGCGGCTGGGCGGCAAGTGTCGCGTTCACTCCCAACCGGGCAGCGGAACCATCCTCTCTGTGGAATTGCCCTTCGCCAAACAACATTGGAGCACCGGCGCCCTTGAACCCCATTCGCATCCTGTTAGCTGACGATCACACCGTGATGCGCCGCGGCTTGCGGCTCCTGCTCGAAAGCCAGCCGGAATTCAGCGTGGTCGCCGAAGCAGCCGACGGCCGCCAGGCCGTGGAACAAGCCGAAGCCACCCAGCCCGATGTCGCCGTCATCGACATCGCCATGCCCAACTTGAGTGGAATCGAAGCGGCGCAGCGCATCAACGCCGCACTCCCTCAAATCGCGATTGTGATTCTCAGCATGCATTCGGACGAAGGTTACGTTCTGCGCGCCCTCAAAGCCGGCGCGAAGGGCTACTTGTTGAAGGATTCTGCCGAGGGCGATCTGATCGACGCGATTAAAGCCGTCCATCAAGGCAAGACCTTCTTCAGCCCGGAGATCACCAAAATGCTGGTGGCCGATTACGTTCAGGAGATCCGCACCCGCGGCGTGGAGGACAGTTACGATCTGTTGACATCCCGCGAGCGGGAGATTCTACAATTGTTGGCCGAACGAAAGTCGAATAAGGAAATCGCAGTGTCCCTGAATCTCAGTCCCTACACCGTCGAAACGCATCGCAGGAACCTTCAGGAAAAGCTGAACCTGCATAACCTCGCTGAATTGATTTTGTACGCCGTGAGGAAAGGCGTTATCTCTTAACTCGGACGATGAATATCGGCTTGTAGAAGAAGCCAGTTTTCGCGTCGGCCCGAGTTCTCCGGACTACTTGCTTCCGCTCGTTTCGCGCACGGACCCCTCTGGTTGCAGGAGAATCCACTTCACCGCATCCGCCAAACTTGAGCAGCGCGCATCAGGAGCGTGAGCTGGACCTTTTTCACGATACCCGTAATCAATCAGAATCGTGCGGCACCCGGCGGCATATCCGGCGTCTATATCTCGCCAGCGATCTCCCATGACGAAGCTCTTCTCCAGATCGATGCCATGGCGCTCGGCGGCCCGCAGAATCAGACCTGGTCGCGGTTTCCTGCAATCGCATCCATCCGCGTCATCGTGATAACAAACCAGGCAGTCGTCGATGGGCAGGCGGTTGCGCAAAGAGTGATTCATGGCTTCCACGGTCGCGCGATTCTGCGTGCCTCGTGCGACGTCCGGTTGGTTGGAAATCAGAATGAGCATGTAGCCGGCGCGATGCAGTTGCGAAAGCGCCTGTTCAGCGTCGGGAACCACCTCCACCTGGTCCAGCCTCTCCGGTGGATAGGGTCTGCCTTCCCGGATCGTCGCCTTAATCACCACCCCATCCCGATCGAGAAACACGGCGCGCGGCACCTTACAATTTTCCTTGACTGCGGCACCACTCCACTGCCCGGCGCATGCCTTCTTGAATCGTTATCGCTGGTTCATAGCCCAGGCGCTGCTGGATCTTCGCGCATGATAACGCAACGTGCCAATGCGCTTCGCCCACCAGATGAAGATTCTGCCAGTAAATACCGGCAGCTCCCAGCACACGGTCCGCGCAATAGGCCACCGGTCCGGCCAATGCGGGTAGGTGGAGAATTCGAAGCGGCACTCCCAACGCGTTCGCCATCGCTTCCGTGATGCTCCGCGTCGTGTAAATGGGCTGGTCCACTACATAGAAAATCTCGCCGCCGGCGGCGGGGTGCGTCATGGCGAGCCGTGTCGCCTGAACCAGATTGCCGATGTAGGTGATGCTTCTCCGGTAATGTCCGTCACCAACCATAGGCATGCGGCCGGAAATGATCCTGCGATACACATCCACGTGACGATCCGGAACCGGTGGTCCGTAGAACATCGAAGGTCGCAGGACCGCGACCTCAAAAATTCCTGGCTCGTGCATCTGCATGAGCGCTTGCTCCGCCAGCCGCTTGCTGCGTCCGTAGTGGCTGAGTGGTTTGGCCGGGTCGGATTCCGTTAGAACCTGCGTATCCGACTCACATCGCCCCCCGGCGGCGTTCGAGCTGATGAACACAAAACGCCGCACCCCAGCCGCGCGTGCGGCTCTTGCGAGCCTGACGGTCCCATCGGTGTTAACGCGATACCAGTCGCTGGTACGGTGAACGTGGATCACCGCCGCCGAATGGATCAGCACTTCCACGTCCCGCAGTGCGGCCTCCGCTTCATGTGCCCAACTCTCCGTCTGACCTAAATCCAGCGCATGAACGGACGTGAGAATCGGATTCCGGTCCCTCAGCTCCCCAGAGCGCGGCAGAATACTGGGATGCACCAGCGCCCGCACTTCAGAAATCCCCGAATCGCTCCCGCTTAAATTGTCAAAGAGAGCCTGCGTCAGCCATCCCGGTACACCCGTGACCGCCAGACATTTCCCTCCTGCTGCTTTCTCTGGAGATGCCATTCACGTCACGCCCGGCGCATGGTTCGATAGAACAGGAAAAATCGCCGGCGGTTCCTGAGTGTCGTGAATGGCGCGCCGTCCAGCACCGCTTTTACCCGCGGCCAGCTTTGAAGATAAGGGTAGAGATAGCCCCATTCTTCATCCAGGATTTGCGAGAAATTGCGCAGTCCTCCTGTAATCGCAAAAATCTTTTTGCGCAAGAGCCAGAACAGCGAACGAATTTGTGGACTGCTCGGAAAATCGACAATCGCCAGGATCCCCTGCGGTTTCAGGACGCGATGACACTCGCCCAGGAATCGGGACACTCCCTCGGCGCCCCCCAGATGGTGAAGTGCGTGCAAGTTCAGGATGACATCGAAGCTCGCATCGGCAAACGGCATCTGCTGAACGTCGCCATGATGCAAGATAATCCCGGCTGAATCTCCGTGCGGCTGCGGAGTCGCGTCGATCCCTTCCAGGTTTCGAAACCCCGCTCTTCGCAGAGCCTGAAGCGCTTCGCCCCTCCCGCAGCAGGTATCCAGGATGCGCGTATCCGCGGGCATTGCCAGGATGCCAAGCCGATTTAGTTTCGGCGTCAACTTCGCGGTTCTCTCGGAATAATACGGCTCTTCGTAATGTGCCGATTGCCAATCGATCGACTCAGCTGTAATTTTCGTCTGATCTTCCATGTTACGGATGAACTTGCTCCCGCTCATAGTCGACGATAATCACAACACTGGAGCATTGCCATCGGAACCACGGAATGCCCTCCACGCGATGATTGAACCAGACCAGTGACGGCAGGAACCACTTCGGACACTTGAAAGGAAACAGGAAGGGATAGATCTCAAATCGTGTCACTCGGAACCCGGGGTGTCCCTCGAAAAATGATCGATATTGCTTAGGAGTGTAGGATCGCTCGCCCGCCGCCCGATGGCCGGGTGTGAACTCCAGCAAGCGGCGCGGAACGCTCCTGCCGTTCGATTCAACCAGCAGCGTCCGCCCCCGGCCCGCCCGCATCAGTTCGCGCGCCATGTCGCGAGGGCGTTCGACGTGGTGCATTACATCGAAGTCGACGGTGGCGTCATACTCGGCATCCTTGCAGGGCAGGCTTTGCGCATCGGCCCGCACCGCCGTGAGCCCCAGCTTGGAAAGCCACGTCACGCCTTCCTCAAAGTACTCGGATACTACATAACGGCGGATTTGTCCCTGATTTGCGGCCAGGATCGCGCGCGACATATCGCCGTTGCCCGAGCCGACCTCAAAGAAGTCCTGATTCTTTCGGTCGCCAAAAGTGTCGTAGAACAGTTTGACGTATCGTGGAATTACGAAAACGTCGCTGATGTCCCCGATTAGTTGTTTGCGCCAGGAAACATCTTCTGAATGGATATGCGCCCAGGATGGCTGCGCTTTGTTCGCGTCCGAACCGGCTTGGGGATTATTCACTTGCACCTGCTTCCGCTTGGCGCGGCCCGTGAAAATGTCCGGAGTAAGACTTCATTACGTTCGTAATTACGCGGCTGCCCTCCAATTCAGGCGCGTAGTGGAGGCGCGACAGGCCCTGGCTGGACATGAATTCCATCAGCCGGTTGCCCTCCCTGGGACAGTACAGCATCCAAAAACCGCCGCCTCCCGCGCCCGCGACTTTGCCGCCCAGAACGCCGTACTCAGCCCTCACATGTTCGTACAGCTTTTCCACCACGGGAAGCGTTACCTTGCTCGAAAGCTTGCGCTTGGAAACCCAGTGCCGGTGCATGAGTTCTCCGAAGCGATCGAAGTTGCCCCGCTGCATGGCTTCTGCAATCCGATATCCGATGTCCCGTATCTCCAGTAGACTTTCTTCCGTAGCGCCTCCCGATGGCTGCCGCATCGCCTCATTTTGTTCAGCCAGAATGTCCGTCGTATCGCGAAGCGTGTTGGTGTAATACAGATGCGTATTGGCGACGAAATCACTCAGGGCGTGCGTGCTCATGATGACCGGCGTAACCTTAACCTTGCCTGCGCGGTCGATCTCGAGCGACGTGAGTCCGCCGTAGACCGCCATATACTGATCCTGTTTGCCGATCGGCTTCTTCAAAATGTTCAACTCGATGTCGCACGCTTCTTCAGCCAGTGTCGCGCGCGATTCTGGATTCAAAGTATACGCGCGCAGTCCGTTCAGAAGCCCCACCAGGTAGCAGCTCGACGACCCCAGTCCGGTTCCGGCCGGCAAATCCGCCACCGAAGCGATTTCAATCGCATCCCGAACACCGTGACGCAGCAGCGCTTCTCGGGCGAGTTCATGCTGCAGGAGACTGGAATCCGTCACCGACTCGCTGCGTGTATAGTGGAGCCGTACCAGCCGATCCGCGTGAGGAACGTTCAGCACCACGTACATGTACTTGTCGATTCCCATGGCCAGTACGAATCCGCCGTGCTTCTGATAGAAGCTGGGCAGATCCGTGCCGCCGCCGCCAAGAGTAATCCGGAAGGGAGTGCGAGTCGCGATCATTGGCTACAATCGGAAGCCCGCCGCCGCCGCGTCCTCGTGGAACATCTGCACGGTCTCCAGGGATAGCTGCGTCAGCCCCTTTCCGAACAGCTTCATCTTTTTCAGAATGTCATGGGTAACGGTGATGATGTCGCAGCCCGCTTCTTCCGCATGCTTTATGTTGAGCGCCTCACGGCAACTGGCCCACAATAATTCCGTCGATCGGTTCGGCGCCAGGACCTCCTTTGCGCGCCGCATGATCGGGATCGGATCCACTCCGGTATCCGCAATCCGTCCGGCGAATACCGAGACCACCGCGGGAGTCTTCGGCGCCAGCGCGCGTTGCACTTCGCAAACCTGCTCAACCGTGAGCAGCGCGGTCACGTTCAACTTTACGCCACTGGAGGACAGATCCCGGATCAGGTCCGCGGACGACTCAGCGCGGGTGGTGGTCACCGGAATCTTGACGTAAACATTGTCGCCCCATCCCGCGATCTTCAGCGCCTGCCGCCGCATGTCCGCAAAATCATCCGAGAAAACTTCGAAGGAGATCGGGAGAGTGCGAATCGTTGCCAAAATCTCCCGCGCGAACGCCTCGTAATCGGTAATGCCGGCTTTTCGCATCAGCGTCGGATTGGTTGTGAACCCGTCCACCTGTCCGGCCTCGTAAAGGCCCAACATGCCTGCAACGTCGGCTCCATCGGCGAAGATCTTGATATTGGGTTTGCTCATTTCGCTTCGGCCCTCTTGTGGGTGAAGTGGGTGAGTGGCTGGGCCACTGCGTTCACCAGCAGGTGCCACACGATTCCCTGCCACCCTTCGGCGTGCGGCGTGATGCGCTCCGGCGACACCACTGGCACTAGAATGCACGCATCGGAAAGCTTCGCCGCAAACCCTCCGTCACGGCTGACCACCGAGACAATCTTCGCGCCTGCTCCCTTCGCAAGTTGCATGCCGCGCACCAGGTTCTGAGACGTGCTCGCGCTCCCGCCTCCCACCGAAAACACCAGAAGTGCGTCGGCTGCTCGAATCCTGCTGGTCTTCAGCCAGGATTCAAATACGACGTCCCAACCCACATCATTGGTCCAGGCGGTTAACTCCGCGACATTGTCGGTTGGGCAGTAGGTTTCGATTCCCGCTATTTTCCTGAAATCGTTGGTGGCGTGCGAGGCGTTTGCCGCGCTTCCTCCCACTCCCAGGATGAAAAGCCGGCCCGCCCCGGATTGAAGAGTCCGAAGGATTTCAACCGCGTGGCCGATCGCCGCCCGATCGATCTGCTGCGCGATTTTTATCGTTTCCTCAAGATAAGTGTCGGTATAGTTTTGCGGCTGCAACAGTACCCCCGGCCCGGCTCCGGATATTGCCTCAGGCAATTCTACCATCCCGCCGTTCAAATGAGTCGCGCGCGTGCTTCATGAAGCCTGCGCCCGCACTTTCGAAAGCTCAGTCTTATAAACTCCCAGTGCGCCCCTCAGCCGGATCGCGATCAGATCGATCGGATCGAACAGCATACAGCGCAGTACATTGATCCGGGATCCGGCTTTATTCTCCCAATGGACCGGTTCGTAGTGCACCGCGATTCCCAATCGATGCAAGATGAAAAACAACTCCACGTCAAACATGCCGCCGTTCACCCGGCTTCGGCTGAACAGCTCCCGGCAGGCTTCCCGGCTGAAACACTTGAACCCGCACTGACTGTCGATCACGGCCTTTTCAAATACGATGATATGAGCCATCAACTGCAGCACCAACCCGACCACGCGGCGCCATTTCGATTCGTGCTCCTGGTACGTCCGCACCCCCACCACCGCTTTGTACTCGCCGCGAATAAACAGAGGAAGCATCGAATCGAATTCCTCGATGGGTGTGGCCAGGTCCGCGTCCATAAACAGAACCACATCGCAGTTCGCTGCCAGACAACCTCGGCGCACCGCCGCTCCTTTCCCCATATTTCGAGGTTGCCGGACCAGAATGAGGTTGGGCCAGCTTGCGCACAATCCTTCTACTACTGCGGGAGTGCCGTCACTGCTGCCGTCGTCGACCACGATGACTTCGTACGTGGTAAACTTCGAGTCCAGATACGGGCGAATTGCAGCCAACGTGCCGGGCAAACGGTGGGATTCGTTGTACGCCGGAATCACTACCGCCAGCGACAGTCGCGAGCGTTCCATATTTCTCCAAGCACGAGGTCCGCGGGCCAGGCCCTTGGATCCGCTGGCCACTATTCGGGCGAATGCCGATTGTAGCGCACTCCGGCGTCCGTCGGTATTCATTGTGTTACATGTTCTTTAAAATGCCGATACTAACCGGTGATAATCGAGGCAATTCGCATTGAAAGCCATGCTTCTCGCCGCCGGTGAGGGACGGCGCCTCGGATCGATAACCCTGGATCGGCCGAAACCGATGCTGGAAATTTCGGGCCGGCCCATTCTTGAACACAACCTCCGCTTTCTCGCTCGCCACGGGATCCGCGAGCTGATCGTCAACTTGCATCACTGCCCGGAGGCCATCACGCAGTACTTTGGCGATGGCTCCGCATGGGGTGTCGAAATTTCCTATTCATACGAGCCGGCCCTTCTCGGCACCGCGGGCGCGGTACGGAACGTATCGCAGCATTTCAATCAGACCTTCGTCGTGATGTATGGCGACAACCTCACCACCTGCGACCTGGGCCGTGTGATCGATCTCCACCGCCGCAAGAACGCCGTCGCTACCGTCGCGCTATTTCACCGGGAGAATGCGACCGCCAGCGGCATCGCTGAAATAGATGACGACGACCGCATCCTGCGGTTCCTCGAAAAGCCTCGGATCGAGGAGATTTTCAGCCGTTGGGTGAACGCCGGAATCCTGGTCTTGGAACCTGCCGTACTGGATTTCATTCCTGAAGGTCGCGCCAGCGACTTTGGGCGCGACGTGCTGCCGGCCCTCCTTGCTGCCGGCCAATCGGTGTATGGTTATCGGATGACAGAGGAGTTGTGGTGGGTGGATTCTCTGGAAGACCTGGAGCGCACCAGTCGAAACTTCGACGCCAGTCCGGAGGCTAACCAGTAAAGCCTCAGGTTTGACTACACTTCCTCAGGCTTGACTACACTCAAAAACGATTACAGTGGCCGGGACCGTACACATGTCGGTCCGGATGTGCTGACGGTACGAGCTGAAGACCTTCGAAATCAGATTTTCGTATTGCCGGTCGAACCGGACAAAGCGCCCGCGGTCGTGTTTGTGAATCCACCGGGCAAAGGGATGTTGCGGTTCGGTGAAGCCCGGGTCGTAGCTGATGAAGCGTCCATCGGGTTTCAGAAATTCGCGGATCCTGCGGAGCATGGCGATTACCTCATCGTCGCTCAGATGATGCATCACGCCCATGGCGATCACGCGATCGAAATTCCCCAGTTGCCCCGGCTCGACGCTATTGAGATCGCCGCTTAGAAACTTTGCGCGATTCCCGAATCTGCGGCGCGCGGCGGCCACATAATTCTCGGACATATCGATTCCGACATAGCGCACCTGCGGCATCAGTTCGAAAACGTCTCCGGGACCGCAGCCGAGGTCAAGGATCGCTTCGCCGCTCTGCGGACGGACATAGCGCTGAACAAACTCGCGATTCACCCGGGCTGAGCCGGTGAGCCTGCGGAAAGCCCGATAAATCCCGTGGTGCGCAAGTGCGAAATCACTTAGCCGTGCCACGCGGCCCCTCTTTGATCGACCGTTCCTTGGTCAGCCGCTCCCAAATCTTGGATCCGGGACGGGCAAGCATCTTTATGTCCGAGACCACCAGATCAGCCTTTGACCCACCGGGTGTGTCGTTTTCGATAATAAGTTTGCCGGCATCCTCGGGGTGCTCCACCTCCAGCATCGCAGTCGAGTAGCCCGCGCTCGGCCCGACGGTCGTGCGCGTCAAAAACGCATTCTCGCTGCGGTTGAGGATTCCGAAGCCCGCCTGGCCGCTCAGAATTTTGGCGGAAACCCTGATCCAAACCTTATCCCGGTCTTGGCTTGAAAAAGGTAGAAGCTCGTAAGCCGCGTAGGTCCACTGTCCAGGTGGAGTCGTGATGTGGACGCCCTCGCGACGGTCGAAGAAAGACTCAGGAGTGGTCGGCAAGACCTCTGACAGATTGAGGACTCCAGAAATCTCCCTCAGGCCCTCTCTATCGATTAGGCCACGGGTGGCGTCGGTGGTCGATGAAAGGTCAAAAAATCCGAGATGCAGCGCCAGTTTGCCGCGCGTGATCGTGGTCTCCTGCTCCCTAGCAACCTCCCAGCCAACGGTTTCCAATGACTGGCGAGCCTTTGCAATCGCGTCGGGATCCCACGTCATCAGCAACGCATCGCCGTATGCCTGTATTCTCTCATTCTCCTTCTTATCCACATCCGGCAAATTCACATTCAGAAGGCTCCAACCCCACAGATACAGTGAGCTCAAGCCGGCGAAGACGCCTAAGCGCGGTTCTGTTTGGTTGTACCACACCAATACTCTCCGGTCCCTTCTGATCTCGTCCGCCCATGCGTCGGCCTGCACGATCAGTCGAAATCCCTCCTTGTTTGTGTAGTCGGAGCCGACGGACGCTGAAAACCACCCCTGTCGGCCGTGGAAAGTGAGCTGAATGCCGAACATCAACAAACTGGCGCCGATAAAAACACCTGTAAGCGTTCGTTGAAACCGGGGGAGACACAGGCACACACCGGCCGTGGCGCCGATGGCCGCCGCGTACAACGCTTGATAGTGCCACATCGGCCAAAGAGCTTGACGCGTCTGAAGGAACCCGGGAAGCATCTGGGTCAGCTTATCTAGAGCTGGTATTGAAAAAACCAGCCCTCCGCCGACCGCCAAAACGATTGCGGCTGTTATCACAGCGGACCAGTGCCTTAACTTCCCGGCCCAATCGTTTAACAGAGCCGCCAATGCAAGTACGTATACCGGAAAAATGTAATCCGAGTAGTACAGCAATTTCGTGAACGGGAAGCCTGCGAATTCCCACACCCAAATGGTCACGTAGGAGACGGCAAACAGCGCAAGACATATCCTCTGGCGCGAAGTTTCCCGCCTTCTAAAGAGGCACCAGAGCGCCACCGGCATCAGAGCGTTGTAGGGAACCAGCCAATGGGCGTAGCCTATCCATGCAAGAGGGGATGTCGCCATCTTCTGAGCCGCGTCGAATCCATGCAGCGTGTGGCGCACCGAGTTTTCGATGAAAAACCAGTGACCCGTCAGAATGTAGTAGATACCACAACACGCGGCGAAAGCCACGCCCGCCCCGGCTAGAAATAAGCCCAGGCTCTTCCCGAGCGGATGCTTCGAATACAAACGGTTCGCCACAAAGTAAAGCAGAGGGACCGTCCAGGCGATGTTGAGCCAGAGTAGTTGGGTAGCCACCAGGCAAGTCGTGAATATGCCGGCAATAAACAACGACATCCGCCAGCGGTGACTCGTACTCGCCCGAAGTACGAAGAGCAGTGAAAGGCTATAGTACGCAATCCCGATGCCGTCGACGTAATCCCACCCGAAGGCCATCAGAAAATACGGCTGTACGCTAATGAGAGCGCCGCAGATCAACGCGGTCTGCTCGTCAAACAGGGTCAAGACCGCGTAGTAGAGTGCGAATATGGCGGTGTAGATAGTGGACAGCTTGAGAACGTAGTTTCCTATCCACGGACCAAAAAGATGGTAGAGCGCCCAGCCGGGAACGGTAAACGACAGGCGATCGCCGTAGTAAGCACCGGGAAAGGCCAGCAGCTGGGCCTTTAGATGAAGGAAATAGCTGGTGTACAACCAAGGATCGATCATGGGCGACTGGCTGGTCGTGAATGCCCAATAATCGTTGAGGAGCGCCAGTATTAAAGGGAAAAGCGCCAGAATTCCAAGATGTGTTAATCGGGTCCGCGAAAGCTGGGATGCAGGGAACCAGCGTGATCGCCGGATCGCGCCATCGCTCTGCATCACTGATTCCATCAGATTATTTTCGAAACAGGCAAGGCTCCATCATACAATTATTACCGGCGAAGCCGGGTGTGCGAAGCCGGGTGCGAAGCCGGGTGTGTCGAAGCCGGGTGCTGCGATCCGCCCGGTAGTGTGCTAAATTAGCGCACTACCATCCAGCCCGTTAGTGTCTGAAATACGCACTTTTCAGACACTACCGCCCGCCCCGCCGCCGCGGTCTGGCCCGGCCGCCCGCGACTGCTGCGGCCCGCGACTGCTGCGGCCCGCGACTGCTGCGGCCCGCGACTGCTGCGGCCTTTGGGATTTCCCCGCGTGAGCGAATGAGCCAGCGGTAGATGGGCTTGAATAGCGAGTCGATTACGGCTGGCGCCGTGTGATTGCACTCATGGCGTCCAGGTACCGAGTGGCTGCCAACCGGACGCGAGCCCTTCGGCGTTTTGCGCTTGACTGTAAATGTTCTTTGCTCCGCCAAAGGCCTGCGTGAAAGCCAGCGCGAGATTCACCGTTAGCGTGTTGCCCGAGTAAACCACGGTTGACTTGGCGGCAGAGACCGTGCACTGGCTGTTCTGGAGCGTCGTGGATGTCCCGAGCGCGATGGGACCTAGCCAGGCGCTGTTGACGTCGTTTCTCAGCGATATCAGGGCGTGAATCGGGTCGACCGAAACCCAGCAGGCGCCGGTTCCGTTGAGCCCCGTGTTGATTACAACTTGAGCCGAGGTCAGATCCGATGCGCCGTTGGGGTCCGAGTACACCAGGCCGAACGTCTGGCTGCTGCCGCTGCCCGACGACGGAGTCACGGAAACTGCCTGGGGCGGCTGGTTGCTTACGGCTACCGTCCAGGTGCCAAGCGCCTGCCAGCCAGACACGAGCCCTTCCGCGTTTTGCGCTTGCCCGTAAGTGTTCTTGGCTCCGTCAAAAGCCTGTGTGAAAGCCAGCGCGAGCGTCACGGTTGTGGTGTTACCGGAGGAAACCACCGTTGAACTGGCCGCGGTGACCGTACATTGACTGTTCTGGATCGTGGCGGAAGCGCCAAGCGCTATCGGTCCCAACCAGGCGTTGTTGACGTCGTTTCGCAACGATATCAGGGCGTGAATCGGGTCGACCGAGACCCAGCACGCGCCGGTTCCGTTGAGCGCCGTGTTGATCACAACTTGAGCCGAGGCCAGATCCGATGTCCCATTGGGATCCCAATACACCAGGCTGAACACCTGATTGCCGGCGCTGCCCGACGACGGCGTCACCGAAACAGCCTGGAGCGGCTGACTGCCGGTGGGGACTGTCCAGGTGCCCACTTGTACCCAACCAGACGCGATTCCGGCGCCGTCCTGCGCTTGGGTGAAGACCATCTTGGCTCCGGAAAACGCCGGCAGGAACGTCAGGGAGAGATTCACCGTTAACATATTACCAGCGAAAGCTGCGGTCGAAGCGGCGGCCGCGACCGTACATTGGCTGTTCTGTAGTGTGGTAGAGGCTCCTAACGTAATGGGCCCTAACCAAGCGCTGTTGCCGTCGTTTCTCAGCCATATCATTGCGTGAATCGGATCCATCCAGACCCAGCACGCACCCGTGCCGTTCAGGGCCGTATTGACCACTACCTGGGTCGAGGCGATATCCGAAGCTCCATTGACATCGGAATAGACAAATCTGAATATCTGGTTACTGCCACTGCCGGAGGCTGGTGTGACGGGACCCGGTTGGGGCGGCTGAGTGCTTACGTTTACCGTCCAGGTGCCGAGCGCTTGCCAACCCGACGAGAGTCCTTCGAGGTTTTGCGCTAGAGCATAGACGTTCTTGGTTCCGTCAAACGCCGCCAGGAATGCGAGCCCGAGATTTACCGTTAACGTGCTGCCGGAGGAAAGTAGAGAGGATCCGCTGGCATTGACGGTGCACTGGCTGTTGGCGAGCGTGGCAGAAGTGCCCGGGGTGATAGGTCCCAGCCAGGCGCTGTTGCCGTCGTTTCTTAGCCACAGCAGAGCGTGAATCGGGTCGGCCCAGACCCAGCATGCGCCGGCGCCGTTGATGGCCGTGTTAATCACGGCTTGCGCGGATGCGATACCCGCAGCCGCATTCGAGTCGGAATATACGAAGCTGAACACCTGGCTCGCGCCGCTCCCAGAGGAAGGGGTCACTGAAACCGCCTGCGGCGGTGTCTCCATGAGCATCAGCCATCCTGTAACGCCTCCCAGGTTGGCGGATTGAATCGGCGCAACCAGGCCAAGATTGACCGAGCTGGTCTGGCCGCCCGTGTAGATGCCGCCGGACGAATCGAGGGCGATTGCGTTAGCTGTATCGGCTCCGCTGCCGCCGTAATACGTGGAGAACGTGAGCGCGCTGCCGGCTGCGTTGAATGTCGAAACGAACGCATCGTAGAGACCGTTGAACCCCGCTTGCATTCCATTAACGGTCGGAAAGTCGAACGATGAAGTGTATCCGGCCACATAAGCATTGCCGCTCACGTCCACCTGGATGCCGCTGGCCCAATCGAAGCTGGACCCTCCGAGGTAGCTGCTATACACCAGCGCACTGCCGGCGGCGTTGATCTTAGTGACGAAAGCATCCTGGCCGCCGTCATAGGAAGGCTGAAACGCGCCCGCGGTAGCCGGAAAGTTGGCGGAATTCGTAACGCCCGCGACATAGGCGCTTCCGCTCGCGTCCACTGCGATGGCGTTGGCCTGTTCAGGCGCTCCCGCCGTCCCTCCGGAACCGCCCAGGTAAGTGCTGTAGACCAACGCTGAACCCGCGGCATCGATCTTCGTAATGAATGCGTCCTGTCCACCCCCATTCGTCCCCTGAATCGCCCCGACTACCGGAAAGTCTGCCGAAAATGTGCCGCCCGCGACATAGGAATTTCCACTCCCATCCACCGCGATTCCACCAGAGTGCTCATTACCGGCGCCCCCGAGGAAGGTACTGAAGGCGATCGCGCCAGCCGGTGTCAGCTTGGTTACGAACGAGTCCATCTGACCACCCAGGGCGCCCTGGGCCGCGTGAAGGACTGGAAAATCCGTCGACATCGTATCGCCGGCGATGTAGGCATTCCCCGAGGCATCCACGGCGATGGCATTCCCCAGGTCATAATTGGATCCTCCGAGATAGGTGCTGTAAAGCAGCGCGCTGCCAGCCGCGTTTAGCTTCAAAACGAACGCCGTGCGGCTCCCTGTTAACGTGGACCGGAGCGCCGAAACAAGTGGAAAGTTGGGCGACGACGTGGCCCCGGTTACGTAGGCTTGGCCGAGCGAATCGACGGCTATTCCCGCCGCGCGGTCGTCGCCCCGCCCGCCGATGTAGGTCGCGTAATCCAGCGTCGTTCCCGTCGCGTTCAGCTTCGCTACGAAGGCATCTACACCGCCTCCATTGGCAACCTGGAATGCACCGTCGATAGGGAAATTCAACGCTTCGGTCCAGCCGGCGGCGTAGACACTGCCGGTTCCGTCCGCGGCCAGGCTTGTAACCGAGCCCATCGCGCCGCCTCCCAGGTAGGTGCAATAGGAGATAACAGGGTCGATCACCAGTGGCTTGGACGGATCATATTCGCCGATCTCGAATCCAACCCGGAACGGGCCGGTGAGCCGGTATCGGCCCTCCACGGGAATCCGCCCATGGGCGGATTCCTGGTACATCGCAGGCGCCTCTTCGCGCAATTCCATCAGCCCGGCCGTGACCACCAGACGCCCGTCCGAATCGATGCCCACACCATCCGCGCCTTCGTATTCGAGCGCGATCCGGCCGGGATCTGCGCCGCTCGCGACCGTGAATTCCGACTTGAGGCGTTGCCCAATCCCGCCATAGGTCAGATCCACTCCCTGGTACAACCCCCGATACAGGACCTTGTGATAGGTCGGTATCCCCGGTTTCCAATTCCTGGAGTTATCGCCAATGAGGAAATTAACTTTGCCCGGCAAAAGCTCGGCGCCTTCCATCGTGACATCCGCGCTGCTGCCTGCGAAGTGCACGCGGATAGAGGAACCATGCGTCTGCACCGTGACCGAGTCCGCACGGAATGCCGCTCGAAACTCCGGAGTCTCCGCGATGAAACGGATGGACGGGGCAACTTGCCGCCCGTTTGGCAGCGTGTCTGGAAATGTATTTGGAAAGAAAAACAAGGGGATGGAACGCCCTGTTTCCGCCATTCCTGGCGCGACGGCTAGAAGCAGAATACCAATCAGTGCTCGCATATTAATCACGCACTACATTTCGACCGCAACAGCGAAGTCCAACATATCCCGCGGCCTCGGCCGGGGATAGGCGTGGAAGAACTCGACGGCGTCAAGCGAAACGGCGGAAGTGTGGTTCGAGCCGGTGGAGGCGATTCAGTGCGACATTCTCCAAGGCGGCCTTCCGTTCCGTTGGGCGTCCGCCAAGCGCATCCTGATTTTCTGGGACGCGCGCGGGTAGGACATCGCCCGGAAGCGTGTTAGATTCCGCGGTGGGGACCTGCTAGCAAAGGCGCCGGCGCTGGAATCGGATCGCCGCGAAGATCGCCAGGGCAGGAATCATCAATAGAAATGTACCGGGTTCGGGCACTACCGTGATGTCCAGCGAGACTCTGCTCGCCGGAGTCACCGTCAGACCCGCGAAATTGACGTAGATGTTGTCGGCGTCGAAGCTGACGCGAGATGCGTCGAGTCCTGCCACGTTGGTCGCGTTGTTGATGGTGACCGTCAGGAACGATGCGATCGTGCCGTTCACGTCGAACAGATGGAAACCGTTAAACGTGTCGCCAGTAAAGGTACCGCTGGACACTGGAAATTGGGTGAAATCCAGAAAGATGTTCGTGTCGGAAATATCCGCGCTGTAGAACCCGACCAGGCTGGGGACCTCAACGGTATCGTTGACCACCACATCGAACGGCCCGGAGAGGAAGGTTCCTTCGACTGGATCGTCGTGACTCACCTGGACCGTATGGCCATACAAGGTCGTAGCGCTCGCCGCACTACTGAAAGCCGCGGCAGCCACCAGTAATGCTAACCATCGAAGCCGCATCGGGAACCAAGCCGCCGCGCGCACTAACAACAACTCCGTGCTGTGGTATGATTCCATAGGCTTTGAGCATACTAGCGGGGCGCTCAAAAGTAGTGAAACTCCTCACAAATTGTTCTGAAATCGCGTAGGGACACTGGGTGGCGCGTATTTATCGGATTGACGGGATTGAAGTTGACCCGCAACAGCGCTGCGTTCGGCGAAACGGCGAGCTGCTCCATCCCCGCGCCCGTTCCTTCGATCTGCTGCTCTATCTGATCGAGCAACGCGATCGGGTGATCCCTAAAGAAGCGCTGTTCGAACACCTTTGGAAGGGGACCGCGGTCACCGACAACTCCCTGGTCCAGTGCGTGAACGACGTGCGCAAGGCTCTTGGCGACGACGCCCGGAATCCGCGATTTGTCAGGACCGTCGCCAAAGCGGGTTACCAGTTCATGGGACCCGTTGAAGAGATGGAGGCGCCTGAGAAGGCCGCGCTGCTCGCCGCCGCGCCGCGATCCAACGCGCGTATCTGGATGATGATCGCCGCCGCAGTAGCCGGGCTGGCGGGCGCGGCTCTGCTTGGTTCAAGAATCCCGAATCTGTCCAGCCGGCGATCGGTTGCCGTTCTGCCGTTCGAAAATCAATCCGGTGCGGCCGAACTCGACTGGCTCCGGGAAGGCCTGCCCGACATGCTGGACACCAATCTGTCGCGTTGGCCGCGGCTCTCCGTGCTGAGCCGCCAACAGGTTCACGATTGGGCGGGGCGCGGCACGTTGAAGAATCGCGCGAGCATCATCGTCGCAGGCTCGTTCGCAAAATTGGGCGACCAGCTGCGAATCGGCGTCGAGATCCAGGACGCGCGCACGGGCCAGTTGTTGGGTGCGGAAAGCACCATCGCCGAGCGGCCGGAACAAATCGTTTCACAACTGGATCTACTGGCATCGAAGATCGGCGTGCGCCTGGGTGTGCCGGCCGGGCCGGCGATGAATCGTCCCTCGGAGGGGCTTTCCGCACTGATGACCAGCAATCTGGAGGCGTACCGGGATTATTCGCTGGGGGTCGAAGCGGCGCAGGCCTTGCGCGCGGCGAAAGCCATATCGCTTTTTGAGAAAGCGGTCGCGCTCGATCCGAACTTCACCATGGCGGAGGCTCGCATCGGTTATACCTACGCGGTCGGCTGGGATCGCATGGACGAGGGCCGGCCGTTTCTCGAGCGAGCCTACCGGCAGGCGGACCGCCTGACGGAGAAGGATCGCCTCAACATCACGGCCTGGTACGCGATCGCGAATTTGGACTTCATGAGCGCCATTCGCACCTACCGCGAGATGGTGGCTAAGTACCCGGACGACGTGGAGGCCTACATCAGGCTCGGCGAGTTGCTGATCGGCGAGCGGCGGTACGATGAGGCGATCGCGGCGCTGCGACAATCTCTGACGGTGGATCCGGACAGCCCGGCGGTTCACAATTCGCTGCATCACGCCTACGCTCTGTCCGGGAAGCTGGAAGCCTCCATCGCGGAGGCGGAGCGCTACGTGGCGCTGGCGCCTTCCGATCCGAACGCGCTCGACAGCCTGGGCAACGCCTATCAGGTCGCGGAACGCTATGCGGAGGCGGAGGCCAGCTACCGGCGTGCGTTGGCCCTGGATCCGGGGTTCTATGTCGCGGTAGCCCATCTCGGCAACGTGTTTTTCCAAACAGGACGGTATCGCGAAGCAATTTCGCAGTATGAGCACGACGTTCAGACCGCGGGGTGGAGCGGTGAGCGCACGCGCAGCCTTAGCTATCTGGCGGGAGTTTATATGCGCCTCGGACGGGTGGAGAAGGTGCGGGCCGTGGTCCCTACACAGGTCTCACCAGACCCCGGAGATTACTTGTACAGATTGATGCTGGCGGTCTGGCAGCGCGACGTCCGGGCCGCGGATGAAATCCTGAGCCAAACCGCGCCGATTCTTGCGACCCGGGGCCGCCGCGTGGAACCGCGCGCGATTCCTTTCGCGCGAGCGCAACGGGCGCTGCTCGCCGGAAAGTCCGAAGAAGCCATCGCGGATTTCAAACAGGTCCTCGGCCGTCCGCTCGCGTACTGGGAACCGGAATGGTTGGAGGACTGCCTGGGAGACGCCTACCTCGAGCTGGGCCGGTGGGATGACGCGACCGCCGAATATCAGCGCGTGCTCGCCTTGCATCCAGCCATGGGGCTGGCGCGCTTTCATCTGGCGGAGGCCTACCATAGCAAGGGCGCCGGCGCGCGGGCGCGTGTGGAGTATGCGCGATTTCTCGAGGTGTGGAAGAATGCCGACGCGGATGTTCCAGAGATCGTGGCGGCGCGGAAGCAACTCGCGGCGCTTTGAGTGGCCGTGCTCCTACTCCTCGTAGAAAAAGCGCCACGGGCGCCCGTCCAGTTCCTGAGACTGGTTGGTATGCCGCTCCAGATACCAGCAAGGTGTGTCGTCGTAGTGCGGAAACATGGAGTGAACACACTCCTCCACTTTGGAATTTTCGCGGGTCTGCTCTACCCGCTTGTTCTTCAAACGAACGCCGTAGTGGTAATGCACTTCCACTGCCCCGAAAGCCTCTCCATCTTCGGCGACCCGATGCCGCAGGAGTAGCCAATCGGCCGTCCACAGGACTGACGCGAGTACGATCGCGGCCGCCAGCACGAGCTTCACATATTTGCGAATGCCTTTACGGAGAGTAAGAGCGTCCATTTCTTGAGCGACCCTTAATTCTAAGCTCGGTTGTTAGAGATACGCTGTACTGAGCCGCGACTGTAAAGGAGCGGTGCGCTAGAACAAGTATTCGTTACCGCTCCTTTACAGTCGCGGCTCGTATTCCCGATCGCGATTTTTATAACCGCTCCCTTTGGTCGCGGCTTCCATGAGAAGGCCGGCCGTGTCAACAGTTGTTTTCTCAACCTGTCCACAAATGGTCGTCGCCGACCAACGGGAGGCGCCACGCACTCTCCCTTGCCTTTCCTTCTTAGAA
>Ga0182024_10000908_pt1 | contig 76293 bp, 69 predicted proteins | sample P32metaG_FD_120480 | JGI IMG/M metagenome (GOLD analysis project Ga0182024, IMG submission 120480) | Permafrost microbial communities from Stordalen Mire, Sweden - P3-2 metaG (Illumina Assembly) | ecosystem: Environmental > Terrestrial > Soil > Wetlands > Permafrost | place: Sweden: Stordalen...
AGAAACGGAGGGAGAAACGCAGGCCAAGTCGATTCGCCTGCTTATCCATATTCTCCATTTGAACATCGGCCAGCCCATTTTGCAACTTGAACCGGCAAAAGTCGGATAACCCGCAGATTTGATGTGAAAGGGTTATGGGACGGGGGCAGACACGTTGAGCGCCTCGCATACTTCGCTTAGCGGCCGCGCTGGCGCTGCGCTTAAAACCAACGCCGCGCAAGCGCGGCCGCTAAACTGCGGGGCTCTCCGCTGGATCAGCGGTAAAACTCGATGATCAGGTTCAGATTAATCTCGAATGGGACATCTTCCGGCGTGGGCTGGGCTTTGATCGTGCCGGTCAACTGGGCGGGGTTCCATTCCAGCCAGTTGGGCACCTGGTGCCCGGCGTTCTGCTCCATGTTCTCCCGCAGAACCTTGTGGATCCCTTCCTTGAACTTGATGGCCTGCCCTGGTTTGACCAGATAACTGGGGATATCGGTTTTGCGACCGTCAACGACGACGTGCCCGTGCGACACGATTTGCCGCGTCGCCCAGATCGTCCGGCCAACCCCCAGCCGCCGTAGCACGTTGTCCAACCGCGTCTCCAGCAGTTGCATCAGCGTATTGGCCGTGTTGCCCTTGGATTTCTTGGCGATATCCAGGAATCGCCGGAACTGCTTCTCGAACATGCCGTAATGAAAACGCAATTTTTGCTTTTCGTTGAGACGGACGCCGTATTCCGTATTTCGCCGGCCCCGGTAGCCGTGCATGCCGGGCAGTTCCAACTCTCCGCGGGCGGTGTGCTTGGGGACGTCGGCGATCGGAACACCGACACGGCGTGACAATTTAACCTTCGGACCAGTGTAACGGCCCATGATGAATTGAGCTTTCTACCTCGCGTTGGCCGCGGGGTCTCAGGACATGCGCCGCAGCCGCAAAACCGCGGCCGTCTTATGCGCCTCAACCACCCGGCATGGTTCTGAGGCATGCCGGGCGGGTTTCCAAGTATAGCGTCGCCGCATTCGGCGACAAGCCCGTTCATCAAACACCGGCCGTTGCGGTTGCACCAATGATTTAGCCGCGGTGCTTGCACCGCGCGTTTTGGGCACAACCACAAAACACGCGGAAAAGCACCGCGGCTAACTATAAATCACGGTAGACTGCCTAAAACTGCATGACCACATCGACTGCGAACGTCAATTCATTGTAATTGCCTAATCCACCATCATGCGGGAAATCGTAAACCCGCCGATCCGATACATCCTCGCGAACTTCCGGACGAATCTGCAGGAACTGGAAGATGTTGTCGTTGGGTAACGGATGGATCTGCACGCCCGCGGTGGCTTCATAATAATTGGCCTGGGTGCCGGTCGTGAACGCGCCCTGGTCCCGATACCATTCGCCGCGGAGATTGAAGGCGAGGTAAGAATTAAACTTGTATTGCCCGTACCCGCATGCGCCATACCACTGCGCGCTGCCGGTGGCGCCTTCGTTGGGGAAATCGCTGTAGAGGAAATCGCCCACAACCGTCAACTCGCTCGACACGTTTTCCGTCAGGATGAGCTCTGCGTTGGTTTCGTAATTACTGTGATTCTGCGGCGCGTCCCGCGGAACAGGAATCGCCTGCGGACCAATTTCGAAGTTGAAAACATAGGAAAGCGCTGACGTGATGTTCGACTTGGCCTGGCCCAGGAAATCGATGCTGCCGTTGTTATCGCGCAGGCTCTGGTTCCATCCTTCGCTGATCCCTGCCGTCACGGTCAGATCATTTCCGTTCAGCAATTTAGGGAAGGTATAGGAGCCGGTGATCCCGGTGCTGGTGAATGGAACGCCAAAGCTGAAGCTATAGCTGTGTGAGTAGAACTGGTCCCCCGTCGGATTGATCACCTCGTTGGAGAAGATGGTCAGGAATTTGCCGGCTTCGATTGTCAATCCCGTCCCCAGCGGCACCAGCAACTCCACGTTGGCCTGGGGGATGTCATATTGGTTCTGCGGGTCGTTTGGTGGACGGTTGTCCAGCATTCCGGCGGAGTGAATGAACGCATCGTCGGTCCCATAGCCGTTCTCGAACGTGAAGCCCCAATCCCACGACTTGGTTGAATCGATCGCCTTGCTGAGCGTGACGTCAACCTGGTCGAGAAGGACATGATCGCTGTAGGTCCCTGGGAAGTCGATCAAGGTCGGCTGGTCCTTGTGGGAATTGGGATTGTTCGTATCCAGGAAATATCCGCCCTCGACAAACCCGGTAATCGAGAGCTTGTTGTTCTCCAGCCACTGCCCGAATCCGGTGGGATGCAACAGGAACATGATCGGCGTTTCCGGCGCCGATGGGGCGCTCGCCGGCGCCGCTGGCGCGGTGGCGGGGGCGGTCGTATCATCCAGATACAGCGGATATGCGAGCGCCGGGGCGCTGCTGTCGCTGGGGGCGCTGCCCGACTGGTTTGGTCCCGCCCTCGATATAGATGCCAACCCCAGCACGGCCACGGCGGCCGCGTATCCCAAACCTTTCCAGACCATGTTTTGTCTCCTTCTCTTGGCGTATCCAGCGTGGGTGGCTTCGACCAACCCACTTCCGCTCATATCAAAGCCGATGCCATGCCCCAGATGCCGATTTACCGGGAGGCTGGGCCGGTTATTCCTTTCAACAGGTGCTTAACGCCTAGGCAAGCGTCCAGAGCTATGGCACCCCCTGCCGTTGTTCGGAGCAATTATTCAGCGGTTGAGGTCCGATAATTTGATGAAGGGAAACATCCCCACCACACACACCTTAACCAGATTCGCATCCACGACGATGAAAAGGCAGCGGTGAAGGCCGCTTTCTCTGGATGCCAAGGCAGCAGATCCAATCCGTGGGATCGCACAAGGCCGCCGCGCCTCGGCGCCGTCGGCGTATCCCCATGCCCATGCGGACCGGCCTGGAAGGCAAGATTCTTGCCGCCCTGCTGTTCGTGCTGGCCGGCTCGCTGGGCGCTGCGTGCTGGGTCTGGGCCTCGCGCACCGCCGCGCAGGTCAACGACATCATGGGCGAACAGGCGCGCCAGGTCGCTTACACCCTGGCGCTGACGGCCAAGAAGCGCATCGTCACCGCCAACGGCACCGGCTTGCGCTTCCTCGCCGAAGATCTGCTCAAAACGCGCAATATCCTTTTCGTCGCTTTCTATGATGCCAGGGGTAAGTCGATTGCGATTTCCCACCGCGACCCGGAATTCCAGACCACCACACCCTCGCTTCTGCAAGCCGACGTGACTTCCCTCACCCGCGTGCGGCTGTGTAATTCGCCGCTATTTGGTGATTTCCTGCAGATCACGACACCCGTGATGGATTCCCCCTCGGAAGGGATTGTTTCGAACGCGGCTGGCTCGCGATTGATCGGCTACGTCGCCGTCGGTGTCACCTCCGCCGCCGAGGAAGCCAAAGCCAAGGGCGCCAACGTCCGCATCGCCATGGGCATTGGATGCTGCATCGTGTTGTTAAGCCTGCCGATGGCCTACCTGATTGTCTTCCGGATTTTCACACCGATCCGCGAGCTGGTGCGCGTCACCCGCTCCATCGCCGCCGGGCATCTGGACGCCTGCGTGGCCATCGATCGAGACGACGCCATCGGTGAACTGGCGCGCGCCTTCAATGAAATGGTCCACACCGTCCGCCGACAGCGCGAAGATCTCCAGCAGGCCAATCAGCGGCTGGAGGAAGCCAATACCGACCTGGAAATGAAAGTCGAGCAGCGCACCGGGCAACTGGAGATGGCCAACAAGCGCCTCAGCAGCGAGATCGCCGAGAAGGAGGATTTCCTCCGCGCCATCAGCCACGATCTCAATGCACCGCTGCGCAACATCAGCGGGATGGCGTCGATGCTCCTCCTGAAAAACCGCGAGAAGTTCGACCAGGACGTCATCCATCGCCTGGAGCGCATCCAGAAAAACGTCGAGATGGAGACGGACCTGATCGGCGAGCTGCTGGAGCTCTCGCGCATCAAAACACGCCGACAGAAAATGGAGATGGTCGAGTTCTCCGGCCTCGTGCGCGACCTGGCCGACATGTTCGAGAACGATTTGAGGAGCCGGCAGATCAAGCTGTGCATGGACAGCGCGCTTCCGGTCGTCAACTGCGAGAAGGCGCGTTTCCGGCAGGTCTTCCAGAACCTGATCGACAACGCGATCAAGTACATGGGCGAGGGCGCGGTGCGGGAGATTCACGTCGGCTGCGCCGTTCGATCGGGCGAGACCGAGTTTTATGTCCGCGATACCGGCATGGGGATCGATCCCGAGGACATCGGCAAGGTGTTTTTCGTTTTCCGCCGCGGCAAGAATACCGCCGTCTCCAACATCGCCGGCAAGGGCGTCGGGCTTTCCAGCGTCAAGGCCATCATCGAAATGTACAACGGCAAGATCTGGGTCGAAAGCCAGCCTGGCCGCGGCAGCATCTTCAAATTCACCATCAACGGGCAACACATAACGGGCGCGCAGCGCGCCGGCCGGGCCACGCCGCAGGCCGGCAATAACAGAGCTTTGACCAAGGAGTCAGCATGAAAACCACGTCTATGGTCGTCGGCGATCCAAATCAGAAGGATCGAACCGACAGTATCGGCAAACGTGCCGGAGGCACGCAAACCGCTACCCAGTCCAGGGACAACGCGGAGCGGCCGGAGATCACCATCCTGCTGGTCGATGATGATGCCGATTGCCGCATGCTCATCCGCGATGCGATCGCGGAGAGCAAGGTTTGCAATTCCGTCTTTGAGGTCTCCAACGGGCAGGAGGCGCTGGATTTCCTGAACCGTCGCGGCGCCTGGGCACAGGTCCCGCGCCCGGGACTGATTTATCTGGACATCGAGATGCCCGGCATGAACGGGCTGGAGGCCCTCAAGGCCATCAAGAACGACCCGGCCTTAAGCGACATTCCGGTGGTGATGATGACCGGCGTCAGCGACGAAGTGCAGATGCGCATCGCCGCCGAAAGCGGCGCCAACAGTTACACGATCAAGCCGGCCAACGCCGAGCAGTTTCTGCGCACGGTGCTGAGCAGCACGCGGTACTGGCTGACGATTCACCAGTACCCGGACCATCACTTGCCGCCGGAGCAGTGCCGACGATGAAAAACTGCGGCAGAGCCCGCACTGTTTCACCCGCTTGCCAAAACACCCGATAACAAGGGTCAGGACGGACGGCGACGAGTTGGCGACGATGACTAACGTATCGTAAGTCATCTGAAGGAACCGAAGCCGGGCGAAGTGGGTCAGTCAATCGATCATCCGTCTCGTGCCAATTTTTTTGCGGTGCTGTGGAAGTGGACAAACTGAAATTATTGATCGTTGAAGACGACGACGACCAGCGCGCCCTCATCCGCGAAACGCTGGAAGACCACTTCGGCGCCAACACCGTCCACGGTGTCGCCAGTTGCCGCGCCGCCCTCGAGCTGGACCTCAAATCCTTCGACCTGATCCTCACCGATTACAACCTTCCCGATGCGACGGGCATGGAGCTGTTGCGGCAGATTCGCCAGTGCTGCTCCACGCCGGTCCTCATGGTGACGGGGCAGAACGTCGGGCAGATCGCCGCCGAAGCCATCCGCACCGGCGCCAGCGACTATGTCGTCAAGTTCGGAGATTACCTGTTCACCATCCCACTGGTGGTCGAGAAGAACCTGATGATGGCCAAGATCGTTCGCGAGAACGAATCGCTCCGTACCGAGCTTGAGCAGGCCCTGCGCGATCTGCGCGATAAGAATTCCCAGTTGGAAAAATCCCTCATCAAGGTGGAGGAGCTGGCCGCCACCGACGTCCTGACCGGGCTGTATAACCGACGGCACTTCAACCGCGTCGTCGAGCAGCTCTTCGCCGAAAGCGAGCGCTGCGACAACGATCTATCCTGCGTCATGATCGATCTGGACGGCTATAAGCAGCTCAACGACGCCTTCGGCCACGCGATGGGCGACCAGCTTCTGGCCGTCGCCGGCAGGGTGATCCAGGCCAACATGCGCAAGATGGACGTCGCCGCCCGCTATGGCGGTGATGAATTCGTCCTCCTGTTGCCGCACGCATCCGCGGAAGATGCGGTCAGCGTCGCCCGCCGAATCGGTGAGGAATTTCGCCAGGGCTCGGCATTGGTTTTACGTCGCAACGAGGGCGTCACGATGTCTCTGGGCATCGCCTCGCGGCGATGCAATTGCCCCAGCGGTCCCGAGCATTTAATGGCCCTGGCAGACAAAGCACTGTACGAGGCCAAAGCCGCGGGAAAAAATCGCGCTGTCACCTGCGGGCCAGCGGCCAAGAAATGATCGTTCAGAAACCGGGTCTCAGGGCGGTATACAGCGCCGCTCTCAGGCCCCGTTTACCGGCTCATCTCCGACTTTTCGCATCGCTTCTTCCAGCGCCTCCGGTTGGAAAGTCAGTTGATTTCGGCCGGTGCGGATCACGTTCTGCTGCCGCAGCTCGGTGAGGCAGACGCTGATCGTCTCCCTGGCCGCCCCCACGGCCTGGGCGAGCTGCGCATGCGTCATGCACAGCACGATGCAGCCATCGCCGTTGCGATGCGCCGCCGGTGATTTGCTGAAGCGCAGCAGCGTCTTGATCAGCCGTAGCCGGCAATCATCAAACGCCAGCAGGCTCCCATCCGACCAGGCCTGTCGCAGCCGCCGGGCTACGGTTTCAATCAGCGGCCACGCCAGCTCGCCGCACTGCGCCACCGCGGCGCGAAGGTCCTCCGCGGGCACCGCCCACACCACCGAGGGCGTCACGGCGACGGCGCGATCCAAGTACGTCGGCAGCGATGCCAGCGCCTCCGATCCGAACCACTCGTTTGCCCCCAGGATGTCCAGCAGCCGCGCCCCCCCGTCGGCCGCCGCGTCATACAGGCGAATCTCCCCCGATTCGATCACGTAGAACAGCTCGGCCGCATCGGATGGCTCATGCACCACCTGCCCGGGGGCCAGCTCGATCCGGCGCGGCGGGTGGCCGCTGCGCAACAGTTCGTCGATCACCGGCCCACGCTGAATCGTCGCTTCATACATGGCGGATGCCCTCGTTTGCCCCCAGACCCCGCACTGCGCCTACATCCGTATCATTTATCGGCCCAATCGCCCCGAAATGTGGAGTGCCCCGCATCACTTTCGGGGCAAGTGACTATTATAACATCATTTGTAGTCTAGAATATACCAGCCGCGCCGCACAAATCAACTTTTGACCTGCATGGCAAGAATGCGCGCGATCGCTTCGCAGATTTCCGTGCGATGCACCCCGTTCAGCGCCAAGGCCAACTGCGTTTCCATCAGGCCATACGGGATTCCCGTGTCGTACCGCTGCCCCTGCGTCACCACGACCCAGTATTTGGCGCAATTTTGCCGCATATGCTCCTGGGCCGCGGTGAGCTGGAATTCGCCCTTTTCCCGGATGTTGTTCTTCATCAGGTACTCCAGCGAATCGAATATCTGCGGTGAGAAGACGTGCATGCCGAAATGCGCCAGATAATTTCCCGCCGGCTGACCGGGCGTCGTCAATTGTTCGCGCGCCACCTCGATCGTCGGCTTTTCAATGATGAGCTGGGCGCGATAAATCCCCTTGGCCGGCTCCACCGGCTCGCCCCGGATCGTCCCGAACAGGTGCAACATCCGCTCCAGCGTCGGCTGAACGCCGGTCACCGCATCCAGCATGTACTGCTCGAACACCCGGATCAGTTGCCGCGCGCAGCGGTCCTTGATGTCGCTGATATAGATGTGATCACCCAGCAGCAGCAGAAACGGCTCGTCCCCCACGAACTGCCGCGCCTGAAAAACCGCGTGTCCGAACCCCTCCGGCGAGTGCTGCTCCGCGAACGACAGCCGCTCGCCGAACGCGCCCAGCTTCTCCGACTCCAGAATCGCCCAGTCCTTGCCACGAAACGCCTTGACCATCTGGTCGTCCAGCCTGCGGAAATATTCGCGGTAATGCTGCTCCTCTCCCGGCTGCGTGATGATGCAGATCTGCTCGATCCCCGAATCGATCGCTTCCTCGCCGATGATCTGGATGACCGGCTTGGTCAATCCATCGCGATCGACCAGCGGGAACATCTCCTTCTGCACCGCGGTCGACGCCGGATATTGCCGCGTCCCCCGCCCCGCCGCCGTGATCACCGCCTTGCGCACCTTGGCCATGGAGTCTCTCCTTCATAAACAGCATATGGAAATAAGTTGCCGGTTGCGAGTTAGATGGTTGGTGGGCCAATCGCAACTCTTTCGTTTAGCGGCCGCGCTTGACTTCGACGAGCTCCGTCGAGTCGCGCGGCGTGTTCCACGGGAGGCAACGCCGGGCAAGCCCGGCCGCTAAACAAAAACCGCACCTCCACCGTTGGACGCAATCGGTTGTTGCTCGCAACGTCAAATTGGTTGGATAGGATGAATTGATGTCCAAAGCGTCGCGGCGAATCCTGACGATGGCGGCGTGTCTGCTCGTGGCGGCGCTGCTGGCGATCGGATTCCTGTGGATGGATCGGTGGCGAAAACCGATGACCGCGCTTCCTGCCGCGCGGCCGACGACGATCGCTTCTACCTCCACCGCCCCCGCCGCCCCCTCGCCCATTCCAATCCGCAGCTGGGGAGAACTGCTGCACGCCGACATACCCCGTTATCCCGAAACTCGGCCCTACGCATTTGCCGTCGATCTGCCCGAGGCGGCCCACCTGCTCCTCAAGGAGAAGTTATACGTCTATCCCGGCGGTGATCTTTGGATCGCGCGAAAAAATGCCGATCCGCTACCCGCCGTCCTCGCCCGCGCCGGTGATGAATCCGAGCACATCGCCGATGAACCCGTTGAATTCGTGATCTGGACCCTGCAGCGCGGGAAATATCAGGCATCCGCCGTCTGCCGAGGGACCGATGGTGACGAGCTGGTCACTACCACCGATCGCCGGCCGATTCTCCCCCGGCGCAGTTATCACTGGGAATCGGCAGCAAATTTTGACGACAACGGCGTCTCGCGCCTCTTCGTCCCCACCGATGGGGGCGCCAGCATCTTCACGCTCGGGAAAAATCTGACCGAAGTCCATTGTGACCTGGTCGATTCATCGGCTGCCACGCAACGGCAGGCGCCTGGGCCGCAGTTCGTCTTCGACATGCGCGGCCTGCTGGTCTGGATTCCCGCCGACAGCAACTTCGACGGCTCTTCCCGTGTCGCGCGCTTTGTCGACGGCAAGTGGAACATCCTCGACAGCGCCGCCTGGCCGTCCAACATCATCCAGCTGGTTCCCATGCGCGACGGCAGCGTGCTGCAGATCCGCCGCGGCGCCGATGCCGGCATGGTCGATCTGCAAATCATCGCGCTGGACAGTGCGGCCCTCGATCTCGCGGACGTGGATAAGCTGGTCGCGCAACTGGACGATGACGACCCCGACAAACGCGCCGCCGCCTTCGGGCAATTGACCGAATACGGCCCGGGAATCTATAGCCGTCTCGAGCAGCTCAAACCCAACGCCGGCCCCGAAGGCCAGGCGCGCATCCAGAATCTTCTCGACGGCCGGCTGGCGACCAAGCTCGGTGGCATGCTCATCAACAACAACCAGCTCACCGTCGCCTGCCGATTGCGCGAGGGCGGGGTTATTTTCTTTGCCCCGGCGGGTGTGAGTGTCGACCAGGGCCAGCAACCCCCGCGTGTCGTCAGCCCCGATTACCTGGTCGTGCGCCCCGGCCAATATATACAGGAGCTTCCGGTGGAGATCACCGAGCAACTGGCCAAGACCCCATCGATCAACGCGATGAAGGGCGAATGGATCATCAACAGCCCGCAGGACGGCCCGTTGCGATATCTGCCACCGAGCCAGTTCATTCCCCTGCAACGGCCGACGGAACGGGCTTTTTCACAGCTGCTGGCGATCGACAGCCGCGGCCGATGGATCTTTCGCGCGCCCGATGCCGCGTCACCAACGCTCATCATCGATCCCACCGTCCCCGATCCGGTGCCGCGCCTGGCCATCTGGCTGATCGACACCGCCAGCGATGCCGGCTGGGATAAAAATGGTTGGCCGGCACTCACGCAGAACAATTCCAATTGGATCATCACCCAGCGCGACTGGGAGGTTCTCGATCCCAAAGAGACGATACAGACGGACATTTCGCAGCTCAAATCCACCACCCAATCCTCGGCCAGCACGCGCGATGGACCGGTGCTATGGACCGACTCCCAGGGCAATCGATATTTCGACGGCCAGACAACCCTGACGAGCATCACCCCCACCGGCCAGCGCCGCGTCTGGCCGCTGCCGGCCGATTGCCTGAGCACCAGCCTGCAATCCCCCTGGCTGGTCGGGGATCACGCGGGACATCTATATCTGTTCAACAACGCCGGCAGCATCATCCGTCTTCGCGCCACTCCCAATGCGGCGCAGCCGTTTGTGCTCGAGGCGATCTTCAACAAGAACATTCCCCCCTTCCAGGATACCCGCCGCATCTGGATGGACCCCGCCGGCCGGATCGCCGTGGCGTACGAGCAATCGCACCTGGCGATCATTTTCCCCAGCGGCCAGGTCCCCCCCGAATTGAACGACAAGATTCTCCCCCAGGACCTGCGCCGCACCGATGAGCCATAGCGCCTTCGTTTAACGGCGAGCTCTGCTCGCCAGGTCGCAAATCAGCGCAACAAAAAAACCCCGTAGGCGTGGGTGAGACCTACGGGGTAAGGAGGGAAGAAACACTTCGTAATAGAATTACGTTCGTTGCGTCAGGGATGTTCCCTTCGATAAATTCGTCGGTTCCAGGGCTGATTTGACGGCTCAGACCGAGCTTAAAACCCGCTTCACCCCGGAGGTAATATCAGACCACTTCGCATCGGGCGACTTGTTGACGGTGACAAAATCCCTCAACAAAAAGACGCCGCTTACGCCCCCGATGGCGAACAGACGAGATGCCACCGGATGATCCTTCGCCGACGCGGCATCGAAAAAACTGACCGGCCCCTCGCTGATCGACCGGTCCAGCACAAATTTTGTCGCGTTCGGATTCGGAGTCGGTTGTACTTCGCTGACATTGAAGGGCAAGTAGAACCAACCTCCGATGGGTCGAAATATATCAATTGAATGGGCTTCGTCTACCGCCAAACTACCCATTTTTAAAAAATTTTTTCGTTTTCCGCGATTATTCATCTAGACAAATCCCGCGATTCACATTTCCAACGTCGTCGAGACATCCACTCATCCGACGCCGCAACCGCGCCATGGCATGACAGGCTTCTTCTTGACACCCGGCCCCCCGCCAGTAGACTGCCGCATCCTTCCGGCTTGGCTGTTTTGATGCCGTCCCGGGAGGTTTTTTGTCCTTCGGGATTCTCCATGAGCACCTACATGCCCAAGCCGGGTGAGATCCAGCACCAGTGGTTCGTCGTCGACGCCACCGATCAGATCCTGGGCCGCCTCGCCTCGCGCATTGCCACCATCGTCCAGGGCAAGGAGAAACCCGTCTATACCCCCCACGTGGACACCGGTGATTTCGTCATCGTCCTCAACGCCGACAAGATCCGCGTCACCGGAAAAAAGGCCGAGGTCATCGAGCACGAGACCTATTCCCGCTACCCCGGCGGCCGGCATCTTTATTCCTACAAACGAATGCAGAAGCTGCACCCCGAAAAGCTGCTGGAACTGGCGGTCCGACGCATGCTTCCCAAGAACAAGCTCGCCCGCACGATCCTGACCAAGGTGAAAATCTACAGGGGAACCGAGCATCCCCACGCCGCCCAGCGGCCTAAAGAACTGAAGCTCTCGCTGTAACGGAAAAATTCATCCATGTCCCAAGATTCGCAGACATCCGCCGCCGCCCCGACCGATCAATCCGCCCAACCACAGGCCAAGCCCAGCTACACCTGGGGCGTCGGCCGGCGCAAGACCGCCGTCGCACGAGTCCGCATCGCCCCCGGCAGCGGAAAGATCCAGATCAACGGCCGAACACTCAACGAATATTTCACCGCCGAGAAAGACCGCAAATCGATCTTCGGCCCGCTGGAGGTCACCAACACCGGCGGCAAGATGGACATCTGGGCCCGCTGCAACGGCGGTGGCCACACCGGCCAGGCCGGCGCCATCGTCATGGGCCTGGGCCGCGCACTGGCCAAGTACGATTCCAGCCTCGAAGCCAGCCTGCGCGGCGTCGGATTCCTCACCCGCGACAGCCGAATGAAAGAGCGCAAGAAATACGGCCAGCGCGGCGCCCGCCGACGCTTCCAGTTCTCCAAGCGATAAGATCAGGTTCATGCATTTACATTTAGCCGCGGTGCTCGCACCGCGCGTTCGCTCCAATTCTCGGGACACGCGCGGTGCGGCTCGACTGAGCTCGCCGAAGTCAAGCACTGCAGCTCAATAATTCGCAAACGCCTCGTTCTTGCGATAATTTAACCTCGCCGGGACGCCCGATGCGCAAATTACGATTCAATCCGCGCGTCGTCCTCGCCGCGCTGGCGCTGCTGACGTCGATCGGCTTCATCTATTTCGCGCAAAGCGATCACGTCCCGCACGACCGCACGGCGCGCGTGCAGCCGGAAGTTTTCTGGGCCGCCGTCGCCCGCCCCAACCTTGCGCAGCGCCCCACCGATATTGTTGTCTACGCGCCCCATCTCGACGTTCAGCTCGTGACCTGCGTTGGCCATCCGCCGGCAGGACCCTCGACCGCGAAATATTTCTATCAGCGCATCACGCCGGGGGGTTCCACCGTCGAGGCCCGCCTGCGGCAGATGGGCATCCCCTTTCGCACGCCCTGGTGGGATTCAAAATGGATGGCCGACGGCCCCTGGCTCACCCTGGCGCTGGCGGTCGTTTTGCTCATCCTGCCTGCCATCACCGGGCTGGTCCACCTGCTGACCCAGGCGAAATCCACAGCACCTGCGCCCGCCGTGCAACCGTCCCCACAGATCAGCGACGCCGATCTCGCCAAGGTGCGCGAGCTGGACGCGGTGATGGAAAATGCCTTGTCCGCCTCCGCGCCAGACCAGCCCACCCCACCCCCGCCCGCGCCGCTCGCGCCCAGCGCGCCGATGCGTCTCACCGGTGAGCCGCTGCTAGCTCTCCCCCAGCCGGTGGAGGAACAGAAGGATTACACCGGCGAATATTATCCCGTCGCCCTTCCGCGCAAGCCGCAGGGATTCTCGCTGGTGGAATTGCTCATCGTCATCGGCGTGCTGGGCGTGTTGATCTCACTCCTGCTTCCCGCCCTGGCCGGCGCCCGCAAGGATGCCAACCAGATCGCCTGCGCCGCCAACCTCCGCAGCATCAGCCAGGGCCTGGGTATCTACGAGAATGAGAATGACGGATATATCCCCGCTTCCTACAGCTACGTCGGCCAGACCATTGTCGCTCAACAGCAGCAATACAGCTTCATGGGCTACGTCCACTGGAGCGCTTTGCTCTACAACACGGCCGCGATTCCAAACGGCGCGTTTTTGTGTCCGGAACTCGAGCAGGGTGGCCTGCCGCCCACCAACACCACGCCCGACAATCTCCTGCCCGGCCAGGTTGTCGAAACCCCCGGCGCGATTGATCAGCAGGCCCCGCACGTGGCGTACTCCCTCAATGAAGCCCTCTCGCCGCGAAATAAATTCGTCCTGGGATTCCAGGGCGCCCTCCGCATTTATCAATTCGTACACGCTTCCTCGATCCCAAATTCGGCAGGCACGATCCTGGCCACCGAATGGGCGCAAACCGGCGCGCGCGAAACGGCAGGCAATTCGGGCGCCAACTTCTACGTCTACAGCCATCGCCCCGTGCACGGCTTCGTCGGCCTGGACGGCACGCTGGATATGTATCTGCTGAGGCCCAACGTCGGATATCGCCGCATCACCCCCGCCGATCTGGATCCCGATCCCGCCACCGCGTCCAGCTCCACAACCCGGCTCGACTGCGTCGGCCGCAACCACGGCCACGCCGGTGGCTATCCCAACCAGGCCCGCACCAACTTCCTCTACCTCGACGGCCACGTCGAATGCAAAAGCATCTATGAAACCCTCGCCCCGTTTCAATGGGGAGGATCGTTTTACACACTGGTGCCCAACGGCGACTTGCAGCAGTGAAGGACGAAATTCGAATGACGAATGACGAATGAATGACCGGATGAGGACCGATCCCATATTTATTCGCCCGGCCCGCGTTGAAAAAAAGTCCCGTGGGGTCTGCCGTCGCCATTCGAAAATGCCGCCCCGAGTTTCAACCGCGCAGCCAGCGGCCCACGTCACGGCGACGCCTGTCATATTCGAGCCAGCGCCGCCGGCTGGAACGAAAACGGCAATCGATAAAAATCTTCGGCTCGATTATTTCGAATCAGACAACATTCACGTAAGCGCAGACGTATCCGTTCCACAAACAAGTTCAAACCCTTTTTTATCGATTACAATTTTGTCGCATCCAACCGCGCTGGCTCGAATAGGTGAAGTCGCCGCCGCCTGGGCGCTGTTGGCCACCCTGTTGAGATTCGCATCCGACCTTCTCGAAGCGAAAGCGCAATTCGAAAATGCCGCCCCGATTTTCAACCGGCCGGCCAGCGGCCCACGTCACGGCGACGCCTGTCATATTCGAGCCAGCGCCGCCGGCTGAAACGAAACCGGCAACCGATAAAAATCTTCGGCTCGAATATTTCGAATCAGACAACATTCAAGTAATCGCAGACGTACCTTCAAAACCTTTTTTATCGATTACAATTTTCTGGCATCCAACCGCGCTGGCTCGAATAGGTGAAGTCACCGCCGCCTGGGCGCTGTTGGCTACCCTGTTGAGATTCGCATCCGACCTTCTGGAAGCGAAAGCGCCATTCGAAAATGCCGCCCCGATTTTTCAACCGGGCAGCCAGCGGCCCACGTCACGGCGACGCCTGTCATATTCGAGCCAGCGCCGCCGGCTGAAACGAAAACGACAACCGATAAAAATCTTCAGCTCTTTGACGATTATGAATCGCCTGGCGCGTCGAACCACAATGTTGAAGTTAAACCTCCCCACAAATCACTTTTCGAGTTCTTCGCGCCTGAAATCCAGCGTCGCCAGATTGATGTTCCCCTCTTTCTCAATGTGCACCGTCAGCAGGTTCAACCCCTTTGAAAAATGAAATTCCCCGGCGCCCCTCGCCAGGTTCCAGTGGTGCCATTGCCGCCAGGCGATGGGGTCGGCGGCGTTGTTGGTGGTACTCAGCACGACGTTGCCCCCAGCGCGTTGTCCGTTCACGTCAAACGAAATCTCCGCGCCCCGGTTGGAGGTGTAAAGAATATCCGCCACGTACGTACCCGTTTCGGAAACGTCCACGCTCAGGTTGAACCACTCGCCCGGCTCAGTCCAGCCGACGTACAGCAGATTGGCCGGCGGGGTCACGACATTGAACGGATTATCGTCGATGTTCTTACCGAACTTGGTGTAGGAAATGCCCACAGCTTCGTCGTGGCGGAACTCATTGAGGTAGTCGCCATTCAGCGGATTGAGGTGACCGCTGCCCTGGTTGAAAGCGGACGAGACGTGATAAGCAACGCCTTGGCCCCCCAGGTCATAGTAAGCGCAAAGGATCTGGCCGGGGATCTTCTGCGCGCCGCCGCGGTATTTCGCATCCGCGAACGGCTTGCCGGCATAATCGACGGGAATATGTGAGGCTGGTTCGGACATATGCATGCATCCCCCGATGGCCATCAAAAAGCTTCCGCCCAGAATCAACCGTCCGTAGAGCCAAAACACAGAGCCTCCCATCTCCGATCGTGAGTCAGTTTGCCAACCCGTAGTTTAGCGGCCGCGCTTGACTTCGACGAGCTCCCTTCGGTCTGAGCTCAGGGTTGAAGACGGTCGAGTCGCGCGGCGTGTTTCGTGCCGGCAGTCCAGAACAGGCCCGGCCACTAAACATCAAACCGACCCGCTAATGTTCAGCGCATATGTTATACATCCGCCAGCGCGCAGCGCAAACACTGTCGCGGCATCTGGCAGATTCAATCGTCCGCGAGCGCAAAAGAGCGATTCCCTTTAGCGGGCGATTTGATTTCCGATGACGTCGGCCCAACAAAGCAAGGCTGCCCATGCCGAGCAAGGCAAACGCCACCGGCTCAGGCACCTCAGCAGCGGACGATACGCGGAGCGTGAGACCGCAGGATATACCTCACGATCGACGCCCTGCCCAATTGCAAAAACGAAACTCGGATTTGTTCACAACTGATCAAATCCGCCGGTCACGATTCAAACGGCCATTCCATACAACTCCCCCAGAATTCGTAGAGGTCATTCGCTACCGAATGCTACATACGTAGTTATAACGGAAGTCCGTTTGAATCCCTGTTCGTTCCGGGCGCAAAAAATAAACTAGAAAGTTTCTTGCGCGCGAAGCTGGATAAGCCCCGCGTATGCAAGCTAAAAGCCCCGGCCGGCCAAATGCCCCATTTGCATCGGCTTGAACTGGAGCCTGGCTGTCTACTACACTTCCTGGTTCAACTCGCCGAAGATTATTTCGTGAGCACGGTTTATCCAACCTGGACGTTTCGATCGGCGCGGCGGCAGGATTGGCGGGCGGTGCGAATGCTGCTCCCGCAGGCGGTGCATCATGGGTCGAAGGTGGCGACGCTGGTGGCCACCGACGCGAATGGGCTGATCGTGGGAGCGGCGGCGATTTCCCCTCGCTTGCGCACGCTGCCGCTGCCCGGGCCGCGCTGCGCCCTGCATGTCATTCCGCCAGCGCGCGGCAAAGGATTGGGTCGCGAGCTGGCCGATACCGCCGCTCACCTGGCGCGACGATTGGGCGGCCGGGCGCTGTACGCCTGGGATATGCACGAAGCGGATAGCCGGCCGATCGCGATGTGGGCCAGGCTGGGGTTCACGCAGACTGTTTGCGTGCAGGAGGCCCGGACCGAAGTTGCCCGGGGGCTGGAATATCTCAAGCCGATTTTTCAGGGCGTCGTGGAGCGCGGCTATATCCCAGCCAACGCGCGCGTTGTGCCGCTTGTCCAGGCCGATCCGCTCCAGATCGCCCGGCTGCACGTGGATTGTCTGGGCGGGATCTACGAAGAGATTCTGGCCGCCCTGCATGGCGAGACGCCCCTGCGCTATAACGCGCAGCTTTCCCCCGTCGTGCTTGTCGATGGGAAGGTGATGGCGTTCAACCTTTGCGAGCGCACCGGCGCGGATTGCGGGTTTGTCCATGCCACCGTCGTTCATCCATCCTTGCGGGATGGGTGGGCCAATCTCTGGCTGAAATATCGCGGCCTTTGCGCGTGCGTTGATTTGGGCGTGAAAACGCTTTTGAGCCATTCCTACGACCAGCACCGGGATACGCGGCGAATCACCCGCGCCTTCGGCGCGACGACCCGCATGCTCCTGGAACCATACCGAATCCTGGTCGAGCAGAGCGAATGACATTTCAAGCGTGGGGCAGGGGCTGTGGCATCAACCGACGTTGGGCAAGCGCCAGGTGCGCCGCCAGATCGTATTCGCGGCCGGCGCGATCGTCGCCCAGACGATGACAGATGCTCGAGAGCTTTCGCAAAACCGTGGGTGAATTGGGCGCCAGTTTCAACGCGGTCAGCAGGGCATCGCGCGCCTGGGCGTCGTCGCCGCAAGCCGCCAGCGCCTTCGCCAGGCGATAGTGATTTGTAGCGGCGTCGGATTGCAGCGCGATGGCGCGCCGGGCGGATTCGGCGGCGGTGGCCGGATCTCCCTCGGCCAGCCGCACGGCGGCCAGGCCGGCATGGGCTTCGACGCAATCGCCGTCCAGCTCCAGCGCGGTGGTGAAAGCGCGGCCGGCCTCGCTGTGGCGCCGCAGACGCAGATACGCCTGGCCGATCACCGCATAAACCCCGGGAGTTCGTAGCCGATGGTTGGCGTCTTGCTCCTGTGCGGCGCGGAGCAGGTGCAGCGCGGTGTCGGCCTTGCGGCCAGTGATCGCCAGCAGCGCCGCCGCCACCAGCGCCTGCGGCGTGTCGGGGAAGCGCTCGGCCAGTGTCGCCGCGATACGCCGGCAATCGTCGATCCGCCGCAGCCCCGCGCAGGCCTAAGCCAAGCCCACTTGATATTCCGTCTGATCCGGGCGTTGCGCGACGAGCCGCTCCAGCGTCGGCAGCGCTCGATCCGCCCGGCCGGCATCCAGCCACGCGATTGCCGTGTAAAAATCGCGATTCTGTTCGAGCTTGCCTACCGCCAGCCGTTCGTGCGGATCGTCCACCTGGGCGTAACCCAGCTCCCTGAGCTGCTGCACGGTGGCATCGGCGGTGGCAACATTTGCAGTGGCGCAAGGCGGCTGCACCGTCGCCTCGGCGGGCATTTTCACGTTGAGAAGGCCCAGCACCATGGTCGCGACTTCGAGAACGCTCATGCCGCGCAATGGTTTGCCCGCGACAATTCCCGGCCCTGCGGCGATCAGCAGCGCGCGCGGGCGATGCCAGGCGAGCAGCATTTCGGTTGCGTGCCCGTTTCTTTCGGGGCGAAGATGATCGCTGTGAAATCCGTGATCCGAAACTAGGATCACATTCGCGTCGGCGCCCGCCAATTGCAGGAGCCGGCCGAGCATCATGTCATGAAAACGATACGCGGCGGTAACCACGTGCTGGTAGATCTCGAAGTTCGCGGGATCAACGCACGTGCGAATCGGGGGATGGAACGCCATGAATCCATGGCTGATCTGGTGCAGCGCCGTGTAACAGACCGCCATGAGGCGCCAGGGAATTTGCTGCATGGCCCAGGTGGCGGTGGCGTGAACGGTGGCGGCGTGCGCCAGGGCGCGGGTCAGCCATTCCAGATGATCGTCGATGCGCCGATTGACCTTCGCCGCTTCCGGCACGAAAGAAAGGATCGAGGCGATATCAATCTCACCGGGATTGACGCGCAGGGGCGCCAACGTTTTGGCCAGATGTGGGGGGTTGACGGCGGCGGCCAGGTCCTCGGTTTCCCTCAGCGGAAAATGATTGGAGGTGCTCACGCCGCCGGTCGCCTCGGCCGGATGCGTGGCGGGGAAGTTGATGACATGACAGGGAACCCCAGCCGCCGCCGCGATTGACCAGAACGGCGGAAATGCGCAAGCGGCCCGGCCCACCGGCTGTGTCGAGCCGCCTTCGGGCGCGATTTCCGAAGCACTCAGCACGCCATGTTGCGTGGCGGGCACACCCGTGGCAATCGTCGTCCAGCAGGTTGGGGAAAGCAGCGGGAAACGCGCCGCCATCGTCCCGCCCATCCCGCGCGCCAGCAACCCCGCGACATTGGGCATCAGGCCGCGCCCGGCAAGCTGCGAGACGATCCGCCATTCGGCGGCATCCCATCCCACCAGCAAAACGCGACCGTGGCCTGCCGAGGTCATCGAAGGGTTATTTTACAGATATATTCAGACGTGCGCGCAGCCCCCGCGGCGGCGATACATCCCCAGGCCCACCACGCCCATCGCCAGCAGCGCCAGCGAACTCGGCTCGGGCACCGCGCCGGCGTCAATTGAATTGGGGTCGCCCGAGCTCTCATAGGCGAACCCCTCGACATCCGCGCTGAGATCGGCCAGCGACGAATCGTTGGTGACGTCCAAGCCGATCCAGGCGTAATAACTCAGGCTTCCACCCACTTCCAGGCCGATGTACTGGAGCCCGGCTCCGGAAGTGAATCCGCCATCGGGGGTGTGGACTCCGTCGTTGATCGTGATGGAAGTGACGTCAGTCGGCGATGGGACGGTCGGAACAACCCCCAGCTTGCTGATTTCATCGCCGGCAGGGGCCGTGCCATCGATGGTCTCGCCGTACGGCAGCGCCGCGACCGTGCCATCGGTCGAGTTGGCGACGACGTACAGAAACTCACCGTTTTTGTCGAGTGTTAGACCGCCGGTTGGACTGTATTCGATGTACGCATCCGCCGTGCCGTCGCCGTTAAAGTCGATGGTGGCGGTGGGATTGGCGGCATTAACCGTGGCGGTAAATGGGGTATAGATGACCGACCCCTGCGCCGCCCCCGCGGCCATTCCGGCAGTCACCGCTGCCGCCGCCACGCCCGCCGTCAACGGCCCCGACCCTCCCGCGGGTTTATTTTCTATTTTGGATTGCATTCTCTTTCGTCTCCGTATCGCTGGTTAGTCCTGCCCCTGACGCGAATCATGAAGAAAATAGGGGGTAACGCACGCCCATGCTAACATTTTCACATCTGGACCCACCAAAGCGGGCGATTTGGCAAGAATTCCAAAATCCCCAGAATCCCCAGGTGGAAAAACAGGCCCAAAACGTCGCATCCTGCGCTTATTTCCCGCTGCGCTCCGCGACGGTGCGGCCGAGGTAATCGACGATCGCACGTTTGACCTCCAATGGCTCAATCGCTCCGTCGTGTCGATAGATAATCTGGCCACCGGGGGCGATCAACAGCGTGAAGGGAATTGGCCCGGGCCACTTGGGATCGAGCGCTTCGGCCAGCTTGTCCAGATCGGTGGAGTCATACAGATGATTCGTAGCCGAGACATGATCACGTTGAAGCCGCTCCAGCGCCCGCACCTTTTGCGTGGGGCCGTCGAGGCTGATCGTGACAAACTCAAAATCGCGATCCCGGTACATACGGTTCATGGTGACCAGGTCGGGCAGTTCCTCGACGCAGGGGCCGCACCAGGTGGCCCAGAGGTTGACCAGCAGGAGTTTGTTCGTCGAGTTGTGCGCAAGTTTCGCGACCGCCGTTGCGTCGATCGTGTCGAGCGTCACCGGCTCGGCGTCCCATTTTTGCAGCGCGTCCAGAACACTCTGGCGCTTGTCGGACCACTTGATGGAGCAGCCGAACACACGCGTCGTCTCCACCGGCGCCGGCTTGCCGGCCAGCAGGGCCTCGATGGCGTTGCGGGCATCGGTTGACGTGACATGACCAACCTCCGCGTTGTCGATCCGACCCTGATAGCGCAGCTTGCGGGCCTGGTCGAAGATGAAAACGTGCGGAGTAGCCAGCGGGCCATAGGCGCTTGCGGTCGATTGCGTATCGCCATCGTAGAGATAAGGAAAATTGAAAGCCTTGTCCCTGGCGCGAATCTTCATGTCGTCCAACGAGTCGCTCAGATCGGAGAAATCCAGCTCGTCCAGGCGCAACGCCTTCGGATCATTGGCGCAGATGGCCACGACCGCGACGCCACGATCCTGATAGTCACGCTGCAACTGGATCAGTCGGTCTTCGTAGGCCTGGGCGGTGGGGCAATGGTTGCAGGTGAAGACGATGACCAGAATGCGGGCCTTGGCGAAATCGGCAAGCGCGTAAGTTTTCCCATCCACGCCCGGCAGCTTGAAGTCCGGAGCGGACTGCCCGATCCGCAGCGTCTGATGTTCCGTCGCGGCGGCCAGGCATCGCGCCGTCGCCAGGACAGCGAGGAGGCAAGCCAAGGCACTGGTGAGGACTCGTCGATTCATGGCAATGGATTACCTCCGAACCACGGCCACTGCAATTTTCAGGCGAGCGCCGACACTGTCAAAGGCGCAGTCTGCCCCCAGCACTTATCATTTATCGCGCAAAAGACAGGTTCGCGCTAGCGTCCGAGATTTGATTTGTATTTACGCCGACCCAGCAAGGCAAACCCACCCAGGCCGAGCAAACCCAACGTCGCCGGCTCAGGCACCACTTGTGTGATGGTGACGCCCGAACCCGAGGAGGTGGACACATCGGGGGCAAAAGTTGGATAGAGATATTGCACGTAAACCGCGCCGGTGGACGCGCCGTCGAATGGCTCTGGCTGCAACAGGTTTCCATTCGAATCAAAGAGCTGGACGGCGAACGTAGCACCCGGGGCGCCATTGCCTTCGAATGAATAATTACCGTTCAGAAATGGTCCCGAAAGCGCCACCTGGAAGGAGAGGGTCGAAGCATTGCTCAGCTCAACGGCATAGTCGTTGAACTGTTGGAAACCCAGCGAGCCATTGTCACTGAGCGTCACCGGCGGGTTGGAAAAAAGATCGCCCGACTCGTTGCCATCCGTGGCTGTTCCCCATGAAACCGGCAGAGTCCCCTGCGTTCCATCGGTTGAAAGGTTGCTAATCACCGCCGTCGCATTGGGGGTATTCATGGAGTTGCCCATGCCATCCGATTCACTGCCGGCGCCGAGCTGCATGTCCACGGTGATGGGATTGGGCACAGGGGCGCCCAGATTGATATTGAATTGTTAAGTCACCTGTCCGATCAGCGCTGATGGATGGAACATCGCCCCGGTCGACAGCGCGGCCACAGCCGCTATAAAACGCTTATGCATATTTTTCTCCGTTGACCCCAGCCCTGCGCCGCGCCTTCGGATGCGTGTCCAACAAACACGCTCCTGTCCCGCAGCGCGACAGCCCAAAGTATTCACCCTATATGACAAAAAATCCAACTTCGACGCAAATCCTTCTGCGTGAAAACCTCAACGGATTTGGGCTATTCAGCAAAAGTACGAAAGCCGAGTGCCCGGCGGCGACTTGCAACGTGGTGGGGGGCGTGGCGCTCCTGGGAACGCGGTTAGCGGCTTGTCGTTCACGTATAACTGGGTGACGCCGACGGTCTTGCGCAAATGCGGGATCGAGGATCCTTCCTTTTGCGAATTCGCAGAGCACGCAACCGCGCCGCATGTGACAATCATTGCAACAGTAACGGCAACCAGCCGGGCAGCACGAGCGGGCGCCTCGATCGCGCCGGCATTACCCGCATCGTCTTTCATGCTCGAAATATTATCACGCTGCAATACGATAGTGTCAGTTCCGTGACGCGGTGAAAAAGGAGGATTCGTGCTCCGCGTGTCGAACCTGCAATTCCGAACGTATTTGGCTTCAATAGTCGGGATGAACTTTTTGGCGGCGTCGTTTGTTGCGACGGCTCAGCCACTGCCGCCCCCCAACTCTGCGACCATGCCGACAACCCAAAGCGATTCCGCAGCCATTCCTGTGCCAAGGACTGATGCTAATTCGATGCTGGCTCACCAGCAGCTGATTGCCAAGGCCAGGGCCGGTGGGATTGATCTTTATTTCCTTGGCGACTCGATCACTCGCCGCTGGGGATGCACCGATCCGCAATACTCAGCGATGCTGGCAAATTGGAGGCAGAACTTTTATGGCTGGAATGCCGCCGATTTTGGCTGGGGCGCCGATCGCCTGCAAAATATTCTGTGGCGCGTGCAGAACGGTGAACTGGATGGTGTCAATCCGAAGGTCATCGTCATCCTCGCGGGGACGAATAACGTTGGCAATCGCCCGGGTGGAGACGAAAAAGTCGCGGATATTCTCAAGGGCTTCGACGCATTGATCGCCACCTGCCGGCAAAAAGCGCCTTCCGCCGGGATCATCCTCACCGCCATCTTCCCGCGCAACGACAATCCAGCCGTTCTTTCCGAGCTGCGCCGGATCAATAATGAGCTGGCGAAGTTGGCTGATGGAAAGATGATCTTTTACGTCAACGTCAACGACAAGCTGGCTGATAGAACTGGCAAGCTGCTTCCAGGAATGACCGTCGATGGGGTGCACCCAACGGTGAAGGGATATCAGGTTTGGGCTGATGGACTGCGTCCGATCCTGGCCCAACTATTGGGTCCGCCAGCTCAAACCGACCACGCCCCGCCGCCCACGGGTGATCCATCCCAGCGCAAATAGGACCGTTCCTCCCGCGAAAGCGGGTGAAAAAACCCAAACCCCCACGATGGCCATCGTGGGGCTTTTCGCCGGTTATTGACCCTCATGGCGCCTGGCTTTGAGCACGCGGTCCTTGCCGGCGCTGTCCTTGAGAATCTTCACATCGACGAACGCCGGATGCTCGGCGGCGATTTGCAACGCGGCGGGGCCCTGATCGAAAGCGATTTCCAGAAAGATGAATCCGCCAGGCTTCAATCGGGAAGATGATTCGGCCAGGATGCGGCGATGCAGGGCCAGGCCGTCGGGGCCGCCGTCCAGGGCGGTGATCGGCTCATAGTCGCGAACGCTTCGGTCCAACTGGGTAATCTGCCCGCTGGGAATGTAGGGCGGGTTGGCGACGATTAGATCGAACGGGTGGCGATCCACCAATCGCTGCAGCGGATCGAACAGATCGCCCACCTCGACGCTCACGCGCTCGGACAGGCCCAACCGCTCGATGTTGCGGCGGGCGACATCGGCGGCGGCGGGACTGTTGTCGATCGCCAGGACCGTCGCCGTCTTGATGTTGTGCGCGATGGCCGCGGCGATGCAGCCGCTGCCCGTGCACAGGTCGATCACGCGCGGCGATGCCAGCCCGCCCTGATGCCGCACCAGCTGGATGACATTCTCCACCAGCGTTTCGGTATCTGGACGCGGGATCAGCACCTGCGGCGTGACCTGGAATTCCAGATTGAAGAAATGGGCCCGCCCGGTGAGATACGCAACCGGCTCCTGCTCGGCGGCACGGCGGACCAGGTCGCGATACACCGGTAATTCCTGGTCCCCGACGATCCGTTCATAATCGGTGTACAGCTTGATCCGCGCGATCCCCAGGACGTGCGCCAGCAATTGCTCGGCACACAAGCGCGGTGAGTCGACCCCCTTGCGCGCCAGGAACGGCGCCGTCCATTCCAGCAGCCGGCGGATCGTCCAGGGGGCGTCGGAATCGGGCATTGAAGCGGAATTGTCCACGGCCGGTCGCCGATTGAGAAGCGCGCCGCCACTATAATTCAAGCAGATTCGTAGAACGGTAAGCGCGAGCAGTGGAGGGCAACAGGGATGCTTGCAGCTATTTGCCGGCCGCTACCAATTGGCGAGCGTGAGTAATTTCCCGCGAGTTCACGGGACGCACATCTGTCGCATCCAAAGTCAAAACCGCGACGGTCCGCCCTCCCAGCGTCACGAACTCCACCTCGTAAGCCTGATGATCTGCGTAAATGTGAACAACCGTTCCCACGTCGCCCGCGCGCAATCTTTCCGCCGGCATATTCTTCTTCAGAACCACAAGATCGTGTTCCTTAATCGCTGTTTTCCTGGCAGCTTTCACGAGATCTCCTTTCATCGCGGATACGCCGTTACCAGTCGCGGCGCCTCTCGGCCTCGATCGATAATCCAAACCGACTGAATCAGCGCGCTTCTTCCCGCAGGGCCGCGCAACCGGCCCCGCACCAAATACTTTTCTCCATGCTCGGATTCGATCCGTAGCGTTACTTGGCCGTTCGCTGCCAATTCTAGCAAAGCTTCGGCCAAAACCTGCCATCGATCGGCTGAAAAACCAGCCGTGGCAAAAAACTGGGCTTTGCCGCCGTTGTCCGGATGCGCCGCGTTTAGCAGATAGTCGACAATCTTTTTTCGTTCGACAACGGCTCTTTGCGCATTTGGCAGCTTCATGCCGTCGGCTTCTTTCCGGGGCCCGGTTCGACCCCGCTCAGCAGAGCAGGTTCGCGGATAAACCGGTAATTGGCAATTGCTGGCCGGATGCGTCTAAAATCACCCGTCTCCGCGGGAGGTTCGTGATGTCCCGGTTCATCTGCTTGGCGCTGCTTGCGATGCTTCTGCAAATCGGCATGGCGGCGGGCGAGGTGGTCTATCTCAATGACGGGACGCGGATCGAAGGAAAGATCAAACGAAGCCCCGACGGCTGGACGATCACCAAATCGGATGGTTCGGTCGTCTCGGTCAAGGCGGACGATGTCGCCGGTATCGAAGCGGGCAAACCTGCGACGCCTGGTCCGCAGGGGGCCGATCGTCTCGCCTCGCTGCGCCGCGCCGTCGATCACCTCTCCGACATTCAACAGATCATCGGGCGATACGAGCAGTTCATCGCGGCCAATCCCTCATTCGATCCATCCGTGCTCGCCGATGCCAACAAGGATTTGCAGATGTGGCACGACCGGCTGGACCAGGGGCTGGTCAAGCTGGGCGAAAAGTGGATCACACCGCAGGAGCGCGATCACCGGCGGCAGTTGGCGCAGACGGCGGCGATGTCGGCGCGCGATCTGCTCGTGCAATATCGCTACAACGAGGCCGGCCGGCTGCTGCATGATGCGATCGCGCAGGATCCCGCCAGCGCGACGGCGCTGTATCTGCAGGGGGTGATGCTTTATCAGCAGGATCAGCTCGACCAGGCGCGCCAGTCCTTCGCAGCCGCCAATGATGTGCTGCCATCCTACGGCCCGATCCTGAACAACCTGGCGGTGATCGCGTGGCGCTTGAAGTCGCCCGTCGCCGCGATGAACTTTTACAATGAGGCGATGGAAGGCTCACCGCTGGCCAAGGACATATTGGACAACGTCGCCGAGGCGCTCAACGCGATGCCCGAGCAGGTGCGCCAGGCCGCGGTGGTGCAGCGTGCCGCGGTGACCTTCCGCCAGCAGGACACGGAATTGCAGAAACGAGCGGCGGACCAGGGATTCTTCCGCTGGGGATCAAGCTGGGTGAACGCCAAGCAGTTGGACGATTTGAAGGCCGCCGCCGCCAAGGTTCAGCAGCAGATCGATCAACTGTCCAAACAGTTCGACGGGCTGACCGCCAAGATCGACGATCTGGACAAGGAGATCGACGACGATCAGCGGCAGATGCACCGCTTCGAAGCGGCGGCGACGGTCATCGATCCCAATGGCAACACCATCCATCTTCCGCTGCCGCAGGTTTACTATGATCTGAAAACGGATGTCGACAACCTGACCGCCAAGAAAAAGGATTTGCAGAATCAGCAGGAGGTCCTGCGCGCCCAGGCGAAACAATTGCAGCAGGGCTTGCCGACGCCGCAGTATACCGGCGTGCAGAAGATTATCGGTTTGGACGGCGTGCCCATTCGTGATTCGACTGCCGGAGATTCGGGGGGCGCGGCAACGCAGCCGACGTTCGCGCCGGATTCGGTTCCGGCCACGCAGCCTTGAACGGACGATCCGAGCCGATCACGCCATGGCTTGCGACACTGATTCGATCTCGGTCGTATCGATCTCGATTGCTTCCTGGATGCAATTGGCATCCAGGCCCTGACGGGCTTCATCGCGATGCGTCTCGACCATGAGGATCAGCGAGTGTCGCAGATTCTGGCGGCACTCCTGAAGGCTCCGGCCGTGGGTCAGTGTTCCGGGAATTTCCTCAACCCATCCGACGAAGCAGCCATTGGACTCGGGCTTGATGATGGTGTGATATGATTGCCTCATGCCACAATATGAGACCTGAATGAGGCTGCAAGGTCAAGAAAAACCACCCATTTTCACACCATACCCACCGCGCGGCACGATTGTATTGATGTGATAGAGCCAAAACGGTATGGTCATCGGCCCGGCGGCGAAGGCGACATAGCCGGGGTTGGCCTGGTGGGAAGCTCCCGGGCAGCCACATAAGAGGTCTCATGAGCGTTATTTCCGATCCCCAGGGGCTCGGCGGGCAGTTACGCGCCGGAAAAAAGTCTGTCACCTCGCTGCCATCGGTGACCGTTCGCTTTGCCGGCGACAGCGGCGACGGCATGCAGCTGGCCGGCTCCCAGTTCACCGACACGTCCGCGGCCATCGGCAACGACATCAGCACGCTGCCCGATTTCCCCGCCGAAATCCGTGCCCCGGCTGGAACCCTCGCCGGGGTCAGCGGATATCAGATCCACTTTTCCAGCACCGAGATTTTCACCCCGGGCGATGATGTCGATGCCCTGGTGGCGATGAACCCCGCGGCGCTCAAGGCCAACGTCCGCTCGGTCCGCGACGGGGGGATTGTCATCGTCGATGATGATTCGTTCGGCCCCAACGATCTGCGCAAGGCGGGCTACGAGCAAAGCCCGCTGGATGATGGTTCGCTCGCGAAATATCGGGTCGTCCGTGTGCCGGTAGATAAGCTGACGCTGGCGGCGACCAAAGATTCGGGCCTGGGGCTGAAGGATTCCAATCGCTGCAAGAATATGTTCGCGCTGGGGCTGGTCTATTGGCTGTATGGCCGGCCGCTGGAATTGACGCTCGATCACATCGCCAAGAAATTCGCGAAGAAGCCCGCCGTCGCCATGGCCAACACGCTGGCGCTGAAGGCTGGATTCAATTACGGCGAGACGACCGAGCTGTTTCACGAGCAATACCAGGTCCCCAAGGCCAGACTGGCGCCCGGGCGCTACCGCAAGATCACCGGGAACGAGGCGATGGCCATGGGCATGATCGCCGCCGCCCAGCTGTCGGGGAAAAACCTGGTCTATTGCAGCTATCCCATCACCCCGGCCAGCGACATCCTGCACAACCTGGCATCGGAAAAACATTTTGGTGTCACGACGTTCCAGGCCGAGGACGAAATCGCCGCGATCGGCGCCGCCATCGGCGCCAGCTTCGGCGGCGCGCTGGGGTGCAGCGGAACCAGCGGCCCGGGTGTCGCACTTAAATCCGAAGGCATGGCCCTGGCGGTCATGACCGAGCTTCCCCTGGTTGTCATCGACGTACAACGCGGCGGACCCAGCACCGGGTTGCCCACCAAGACCGAGCAGGCCGATCTATTGCAAGTCCTGTTCGGCCGCAACGGTGAATGCCCGGTGGCGGTCATCGCCGCCATGTCGCCGTCCGATTGCTTCCATGCCGCCATCGAAGCGTTCACCATCGCGATGAAGTACATGACACCGGTCGTTCTGCTCTCCGACGGCTACATCGCCAACGGCGCGGAACCCTGGCTGATCCCCGACGTCTCGAAGCTGCCCAGGATTGTTGTTCCCCAACCCATCGCTCCCACCGACGGCAAACCGTTCCAGCCGTACAAGCGCGATGAATCACTCGTGCGCCCCTGGGCGATTCCCGGAATGCCGGGCATGGAGCATCGCATCGGCGGCCTGGAAAAGCAGGACGTCACCGGCGCCGTCAGCTACGATCCGGCCAACCACGAGCACATGGTCCACACGCGTGCGGCCAAGATCGCCGGCATCAAGCCCGCTGGTGAAGATCTGCACCTGACCGGCCCGGACAAGGGTGATCTGTTGCTGGTTGGGTGGGGTGGCACGTTCGGCGCGATCAAGGCCGCAACCTTGCAGCTTCGCGCCGCCGGCGCCGCCGTGTCGGCGGTCCAGTTGCGATATCTGAATCCGATGCCGCAATCCATCGGCGATCTGATGAAGAACTTCCGTCAGGTCCTGGTCCCCGAATTGAACCTGGGCCAGTTGCGCATGCTGCTTCGCGCCCGCTTCCTGGTGGATGCAAAGGGCTTGAACAAGGTGCGCGGCCAGCCGTTCACCATCACCGAAATCGTCCGCGCCGCCATGGCGCTTTTACCGACTTCAAATTCATGAGCATGGCCCCCAATCAACCTCTGACCGTTCTGAAGCCCGCGGATTACGGCACCGATCAGGATGTCCGCTGGTGCCCCGGCTGCGGGGACTATTCCATCCTGGCGCAGATGAAGAAGGTTTTGGCCAGGCTCGGCGCCGATCGCAGCAAAACCGTCTTCATCTCCGGCATCGGCTGCAGCAGCCGATTCCCGTATTACATGAACACCTACGGATTCCACAGCATCCACGGCCGGGCGCCGACGTTCGCAACCGGCCTGTCGCTGGCGCGGCCCGACCTGACGATCTGGATGGTCACCGGCGACGGCGATGCCCTGAGCATTGGTGGAAATCATTTCATGCACGTCATCCGCCGTAACGTCAACATCAAGGTTCTGCTGTTCAACAATCGCATCTACGGCTTGACCAAGGGCCAATATTCACCTACCAGCGAGCAGGGAAAGAAGACCAAGAGCAGTCCGATGGGCTCGCCGGAATTTCCCATCCGCCCGATCAGCATCGCCATCGCCGCCGAGGCGACTTTCGCGGCCCGGGCGGTGGATGTGGACATCAAGCACCTGGAATACGTGCTGGAGCGCGCGGCCAGGCACGTCGGCACGGCCTTTGTCGAGATTTACCAGAACTGCAATATCTTCAACGACGGCGCTTACGACTACGCCACCGACAAGGCGACGCGAAGCGACAACATTGTCTATCTGGAGCACGGCAAGCCGCTGGTTTTCGGCAAGAATGCCGACAAAGGCATCCGCCTGAATGCAATGAATCCGGAAATCGTCGATCTGAAAACGGTCAGCAAAGACGACCTGCTGATCCACGACGAGAAAACGCCGGAGCCGAATCTGGCCTTTTTGCTCAGCCGGATGCGCATGCCCGATTTCCCCGAGCCGCTGGGCGTGTTCCGCGATATCCAGAAGCCCGTCTACGGCGATCTGGTGCACGAGCAGATCACGCAGGCGGTGAAGCTGCGCGGCGAAGGCGATCTGCAATCGCTGGTCACGGGTACGGAGACCTGGACGGTGGAGTGACCCGTTCAGGGCTCCGCCACGCCATGACGGTATTCGATCGCAAAACCATCGCAATCGGCACGATTCCTCCAGCTTAACGGGGCGCGACATCCGCAAACATTTTTTTTGACTTTCGATCCCCATGTGATAAATCCCCTTTGTCCGATCGCTCAAATTCCTGGGCGATCCACGTCTCAGTTTGTTCTTGAGAACCGTGTGTAGCACTTCGGGTATCCGGCATTTCGCCGACATGTAGCCGTCTGTGGGATTGGGAGAAAAGAAAATGCTCAGAAACGCTGTCACCGCGTCAAGGCGGGGGTTCACCCTCGTCGAGCTTCTGGTTGTTATTGGAATTATTGCGATTCTTATCGGCGTGCTGCTGCCCGCGCTTAACCGCGCCCGCGCCGACGCGATGCAGACGCAATGCGAAAGCAACCTGCGCCAGTGGGGCGCGGCCTGGCAGATATATGTGGACGCCAACAACGGCTTCCTGCCCCAGCCCGGTCCCAGCGGCTATGACACCTCGAAGAAGAATGAAATCGGCGGCAGCAAGAGCGGCTCGAGCGGCATCGACGATCCCACCCTCTGGTACAACGCCATCCCGCCGTGCATGGGATTGCCGAGCTATTATCAAATGCTCGTTAACAATGCCAAACATATCCAGCCGCTGCCCAGCGCCGGGAGCAACAGCGTGTGGATCTGCCCCGCCGCCAGCGATCCGCAATCGTTCGGTCCGGATGACCAGGTTGATCCCAGCGGGCGCTATTTCATCCTGAACGCCATCGATTCCACCAAGGTTCTGGGCAAGAAGGACCTGAGCATCGACACCTGCATGTCGTACGTCTTCAATTCCGATCTTTTTGCCACGCCCGATCCATCACCGAATTTTCCGAATCCCGATGCGATCACGTCGGTGAAGATGAACCAGCTTAAACCAGGCTCTGTCTGCGTGCTGATGGTCGAGCGGCTGATGATCTGGGGCGAATATGACCAGCATGCAGTGCAGGCGCTGGGCTCTCGATATCCGAACACGATCGGCAAACTCATGCAGACGCCGTCCAACCGCTATAACGGCGCTCCGACCGGCGCGAATGGGTTCATGGCGGATGAATCGCAGCTTAGCGCCGACTGGGCGCGCTTCACCACTCGCCACAACGGTGGGGGAAATATCCTCTTCGCCGACGGCCACGTCGCATGGTACGGCTGGCCCGAAACACAGTGGCAGGAACCCAAAAAGAATCCACCCACCTATTATGATTTCAATCAACCTGCGGCGATGATCTGGACGCCCTTCGGATTTATCCATACGGCGCAATGATTGCGCGCTTCGATCGGAGAATTGACGCAAAAGTCTACTTGCGAATCAGCGACACTTTCAGCAGATCAATCGAATTGCAGCCGAGCCGGATTTTGAAATCCTCGGCGCCGCGCAGGAAGTTGTATTTGGAGCTTTTCTCCTCGATGGCGCTGCGGATCGCCATGGCGAAGGATGTGCTGCCGGGGCTCCAGTCGCGCAGCGCGGCATCGTAAGCGCAGTTGTATCCCATCGGACCTTCCCGCGAGCGAAGCATGAAGTGCCAGGCCGCGGGTTTGCCCTCGATCCAGAGCTCGTGCATGAAGAAATCGCCCTGGGCCACCAGTGCGGGGACAACTCTGCGGAGAAATCCGGTCAGGAAATTTCGCGAGAACTTGCCTTTGCCGCCTTCGGAAAGGCAAAGCCCGGCCATGCCGCGCTCCAGAACCGGCGCAATTTCGTCCATCGTTTTCAGTGTCAGCCATCGGGCCTGTCCCTCCGTCTCGGCCAGGCGAATGTTTCTCTTCTGCGCTTTGCGCTGTTTGGTGCTGAGCGTGGCAAGGTATTGGTCCCAGGTTTCGGGCAACACCAGATACGGCGTGGATTCCACGACGGTTTCCTGATACTCAAAACCGAAATCCGGAGCGATTTTTTTCAAGATCGATCGGATCGCTGAACCAGTCGGAATGTTGTGAAAGACCAGCCCGCGCGTCGACCAGTCCCACAGATTGTCCAGCAAACCCAGGATCAGAGGCCAGCACTGCTCGGCGACGCTGGGATCGACAAGCGGGTCCAGATAATCGCTCACCCATTTCCCGGGGGTCTCCAAAACCGATGCCGCATGCAGCGCAAGTGGAAAAACGGCCAGCAATTCATCGCCGCGGCGGACCGTGATGATCCGCAATCGTCCGGGCGGGACAAAGTATTCATCCGTCACCGCACGCTGCCAGCCGAAGGAATTGAAAACAGTCGCGTTGGGGCTGCGCGCCAGCAGGGCGTTCCACTGCTTGATAAAATCCGGGTCCGGCGGCCAGTTGCGATTGCAGCGCGCGACCAGGCCATCGCGTTCGAATGTCACAGAATCCTGGCCGCGAGGGTCGCTGATGTTCAGCCGAACCGGGGCCACCATCCGCAACATTCCCAACATCCGGCCTGACAATTGAAGCTCGCGCATGACTGCTTCTTTCGCTCACCGCTGTGATGAGAGATCCCTGTGCCCGTTAGTGGACCGCTGAGCGAACTTTCACGGAGCGATCCCCTCCCGGGGATATGTACAGCAAACCACCAATCTGGTCGCCTGGCTAAAGCAGGACCGCGAACGATCAGATTTGCGCAAACACGACGTCCAAATCATAGCAGGGCCGCGCTCATCGGCAAGAATCCCCCCTAAATCCTCCGTTCAATACTCTTGCGATGCTTACAGATTCAAAAACTCCCGCATATGCTGGTCAAAGATCTTCTGCGCCTGCGGATCGGACAGGGGCAGGCGCAGCTCGTTGATCACTTTCGTACCCATCCCGATCCATTGTTTCCAGCAATCGGCGCAAACCTTCTCGTGGATCAGTTTCCCCTGTGCATTACTGAACGGCGGTGAAGCCATTTTCCTTCCAACTCGGCCGCACCGGCTGCACAGCACCTGGTCCGACCCAACGTCCTGCGGGGCCGCCGCTGTCGCCGGTGATTCGGCCGGTGCAACGCCCAGCTCGGAGAGCATCCGCGTCATCTGGTTCTTCGGCATCATGTCCCCGCGCGCCGTCGCCACTTCAATCCCCCGCTTAAGCTGCGCGATCGCCTCCTCTTTCTTATTCTGCTGCAGCAGCGCCTCGGCAAGCAACTGGTAAACCTTGGCGATATTCGGATTCAGCTCCAGCACGCGCTGCAACGATGCGATCGCCGGCCCGGGCATCTGCGCATCCAGGTATGCCTTGCCCAGCGAGAAATGTCCCAGCTCATTGGTGGGATCCGCCTCCGACATCTTTCTGAACTGCTCGATACGCGCATCATTTTCAGTCATAAGCTATTCCATCGCAGTGCCACATCGGCAAATAAAGTGCCCGTCGTTCGAATCGCTCGGCTCTTTGATCTCAATCCGGCATCCGCATTTCGGGCAGGAAAATATTTCGCCGACTTCCCCGGGCGATCCATTACTCTCATCCGTGATTTCCGTCACATCCCCCTTGCGATCCATCGCCAGGTTGGCCAGGCGGTCCGCCAGCGAATTGCGCGCGCGTAAATTATGCTCGAAGCGGACTTCCTGGAATTTGTCCGCGATGGCGCGGGCCTGCTGGTGCATATCCTTGAGGCCGGGATTTTTCACGCGATATTCACCGCGCATCTGCTTGATGATCAACTCGCTATCCCCGCGAACCAATATTTTCTTCGCCCCCAGCTTCCCCGCCTCGCGCAGGCCCACGATCAGGGCCATGTATTCCGCGAAATTATTCGTCGCCCGGCCAATATACCGGCCCACGGTCACCAGCGGTGTCCCGTCCTGCGCCGCCAGCACCACCCCAATCCCCGCGGACCCCGGATTGCCCCGGCTGCCGCCGTCGAAGTTAACGGTGATGGTTTCGTCCACATCGATATTGTAGAAGCGCGGTGAAAAAGTTGCGAATGCCGATGGAGATTCAGGTTTAGCGGCCGGGCTTGCCCGGCGTTGGGCATCGTGATAACGCCGCGCGGCTCGACTGAGCTCGCCGAAGTCAAGCGCGGCCGCTAAACTAACTTCCCTCCACCCACCCGCCCCCAAGCGCTTTGTACAGCGTGATCAAATCCGTCGAGATCGCACTGTCGCTCTGTGCCAGAACATCCTGCGCCTCCAGCAGCGAACGCTCGGTGTCCAGCACCTGCAAAAAGTCGATCACGCCCTTCTGATACTGCTGCCGCGCCAGGCCCAGCGCCGTGGAGGAGGCGTCCACGGCATCGGCCAGGGCCCGGCGGCGGACCTGTTCGGTGCGATACGCCGACAGCGCATCCTCCACCTCTCGCAGCGCGTTGAGCACCGTCGATTGATAACCGGTCTGCGCCTGCTGCGCCAGCTCCTTCTGCACCTGGATGTTGGAATTGATCTGCCCCGCGTCGAAGATCGGCCACGCCACGCCCGGGCTGATCACGAAATATCGGCTCTGCCAATCCATCAGCGATTTGATGCGCGAGCTGTCCAGACCCATGGAGCCGGTGATGCTGAACTTGGGGAACAAATCCGATTCGGCCACACCGATGCGGGCGGTGGCGGCGGCCAGCTGCCGCTCGGCGCGGCGGATGTCGGGGCGGCGACGCAGCAAATCCGCCGGCACCCCCACCGGAACTTCCGGTGGCACCGGTGGAATCGGCTGCGGCGCCGACAGCTCATCCGACAACGCATCGGGATCCTGCCCCAGCAGCACCCCCAGCTCGTGGATCGACTGGCGGACCGCCGTCTGTAGCGCCGGCAGCGTGGCGGCGGTGCTCGCCACCTGCGCCGCCTCGCGGGCCACATCCAATTGTGTGGCGAAACCCGCCTGATACCTTGACTGCGTCAGCTTCAACGTGTCCTGCTGATCTTCCAGATTCTGCTGGGCGATTTGCGCCTGCCTCTGGTTGGTCCGCAGCTGCACGTAATTCTCCGCCACCTCCGCCGCCAGGGAGACCAGCACATCGCGTTGGTTCTCCATCGCCGCGGCGGTATCTGCATCGGCGGCTTCGATCGAGCGGCGCACGCCGCCAAAAAAGTCCAATTCCCACGATGCGTCGAATCCCGCCTGGTACAAATCCGTATTGACGCCGGGAAATCCGCCGTTGCCCAGCGGGCTTTGCGGGCCACCGGGCGTTGGATTGAAGATGGCCGGCGCCGGCGGTGGTGGATCGCCCGGGACCGAGCCTCCCGCGCCGAATGCGCCCAGCGGGATCGTGACGTTCTTGCTGCCGCGCGCGTGCTGATATCCACCGTCGGCGTTGACGTTCGGGAACAGCGCCGCCACCGCCATGCCCCGCTGGGCCCGGGCCTGCCGCAAGCGCGATTCCGCCAGGCGCAGGTCCAGATTATTTTTCACCGCCCGGTCGATCAGCGAATTAAGTTCCGGATCGTTGAAGCTGGTCCACCATTGTCCGATGTTGGGCGCAACGGTGGTGAGGCGGCTGGGCTCCTCGGAGGGCCGCGTGTCGGCCGATTCGTGATACGCGGCGTTTACCGCCATGCTGGGCGCGTGATAATCCGGCCCCACTTCACACCCGCACAACGCCGCTAACACACACGCACACACGCCGCCGGATACTTTGGTTTTCATAACCGACTCCTAATGCATTGGCATATGTCCCATCTCCTGACGACTGAGCCGCTTGAGAAAGACGACCAGACCGATCATCAGGAACGCGGTGATTCCCAGCGCTTTGAAGACGTCAATATAGGAGAGCATGGTGGCCTGCCGGCCGACACTGTCGTAAAGGACTGCCACGGCGCGCCGCGCTGCCAGGGCGGGATTGGCGCCCTGCCTGATCAGGTTGTGCGTAATATTCCGCAGCGCCGCCTGATAGGCGGTATTGGTAAACGTCTCATTGCTGAGCAACCGGCTCTGATGAAACTGCGAGCGGCGATAGAGCATGGTATTGGTCAGCGAAACACCGAAGCTGCCGCCGAGATTGCGCGCAAGATTGATCAGCGCCGATGCATTGTTGCTTTTACCCTTGGGCAGACCGATGTAGGCGGCGACATTGATCGGCACGAACAGGAACGCCAGCCCCGCCGCCTGTATCGCCCGCGCCAGCGCCAGCGTGCCGAAGTTCACCTGCGTATCAAAATGCGTCATGTAGAACAGCGCCAGCCCTTCGATCATCATTCCGAACGCGATCAGCCATTTGGGCTGATGGCGGGATACCAGGTATCCGACGACCGGCATCATCGCCATGACGGCGAATCCGCCCGGCGAGATCACCAGTCCCGCCAGTGTCGCCGTGTACCCCAGCAGCGTCTGCGTGTACTGCGGCAGCAATTGCGTCGTGCCGAAAAGGATGAAACCCACTGAAAACATCACCACGTTGGTGAACGCGAAATTGAAATCCTTCATCAGCGGCAGATCGACGATCGGATGGGGAGTAATAAATTCCCAGATCAACAGCCCGACAATGCCCGTCGTCGAGAGCAACGCAAACACGCGGATAAAGTTGGATGCCAGCCAATCATCCTCCTGGCCCTTGTCCAAAACGATCTGCAGTGCCCCCAGCCCGATCGCCACCAGCGCGAAGCCCAGGTAATCCACCTTGATCCCGCCGCGCAACGCCTGGCGGTGCTCGGCAATCGACTCGGCTGATTCGTGCAAAAGGTGATAAACCAAAAACAGGCTCAACACCCCCACCGGCACGTTGATGAAGAAAATCCAGCGCCAGTTGTAATTGTCGGTAATCCAGCCCCCCAGCGTCGGTCCGATGGCCGGCGCGACGACGACGGCGACGCCGTAAAGCGCAAACGCCTGTCCGCGCTTCCGCGGTTCGAACGTATCGGCCAGGATCGCCTGCTCGCTGGGCGCCAAGCCTCCTCCGCCCATCCCCTGCATCACGCGGAAGACGATCAGCCAACCCAGCGACGGCGCCAGCCCGCACAACAGCGAGCTGGCCGTGAACAAAAACACGCACGTCATGTAAAACCGCTTGCGCCCCATCACCGATGAAAGCCAGCCGCTGATCGGCAGGATGATCGCGTTGCTCACCAGGTAGCTGGTCAGCACCCAGGTGCTCTCATCGGTACTTGCCGCCATGCTCCCGGCGATGTGCTGCAGCGAAACATTGGCGATGCTGGTATCCAGCACCTCCATGAAAGTCGCCATCGAGACGACCACCGCAATGAGCCAGGGGTTGACGGGGGAGCGGTCGGGCATTGGGGGTTTGCGAATTAAAAATGATGAATGATAAATGATGAATGATGAATAAAAGACCGAATTCAATTCATCATTCATCATTTATCATTCATCATTTCACTCTCACCTCCGGCTCCACCGACATTCCCGGCGACAGCAGATGATCCTGGTCATTATTCTGTCCGGCATCCAGGACAATCTTCACCGGTACGCGCTGCACGATCTTGACGTAATTGCCGGTGGCGTTCTCCGGCGGCAAGAGGGAAAATCGCGATCCCGTCCCATTCTGCACGCTCTGCACCTTGCCGGTGATCTTGCGGCCGGGGTAGGCGTCCACTTCGATCGTTACCGGCTGGCCGGTACGGATCTCGTCCAACTGCGTCTCCTTGAAATTGGCCGTCACCCACACATCGGTCGGCACCAGTGAAAACAATTGTTGGCCCACCTGCACGTACATGCCCGGCTCCACGTCCTTGCGGGTGACCAGGCCGTCGGTGTCGGCGGTGATCGTGCAGTATTCGACGTTGTTGCGCGCCTGCTCCAATGCCCCCTCGGCTGTTGTCACGTCTCCCTTGGCGGCGTCCACGGCGATCTGGGCGTCGGCGGCCTGCGCCTGCGCGGCCGTCAGCTTGGCCTGCGCTTCCTGCACCTGGGCGGCGGTGGTCTTCTCGGCGGCGGTGGCGTTGTCCATCTGCTGCTTCGACCGCGCCGGCTCCTCCAGCGCCAGATATCGCTTCAGATCACGCTCTGAATTGGTGGCGTTGGCCTGCGCCACCGCCAGCTCCGCCTCGGCTTCGCCAATGTTGGCGTCGGCTACCTTGACCTGCGCCACCGCCTCCGCCAGCTTGCCCTGCGCGGATTGCAAATCGCCCTCGGCCTGCAGCCATGCCGTCTTGTAATCGCGCGCATCCAGCTCAACGAGCGGGTCGCCCGTTTTGACGACGGAATTGTCGTCGATGTAAACCCGATTCACGATCGCCGATACTTTGGGGCTGATCGCGATGATATGTCCGTCGATAAACGCATCATCGGTCGACTCAAAGTGCCGCGCGTGCAGCCACCAGATCAGCGCGCCGATCGATGCGCCGATCACCACGATGATCAGCACGACCAGGATCACCCGCCGTTTACGGCCCGATTCGACCGGATTTTCTTTGGGCGGCGCGGGCTGGCGCTGCTTTGTATCGCCTTGCTCGTCCGCTGCGTCATCTGATGGTTTGTCTTTCGTATCGAGTGCGGTCATGGACAGAATCCGCCAGATAATATAGGCATTTACGGCCGCTTCCGCCGCTTCAATTGTTGACGCCTTGCCACATTGTCTCGTAGGCCGACTCGACGCTCCGCGCAAACCGACCGGAGTCGCACAACGCCGACCCGAGCATCAGATCGCGCAAGCTCGCCCGCAACCGGCTGAGGCGCGGCAGATCAGCGGCCCAACTGCACGCGATTTCCACAAATTGCCTCGGCGTCTGCGCCGCCAGCTCTACCAGCGCGAGGTTATTCAGTTGACTCCACCCTGCCCGCCCCACTGCCGTGCGAGCCACCAGCGTGATTGGCGGCACGCCCATCCACAGCGAATCCAGACTGGTCGTGTGACCGTTGTATGGGAACGTATCCAATCCCAGATCGATGCGGTGATACATCCGGAAATATTCCGAGCGCGGCCGCCGATCCACGAACTCCACCCGCGATGGTTCCACGCCCAGCGCGTTCAGGGTGTCGATCGCCTGCTGCCGCGCCCGACCCCGCGGCGCCAATAACAGCAGCCGCGAACCAGCGACCGCGCGCAGCACCCCGGCCCACAATTCCAGAACGTCGCGATTCACCTTGCAGAAATTGTTCAGGCACCCGAACGTGAAATGCCCCGCGCTCAGCGCCGGCAGATGATTCACCGCAATCTCCCCGTTGATCGGCTGATAACACCAGAACGAATCGGCCAGCCTGATCGATTTCTCGGAATAGAATTGATCGTTCTGCCCCGGTGGATCGAGATATGGATCGGTCAGCCGGTAATCCATCGCCGCCAGCCCGCTCGTCCCGGGATATGCCAGCCACGTCGCCTGCACCGGCGCGGGCTTGCGCGCGAACGTGAGCAGCCGGCCATTGCCCATGTGCATCGTGAGATCGACCAGGATATCAATCCCATCCTCGCGGATCGTCCGCGCCAACTGTTCATCCGAGAGGGCCGCGACATCGCGCCAATTCTCCACGCTGTCGCGCAGCTTGCGGGTGATCGCATCCGGCCGCGCGACGCTGCTGTAGCAAAATATCTCGAATCGCTGGCGCTCGTGATTCTGGAACAGGGGCAGCGTGAAGAATGATTGGCAATGGTCCTTGAAATCCGGCGAGACATATCCGATCCGCATTTGCCGCCCGGCCGACGCTGCGGTTCGCCGCGGTGAATCCAACCTGGCCAGCGGCTGTGCATGCTTCTGATCCCAAATCCGGTGCTCGCGCAGCAATGCCGCGGCATCCCAATCCGGATGAAACAGCAACGTGAAGAGCCAATTGCTGTGGATCGCCGCGTCCTCCGGCCGCAACGCCATCGCCTTGCGGAAATGGGCAATCGCCTCGTCCAGCCGCCCGGCATCCTTCAGGGCATTGGCCAGGTTGTTGTGCGCCTGCGCATACCGGGGCTCCAGCGCGATCGCTTTCTGATATTCGTGGATCGCCGCATCGACGTCCTGGTTCTGTTTAAGCGAATTGGCCAGATTATTGTGGGCCTGCGGATAATCGGCGCGCAGCGCCAGCGCCTGGCGATAGCTGGCGATGGCCAGATCGGTTTGGCCCAGCTCCTGCAACACGACGCCCAGGTTGTTATGCGGCTCGGGATGGTCCGGCTTCAACTCGATCGCTCGTCGATACGCCGCCACCGCCGCCGCCGCATCCCCCCGGCTTTGCTGCACCACGCCCAGATTGTTAAATGCCTGGAAATAATCCGGCCGCAGCGCGATCGCGCGTTCGTAACTGGCCACCGATTCATCCAAACGCCTCGCACTCTGCAGCGCGTTGGCCAGCCCGAAATACGCTGTCGGATTCTGTGGATCCAGTCGGACCGCTTCAGCGAACGCTGCCGCCGCCTCCTCCCATTTCTGATGGCTCGAAAGCAGCAGACCAAGATTCATCGGATACTGCGCCGATGCCGGCCGCAACGTGACCGCCAGGCGAATCAATTCCTCTCCTTCCTCCCGCCGTCCCGTCTGTGAAGCCAGAAACCCCAGCCCGGACAGCGCATCGGCATGCTCGGGCTGTTTTGCCAATATCGCCCGATATAACGCATCGGCCTCCTCAATCCGGCCCGCCTGATGATGTCGCACCGCCTGTTCGAAGTCCTCCTGGATCGACATGAAAGCCATTCTAATCCACCACGACACCGCGGCAATTGCGCTTACAATGCGCCCATGTGGGATCGTTTTGCCCCACGCCTGCGGCATGTGGTGGTCGGAGCCCTGGACGAAGCCGGGCGTCGCGGTGGTGACGTCGCGACCCCGCAGGATCTGGTCGTGGCTCTGGCGCGCGATCCGCAAAGCGCCGGGGTCTTCGTGCTGGAGCAATGCGGCCTGTCACCGGACCAAATCCTCCGCCGATTCGATTCCCATCCCTCATCAACTGATGCGACTCGCCACGGCGCGGCCAGACTGGATGAACCCGCGCTGGCGCTGCTGCAATTGGCCGCCGTGCAGGCCACGCGCCTGGAACACGCGCACGTCGGCACGGAACACCTGGCCGTAGCCCTGGCGATGTCGGACATCCCCGTGGCAAAAGAGCTGCGCGATGGCGGCCTCACCCCCGATGCCGCCGACGCCGCCGTGCGTCGATGGTTCGCCTGGGGCATGCCGCGGCGGCGCGGATCGCTTCCGTGGTCGCCGCTCCGCTGGAAGTTGATGGGACCGATCCAGAAGCTTCTGCAAATTCCCCTGATGGCCTGGAAAATCTACGGACGCCGAAGCCTGGCCCATCCGAAGATGATCACCAATCCATATCCCGTCTACCGCTGGGTGCGCCAGCACGAGCCGGTGCGACTGGACCCATTGGCGCCCGTGTGGGTGATCAGCGGCTATGACGATGTGCAGACCGTGCTGCGCGATCCGCGCCTGCATAAGGATCCCTTCGAGAACCAGCGCCTGCCCCGCCTGGTCCGCGAGCAGTTGGGCGCCGACGGCGACGGCGGACGAAGCGACGCCGAGGCCATCTCCATGCTCTTTCTCGATCCGCCCCACCACACGCGAGTGCGCAGCCTCTTCAGCCGCGCCTTCACACCCAAGACGCTCGCTGATCTTCGCCCCCGCATCCAGCAGATCGCGTCCGAAAGACTCGACGCCGTCGCAGATCGTAACCGGATGGACATCATCGCCGATCTGGCCTATCCGCTGCCGGTGATTGTGATCGCGGAATTACTGGGATTTCCCCCGGAGGATTACCAGAGCCTCAAGCGCTGGTCTGACGATCTGGCCGCCTCGCTCACCTTCACACCCACGCCCCAGCAGCAGGCGCAGGCCACGCTGGCGCGGTGGGAAATCCGCGAATATTTCGACCGGATCGTCGCGAAATTACAGACCGCCCCCCAGGACACGCTGATTTTCCGTCTGCTCCAGGGCGAGAACGAGCCGGATGGGCTCAACCGCGAGGAAATTTTCGCCAACTCCATCCTCCTCCTGGGCGCCGGGCACGAAACCACAACAAACCTGATCGGCAACGGACTGCTGGCCCTGCTGAAACACCGCGATCAATGGGAGTTGCTGGTCAGCCGCCCCGACCTGGTGGAATCAGCCGTGGAGGAAATGCTGCGTTACGACGGCCCGGTGCAGTGGACCAGCCGCGTCACGGCCGAGCCGATGCAGGTCGGTGGCAAAAGCATCCCCGCCGGGCAGATCGTGCTGGGATGTGTCGGCGCCGCCAACCGCGATCCGGGCAAGTTTCCCGACCCCGACCGCTTCGACATCCAGCGAACGCCCAACAAACACCTCGCGTTCGGCGCGGGTGTGCATTTCTGCTTGGGCGCCGCCCTGGCCAGAATGGAAGCCCAGATCGCCATCACCCAGCTTATAACCAGATTTCCCAAAATGCGATTGGCGGATGAGAAACTGCAATGGATGCCTGGCCTGACCTTTCGCGGTGTCAAAGCCCTGCCGGTGATTCTGAACCCATGATAGCCGCCGGCGCAAGCCAGCGGTGCGCTTCCGCGGGCTCGCGCCCGCGGCTATGAAATGGAGATTATCGCTTACTCCTGCTCCCCCGCAGGGTTCGCATCTTCTTCCTCGATGGTGATTGATTTGACCACGTCCTCGGCGGCGGTTTGCCGGCCGATGGCGGCGCGGCCGCCCGTCTTGGGCTTGGGCTCCTTGCGCTCCTTGGTCTTATTCACCGCCAGTTCCACCGGCAAATCATCGGGGATGTACAGGATCCGGTGGCAGCTGGGGCAGAAGACCAGCTCGTCGCGCGAATGCAGCTTGTTGTAAATATCGGTCACCAGGTCCATGTTGCAGGCGGTGCAGGCGTATTCCTCGCGACGGCGGTCGGGCTTGGCCAAGGCGCTCATCGCCTCGCCCTCGAAGCGCTCGGCCAACCGCTCAAACGCATCGCGCGCCCGCGTCGGCACCGCCGTCGCCGCGGCCGTGCGCTCCGGACGCAACGACTCGATCTCCTTCTCCAGCCCCCGCACGCGGTCGCCGATCTTCTCCTGCATGGTCTTGAGCTTGCCCCGCTCCGCCTCCATGAGCTGCGACAGCTCCGCCGTCTCCGCCTGCAGGGTCTCCACCGATTCCATCGCGCGCAGCAGTTGTTCCTCGCTCTTGGACTTGTCCAGCTTCTCTGTGTTGATCTCAACCAGGAACGCCTGGTATTCGCGATTGGTCTTGGCGTTCTGCTGCTGGTTGCGCAACCGCTCGATGTGGTCGTCGCGCGTTTTGATATCCAGATCGAGCTGCGCGGATTGGCTTTGCTGTTCCTTGAGCCTGGACTGCGACAGCTTCAGGCGCTCGGACAATTCGTTGACCTTGCGCTCCTGCACGCGCACGTCCCGGCTGACCGCCTCCAGCCGCCCCTGCGCTTCGCGCAGCCTTTGATCGGATTGATACAACTTGATCAGCGCGATATTGGTCGGACCCATACGTCGATTCCTCTACTACAACCTATAGACCCCATTATGGCAAAGACAAGCGCGTTGGAAAGAGGCAGAATCCCGCCCGCTTCAATTTTGGCTCGTAGCAAGCGAAAAACAGCGGTAGACTGCCGTCCCATGAGCAAATGCGCCATCTGCCTCATGGTATTCATGGCCAGCACGCTCTCGACGGCCGTCCTGGCGTCCCCGCCAACCGTCATCAAGGCCGTTCCCGACAATGGCGCAACCGATGTCGATCCCAGCATCACCGAGCTGCGCATTACCTTCGATCAGCCGATGAACCAGGGCGGATTCTCGTTCGTCGGCGGCGGCCCGAATTTTCCCGGCAACGGCCGGGCGCACTGGATCGACGATAAAACGTGCGTCCTTCCCATTGCGCTGCGGCCGGATCAAGAATTTAGCCTCAGCATCAACTCCGAAACTTTCCGCAATTTCCAAAGCAAAGCAGGCGAGCCGGCCACGCCATATCCCATCACGTTCGACACCGCCGCCGCCGCGGGCGCGGCCAAATCACCGCCGCTCACACCCGATGTCAACGATGCCGCCATCGCGAAACTGCGCGAGGACCTGCAGAAGGATTATGCGTATCTCGACGTACACAAGGTGGATTGGGACCAGGCCTTCGCCGACGCAAAGCCCGCATTGGAAGCCGCCAAGACATCCCGGCAATTCGCCGTCGCGGCGGGAAAAATGCTCGCCAGAGCCAATGACATGCATATCTGGCTCAGCGCGGGCCAACAGATCGTGCCGGCGGCGATCCGCCGTATAGACCCCAACTGCCGCGTCGCCACGCTCATGCGCGCGGTTCCCAATTTCACCATGAAAAACGGCCCGGTCGCCACGGGTATGTTCGATGGGGGCATCGCCTACGTGTTGATCGGCGGTTTCAGCAGCGATGCATCCACGCTCGTTCCCGCGCTCGATGCGCTCGCGAATGCCACCGCGATCATCGTCGACGTGCGCACAAACAGCGGCGGCGATGAGGACGTCGCCCAGCAGTTCGCCGGCTGCTTCGTCACGCTCCCGCAGCCATACGCCCAGGACATCATCCGGCAGGGCGGCAGGGATTCGCCGCTGCTGCAGCGCGTGCTGCAGCCCAACGCGCAGCGCCCCACCTTCTCGGGCAAAGTGGCGCTGCTGATCGGGCCGGAGAATATGAGCAGTTGCGAATCGTTTATCCTGATGATGAAGACCTCCCCCAATTGCACCACCATCGGCGCCAAAACTTACGGCAGTTCCGGCAACCCCAAGCCGCACGACCTGGGCAACGGCGTGACGGTCATGCTCCCCAGTTGGCGTGATCTGCGCCTCGACGGCAGCCTCCTGGAAGGCACGGGCATCACCCCGGACATCCCTATCGACGGCGGCGCCGGCGCCGATGATCCCATCCTCGACCGCGCCCTGGCCCTCCTGCGCACCGGAAATTAGCCCGGCAGGCCGATTTCAATCGGCGTGTCCCCCCTCCGGCGAAACGCCCCCACCCGCTATCCGTCATTTGATAGAATATCCATGATGTCCCAAACCGCCTCCCCACCCGACATCCGCGCCCTGGTCGACCAGATTCTTGGCCAGGCTCTGACCCGCCGCGCTTCGGACATTCAACTGGAGCCGACGGCGAGCGGCCACGAGCTGCGCTTCCGTATTGACGGTCTGCTGCAGACCGAGCGGCGGCTGGATGCCGAGATCGGCCGGGGCATCGTCGGCCGGCTGATGGTCATGGCCAAACTGTTGACGTATCGCCTGGATGTCCCGCAGGAAGGCCGCATCGCCTGCCCGGCCGAACAAGCCGGTGGCATGATCGAGCTGCGCCTGGCGATCATGCCCACGATCCACGGCCTGCGCGCCGCCGTGCGCATGCCCGCCGACCACATCCAGCCCGCCGTGTTGAGCGAATTGGGATTGCCCCCAAACGTGCTGGCGGGCCTGACGAAATTTGCGGCGGGCGACGCGGGGATGCTCATCCTCACCGGCCCTGCCGGCTCGGGAAAGACAACCACGGTCTATGCCCTGCTCGATCGGATCGTGCGTCACCAGCAGGGCATCAGCGTGATCGCGCTGGAAGACCCCGTCGAGCGCGATCTGCCCGGTGTGACGCAGATCGAGGTTTCGCCGTTCGGCCAACTGACCTATGAGCGGGCGCTGCGGAGCATCCTGCGTCAGGACCCGCAGGTGCTGGCGCTGGGCGAGATTCGCGACGCCGCCACCGCTTCGCTGGCCGTGCAGGCAGCGCTGTCGGGCCATCGCCTGATCACCACCCTGCACGCAGCCACCCCGGGCGGGGCGATCGCGCGGCTGCTGGAAATGGGCATCGAGCCGTATCAACTGACCAGCAGCATCTGGGGCGTCGTGTCACAACGGCTGCTGCGGCGAAAGAATCCGGGCGGTGGGTATGCGGGCCGGGTGCCGGTGGCGGAATTGGTGACGATCGATTCCGTGCTGCGCAAGGCGATCGTCGGCCGCGCCGATTCCGAATCGCTGGCTGGGCTGTATCAATCCCAGCAGGATTATACCAGCCTGGCTGTCGTCGCGCAGAACCTGCTGGAGCATGGAATTACCGACGAGCCGGAAATCAGCCGCGTCTTGGGCGAATCGGCTGGAGTTTAGTGAAAGATGCACCATCGCGGTCCGTCTTTCAGATGGCAACAAGCGATGATTCAGACGCCCCCAATTCCCCGCACGCCGCGACTGGCCGACACGTCGCCGCGCGACGCTGACCTTGCTTTGCTGCAGCGCTACAACCTGTACAACGACGCGCAGGCCTTCGCCCAGATCGTGCAGCGCTACGCCGCCTTCGTGTACGCCACGTGTTTGCGCATCACCGGCGATTCGGCGCGGGCGGAGGACCTGTCGCAGGAAACTTTCTTCCGACTGATGCGCCGACCGCACGAGATCCATCAGAATCTGGGCGGCTGGCTGCATCGCACAGCGACACACCTGGCGGTCGATTCGCTGCGCAGCGAAAGCTCGCGCAAGCGCCGCGAGATCGCCTACACCCGACCGTGCGAGCGCGATGCTTCCACCTGGGCGGAGCTGTCGCCCAGCGTCGATCAGGCTCTGTCGGAATTGCCCGAGGAACTGCGGACACTGCTGGTGCGGCATTTTTTGCTCGGCCAGACGCAGGCGCAGTTGGCCGAAGAGACCGATCTGTCCCCCGCGACGATCTCGCGTCGGATGCACCAGGGCCTCGAGGAATTGCGACAGCGGCTTCGGCTCAAGGGGGTGTACGCGCTGCCGGCGGTTCTGGCGGGACTACTCTGCCAGGTCGCCATCCGCCAGGCGCCTGCCGCCCTGGTCCGGGAGTTGGGGAAGATGACGCTCTTCACCAGCGCGACGGCCGGGGGGTTTAAGACCACCGCCCGCCTCGGCTCGGGCGTCCGCGCAGCGGCCTCGTCCAAGCGCCTGCTGGCCAGGTTTGTCGCCCCGCAGTTGCTTGTGGCGCTGGCCGGTTTGCTGGGCGCACTGATCCTCCTGCAGGCCCTGGGCAGCGCCCGCGTGCGGTGGGATAAATGGCTGGCGCCGCCCGAGCAGCACGAGCCGCAACTGCGCGCCCCGCAGGCCAACGCCCTGGTCGTCGAGGGAATCGACCTCTCCAGGGAAACGCATTGGCGATTATTCGGCGACGCCGGCGGACATTGATCATCCAAGTTCAAATGAAGGTGCAGCATGACTGAGGCCGCGCGCCCATTCTCCAGCTTCGCTTACCGCGCCCAGATGCCCGATGGGCAGGGGATTTCCGGCACCATCGACGCCGCCGACAGGGCCGACGCCGATCGGCGGCTTGCGGGTCTGCAGCTGCGTATCCTGGAATTGCAGCCCACCGTCGCGCCCCATCGCCTCAAGCCGTTTGGCGGTCGGTTGCGCAGCGATGATTTTCTGGCGTTCAATCAGCAGCTGGCGCAGCTCAGCGGCGCGGGCATGCCAGTCGAGCCGGGGCTGCGCCTGATCGCGCAGGAAATTCGCGGTGGCAAATTGCGCCGCGCCATCGATCGCGTCACCGCTGATCTGGAAACCGGCAAAACCCTGACGCAGGCGATCGATGCCAACCGCGCCAGCTTCCCACCGCTCTATTCGCGCCTGGTCGATGCGGGAATCCGATCCGGCAATCTCTCCGCCGTCCTGCTCAACCTGGGCCGTCACATCACGCTGATGCGACGCCTGCAAACAGCGCTGTGGCGTGCGCTGGCGTATCCGGCCATTGTGCTGGGTGCTTTCGTATTCATTTTCTTCTTCGTCATGACCCACGTCGTGCCGCTGTGCCGGATCGAGCTATACCGCGGTATGCAGGTACCCGCGCTGACGCAGGCCGCCCTGGACGTTTCCGATTTTCTCTCCGCGATTCCGTTCTGGCCCACGCTGGGTGTCGTGGCGGTACTGGGACTGCTGGTTTTCCTGACCGCGTGGATGCTGGGCAAAGACCGCAGCATCAGCGAACCATTATTGTTGCCGCTGCCGCTGCTGGGTCCGATCTGGCGGCGCAACCTGCTGGCGCGGTGGTGCGACGCGGTGGCCCTGGGTGTGGATGCCGGGATGGATCTTCCCGCCGCCATCGCGCTGGCCGATGACGCCCTCGCCTCGCCGGCGCTCAAGTCCGATGGGCAGGCGATCATCGCGGTAATTTCCAACGGCCGCCCGATCTCCAGCGCTGGCGACGGCAAAATCCTCACGCCGATGCTCCTGTCTGCCATGGAGCTGGGCGCCACTCGTGGCGAGCTCTCCACCACGCTGCACACGCTGTCGATCAGTTTTCAGCAGCAATCCGAAACGCGCGTTGCCGGACTGCAGGCCATCCTCACGCCCATCGTGCTGCTGTTCCTGGGCGCGCTGATCTGCCTGCTGCTTGTGGCCATGTTCTCGCCGTTGATGGCGATGCTCGGCCCGATGTTTTGAATTCCGATGGACACCGAACGAAAAGCCGCGATTCGCAATGAGCGTCGCACCGTCATCCGCACGGTCGGGAACGTCCTGGCGTATGCCGCGGCGGCGGCGATTTCGGCGTTCGCGTTCTACACCACCTTCCAGATCGGTTGGATCGTCTCCAGCGCCGTGCTGTGCGCGCTGGCGATCGCGTTCACGGTGGGGTGGATCCTGTACCTGGTCCTGCTGCTGCGCGGCACCACGCGGCCGATCTCGCTCGCCACGCGCACCGGCGCCATGATCGCCGCCGGAATACTCTGGATCTGCGCCGCCGGCCTGGTCCTGTTTTCCCTGGCTTACCTGGCCGAGGAGGAGGTCATCGCGATCTGGTTCGTGCCCGTCGGCCTGGCATTCATCGTTTTTATCGCGGCGCGGGTGATTCAATCCACGCGGCAGCGCCGCGGCGCCGTCGTTCTGGGTTACGTCGAGCAGGCCGTGCGCCTGGACCTGCCGCTCTCGCCCATGATCCTGGCGGCGGCGCGGACCGAATCCGGCAAAACCCGCCAGCGACTTCTCCAATTACACGACGAGCTGGAGATCGGCCAGAGCCTGGAGGAAGCGCTGCGTCGCGGCGTGTCGGAGATTCGCCCATCCGGCCTGCGCGCCGTCGGCGCCGCCCAGCGGATCGGCCGCCTGGCGCACATGCTTCGCCGCCTGGGCGCCCCAGCGCAGCGCGCCCTGACACCCACGACTGAGCTGATCGAGATTTACCGCGTCTATCCGGTCATCGTTTTGCTGATGGCGCTGGCGACCGGCGGGCTGCTGATCCCGATCGCCGTGCTGCCCAAGTTCGAAAAAATCCTGCATGATTTCCACCAACCCCCGCCGTGGAGCACCCACTGGTTGTCGAATCTGGTCAATTCCGCTTTCGGCCCGATCGGACCACCGGTGGCGTTCATCCTCATCGGAATCCTGGCGATGGCGCCGTTGGGACCGTATCTGGCGCGGCTATTTTTCCCCAACCGCGCCGACCCGCCGTTCGGTGGCCTGGTGCGCGACCAGATCATCTGGTGGACGCCCGTGCTGCACGGTGATGTCGAAGACCGCGGGCTGGCCGACTTGTGCGATTTTCTCTCCGACGCCGCCGCTGCCGGCCGCCCGCTTGACCAGGCCCTGCGACAGGTTCAGCAGACGCAGGCCAATGCCGTCATGCGCTTTCGCGTGGCGCAATGGGCCGATGCGATCGAGCGCGGCCAGCCGCTGCACGACGCCGCCCGCGCCGCCCACATGCCGCCCCTGATGATCGGCATGCTCGCCGCCGTGCGATCGGTCGATGACCTGGGGGATATCTTCTCGTTCCTGGCGCGCTATTACGAGTTCCGCTTCAGCCACCGCCGCGAAATGCTGCGCGCCCTGTATATCCCCTTCGTGGTGGCCGCCATGGGCGTGGTCGTGCTCCTGATCGCGCTGAGCGTTTTCCAGCCGCTGATCCTCATGATCCAGGCGATGACCCATTTTCCCGGAGGATTCTGATGCGACGACGCGGATGGGTGTTCATCGAGACGGTGGCGGCGATGGTGCTGCTGACGTTCCTTGCCGGCGTGCTGGCCGTCGGCGTCAATCGCCAGCAGAGCGGCCTGATGCGCCTGCGAAATTCCCGCGCCGCCGCCCGTCTGGCCGAAGCGATGTTGAATAGTCAGAGTCTTCCCAAGCCGGCCGATGGGCGCGTCGAAGTGAATTCGATCTTCCCCGCCACGCAGCCATCGGCGGGTTTGGTCTGGATCAAAGTCACGGCCACGGTGGACGGCCGCTCGGTGCAATTGATCGGCCTGCGCACCGCCGGAGGTCAGCCATGAAACGAGGATCACCCCGGCGGAGCCGTGGATTTTTTATCATCGAAATCCTGGTGACCCTGGGCCTGCTGGTTTTCGTCTTCGCCGCCGCAGGGCAATTGCTGCGCGTCACCGTCCTGACCACCGCCGCCAGCGAACATGCCGCCGACCAGGCCAGCCGGCTCGATAACCTCATCTCCGCCATGCGCCGCGACGTCTGGCAAGCCAGCGACATCCACATCACCGACCTGCACGGTGTCGAATTGACCATCGCCGACAACCAGAAAATTATCTGGCGAACCGACCCCGATAATTCAGTCCAGCGCACCGATCCCAGCGGCCGATCCACGCGCTGGGTCGGCGTCGGCATGCAGCTGCAATTCATCCGCGATCGGGCAACGCTGATCGTCGCCCATCCCGGCCCCCCGGAAAATCAGCAGATATCCCTGGTCAGCCAGGTCATCCTCGGGAGGGCCCAATGATGCGGCCAGAACGTCATCGCCCCGCTTTCGCCATGGTCACGGCCATCGTGCTGATGGGCCTGATCGCCCTGACGCTGGCGGCACTGGGGACAGCCTTCGTCATCCAATCCCGCCGCACACTGGCGCTGGCCGAGGATGCCCAGCTGCGCCAGCTCCTGCTGGCCGGCGCGCTGGAAGCGCAAAGCCGGCTCGCCGCCTCGGCCCTGGACAAAAATATCCCCATCGCCCTGCCGGATGAATTGCGCGATCGGGGCGCGGCGCTCGCGCTGCACCCCGAGCCGAATGCACCGACGGGCCAGGCGATCATCCAGATCGACGCCGCGCTGCCCCGCCATCGCATGTCCCAACGCGTCATGCTGTTGCAAATCGACGGGCGATGGCAAATCACTGCCGCTGAACTTTTGCCGTAGCTGACCGGGTGCACGACACTTTAGGCGGCACCAGCTATTCCCCCTCCCCTGGTACTCCGGGGGAGGGTTGGGGCGGGGGGTTGTGCAGTTTCCAAGATATTGACTCTGTAGCGGGGCCGATGAACTCACCCCCACCCTAACCCTCCCCCGGAGTACCAGGGGATGGAAAAGAAAACGGCCGGCCAAAGTATGATGCACCCTGGCTGGCGGATGTACATGCGGGGCTTCTCCGTGCAAAATATGCATCAGCGATGCCGCGGAAGATTTATCTCGAAACCTTCGGCTGCCAGATGAACGTGCTCGACAGCGAGCTGATTCTGGGCCAACTTCGCGCCCACGGCTATGAGACCGTCGAAGATCGCGACATGGCCGATGTCGTGATCTTTAACACCTGCTCCGTCCGCCAGCACGCGGAGCAGAAAGTCTGGTCGCGCCTCGGCGAGCTGCGCGGCCGCAAGGCCGCCGATCCGGGGCTGGTCATCGGCGTCATCGGCTGCATGGCCGAGCGCGACGGCGTCAACATCTTCCGCAAATATCCGCACGTCGACGTGCTGTGCGGCCCCGGTGAGCTGGATCAACTGCCCGCCCTGCTGCACAATGCCACCGTGGGGGCCACCGTGGCGGCCGCCGTCACCGCCGGCCAGCCGCGTCAGCGCCAGGTCGCGCTGATGGGCGCGGCCGTGCGACGTTCCCGCACACTCGATGCCGCCGAGGACCGCCTGGAATTGCTCGACTTGTCGCGCAGTATCTCACCTTCGGATGATTCCGCCCAGGCGTATGTCCGTATCACGCGCGGCTGCAACAAATTCTGCACCTATTGCGTCGTCCCGTACACGCGCGGGCCCGAGGTGCACCGCCCGCCGCAAAATGTCATCGACGAAGTGAAACGCCTGAGCGATGCCGGCGTCCGCGAGGTGACGCTGCTGGGCCAGACAATCAACCACTACGCCTACCGTCACGGCGACGGCCGCACCACGACCTTCGGGCAGTTGCTCTATCAGATTCACGAATCCGTCCCCAGCCTGCCACGCTTGCGCTTCGTCACCAGCTTCCCTCGCGATTTCACGGATGAGGCGCTGGCGGCAATGCGCGATTGCCCGCGCATCTGCCGCTACCTGCACGCCCCCGCCCAGCACGGCAGCGACCGCATCCTGAAAATGATGAACCGCGGCTACACGGTTGGCGAATATCGCGAATTCCTGGCCCGTGCCCGCACTTTCATGCCCGATATCGCCATCGCCAGCGATTTCATCGTCGGCTTCCCCACCGAAACAGAGGAGGATTTCGCCGCCACGATGGATTTGACGCGCGAAAGCCGCTTCAAGAACAGCTTCATCTTCAAATACTCCCCGCGTCCCGGCACGGTCGCGATCGACCGGTTTGTGGATGACGTCCCCGAGGACGTAAAGCGCCGCCGCAACCGCGAGCTGCTGGCGGTGCAGCAGGAGGTCAGCGCCCAGTTGAATCAGGAAATGATCGGCAAAACGGTGGAGGTGATGGTCGAGGGCCAGAGCAAGCTGCTTGCGGCGCGCACAGGCGGCAACGTCGAACTGGGCTGGGCGCCAAAGCCATCGCCTGACACCATTCAACTCGTCTCGCGCACCCGCGGCGATCAGATCGTCGTCTTCGACGGGTCGGCGGATTTGAAAGGTAGTTTCGTTAACCTGCGCATCACCGACGCACGGAGCATGACGCTTTTCGGCACAATGGAAGAGAATTTTGCATTTGTGCCGTAATGGGGCGATTGATCACGCTGATCAGCGTGGCGGGCATAGGATGCCATAAAGCTCGTGTTTTGAAATCTTAAAACAAAAAAACTGCCGCTTTCCCGCCGTTGGCCCGAAAACCTTCAGGCGCCAGACCCAATACAGGGGAGCATGCTTTTTTTGTAGACGCGGAGACCCGGAGCATCGGCTTGCGCAGCCGAGCGACCCGGGATCCGTCGCCGCTTTTGCCGAGCCGATTGCAACGGCGAAGCAAACGCGGCAGGCGCACCCGAGGATGGGTGCATCTTCTTCGGATAATCCGCGCCCACCTCGGTGTGCGTCGTCTGATTGTTCCGAATTCAAAACGCAGTTCGCCGCGGCAACACGTCGCCGCGGCTCTGTTCCGCTGCGCGCTGTTTCCGTATTGAAGGTCCAGTTGAGAATTGGCGGCGGTGATACCGGGTATTTGGCGCATGCCCAGCCCACCCGCGGAACCTCATGGGAAGAAGCGGTAAAGCAGCGCAGTCAACCCTTGACCGCCCCCGACGCCAAGCCGCTGATGAAATCTCTTTGCAGGGCGAAGAACAACACCACCACCGGCAATACGCCGATCAGCGTGGCGGCCATCAGGATGCCGTATTCGTGCTGATATTCCGGAAGATTGGTCATGTTGGCCAGGGCCACCGGCAGGTTGTACTTGGCCTCGTTCTGCAGAACGATCTGCGGCCACAGATAACTGTTCCAGGAGGCGAGGAAACTGAGCAGCGTGTAGGCGCCGACCATCGGGCGGACGATCGGCAGGGCGATGTCCCACCACAGGCGCAATTCGCTGCAGCCGTCCAGCCGGCCGCACTGGATCAGCTCATCGGGCACGCTCAGCATCGCCTGGCGGAACAGGAATATCCCGAAGACGCTGACGGCGCCGGGGACCACGATCGCCAGGTACGAATCGATCCAACCCAGCTTGTACATCATCTCGTACATGCCGGGCAGGATCACCTGATACGGCAGCAGCATCGTTCCGATCATGATCAGGGCGATGATCCACTTGCCGCGGAAGCGATACTTGGCCAACGCGAAGCCCGCCAGGCTGCTGAAGGTGACCACCAGTGCCGTGGTCGCCGAAGCCAGGAATATCGAATTGACAAGCCAGCGGCCAAACGGCTCGTTGCGCAGGAGCCGACGGAAATTATCCAGCGTCAATCGATTCAAATGGCCCCACGGCAGCAGCACGCTGCTGAATAAATCCTGGCTCGATTTGAACGCGGCGCACAGCAGCCAGGCGAAGGGCAACAGCACCACCGCGGCCAGAATGATCAGGGCAAGATGCAGCAGCAGTTTGCGCATGAGCGTGCGATCACACCTCCCGCGTCGCCCGGAACAGGCGCAGCTGGAATAGCGTCACGACCAACAGCAGCAGCACCAGGGTCCAGCCGATGGCAGAGGCATAACCCAGATCGCCGTTGTTGAACCCGGCGATGAAGAGATACATCACGATCGTCAGCCCGCGATAATTCGGCCCGGGCCCCTGCAGCAGAACGTACGGAAGCTCGAAGAGCTGGAACCCTCCGATGGTGCCGACGACGATCACGAAGATCAGCACCGGCCGGATGCCAGGCAGCGTGATGTGGACGAACGACTGCCACGCGCCCGCCCCGTCGATGTGGGCGGCTTCATACAGTTCCTGATCCACCGTCTGCAGCGCCGCCAGGAAATAAACCATCCCATAGCCTGCGGTAAGCCACAGATCGGCGATCAATACCGATGGCATGGCCAGCGAAGAATTCGTGAGCCACGGAATGTCGTTGCCGAGGATTCGGTTGACCAGGCCATCGGCCGCGAACAGTTGGAAAAAAACCACGGCGACAAAAACCTGCCCGACCAGGTAGCTGGAAAAGAACGTGAAACGAAAGAAGCTGCGCCAGCGGACGTGCCGGGAATTCAGCAGCACCGCCAGCCCGAGCGAAATCGGCACCTGCAGGAGCAAAAACGCCACGGTGAACCCGGCCGTGTTCACCACCGCCAATGCGAACGTGACATCGTGGAACAGCAGATAGCGATAATTCTCCCACCCCACGTAAACCAGGTGCTGGGGTCCAGCGGTGCGGTAGAAGCTGAGCATGAGGCTGCGGGCCATGGGATAGACCATGAACGTGGCGAACAAAACCAGGAACGGCGCGACGAATAGATAGGGCGCCGCGCGGTGCTGAAATCTCCACATGGAATTGGGCGTCATGGAGCAATTTTTCCGAAGTCGATGCTCTGTTGCAGCACATCCTGCGTTTCCACCAGCCAGCTGGTGCAGTGTGCGATCAATCCATCGGTCCCATGCTGGCGGATGTAATTCTCCGCTTTGCCCAGAATGATCGACAAGCCGATCTGTGCGTCGACGGTGTAAGGCGTGAGGATGCGCTGCGGGACCTGCCGGGCCAGATCGACATAAAGCTCGGCGATCTTCTGCCCCCCGTAGAACGGATCGGGCTGATGATAAATCGGGTTGGACCACATCTCCGGCAACGGCGGGAGAATAGTATTTCCCTGCGCGATTCGCGCGGCGTTGCCTTCCGGTGAAAGATAGAGCGTTTCCAGCAGCTTCCATGCATCGCGCTGGTGGGTGCAGGCGCGGGGGATGCACACCATTGTCCCGCCCCACGTGCTGGTTGGCGCATTGCCATCGCGAAAGACCGGCAGCGGCATCATGCGAAGCTTCCCCGCCAGCTGCGGCGCGAAGCGCGGGATGTAGTCGGAGCGCCAATCCGGCGTTAAGACCGCGCACACCCGCCCGCGCGCCAAATCGTCGATCCACACGACGCTCTGCGGCGTGGTATCCACTCCCACCGCATCGGAGCCCGCAACCATCTGGGCGTAAAACGCCAGCGTCTCCGCCACACGCGGATCAAGCAGGTTCAGACGGTCTGACGAATCCACGATATTCACATGCTGCTGCAGCAGCATCTCGACCAGCACATCCGGCTGGCTGCTGGGAAGCTCCATGGCGTGGCGGTCGGTGTGCCCCAGCGCGGCCTGCGCCTGCTGGAAGCGCAGGCAAAGCTGCTGAAACTGCGCCCACGTGTGCGCCTGCCGCGGATCGACACCGACCTGATCGAACAGGTCCTCGCGGTAGGTCAGCGTCACGGGATGCACGTCGTTGGGAATGCCGAAGATAATCGGCCGCCCGGTTCGCGGGTTGATTCTCGAGCACGCGGCCAGCCGGCTGGGCAGGATGCGCCCGGAATATCCCGAGCGCTTGAGAAAATCGTCAAGCGGCAGCAGCCCGACGTCATCCGGCTCGGAATGAAAATATTTTCCAATCGAATTGACCTCGATCTCGCAAAGATCGGGGACCTGCGCGCCGTCGGCGTCCGACATGAAAAGCGAGACCAGGCGCACGTCCTCGGCGCGCTGGCCGATCAGATCGACACGCGCGCTGATGCCACTCTCTTTCTCGAATTGCTCCAGCAGCGACGGCCCGACGCCCCCGCCGGGCAGCGGCATCGGATCGCGATATGTCTTGGCATGTGAATCCGCGAAGCACCATACCACCAGGTTCGTCCGCGCCAGCGGTGGGCGCAGCCAGACCACCGCGCCGCTGACCACGGCCAGAACTACCAGGACGAGAATCGGCTTGCCCAGAAAAAAGCGCATCGGTTTGACGCCGGTTATTGTGGCATGAGAGCCGCAAACTTACGAGACCAGCGGTTTAACACGGATATTTTGCGTCGATATCATTTTGGCCGCGGCGCCTGCACCGTGCGTCGAGGCTGCACTCGCAACCCTTGATCACTTGGTTTAGCATTGAATCTCGCTCAAAGATGACCCAGCCCCCACAAATCCTCCCGCACCTCCGGCGGGCCGCCGGACAGCGGACCAGCCTCCCTTACGAGCCGGTCTGCGCCATCTTCCGCCGATATCTCCACGGCCAGAAGCTCAAGTTCACGCCGGAGCGTGCCATGATCCTCGATGCCGTGCTGCGAAAAACCGCTCTGTTTGAGGCCGAGCAACTGGCCATCGATCTGCGTCAACTGGGTCATCGCGTCAGCCGCGCCACCGTCTATCGCACGCTGGCGCATTTGCAGGATGCGGGAATCCTCAAGCAAGTTTTTTTCGATAACAAGCAGTCATATTACGAAGTGATCGCCGGCCGACAGCCTTACGATTATCTGATCTGCGTGGCGACGGGGCGGGTCATCGAATTGGTCAGCGAGAAGCTGCGCAAGCTGTGCGAGGAAATCTGCCGGCAGCACGGGTATGATCTGCTCTCACACCAGTTTCATATTTTTGGATTGAGCCCCGAGGCGAGGGCGGAAGCGGCAAAGAGCGGTGGCGCAGCACAAACGCGGCCAGGGCAGCCGCCGATCAGCACATCGCAATAAACGTTGCCAGCGTCAGGATCGCGATCTTGATCTTCTTATCCCAGAACGGAGAACTGGCTAATATTGCGATCATCCCAAATCCTCTGCCGGAGATTATACAAGCGCTATGCCAACCGTGCGCAGCACGCCGCCACTGACGACAGGGCCGCATCGCACGGCCGGTTATGCCGGATGTCTTTCCGATGGAACAAACCAGTTCTCCGCGGAGTGCAAATGATGCCCGCAAGCCACTGTGCGGTGTAGTTACCGGACCCGGCCATTGCTCAGATAAGGTCCGCGGCAGACGGTGCTCCGGCCTGCCGACCTGAGTCGGCATGGCCTGCCCCGCCCGGTCTTGAAAAACTGCCGTTGACTCCGCTTAGAAAAAATATTCCGCCGCTTGAAACATAGAGCGCAACCCACCTAAGAGAAGGTTCCAAAAGGCTGTGCCATAAGTTCGGGGCACAGGGCGTCGCGGGAAATTTCCTTCACGCGGATTGGGATTTGCATTCAAGAGGTGCAGTGTCTTCTTGTCGCCATATTTTCGAGGCCCTTTCGAGGGCTGTCGGTTTTACCGAGTCATGGATCGTCAGCTCTATGCCACGCGGCGGGCTGCAGATTGTGCAGCCGACCAATCTTGCCGAGGCCCGGCTGAAATCCTACGCCGCCGAATTCCACGCTCACGACGCGCTGAGTTGGCGCGCCATCATTGACCATCGACCGGTATGCGCCGAGGAGTGCTGGCCCGAGGGATTGGAACAATCCGATTACTATCGCGGTTTCATGCAGCCGGCCAATCTCCGCTATGCCGCCGCGGCGCCGCTGGCCGATCCGGTGCTGCCTGGATACGCCGGCGCCTGGCACATTTATCGCACCCAGGCCCAGGGACCATTCACCGATCAGCATCGCCAGGCCGTTCTCGATGCCGCCGACCAGATGAATCAAATTGCGCGCGAAGCGCGCGAAACCCGCCTCGCGCCAGAATGCGCCAGGGAGCGCGCGCAATCCCATCGGCCCGCCTGGCGGCAGATCGTGCTGAATTCATCCAGCAGCCCGGTCCTCAATGGTGTCGCGGATCAGATTGATCCGACTGTCCTGAATCAGGTTCAGAGCGATTCCCGGCAGCGGCTTGGCCATAACGACACCAAGCCCCCGCGCTCCGGCCGCGTCACCGTTGCCGATTCCGTCGGTGGTTTGTGCAACTTCCATGTGAACTCTTACCGGCAATATCCCGGCCTGGGGGAGGGACCGTTCGTCTTCTATTGCCTGGAGCCGGATTACTGCGACTGGCAGACCCTCCGCCCAACCGACGTCGCCGCCGATACCGAGCTGGCGCGCCTTGTCCCCGCGCTGCATTACATGCAGGAGGAATTCCGCAATCATCCCACGCTCAATGAAATCGCCAGGACCGTCCACCTGAGTCCCTTCCATTTCCATCGCCGGTTCACGCAATTGCTGGGCATTACTCCCAAGCATTTCCTGCTGCAGTGCCAGATTTATCAGGCCAAGCGCATGCTGGCCGCGCGGGAGAAGGAACTGGTCGAGATCGCCGCCGCCTGCGGCTTCGCGCATCAGAGCCATTTCACCAGCCGCTTCAAACAGGCCGCCGGCCTGACGCCCACCGGCTGGCGCAAGCTGGCCGCCCGCAGGCACGCCGCCGTTCACCCCGCCTGAGCTTTTACGCCCGCTCCGTAATTCGCCGCCGATCCCCTATTATCCCAACATGCCTTTCCGCATCGGCGCCGTCAGTTATCTCAATGCCAAGCCGCTCATCCACGGACTGGAGGAACAACCCGATCTGGATATTCAGCTCGACGTCCCCGCCAGATTACTGGACGGGCTGCGATCAGGGCGCTTCGACATCGCCTTGCTCCCGGTGATCGATTACCAGCGTCTGCCCGGCCTGCGCATCGTGCCGGCCGGGGGCATCGGCTGCGACGGGCCCACGCTCACCGTGCGAATCTTCAGCCCCGTCCCCATCGAGAAAATTCAAATCCTCGCTGCGGATATCGAAAGCCACACCTCTGTCGCCCTGGCGCGTATCATCCTCGCCCGGCGTTACGGCATCACGCCAAACATCGTCGATCGGGGCGCCGATGCGAATACCCCGATGCTCCTCATCGGCGACAAAGTCGTCACGCATGCCCCGACGTCGATGTCCCATCAGCTTGATCTGGGCGACGCATGGAAACAACTCACCGGTATGCCATTCGTCTTCGCCGTTTGGATTGCGCGCGGCGGCGTCGACCTGGGCGACCTCCCAAAACGTCTGGAGCGCGCCAAGCGCGCCGGCCTGGCGGATCTACAAACCATCATCGACCGCCACGCCATCCCCACCGGCTGGCCGCGCCAGCTCGCCGTGAAGTATCTCACGATCAACCTGAAATACGATATCGGCCCCGCCCAACTTCTCGCGATTGAAATGTTTCACCAGATGGCCGCCCAACAAAATCTCATCCCCGAACCGCGCCCATTGGAACTTTACCGCTCTAGCGGTCATTGACTTTGTCGCGCACCGAATCAGCCAAATCTTTCTCCATCGTCTCATCCCTTCCGATGGCGTACCAATACCGCGCGGGGAATATCACCCCCTGGTCCGTCGTCATGTTGGCGCCGGGCGCGGTGAACACCAGCGTGTACTCGCTCGCCGAAGTGATCCGCCGCTGCAGCTGCGATAGCCGTTCCACCAGCACCTTGGGCCGCGCCACGAACGTCCCATCCTCGTCGCGCACGAAATCAAATCGAATCGTCCGCCGAATCGTGTCCAGCGTGCTCTGCCAAACCTCGTGATGCGTGCCCGCATCGCGACGCCATGGTTCAAAAACCTGTTTGGAGATCACCGGCCAGCTCGTCATCACCCCTTCGCGATAATCCTCCTGGTCCAGCGGGAACAGGTAATTGTGCACCGTATTCGCACACGCATCCCATAACTTCTGAAAATCGCGCGATGACACGGCGGCAACGGCTGGCTGGTCCATCCAGTATTTCGCCGTCGCCTCCGGCGCCGCTACTGCCATCCCCGGCTGCGTCGTCGCCGGCGGCGCCACCGGGTCACTCGCACACGCCCCCAACACCAGGAAGATCCCAACAGTCCACAATCTCATAAATTGCCCGGCATGCGGACTTCAGTCCGCATGTCCCTGTCCCTCCACCAATCCTAACACGTCGCGCCACATCGGAAACACCCGCTCCCACGAATATCTCTCCCGCACTGCCCTCCGCCCCCCCGCGATTATCCGCTGGCGCAACCCATCATCCCCCAGCACCCGCCGAATCGCGCGGGCCAATTCGTCCGGATTCGCCACCGGCGCCAGCAACCCATTCACGCCATCCTGAACCACATCCGCAATGCCCGGCACATCCGTAGCAACCACCGCCACACGCGCCGCCATCGCCTCGATCAATACCAACCCGAACCCCTCGGCCACCGACGGCAACACCAGCACATCGATCCCCGCCAGCGCCTCCGCCGGCCCCGCCGTCGCCCCGTGCAGAATCACGCGTCCGCCCAACCCAAGCCGCTCAATCTCCGCCTCGATCCGCGGCCGTTCCACACCTTCGCCAAAAATGTGCAGCGTCGCGTCATCCCCCACGCGCGGCAGCGCCGCCACGAGGTCGCCGATGCGCTTAACCGGATCCAATCGCCCGATGAATCCAACGCGCCGGCCGCGCACTCCCCCCTCTCCCGGTACGCCGGGAGAGGTTCGGGGCGAGGGCTGATTTGAGATTTGAGTCGCCGCGAACTCCCCCACCTCCACCGCGTTCGGAATCACTACAATTTTCTCGGCGGGAATCCCCGCCCATTTCCCCGCCGCCTCCATCACCGATGGCGACGGCACAACAATCATCTCCGCCCGCCGCGCCACCATGCCCTGCACCACCCAATGCCAGCGCGGCCACGGCTGCGTCGTCTGGATCGATTGCAGAAATCTCACCCCCCGGCAAGTCAGCGAAGCCGCCGCCGCCGCCGCATTGGCATGCATCAAAAAACTCAACACCGTATCGAATTGCCCGCGCCGGATGATTCCCAAAAGCCGCGAGAAAATCCCCGCATCCCACTTTTTCCCGCCCCCCAGCGCCGTCACCGCCACGCCCATCGACTTGATCTGCTCCGCCACCGCTCCCCACGAGTCCAGACAAGCCACGTGGACTCGCACGGATTGCTCGCGCGCCAACCGAACCGCCAGTTCGCGCACCACGGTCGGCGTCCCGCCGAGATGCAGATCCGTCAGAAGCAAAAGAATCCGCCGCACACTGCAAGTCTATCCCACGAGGCAGCTGAGACGAACTGCTCCTGTGTTTTCACCCCGATCTAAATCAGCGGAGGAGGTGAGATTCGAACTCACGAGACCCTCACGGGCCTACCGGTTTTCAAGACCGGCGCATTCGACCACTCTGCCACTCCTCCAGATCGCGCCAATCTAGTCTTCGATCATGGTCCGGTCAAAAACTCACATCTCGCTCAACCCCATGGCTTATTCTCCCTGGCTCCCGCCTATGATATCGTTGTTTCACGGAACCATTCGCGATTCCGAAATATGGGTACCGTCTACGACGTCATCACACCGGAGTTGACGGCCTGGATCGGCCAGCAGCGGATAATTTTCGTCGCGACCGCGCCACTGTCCGTCGACGGTCATGTGAACTGCTCGCCCAAGGGTCTGGATGTGCTGCGGATTCTGGGGCCGTGTTCCGTGGCCTATCTGGATCTGACCGGCAGCGGCATCGAAACAGTCGCCCATCTGCGCGAGAACGGCCGGCTCGTCCTGATGTTCTGCGCATTCGAGGGTCCACCTAAGATCGTTCGTTTGCACGGACGCGGCGCCGTCCTGGCACCAGGTGAATCACGTTTCGAAGGTCTGCGAGAACATTTCCCGGATATGACTGGCGCACGATCGATCATTTTCATGGATGTGGACCGTATCAGCGATTCCTGCGGATTCGGTGTCCCGATTTACCAATTCATCAACGATCGCGACCAGCTCACAAAATTCCACGCCGCCAAAGGCCACGCCGGACTGCAGGCGTATCGCAATACCAAAAACGCCGCCAGCATCGACGGGTTGGGCGGCGTGTGAGGACATCACCCACCATTTCGCAATTGAAATTGGGCTATGTGCAACCTGCACGGCACTATCGGCTGGAACTGGCCGGCGGAATCGGCTAAGACGCTGGCGGTTGTGCCGATATCATAGTCATGGGCTCCTCATTCCTGGCTCGCACCCTCAATAGCATCAATCCGATGCGCTGGCCGTTCGCATTGCTGTCGGCGATCGTATTCGTGGCCTTGGCCCTGGGGCTGCATGGGCAAGTGTTCCGCGCGGAGACGGGGACGATCCTGTCGGGGCCGGATATGTCCTCGGCGGTGGTGCCGTGGTTCAGCTTCGCGGCCAGGGAACTGGCGGCGGGGCATGTGCCGCTGTGGAATCCATTCTGTTTCTGCGGGACTCCGTTCCTCGCTGAGCCGCAGACGGCCAACTTTTATCCGTTCCACTGGCTCATCGCGGCGGCGCCGCTGGCGTTCTGCATCAACCTGTTTTACGTGCTGCATTTTGCGCTGGCGGGATGGCTGACGGCGCTGTGGTGTCGCGCCCGGGCGATCAGCGGCACGGGATCGATCCTGGGTGGGATTCTGTTCATGCTCTGCGGGCCACTGGCGGCACACGAGACGGCCGGCCACCTGGGCGTGGCCGAGGTGATGGCCTGGGCGCCGGCCATCTTCCTCTGCATCGACAAAATCTTCGACGATGGCGGATGGGGATGGATGCTTGCCGGCGTGGCGGCGGTGGCGCTGTCGATCCTGAACGGCTGCGGGCAGTTGACCTATTACATCGCCCTGTTCGCCGGGCTGTATGCGCTGCTGCGATTGGTGGGGATGTGCGCGCGGATGATCCGCAAGGACGATGCGGCGGACGCGCTGACGAAACCACGTTGGCGGCTCGTCAGTGTCCCGGTGATGCTTCTATTGTTGTATGCGGGCGGGGCGGCGCTCAGCGCCATCCAGTTGCTGCCAACCCTGAACACCACACCCGAGACTTTGCGAAAAAATGGGCTCAGCTATGAGATGGCTTCCTCCTGCCCCGTTCCACCGGAGAGCCTGCTCACACTGGTCGCGCCCAACTTCATGGGTGGCCTGCCGCAGCCGACCTCGTATCTGCACTACGCCGGGCGCGACTGGATGGGCGAGGTGCTCTCGGATGATGGCAAGACAAATGAATACTATGGCCGCTGGTATCCGTGGGAAGTCATCTCCTTCGTCGGTGTGGGTGGATTGGTGCTGGCAGGATATGGCGCGGTCGGCGGACGCAGGCAATCGCGGCGATTCATGGCCGTCCTGGCGATCCTGGCCCTCGTGTTGATGCTCGGCAAGCACACGCCGCTGTACAACTTTCTGTATCAACACCTGCCGATGTACGGCACGTTCCGCTCCACGAATCGCTTCAATCTCCTATTGTCCCTGTTCATCGCGGTGCTGGCGGGGGCGGGGCTGGATGGATTGCTGCAGCGCAGATCGGTCCCCTGGATCTTCGGGGGAATCCTCATCGTTATCGGCCTGTTGCTGGCCGGTGGATCGCTGTGGCTGCGGCAGCAGGCGGATCTGGATTCATCCGGACATTGGGGAATCGCGCTGCACGCCATCGCCAGCGGCAACGATGCTCCCTTCGCCAACAAAACTAATCTGCAGAACGACCAGTTCATTCACAGCGCCGCACTGCATGCCGCGCACGCGCTGGTGCTGCCGGCGTGCCTGTTCGCGGGCGCGGCGGTGGTGATCGGCCTGCTGCGCTTCTGGTCTGGATTCGCCTATGCGATTGCGATCGCCGGCGCGGTGGAGCTGTTCATCTTCGCCTGGCACAGCACGACGAGCGGCCCCCTGCAAGAGCCATTGCCGCAAAGCTGGCTCGATACGGTTGCCAGGCTCGATCCCGATGGGCGGATCATGTCCACCGAAATGGGAACCGCCAACCTGGGGATGGAGCGCGGCTACCCTGATGCCTACGGCTACGACCCATTCGTGCTATCCCGTTACGCCGAGTTCCTCGCCGCCATCCAGATGGATATCGCGCCGCCGCTGCGAACGCTGCTGCACGATGGCCTGCAATGGGTACCTCCTGTCGTGATCGAATTAACGCGATCGCCCGGCGCCGCCAACCAGGTGAATCTCCGTTTCAGTCCGCGGCTGGTATCGATGCGCGTGCGGCATCTCTTCGGGATCGTCAACATCGCCACGGGGCGCAGGCTGGTCGATATCAAGCTTCCGCCCGTGACCCGGCGGCTGCAACTGCTCAGCGACTGGCAACTGAAGCCCGCGCGCGATGATCTGTTCGCCGCCATCGACAGCCAGGATTTTGATCCCACTCGAACGGTGATACTGGAATCGCGTCCCGATCCCGTCCCCGCCGCCACGGCCGACCTGGGCACGGTGTCGGCCACCGACATCAACAGCGACAGCATGGAGATCACCGCGGATGTTCCCGCGCCGCAGATCCTGCTGGTCAGCGATTCCTACGCGAAGGATTGGCAGGCGCGGCCGCTGGGCGATGACGGCGCGCAGCAGAATTACCAGGTGCTACCGGCCGATTACATGTTCCGCGCCATCCCGCTCTCCGAGGGTCGCCATCACTTCATCCTGGAATATGTTCCCCGGGCATTTATCCAGGGAAGGCGGATCACCATCGCGATGTTGCTGCTGTGGATTCTGGGATCGGCGTTGGTGCTGGTGCAAAGCATCCGGCGCCGGCGCGCGCGGCCGCGCCGCGCCGCTGTCGGCCCACCCGCCGCCCCACCCCGACCCCCGCCACCACCTCCGCCGCCGCCACCGTCCCGACCGCCAGGACCACCAGGCCCGCGCGGCACACCGGCCGGCCCGCCGCGGTACATCCCCATCCCCCAATTTGAGGGCTTCAGCCAGGCGCGCCGTCCGTCCCGGCTAAGGCCCAAGGAGCCGAAGAACCCGCCCAAGGATGAGCCGGGGGAATCGTGAGATTTCCGATTGCCAATTGGCGATTGCCAATTGCCGATTGAATACGATTACAACCCCTTCCGCTTTTCACTCGCGGCTCGACTGAGCTCGCCGAAGTCAACTCGCCACTCGCTACTTCCCTCAAGGAACCTTCATAAATGTTTTTGCCGCAAGGTACGAACTGAGATTCGCGTGGCTGTTCCGATATAACACCTTTGACGAATTGCCTTAGTACACCATCCCCCACGACTCCGGCATAAGTTGTATGGATTCGGCGTTTTCACAAATTTATGACAACGCCGTTCAATCCCTATGTAATCGACGCGATTTTCAATGGTTTTTGAACAAAGACGAACGACCGTTGCCGCCTGTTTCCCCGGCCCCACGACGATCCCGGCGAGCGGTTCGACGAAGCTCACCGCGGGCATGGTTCGACGAAGCTCACCGCGGGCGACTCGACTGAGCTCGTCGAAGTCAAGCTCGCCGCTAAACGGGCACGCGTTTTCCGGGGTCACGTTACTTTGTACTGGTATCGCGAAACGAAATATGGCCCGACCTCCCGATCGCTGTGATGTACGAAGCCGAATCGCTCGTAGACCGCTCGCAACTTCTGTCGCGAGGCCTCGCAATCCAGGCGCAGATAATCTCGCCCCAGCGACCGCGTCCGCGCCACCGCCCAGTCCAGCAACGCCGATGAAACGCCCCCACCGGCGAACCGTCTTCGCACGGCCAGCCGATGCACGAACGCCGATTCCCCCGCCGGCACGTCCGGCCAGAACAGCGCATCCTCGAGCTGGAACTTCACCACGCCGGCGATCCGCGAATCACACTCCGCGATAAAGAACACCCCCGCCTGAACGTCGTCGGCGAGGCGCGATGCGACTAGCTCATTCTCGCGCCACAGCGTCATGCCGCGCGATTGCAGCCACCGCGCCGCTTCGCGAAGGACCTGTGCCACCGTCTCGGTATCCTGCGGCATCGCCTGGCGGATGGATGGGGAGAGCATCGTGCAGATATTACGTCAGCATCGACTCAAATTGGATTTCAGCGGAGCTAACTCGCCTTGCGTTTCCTGGCCGGGCGGGCGACGCGACGAATCGCTTTATCCAGCTTGTCGATGACCCGCACCGTGGCGGTCTGCTTTCCCGATTCGATCCGCGAGATGGTTTCCTGACGCACGCCAGCCAGCCTGGCGAGCTGTTGCTGGCTCAACCCGGCGTCGCGCCGATCGGCCACCAGCCGCCGGGCGATCGAAGCGCGGGCGAAGTCGATTGCGTTGCTCGTGCCGTCGGCATCGACAGGGGGCAATGGCGGCGCGACGTCGGCGCTCAGCCGTTTATATTCATCAATCGGCACCAGGACATACCGCCGTCCCTTGCGTGTGATCGTGTCGAGAGTCATGGCACACCCATTAATATTCATAAGCGTCGCGGCGATTGGCGATGCGAAAAACCGTGACGCGACGGGCTTGCTGATCAACGGTAAACAGCACCCGCCAGTCTCCTGCGCGAATGCGGTACGATCCCTTGAGCGAGCCGGCCAGCGGCTTGACCCCGCTCACTTGCGGCCAACGGGAAAGCCGGATGAACACATCCTGCACTCGCACTCGCATCCGCAACGGCAACGATTCAAAGCTCGCCCTCGCCAGTGCCTCGATGCGCACCTCGTACATCGCGCTATTATGGCATAAAATGTCATAGGGTCAATACCAACCCCGCCTGCACGTCGACGGCCAGTGCGGCCGCACCCACATCATCCACCCGCCACAGCGCCATGCCGCGCGATTCCACAGCAGCCGGACGCGGTTTGACCAGTAGCAAGCAGATGCTGACAATATCCGCCCAAACGCAAGGGGAATTGCTGTGGATAAGGTCGGCGAACAGCTTCCGACGATTGCGACGACAATCGCGGGCCTGATCCTCGTTTTCATGGGATTGATTCTCACGGCGTGGGAGGGTTACGAGCCGACTGAAAAGAATTCTGTACGCGCCAAATTCCGAAGGCGAATCTGGATCGCGTTCGGTGCATTTCTTTGCTCCATCCTGTCTGCCACTTTCGGATTGATCGGATTGGGCACGTCACATAAATGGCCGTGGCCAGACTATGCCGGGACCGTGCTTCTGGCGATTTCCGCCCTTCTGATGATTTGGGTTGCCTTCGTGGACTTATTGGAGCTCTGACCATCCCGATAACTGTGATTTCAATTATGCGCCGCAAGATCAGGAATAGGTCGGGTATTCACCGAAAGGAACAGCGCAATGCTGACACTTCAAGTCCGAACGCACAACAATCTTTTGGACCTGCTTGCGTTAGGGGAATCTCCTGCATGGAAAATAGACAGGAAGAAAGAGCCAAAGCTCGCCGCCGTTCACATTGTGAATTGGATTGGCACACAGAGGATTGAGGGCACATATGACCGGGCCAGGAGCGAGCGGCGAAAAGATGGGCGGTTAATCGTCCGCTTTACGGACGGCCGGATCGTCAATTGCAAAGTTCGATTTTCCCGTAACCCCATACGGTACATTTAAGCTGGACGCGATAAAAACTGAGTATATTGAAATGCGATGCGAGAAAGCAGAGAAAGACGCTTTTCGGGCGGCGGCAGAGGCGGCGGGACTGTCCCTGAGCGGATGGATAAGGCATCGATTGCGCCGCGACGCCCGGAAAGAATTAGAGGATTTGAAGTTGCCGGTTGCATTTTTGGACCGATTATCGGCTTAGTTTCCCGCTAGGAGTCGATTTTGGGACAGGAACCAATACAGAATCATGGTTCCAGAAATCAAACCAATGACGATCCCCAGAACCAAGGACTCCCTAGGCGCAAGAGGCCATTTCTGCGTAGGCGATATCTGGTTAATGAAACTGCGCCGTTCATTTTCCTTTTCTTCGCGGCTGCCTTTGCCGGAGGCATGATGCCAAGCGGAAGAACGACCCGAATTTATTGCTTCTGGGGTTTTATTTGGTGTTTGGCGACTGCGGGTCTGCTCTGGATTGCTCATAGTCATGCAAATCGCCACGTTCCCACCGATGAAGAGGTCGATGGGCAATTCAGGCAGGACACCAACAACGCTCTGGGCCAATTCGGTTCCGCGCTTCAAGGACTCCAAGAGAAAGTCGAAGAACAGGGAAAACAGATAGCGGCAATTGAACCAAGGACACTGACCGTGGAACATAGGACAGCCATTACCGCTGCCGTGTCTCGGTTTCATGGACAAAAGATCATCGTGTTCAACAAATGGGGTGATTCCGAGGGATTGAATTACGCGGGCGGCTTCATTTCCGCGCTTTCCGCCGCTGGGTGGGATTTCTCTAAATGCCAGGGAGCGTTCGCCAGACCGCAAATGTTTGAATCCAACTTCCGCAACGCAAGGGTCTTCGTAAGCCTTTCGGACTACAACGCCCGAACCATACCGGCCGCCGGGACGGCGTTGACGCTTGAACTGATGAAATTGAATATTGTCGAAGACAGCGTCATGGGAACGGACGATCAACTTGCAGCCGGGGAATTGGCACTCCGCATTTCTGGCCAACTGGACGCGTCCCATCCAACGACTCAGCCATCGACCGAATCCACAAGCAAGCCGCAATAGGCAATTCAACTGAGGCTTTCCGTATCGCCGCAAAGGCCGCAGGATTGCCGCTGAGCGGTTGGATACGCGAACGGTTGCGGAGGGCCGCGCGGAAGCAATTGGAGGATATAGACAAGCCTATGGCATTTCTGGATCGGCTAATGGCTTAGCGCCTTTTCCGCCTTGCGATCTTAAAGACAAGAAGCAATGATGCCCCCCACGCCAGATAGAGGCAGGTGTTATCATGCAATTCGTATTGCCCGGATGGAATTCCTTCGCGACCTGCGTAAAACTTCATCGGATATTCGCTTGGGGCGGAATACTCGTGCTCGCCCTTGTTGTAGTCGCGGAAATCGTAGGGCAGATTTATTCTGACCGCGCCGAAGAACTGGGAAAGGCCGCAGAGCAAAATAATTCCGAGAGCATACGCCAACTTAAGGCAACGATTGCGTATCAAAATCGCCAAAGAACGTTTTCGCCTGAGCAGGCCGCCAAGATAGAGAGAGACGTTTCTAAATACCATCCAGATTTCACTATGTTTTGCATCTCCGGGAATGACGAAAGCAAAAAGTTCGCGGTGGAACTTTGTGATCTTCTTAAGCGTGCCGGATGGAAATCGGCTTATACGAACCCGAACCCGACACAATACAACCTGCCAGAGCCTGTAGGTGTATATGTCACGTGTCCCCGTGATCTGCCATTGCCGTCCCCTGCAGACGCTGCTGGCCAAATCACCATCAAGGCATTCAAAGAGACTTTTGAGGAGAGGCGCAATGCGACGGCGGCATTGGCCAACGATCTTTATGAGTTGGGATTTTCCGAAACAGAAAACCCAGTAGTTGGCGATTATCCAGCGGGACAAATTATTAGTATTGTGGTCGGCAGGATTCCAGACGCGCCCTTTAATCCAACGACCAATCCGACCCGTTAGATACAGCCCCACCGTGTTCGACCGCCTACTCGTCATTTCAACACCCCCGATCCGATACGCGATAGATCGCAAGGTGTTCGATTTGCGCTGGGGGCCGCTGCGCCGTCCCGTTGTGCAGGTTTCCCTCCCGTTGTGCAACCCGCTCCCGGTGTGCAAGGCCACCTATCACGGCTTTGCATAAGAACCACGTCGGGATGGCCGGTAAAAATGCAGGCGGTGTGGTTTATATGCATGGAGCATAAAGCGGCCGTGGTTGGGCGACGATGAACAATGGCAACCATCGCCCATGGGGAAAACAAATTCACACAACGGCAGGGTCGAACCGCCCTGGGACAAGATAGACAAGGGGATCGTGCGCGAGGTCCGCATTCTCTGGGAAAACGGAATTGAAACCCATGAGGCTTGCGAGGGAACGCGCGGCCATTCATTTTCCGAGCCGACCGTCCGGTTTTACGGAGATGCTTCTGAGGGATATAGGGCGTTTGCGATTGCGCGGCAACACGGACTAAAGGTATTCTCGCTTCGCCGCTACTGGGATGTTCTCGATGGTGAATTGACGGGGCCGCATTGGGAAATGATTTTTACGCATCCTAGTGGTGGCGGCATTCACCCAACAACAGCAAAGGGAAAAACGGTATTCGAGTGGGGTAGGCGCAAAAAATAGGGGCAGCTATGGATCGCTGCCCCCCTCTCGCTGGCCGTCGCTACTTCCCTTCGGAATTTAGCTTGGCGCACACCTTGCACAGCGGCTTGCCTCCCGTTCCCGGTATGCGATGTTCTCTTGGAACTTCACTTCCGGGGCCACAACTTGAATTGTTGTGGTGTTTTTCCTTGTCGCGTTCCCAATGAAATGCGGGAATCATCGGCATAAGAATACCGCTCCTTTCTGGTCAATGGACCGCCTAGAATCCTCGCGCGCCAAATTGCCGGGGTCAAGGTTGTTCGGCCAGTATCGGCACGATTTTAAGTTCATACATTGCCGAAATCAGGCAGCAGATATTGTGGCACAGAACCTTGGCCAAGACTTCATTCTTTGCCGCGACTTCTGTCTTACTGCGCACCGCGTCACCGAATTTGCTCTTGACCATCGACACCGTAGTTTCCACGTTGGACCGGCGATGATAGTGGGCCAGAAATTCATCGCGTTTGAATTGGAAAAAGTGAAACATCTTTTTGAATAAGCCGCCCACTTTGCCGGTCGTGTTTTCCCTGAACATGATGTAGGGCGTAGCACCCACCTTGGCGATGGCATCATGGCATGGATTGCCGCTGTACGCCTTGTCCGCCGACACTTCTTTCATCGTGAAGGTCTTGGCGGTTGAATCCACCAGCGCCGGGAGCATTGCCGGATCGGCGGCGTGTTTGTCTTCGATTTTGATTGCTGTCACCACGTTGGTGTTTGTCCCACAGCAGATATGGGCCTTCACCCATTGTTGTTCCTGAGTGGGGCGACCGTACTTGATGTCGAACCATCGCGTGAATCGGCAGTAAGCAAAGCCGGTGGAGTCCACCGCGAATTGTGATTCGACCGACGCCAGCGGTGCGGCGCTTCCCTCGATTAGCTGGACAAGGATCGGGAACAATTCCGCCGATTCCAGCGCCTTTAGGACGCTGTTGAAGTGCGGCACTTTTTGGATGTATCCCTTGTCCTGCGCGTCGCACAGATCGGAAGTGAAGCGCCGGGCGCTCATCGTGCAGTAGACCTTGAATACTGCGGAGAAGATCGCATCGCGCAGTGGGAGCCGGGGCCGTCCGCCCTTCGACATATCCTGCGCCGGCTCCTCAACTGTCTTGCACAGATCGGCAAGGATCGCTTGGAAGTGCCGCTTCTCATTGACCTGCGCGGCATTGTAATTCGGCCAGTCCTGCCCATAGGTCTTGCGGGTTATGGTTATAGATTCGGTGACGCTGGTTGAACCGTCGGGATTCATTTCCCGCTGCACGGTGTACTCGACAGCATAAATGTGTTTGCACTTGCAGCCGCGCTCCTCATGGTCTGGGCAATTGCACGTTGCCTTGCCATTGGCCATGCGGACGCTGTAACTTCCGGGTGACGATTGCGATGGGACAAGCCAGCGCCCCGGACGCCGTTCGATTTTGCACAGGGCGGCGATTTGCAGGCCGCGCTGCTTCCGGGTCTCAACGCCGTCTTTGATTCCGTCCGTTACTGGTTCGCCGTTGTACGTTGTCATAATTTGCCTCTCGTGTGTCTGTATTTAATATATACAGATTTAATCGGATGGTCAAGAGAAAAATGGCTTGACTGAAAGATTTCTATGTATATTCTATTTACATGCGAGGACGGCCCCCAAAACCCAAGGCGGATCGCCGGACAAATCAGTTGCACGTATTGCTGACCGACGATGAGCGGCAGGCCCTGGACAAGGCTGCCAGCCTCAAATCAATGGACCTTTCGGGCTGGGCACGCATGGAATTGCTCGCCATTGCCAAAAGGCTAGTCAATCGCAAGGATTAGAAGTGGAGCCGCCGGGACTTAAACCCGGGCGCGTGAGTTTATAAGGCCCTGCGCCCAAATCTGGCGGCCCCGTAGTGGGCCGGGCGGTCCCTGCAAAAAACAGGGACTCCCGACCCAAACCCAATGGGTTGACTGGATCGGGGGCGCACGGATAGATTGACGGACGTGAAGTCCGTTTAGGCTTTTGTATCGCACACGGTTCTCCTAGACGGCTTTGCTGGGCTTGCAGCGTGTCACCGCTGACAAGCCACCTTTGTTGGGGGCCTGCCCAGATACTCCGTCAGCCAATTTGTTAGCGAGCCAGATACCGCGAAAGGCGTGGAGAACTCTGTGGAGAAATGGCTTGCGGTGGAGTTCGCGTGAAGTCGGGCGGAAAATAAATTTGGCGGAGAAACAGCCGGAGAAGGCTCTGGAGAAAACGGTGGAGAATCACGGAGTCGATTCTCCGTGCAATTCAGGCGTTTCGCGGATCACATCGCGCACTAACTGCGCAGAGTACCATCTTATGGTCTTGCCGCCGGCCCGTTCTGAGCCGCCGAGGCGCTGGTTTTTTGAAACCCTGTAATTGAGTTTATGGCGCAGATTGTCCTTCAGTGTTTCTTTGAGATTGAAGTGTGTCGCTATTTCGGCCATCGTAACCGAATCGCTAGGCCAATCATCCGGAGCCATCGCTTGCGACGGCTGTGCGGCAGGTGGGGCCTTGGTCGGCTCCATTGTTTTGGCGGGCGCGATGTTCGGTACAATTACCAGTAAGGGATTATTGCCCTCGACTTTTTCCGAAGATTCTGCGGACCGCCTTAGCAGCCTTCGCCTATGCTTTTTCTTCCCCCTTTTTTTTTGACTGGCGCTCTGGCCTTTACTTGTGGAGTCCATCGGCCTTACTTCACCGTTCAGGATGATCCCAGAAGCTTGGCGTTCGGCGGATATTGTCCCCTTAACTTCCGATTCAACTCGCAATTCTCCATTCGGCGATAATCCAGGAAATCCTCTGATGCCACAGATCAGTTCCGCAACACCAACGGGATTGTGTTTGAGATCGTTTTGGGCGATTTCGCCCTCGGTCGTTAAACGATATTCTTGAAATCCTTTGCCGAGGTGAACTGGAGTACCCAATATCTGTGGCCCACGCCATCCGTACCGTTGGGCTAACTGCTGACCCAATTCAATTAATGGAATTCCAAAATTTCCCGATGCTCGGAAAACGACCGTCACGCATTCCGGGCTTGGGGGAACCGAGAAAACCACTGCCATTCGGCCTTCAAATACGCCAGCTTCCACACAACGTCGAAGCGCGTTGTCTTCCGCGTGGGTCAGACGGCCATAATCCGCTGGTTCCCAGCTTGCCGTGGCGGTGCCTAGTAGCTTAATTACGGCGCGCTCAAGCGGACTTAAATCAGACATCGTTCACCAGCTTTACGGGTGGGTCCGGGCATCGCCGCCGCTGGTGACAAACGGCGATGCTCCGAACCGTTAGGCCGTCTGACGGCCTTCCCGATGCGCTGATTTTATCGGAGTCGAGTTGTTTGTGCGACCTTGGCCGCGCTGAGGTTTATGTGCAGCCCGAAAGGTTTATGTGCAGGCAGGGGGTTTGTGTGCAAAGCCCACCTATCACCTTAAAATAACTACCCCCCCTCAAAATAACCTGTCGATCAATCCGCCCCCGAACGGCCACGACTTACATCAAAATTCGCCCTCCATCACCGGGTTAAAATAACCTTTTGGCTGCGTTTGTAGTCTTCCGGGACGCAACGGTGTGCCAATCTCGTATCTGCCTGCCTTCTCACCACTTACGAACAATCTTTTTCGGACGTTGGGGGATCGGCATGAGGCTCGCTTTAGGGTTTGGCGAGCAACAGTACGACGGATTTAGGTCTGGTTGGCCTGGAACGTTGTCTGAGTCTTCTAACTACGAGGTTCGTCATGTTTAAGTGCACCGAAGAGCAAGTCACCGTCCTGGGCATCTGCGTTGATCCGCCAGTTTTGGCTGGCCGATCCGCACAGCTCAATTTCCATTCCGTCCACAGTGGTCGTCGCTCGATTGACATGCTCCGCATGCTCAGCTTCGACTTCCTGATGGTTGGCCTGAAGCTGCCGGATATGAGCACGTGGGATTTCCTGCGTCACATCAAGACGGCCTGGCCGCAGCAGAAGTGGGCGTTGGTGGGTGGTCCGATTTCTGAACAGCAGGAGATCACCGCGCGGATGTTCGGCGCGACGACGCTGTTCGACGCGACCCCGACCAGTAACGAGCTGCTGAATCTGACTGCCCGTCTGCGCGAGCAGGCGATTGCCAACGTGTTGTCCGGTCGTTTCGAGAACAACACCGTGGCGCCGCGCGTTCGCTCGGCGGCCATCTGATCACCGACCAGGTCCGCGGCGCGCATTGAAGGTTCGTCGCGGCTGGTGGGAATGCAGGTGAGTCGGGTTCGTCGCAGATTCGTCGTGAAAGAGCAAAGCATCGATCTGTCAGGCATTGGGGCCCCCCGGGCCACAGTACATGGAAGAGGGAGACTGTCGTGAAGACCTTTAACTCCAAACATCGTTCGTGTGGCCAAGGGCCTGGGATCATCCCAACCGGTTCAGCCAACTCCGAGGGGATCATGAAACGGAACAAAGGCAAATCAATTCTTCTTGCGGCGGCGGCGACGGTCGCGTCGATTTTGGGAGCCGCGGCGGCTCCGGCGCGGGCGTCATCGGTCACGCTGCAGGATGTGAATTCCAAACTGACCATCAACTACAACACCCCCGCGGGTGTGAACAACTGGACGGTTGACGGTGTCAACCAGTTGTCCGCCAACGTGGGTGAGTGGTTCTGGTTTTCCGCCAACGGCAGTGCGCTGGCGAGCCTGGATACCGTTCCGATCCAGGGCACACCAACCCCCATCGACACGAACGGCGATGGCACGAACAACCAGGTGGCGACCTCGTACGCCAACACGGGGCCTAACCCGTTCAAGATCTCGATCTCCTATGACCTGACCGGCGGACAGACCGGTTCCAAGTCATCGGACTTGTCTGAATCGGTGAAGATCACCAATACCGGATCGACGACGCTGACTTACAAGTTCATCGAGTACACGAATTTCAACCTGGGCGGCCAGGCGTCGCCGCAGGATGCGCAGATCACCAACGGCGACACGGCCACGCAGGAGAACCCCAACGACTTCATGGTCAGCCAGACCGTGGTCAGCCCCAAGCCAAACTTTTACGAGACATCGACCAACACGGCGCTGCTGACGGCGCTGGGAAACAACACGGCCAGCCCGCTGAACGATAACGGGTCGGTGACCAACGTGGATGCGGCCTGGGCGTTTGAATGGGATGTCACACTGGCGGCGGGTGCCTCGTACGTGATCGGCATTGACAAGGATTTGGGCGCCGTGCCTGAGCCGACTTCAACTGTTGCTCTGATCGGCTTGGGCGGGCTGTTCCTGACTCGGCCGCGTCGACGGGACGAGGATCCCGATCCGCGGACGGTGCAAGTCGCCGAAGCATAATTGAAATGACGAACCGCTTCGGAAGTTAACAACCACCTGAGCGGCAGCGAAAGCTGTCGCCCAGGCTTAAAAAAGTGAATACGGCGCCGCAACGGAGTGTGAGCCTGTGAAGCTCGATGTTCCGGGCAGCGCGGGATTTGGCGAACTGAATGTGGCGTCGCGGGCATCTCTGGAAACAGGAGCCCGGGGCGAGCCAGGCGAATGCCGGTGCGAAAGCGCGCAGGTCCGCCGAGGCAGGGCGAGTGAAGCTGCGGGGGATGCGCGAAAGAGGTTGTCGTTCGGGCAGCTCGCAGCGGCGCAAGCCACCACGTCCAGTGTAAGTGGATGAGAAAATGAGATTACGTTTTTATCGAAGTTTGAATTGGAAGTTCGCTGACGTCGACCGAATTGGTGGCGGCCGCGAGGGAACAAGTCACAGTCCGCCGCCGACAGTGTGCTCGGCTGCAGTCCGTCTGATGAATGAGGAGAGACTATGCCAATCGTAATGAAATCATCCAACAACGGAATGGTGGATCCGGTCAGCAAGACCGTGCGCCTGCCGAGCTATCTGGATCGGCTCCACCCGCGCAGGGACCTGTTGCGCATGGCGGCGGCGGCGGCGTTGCCGATGGTCCTCTGGTCGATGGCGCCTTCCACGGCCCACGCCCAGGTCGGTGTGCCAATACCCGAGACGACCTTGACGCTGACCAGCACGGACGGCTACAGCGTCTCGACGATCAATCCCCTGACGTCAGCGGGAATGAATTCGCTGACCATCAATGGCACGCAGCAGATTGCCAATCAATGGTATTACTATCGTGAGAGCACCGGCCCCGGCTCGTTTTCACCGATCAATAACCTGGGTCCGCCCACGCAGTCGTTTGTGGAGCAGGACAACAGCAACGCCCCAACCGGGACGTATGACATCGGGGACGTCAAGTATGCGAGCACAACCGTGGGCG
>Ga0182024_10000909_pt1 | contig 76275 bp, 65 predicted proteins | sample P32metaG_FD_120480 | JGI IMG/M metagenome (GOLD analysis project Ga0182024, IMG submission 120480) | Permafrost microbial communities from Stordalen Mire, Sweden - P3-2 metaG (Illumina Assembly) | ecosystem: Environmental > Terrestrial > Soil > Wetlands > Permafrost | place: Sweden: Stordalen...
AAAAGGGCCGCGGCGTTTGTTGCTCCGGCAAATTGCTGCGAACATTTGCATTGAAAACAAAGCCAGCCACGGATGGGGCACGGCTCGACTGAGCTCGCCGAAGTCAGATGCACACAGATAAAGAAAGATCTTTGTTCATCTGTGCCCATCTGACTTCGGCGAGCTCAGTCGAGCCGTGCCCGATCTGTGGCTAAATCATTCTTACTCCATAAAAATCAGACGACGCACACCGAGGTGGGCGCGGATTATCCGAAGGAATGCACCCACCATCGGGTGCGCCTGCCGCGTTTTGCCTGGCCGATGCATCCGGCCCGACAAAAGCGGTGACAGATCCCGGGTCGCCCGGCTGCGCTGGCCGATGCTCCGGGTCTCTGCGTCTACAAAAAAAGCATGCTCCCCTGTATTGGGTCTGGCGCCTGAAGGTTTTCGGGCGGAAGATGGAAAGAGACCGTTTTTTTGTTTGAAGAATTGTAAACACCCGTGCCGCGATGCTTCGGTTGTGGATCAGCCCAGAGAAGCGTTTGCGGCAGCGCGGCTAGCTAGACGACGGGACGAGTGCACCAGGATATCCACAACCGACGGAAGCAGGCTTCCAAGTCCTGTGGTCTGGGTTGTCTTTTGGCACGTCGATCCCGGATAGGATATCGCCATGGAAACCGTGATGGCGCCGCCAATCGATTCGGTGCCCCCGGGCCGCTGGGCCATCGGCGTCAGCGGTGGCGCGGATAGCGTCGCGCTACTGATGCTGATAACCGGCCGACCAGACCTTTCTCTTCACGTCGTTCATCTTGACCATCAACTCCGCGGCGCCGACAGCACGGGCGATGCCCGCTTCGTCGCCGAGTTGGCGGCGCGGCTGGGGCTGCAATGCACCGTCGCGCAGCGCGCCCAGCTTGAGCGCGACGTGCCAAAGTTGCCCGCCAACCCATCGGCGCGCTTTCGTGCGCTCCGATTCGAGCTATTCCGACAAGTCATCGAGCGACATGGCCTGGCGGGTGTGATCCTGGCCCATCATGCCGATGACCAGGCGGAAACCATCCTGCTGCGCCTGCTGCGCGGCTCCGGTATCGCCGGATTGCGCGGCATGGCGGGGCGGGCACGGATTAGAGGTTTGACAATTCTCCGCCCCGCATTGGGCCTGCGGCGACAGAAATTACGCGAGATTCTCACGCGCCTCGGCCAACCTTGGCGCGAAGATCTCAGCAATCAATCCGATGCATATCTGCGCAATCGAGTCCGCAAATGGCTGGAAGCACGCCCGAAGCTGGTCGATCCGCTCCTGCAACTGGGCCGAGCCGGCGATCGTCTGGCGCAATGGATGGGCCGAGCCGTTCCACGTCTGCCCGATCGTTTTACCGCCGACCAATTGGAACGCTTGCCGCCCATTCTGGCGCGGCATGCGGTGCAGCAATGGCTGCTTCGTCAGGGACTGTCACCGGCCCAAGCGGATCGCAAGGCGCAGGATCGCCTGCTGGCCATGGTGGCCGACGCCGCCACGCCCGCTGTCGTTCAATTCTCCGACGAGCTCACGGTGCGGAGGCGGCGGGGCGTGATCTCGGTGCTGGCTGGGTCGTCCGCTTCTGCTGCGCAACCATCTCCCGCGCATGATCCAGCGGCGCGACCACCACGCTCGGGTTCTGCGCCGTCTTGAAGGCCCGGAAATAATCGGCTTCCGCCGCGGGCCAATCCCCGGCGCGTTCCTCCGTCGCACCCGACATCTTCCACAGCTGCCAGTAATCCGGCGCCAACCGTTCCCCCTCATGCAGCACGGCCAGCGCATCGTTCAAACGGTATTCCTCATAGGCGCAGAAACCGACCAGCATGTGAAGTTGAACCGATTTGGGCTGCTCGCGCAAACTGTAGGCGTAAAACGAATCGCGGTCGTTCCATCGCTGGATATATGTGAATGTCCGAATGCAGCAGAGGCAGAGAAGAATCAGGACGGTCGTGGTGCGCAGAATCGCCGGAAACGATCCGATCACCATCGCCACCAGGATCAGGAAAAACGCCGACGGCAGATACATCAGCCTTTCGGCAAAGTCCGTCCCGATGACGATGAAATTGGACGCCATCGAATATGTCACCGCCATGGCCAGCAGACAAAACAACGCCGTCCACCGCCGTCCGATCCAGCACCACACCGCCGCGGCGATCCACCCTGCGATCGCCGCGAATCCCAGCCACAGATAGGGATCGCGAGCGCTGATCGTCCACCCGATGACCGCGTATCCGTAATCGATGGACAAGTGCAGCGGCGCCATCAAAAGCACCAGATACCGGCCCACCAGTGCAATGGGAATCAACACACGGTCAATGCCGTGCGCCCGCGCCAGCGGCTGGATCACCCAATCGAGAAAGCTGGGGTCCCATTCGAATTTCAGGTTAAGCACCTCTTCGCGCAGGAAGATCAGCCCGCCGATCGTCCAGACCAGAAGGGCGGTCAGCACCAGCATGGCCTGTCGCTGCCGGGCATCCAGTTTCCGCCCCCCGTTGTGTCGCCATCCCCATTGCAATACCAGCAGAAGCAGTGGGATGAGCATCCCCGGCTCCTTGCTGAGGATCGCCAGGACGCTGACCGCGAAAATCGCCAATGCCCGCGGCACGGTCATCGGCCGGCGCAGAAAAAACACCAGCGCCAGAATCGTCCCCAGTGCACACCCCAGCTCCGCCCGGCCGACGATACCGGCGACCGCCTCACTGTGAACCGGATGCGCCGCGAACAGAAGTCCCGCGATCAGCCCCGCCCGCCACCCCGCCAGCCGCCGGCCCAGCTCCGCGACCGCGGCGCAGACGCCGGCATGCAGCAGGATATTCACCAGGTGAAACGCCCACGCCCGGTGCCCGTGCAACATCCATTGCAGGGCGTAACTCTGTGTCACCAGCGGGCGATAGAGCCGATCCACGCCGCCGTAGAAATAATCCTTGGTCCAGATTTCCCGCCAGAGCGCCGGGTGTGTGATGCGCTGATCGAGCAGAATGATCTGCACATCGTCATAGATATATGTCCCCCAGAGCGTGATCGCATAGAGCGCCAGCGCCAGCAGCGCGGAGAGCGCCGCCGGCGCCCACGGGCGTTGGGGTGAATCTATTTCCACGCCGGCAATGTTAACCGTTGCGGCGCAAACTCCCATCCCGGTTCGGCGTCGGCCATCCGTTCCGGCGCGCCGATCGCCACATCGAGTACCCCGGGCGAATAATGCGCCGCACAAGGCGGGGGAAGCGCCAGGTCCAGTAGGTCGGTACGTCCGATGGTCACCGTGGCCCTTGTCTGACGCCACGGTCGATGTGCGATCCGAAATCTCCGCAGAATGCCCCCGCGCAGCGTGAATGCCGCGTATCGTTCCAGCAGGAATTCGGCCTCGCTTCCCTCGACGGAAGTCTCCACAGCGATGTCAATCCAGCTTGCCCGGCAAACAAATTGGCTGCCACGCGCCCTAACGCTTCGCATCGATTCGCCCCCGGTGGTGCGATAATTCAGCTTTCCCAGGCGATACGGCAAGCCATACAGTGCCGGCCCGACCAGCACGGCCAGCCGGTTGGTAATCCATTCTGCCAGGAAAAAAATCGCGGGGCGGTTTTCGTACCGTACGTAAGTGCGCAGATTCAGAAACGAGTGATGCGCCAGCGGCGTACTGAGCCTCTCGGTTAACCGTCCGCCCCAGATTGGGCGCAGCCGCCGTTGCGTGAAGGCGACCAGACTCAGATAGGCGTGCCCGTCGAACAGATCCAGTTCAAGCGGGACTGCCGGTCGCAACACGCGCGGATCCAGCCGAAAATGGATGAACACTGCATCAAGCCAATCGGCCAGGAACACTGGCCCAAATCGCCCCTCGCGTTCACCTGAATCCCTTTTGTTCATGGGCGCTCCACGTGCGGAAGATCATTTGTCCCGCCCAAGCCACTGGCCAATTCGATCGCCCATCTTCACCAGCCGCATGATCGATGTGATGGGCAAACGGTAAATCTGCTGGTACCACCGGGTCATCGAGTCGAAGAAGTCCAGCAAATGTCCCAGCCGTTGGCGTACGTGCGACTCCGAAGCCCCCTTGCCGCGGGCCTGCTCGACGCAATCGCGCAGCAGCGCCACCGTCGGCTCTATTTCGCGTTTCATACGCTGATCCAGCACAACGCGGAACATTTCCCAGGCATCGCGCATGGATTGGAAATAATCCCGCCGGTCCCCCAGCACGTGCACGACGTGCACCACGCCCCAGCCCTGCAGCTCACGCAGGCTGGTGCTGACGTTGGATCGGGCGACCGAGAGGGTCTGGGTGATCTCCTCCGCGTGCAGGGGGGTCGGCCAGATGTACAGCAGCGCATGGATCTGCGCCACGGTGCGGCTGACGCCCCAGCGCGTCCCCATCTCGCCCCAGTGCAGCACGAATTTGCGGGCAACGGTGGAAAGCTCAGCCATACTATATGTCCTTTCGAATATTTCTGTAACGACAGAAAATACTGTAAGCGGGCGCCCATTGCAAGCGAATTTGCGGTTCCGCTACACTGTCGATCCGAGGAAAACCGCCTATGAATTCACGGGTGCTGCGCGTCGTTTTGGGGACTATTCTGTTGCTCGCGTGTCCGGTTATGGCCCAGGAAACTCAGCCATCCACCCAGCCCACCGAATCAAAGGAGCAGCGCGACCAGCGCATGGCCTGGTGGCACGCGGCGCGCTTCGGCATGTTTATCCACTGGGGCGTCTATTCCGTCCCCGCCGGGACGTACAACGGCCAGCAGATCAAAGGCATCGGTGAGTGGATCATGAATTATGCCTCGATCCCCGTCGCCGTTTACGCCCAATTCGCCACGCAGTTCAATCCCACAAAGTTCAACGCCGATGAGTGGGTCTCTATCGCGAAAAACGCGGGAATGAAATACATCGTCATCACCGCCAAGCACCATGATGGCTTCGCCATGTTCCACACCAGGGTGGACGGCTACAACATTTATGACGCCACGCCGTTCAAGCGCGATCCGCTCGCCGAGCTGGACGAGGCCTGCCGCAAGCAGGGGATCAAGCTGGGTTTTTATTACTCGCAGGCACAGGACTGGCACCATGCCGGCGGTGTGGCGATCCTGCGCGCCCCGCGGACCACCGAGCATTGGGACCCTGCCCAGGAAGGCGATTTCGATGAATATCTCAAGAACGTCTCATTGCCGCAGGTGCGCGAGCTGCTCACGAATTACGGCCCCGTCGCCGTGCTCTGGTTCGATACCCCCACCAAGGCCATGACCCCCGAGCGCGGCCAGCCCTTCATCGACCTGCTCCACGAACTGCAGCCGCAAATTATCTGGAACAATCGCCTGATCAATGGCGGCAAGACCGGCGACACCGAGACCCCCGAGCAGCACATTCCGCCCACCGGTTTTCCCGACCGCGATTGGGAAACCTGCATGACCATCAACGGAACCTGGGGTTACAAGTCCTATGACACCAATTTCAAATCGGTCGAAACCCTCCTGCACAACCTGATCGATATCGCCAGCAAGGGTGGCAATTACCTGCTGAACGTCGGCCCCACTTCCGAAGGCGTCATCCCGCAGCCGGAAGTCGATCGCCTGACCGCCATGGGCGAATGGCTCAAGGTCAACGGCGAAGCGATCTACGGCACCGGCCCAACCATCTTCGGTGCTGAGGCCGGCAGTTTTGATCCGGAAAAAAAGGATAAATCCGGCAAGCCGGTCTACAATGCCAAGTGGGAATGGCGCTGCACCACCAGGCCGGGGAAAATCTATATCCACATTTTTAAGTGGCCCGCCGCCCCGCTGGAGCTGCCGTCGGTCAAGGGCAAGATCGTCAACGCGTATCTATTGGCCGATCCCCAGCATCAGCCGCTGACGGTGTCGCAAACGGATGACAAGGTTCTGATCACCCTTCCGCCGCAGGCGCCCGATCCGATTGCTTCGGTGCTCTGCCTGGAATTGCAGCCCGGTTAGGCGCGCTGAAACGGATAAATCGACCCCAACCCCAGAACGCTCGTCAGTTCATCCAACGCCGAGCGGCTTTCGCTGAGCAATTTTGGATCGGCCAGATCTGCCGGGAGCAATCGATCCCGATAATGCTGTCCAATCCACGCGCGCAACTTCGCATACAACTGCTCGTCAAGGAAAACCGCCGGAAGCACCGCGTCAATCTCCCGTGGCGTCAGCTCGACGGCCAGCCGTAGGCACGCCGGCCCACCGCCGTTGTCCATGCTCTGGCGGACGTCCACGAACTCCACGCGCTGGATCGCGCCGCGGGCTGACAGACCGCCTAAAACATCCTGTGTGCGGGAACAATCACGCGCCTCGGTCGGCGCGATCAGGACCATTTCACCACGCTTGTCGATTACCAGTTGTCCATTGAACAGATAAGACGACACCGCCTCGTCCAGCGGCACCTCTTTCTCGCTGACGCGTACAGCCTGCAACCGTCCTCCGGACTTCTTAAACCAGCTTTCCATGGCGCCGATCGAGTCCTCGAACGCCGACTCGTGATATAAAAGCACATCACGATAGCCCACCGCCGCCACGTCGTTGTGAAAAACACCTGCATCGATAGCGCGAGGGTTCTGCCGCAGAAACAGAACATTCGCGGACGTCAGCCGGTGCAGCCGCGCGATGGCCTCGGAAGCTTCTCTGGTCTGCCGCGCAGGAAATCGCGCCGGACGGTTTTCATCCGATGCATTTCGCCCATAGACAAAAATCTCCAGGCCGGTTGCTCCGGCGGTCAATCGCATGTGATTGGCGGCCCCCTCATCCGCGAAGGCCGCGACCGTGGGCAGGGGGGCATGATGCGCGAAAATATTCTCGTCCTTGAAAATCGCTTTGAGCACCACCGCCGTCGTCGCGGATTCCAGTGAGCGATGGAATTGCGTCGCCAGGTTTGCCGCCGTGAAATGCACGCGGCCATCGGCGCAGTCGCCGCTGGGCGAGACGGTCGCCGCATTGGCGGCCCACATCGCCGAGGCACTTCCGCAGGCCGCCAGCAGTCCTGGTGACTCTCGCGCGGCCCGGCCCAGAACTTCCGCGTCGCTGCCGCAGAAACCCACTCGTCGCAGCGCGCTCACATCCGGCCGATCCTGCGGCGGCAATACCGCCTGCCTTACGCCCAGATCAGCCAGGAATTTCATCTTCGCCAATCCCTGCAGCGCCGCCTGCTTCGGATTGGAAGCGCGGTGCGCGTGCCGCTGCGACGCCAGATTCCCCACCGACAGGCCCGCATAATTGTGCGTTGGCCCGACGATGCCGTCGAAGTTGACCTGAATGCTGTGCTCGCTCACGGAAGAATCCCCGGCGGGAGCTGCGCCGGCATCTGCGCGCGCGGCGATTCCAGGCACGCCAGCGGATACGCCGCATAATCCGCGGCTAGAAACCCGCCCGGCCGGTGGTTGCCGCTGATGCCGATGCCGCCAAAGGGAAGCTGGCTGCTGGCGCCGGTCAGCGGACGATTCCAGTGCACCACCCCGGCGCGAATCCGACGCAAGAACTCTTCATAATTCTCCGCCCGATCGCTGACCAAGCCCGCGGATAAACCGAACGCGGTGCGATTCGCCTCGGCGATAGCCGCGGCAAAATTATCCACCCGAATCACCTGCAGAAGCGGGCCGAAAATTTCCACATCCGCACGATCGGCGACATCGGTTACATCGATTAATCCCGGCGAAAGCAGAGCATTTGAGCGCGGGTCGCGTTTCAACTCAACGATTGAACGCGCTCCCTGCTTTAACATTTGTTTCTGCGCTTCGAGAATCTGATCCGCCGCCGCCGAAGAAATCAACGTCCCCATGAACGGCGGCGGCTGGTCGTTCCAGAATCCGATCCGCAACTTGCCGATCATCGCCGCCAGGCGCGGGATTAATTGATCTCCAGCGCCGCCGCGGCAGACGATCAACCGTCGCCCGCAGCTGCACCGCTGTCCCGCCGTCACGTAGGCGGATTGGATCACCATGCACGCCGCGGCGGACAGGTCCTCGACTTCATGAACAATCAGTGGATTGTTGCCGCCCATTTCCAGGGCAAGGATTCTCTCGGGATGATCCGCCAGCATTCGATTGATCGCGCGTCCGCCGGTCGTGCTGCCGGTGAACAGGATGCCGCTCAGGTTCGCGTCCCCAGCCAGTTGTGCGCCCACGTCTCGACCCCCTTGAACCAGGTTCACAACCCCGGTTGGGAATCCCGACGCTTGGATCACCTCAGCCATTCGCTGTCCCACGAGTGGCGCCTGTTCGCTGGGCTTGAATACCACGGTGTTCCCCGCCAGCAGGGCCGGGACGATGTGGCCGTTGGGCAGATGGCCCGGCATGTTGAATGGGCCGAACACCGCCAGCACGCCATGGGGCCGGAATCGCGTCACGCTGCTCGCGCCACCCATTTCGCGGCGATGCTCGGCGCAACGCTGGTGGTAGGCCTCGATGGAGATATCCACCTTGGCGGCCATCGAATCGACTTCGCTCTGCGCCTCCCAAAGTGGCTTACCAGTCTCGTGGCAGATGATCTCGGCCATCTCCCGACGTCCGCGGCGATACTGCTCCGCGAGCGCGTTGAGCAACTCGAATCGGCGCTGCAGGCCCGTATCGGCCCAATCGGCGAATGCCGCTTTCGCCGCGGCGACGGCGGCGGCAATCTGCTCCGCCGAAGCGCCGCGCCCTTGCCAATTGATCCGGCCATTGGATGGATCGGTGGAGGTGAATTCCTGGCCTTCGCCGGCGATCCAACGCCCGCTGATGAAAATCGTTTCAGTCCGATTCATGGGCGCTCACGGAAGTGTCGGCCGTTGCGGCCATCGGGTCCCGGGTCGGACGCAGGGCGGCGTAACGAATCGGCTCGCCCGCCTTGACCTGCAATGCCTCGGCGCAGCGACTACTAATGGTTACGCGTTCACCGTTGGCGATTTGCACCGGGCCGATGCACGCCCGGAATTCGCCGTTGCGTCGACCAATCATGTAAGTTGGAGATTCGATTTTCTCGACAATCTGATCCACGACTGCCGTGCGGCTCTGCCGCACCGTGCGTATCTGGTCGCGCGCGCATCCCACGCATGGCCCAGCGTCGAAGATGTCCACCATCCCGTTGAAGCGGAATCCCTCCGCCTCCAGGTTCTTCAGCGCCGGCTTGCTCGATTCGTGCACCTGCCCGATCACCCGCTGCGCCTCGGCCGGGAGCAGCGTGACATAAATCGGATGCCGCGGCATCAGATCAGCGATGAATTTCTTATTCACCACGCTCAGGTAATCCGCCTTGGGGAAGTCAATCTCGAAAAAATGCTTTCCCACCGCGTCCCAGAACGGCGAGCGGCCGTTCTCGTCGATCACGCCGCGCAATTCTGAAACGATTGTCGGCGAAAACGCCTCGGGATGTTCGGCGACAAACAGGAACCGCACGAGCTGCAGGAATCGTCCATAATCCTGCTTGCGATAATCGGCGGCCAGAAAGAGGCTTCCCACCTCCGCCGGCCCATCGTGCTCGCGCACGAGCCGCAGCACCTGGATCTTCTTGTGCACGTTGAGCAGCTCCGAATCGATGGTCTGCGAATCCACTCGATACGCATAGAACGGCTCGAATCCACCGACCTTGGAGACAATTCCGCTGGCGCCGACAACTTTGCCGCTGTCCAGGTCGGCCATGACGAACATGTAGTGCTCGCCGCCCGGCCGATCGGGGATATTCTCCATCCCGCGCTGTGATTTGAGGATTCGCTTGCGCAGCAGATCGCGGTCCTTGGGCAGCGTGGTCAGACCGGCCCCGGCGAGCTCGGCCAATTGCATGAGGCCGTCGAGGTCGTCGGTCGAAACTGGCCGGATCAGCACCATTTACGTTCCTACTTTAAAATCGGCAACTGCAAGGCACGGGTGAACATACAACATTCTATGCGGCGGCCGAAGTATCAGCGTTCCACCCCGCCAACCTCCCCGGCGGCAAATTTGAGCAGGATCAGCGCGGCAAGTTGGGCGCGCTCGACGAGGCTTTCGGTAAACACGTATTCATTGTGGCTGTGAATCTCACCGCCGCGGACGCCCAGGTTGTCGACGTTGGGCAATCCCGCCGCCGCCAGATTATTGCCATCACAGGAACCGCCGCCGGGCCGGCGGACCAACGGCTGGCCAAGCTCGCTGGCGCATTGCAAAGTCGCCTCGATCAGCCGTTGCGCGCGATCATCCGGTATTTTGGGCGGTCGGGTGAATTTTCCGTGCAGCGTCGCGGACAATCCCTCCTGGGCATTGATTTCCGCGACCAGGCGTTGAATCTCTGCGGCCAGGCGCTGCTCGTCGGCGGGTTCGGTGGTGCGGACATTGAGCCGGCAGATCGCCAGGTCAGGGACGACATTGGCCGGTCCGCCTCCATCGATCGCGCCGACATTCACTGTGATTCCGGGGATGGCTCGATTCAGCGCGTGGAGGCTGACGGTCAACTGTGACGCCGCCAGGATGGCGCTGCGGCCGCGGTCAAAATCGCGACCGGCGTGTGCGGCGCGGCCGTGGATGACGATCGTAAAATTTCCCGAGCCGCGTCGGCGGTCGATCAACGCCCCATCGGTACACGGCTCGAAGAGCAGCCCAATCTGGTTTCGCCTGGCCGCGTCCTCCAGCAATCCAGCCGAGCGGGGCGAGCCGATCTCCTCATCGGGATTCAGGAGCACTTCCCAGCCGATATTTGTCGCCAGTTCACTGCGTTCCAGCGCTTCCAGCGCGGCCAGCATGACGACCAGCCCGCCCTTGGCATCGGCGACGCCCGGCCCGCGCAATTTGCCATCCGGCAATTCGCTGACGGACAGAAAGGAGCCGGTCGGAGGGAAAACCGTATCGGTGTGGATGCACAAAAGAACCCGGCGGAGCGATTGCGGCCGTTTGATAATCTGGATGGCAGGGCCGATGGGCAACTGCGCCGTCCGGCCCGTCCGATCGACCTCGTCAACACCGCCGAGTTCGCGCAACGTGATAAGTCCGTTCAACGTCGCGGCATACTGTTGGATTTTGCCTGCCAATTCCGCCACGCCAGCCGCGTTGTGCGTGAAGGAATTGATGTTGCACCACTCGATGAGGCGCTGGCGCATCGGCTCGTGCCGCGTGGCAATCCAATCGAGGACCGGCTGGTGGCGCATGTCAGCAGGGTATCGTGGCGATGCCCGCGCCGCGAGATTTGCGGTATCCTGATTGCGTGACGCGAACCACCTGGGCGCTGTTGTTGTTTGTCGTGGCAATGCTGCCGACGATTCCCTGTCTCGCGCAGTTACGCGGACAGATTGGCGGCGACGGGCGCTACAGCATTGGCGACGGACAATTGAATTTCTCGGGTACGCTGGGCGAGAACACGCGCGACCGCAAGCGGGCCTCGGGCTCAGACCGGGTCGGAAAATATCACGAACAGCGCGTCAGCCTCGATAGAAACGGCATACCGTTGACGGCCGCCATTCGGATCTATGATGACAAGCCAATCGCGCTGTATTCGCTGACTTACGAATCGGGTGCGCCCCGAGCGGTGATGGCGTTCCCCGATTTTGCCGCGGTGCCCAATGGCTGCCATCTATTCAGCTACAGAGATCATGTCTTTGCGCCCCCGGCATTCGACGGGCAATCGGGGAGCACGCCCTGGCTGATCTTCGACGATCACGACCACGCCGCGATCATCTCCGCCGCCTCGCACTTTTTTCTTCAGAGAATTGCCGGCGGGAGCAAACAGACGCAAATCTCGTGCGATCTGGACGAACATCTGGACAATATTCCAGCCGGTTTCACGCAACAGACGCTAATCGTCATCACCAAGGGCATCAATCATTGCTGGGATACCTGGGGAAACGCACTGACGGACCTGCAAGGCAAAATCCGCCCAGCCAACGATGCCGACATCGGCCTGAAATACTTGGGATACTGGACCGATAACGGCGCCTATTACTATTACAACTACGATCCCAGTCTCGGGTACATCGGCACGCTGTTGAACCTGGCCGACCATTTCCGCCAACAGCAAATCCCGGTGCGCTACATGCAATTGGATAGCTGGTGGTACGACAAGAGTTTCACGGGCCCCGACGGCAAGGTCGGAAAAACCAAAAATCCCAAGCTGCCCGAAGGTGAATGGAATCGCTACGGCGGACTGCTGGATTACACGGCCGACCCAGCCCTTTTCCCCAAGGGATTGGCCGACTTCCGGAAACAATTGAATCTTCCACTGATCACCCATAACCGCTGGATCGACCCCGCCAGCCCGTACCATCAGCACTACAGAATTTCCGGAGTGGTCGCGCTGGATGCCAAGTGGTGGGACGACATCGCCGCATATCTGCAATCCAACGGTGTCTTCAGCTACGAACAGGACTGGCTCAGCATCATCTATAAACACACGCCTGATCTGATCTCCACACCTGATGCCGCCGATCAATTCCTGGATGGCATGGCTAGCGCGTGCAAGCAGCACAATTTGACGATGCAGTATTGCATGCCGCTTCCCTGTTATCTGTTGCAGGGCAGCCGGTACGACAACCTCACCACCAGCCGCACCAGCGACGACCGCTTCAATCGCTCGCGCTGGCGTGATTTTCTTTACACCTCCCGCTTCGCATCCGCGCTGGGAATCTGGCCGTGGACCGATGTGTACATGAGCGGCGAAACTTACAACCTGCTGATTTCCGATCTCTCGGCCGGGATGGTCGGCTTTGGCGACGAGATCGGGAAGGAGAATCGTGAGAATCTGCGTCACGCCGTCCGCGAGGATGGCGTTATCGTAAAGCCGGATGCCGCGCTCGTGCCAACGGATTCGACGTACCTGGCCGAGGCGCGCAATGTCCCCGGCCCGCTGGTGTCCAGCACCTATACCGATCATGACGGTTTGCGAACGGGATACGTCTTCGCATTTGCCAATCCCACGCTGGCCAACAAGGCAGTTCACATTTCTCTAGACGAGTTTGGCCTGACAGGACCCGCATACGTTTATGACTATCTCGCCAACCGGCCCATTCACGTGGACGCCGACGGAACGTTCAGCAGTCCTCTCAATGGCGATGGCGTCGGCTATTACGTTCTCGCCCAGAGCGGGCGAAGCGGCATCGCGTTCATGGGCGATCTGGGCAAATATGTCGGCACCGGCAAACAGCGCATCGCCGAGTTGCATGATGGGCCAAACCGATTGACGGCCAGGGTCCTTCTGGCCCCCACCGAGCGGACGATCCAATTGCACGGATTCAGCGCCGCCGCGCCCGCCGTTTCGGGCGCTGGCGGCCAAGCTGGGACAGTGGCGTATGACCCGGCTTCGCAACATTTCACGGTTGACATCACCGCCGATCCCGGTGCCACGATCCACACCATTGATGTGGCCTTTTCGCATGATTGACGACTAAATTTGGAGGTTACCAGTCCGCCGTTTAGAATCATCCGACCCCGGCGGGCAAGAATTCTTCTATGGAAACGCAGGTTGCGGTCGGTACTTCTTCTCCAAACATCCTCAACCCGCGCGGGTACAAGCTGCCGCGCATTCAGGAAGCCGGGCTGCTGCTGGTCATCCTGATCCTCGGGCTCATCTTCACGATCGTCGGTCATTTCCATAAAGAACCGGGCAAGCCGAATCCATTTCTCAACGTCGACAACCTGGTGAATTTCATAGCCACGCCGATGAGCATCTATGCCATCATGGCCGTCGGCCAGACAGTCGTCATCATCACCGGTGGGATCGATATTTCGGTTGGCTCGATTTTCGTCCTGGCGGCGTTGGGTACGGCAGGCGCGCTTCAATATATGGACCAGGATGCGCCGTGGTTGAAAGTGGTGCCGCTGGCCGTCGGCATCTCCGCGGGGATTGGATTGGCGTGCGGACTGGTCAACGGAATTCTCACCACCTTGCTGCGCCTGCATCCGTTCATCGTGACGCTGGGAACGCTGAGCATCTTTCGCGGCCTTGCCAATGTCTGCAACCCTACCAACAAAACCCTGCCCGCCGGCGACAACGTGCTGCCTGACTGTTTTTCCACCAATTTGTTTCAGCGGTATTTCTTCAAGAACATGGTGGGGGGGTTGGGAATCCAGGTGTTGCCGATGCTGGTGATGGTAATCGCGGTGATCATCGGATGGATATACCTGTCATATATGGTGGCGGGCCGTAAAGTTTACGCCATCGGCGGTAACGAAGAGGCCGCGCGGTTTAGCGGCCTGCGTGTGGGGCGGATCAAGCTGTGGGTTTACGCCATCAGCGGTCTGAGCGCCGGGCTGGCGGGGATGGTTTCGCTGGGACGATTCGGCTCGGTCTCCACGCAGGACGGAACGGGATACGAGTTGACAGTGATCGCCGCCGCTGTGGTCGGCGGCGCCAGCCTCACCGGCGGCCGTGGCTCGGCGCTGGGCGCGCTGCTGGGGGCGCTGATCATCCGAATGATCGAAAGCGGAATTTATAATCCCCTGCACTGGAATGCGCAGTACAGTCAGATCATCATCGGCTCGGCGATCATCGTGGCGGTCGCGATCGATCGGCTCAGCGAACATTACCGGCGCCGGCGCCTGGCGCGCATCGGCGGTGGCTGATTTTGTCATCATCGCGGGCGCGTTCCCGCGGAAATTTTCACGGGAGACTAACATGACCTCGCTTCGTTCGTTCCATTGGACCTGCGCTGGATTCCTCGCGATCGCAGCCGCTGCGACGGCGCTGCGCCCCGCAACCGTTTACGCCGATGAGCCCAAAAAGATCACCATCGGCATGGTCGCCAAGAGCCAGTCCAACACCGTGTTCCAGGCCGCCTATGCTGGCGCCAAGGATGCCGCCAAAGAGCTTGGGCCCAAGTACGGGGCCGATGTCACCATCGATTGGGAGACACCGCCGGATGAGGATGCACAGAAGCAGGCCGAGGCGGTCGAGGCCCTCTCGCGTAACGGCGCCCAGGGAATCTGCGTCTCGTGCAGCGAAGCCCACACGCTGACTCCCGCCATCAACGACGCGGTGGCGCGCGGTTCCGCTGTCGTCTGCTTCGATTCCGATGCCCCGCGCAGCAAGCGCTTCGCATACTACGGCACCGACGACACCGCCTGTGGCAAAGCGGTCATGGACGAGCTGGCCAAGGTCATGGGTGAGAAGGGCACCATCGCCATTCTCGCCGGCAACCAGAGCGCCCCCAACCTCCAGAAGCGCGTCGCGGCGGTGAAGGACGAGCTGAAGAAATATCCCAACATGAAGCTGCTGGAATCCAGTGGTGGTGTTTTTTATCACCAGGAAACGCCGCAAAAAGCCGTGGACGCGCTGACCGCAGCGCAAAATGCCAACCCGGAAATCGCCGGTTGGGCCATGGTGGGGGGCTGGCCGCTCTTCACCGTCAACGCATTGCCCTGGCCACCGGGGCAGATAAAAGTCGTTTCCGTCGACGCGCTCCCGGCGGAGCTGGCATACCTGCGCGATGGGCATGTGCAGGTTCTGCTCGCCCAGGATTGCTATGGGTGGGGATACAAATCGGTCCAGATTCTGTTGGACAAGATTGTCAAGGACCAATCACCGCCCAACCTCCGGGTGATCGATCCGTTGACGCGCGTCACCAAAGACAACGCGGATGAGTTCGCGAAGAATTGGGACAAGTGGCTGGGAAAATAGCCATGCCCCGATTCTCGATTGAGTTTCAGCAGATCACCAAGAGATTCGCCGGGGTGACGGCATTGGATTCGGTCAGTTTCTGCATCTGGGGCGGAGAATGCCACGCCCTGATGGGTGAAAACGGCGCGGGTAAATCGACGCTGGGCAGGATCCTGGCTGGGATTCATCGCCCCGATGACGGGCAGGTGCTGATCGACGACAAGCCGCAGAATTTCCGCTCTCCTGCCGATGCCGCGCTCGCGGGGATCGGCATGGTGCACCAGGAATTGGCATTCTGTCCGGATCTTTCCGTCGCTGAAAATCTCTCCATGGGTCAATATCCGCGCCGAATGCTCGGGCTCATGGTGGATCGTCGAGAGATGGAGCGCCGCGCGCAGACCCTGCTGCGCAGCATCGGCGTGGAGCTGGACGTCCGCCGCAATATGCGGGCGCTCTCCACTGCTCAGGAGCAGATGGTGCAGATCGCTTCGGCCGTCGGCACGGGGGCGAGAATCCTCGTTTTCGATGAGCCCACCAGCTCTCTCTCCGAGCCCGAAGCACAGAACCTTTTCAAGCTGATCGATCAGCTCAAAACGCGGGGCGTGACGATGATTTACGTCTCCCATCGCATGCCCGAAGTCTTCCGACTCTGCGACCGCTTCACGGTGCTGCGCGACGGCAAATACGTCGGCACGCTCAAGGCCGCCGATGCCACGCAGGATGCGGTGGTGCGCATGATGATCGGCCGCAGCATCGAGGCGTACTTCCCGCATCATCTTTCCAGCGCCGCGGGCAAGGTGATCCTGGAGGTTGAGAATCTCAGCTCGCCCGGCAGATTTCGCGATGTGAGCTTCTGCGTGCGCGCCGGTGAGATCGTGGGATTCGCCGGGCTGGTTGGCGCGGGACGCAGCGAAGTTGCCAAGGCGATCTTCGGCCTGGATAAGGAGGCGCGCGGGCAGGTGTCGGTGGATGGCAAGCCGATGTCCCTGGGCAACGTTCGCCTGGCGATGCGTCGGGGGCTGGGGCTTGTGCCCGAGGATCGCAAGCGGCAGGGGTTGGTTCTCATGATGGGCGGGCGGCAGAACTTTTCACTGGCGATGCTGGAGCGCTTCCGCCGGCTGGGAATCATCGACACGCGCCGCGAGCGCCGCCAGGCGGCCGAGTATTTCGATCGCCTGCGCGTGAAGACCCCGTCGCTGGAATCGCCCGTCGCCGGCATGAGTGGGGGCAACCAGCAGAAAGTCGCGCTGGCCAAATGGCTGGGGCGCGGGGCGAGGCTTCTCATCGTGGATGAGCCGACTCGCGGCGTCGACGTGGGCGCCAAGGCCGCTATCCACGGCATCATCGATGAGTTGGCCCGCCAGGGTATCGGCATCCTGCTGATCTCATCCGAACTTCCGGAGCTACTGAATCTCTCCACCCGCGTTCTGGTGATGCGGCAGGGGCGGATGGTCGGCCAGCTCGAGCGCAGCCAACTCGACCAGGAGCGCGTCATGCGTTTGATGGCCGGCGTTGCCGAATCGCAACCGGTATAATCGTGCCCGGCTCGACCGCTATTGCCGCTTTGTCATCCACTGTAAAATGCACGCTTCAGCGAAAGGAACTCATGCATTGGAATTTCCTGCTTGCCCAGCCCGAAGCCCCCAACAACACCTGGGAAATCGTGATCGCCATCGTGGTGATCATCGTCTGCCTGGTGATCTTCGGCCTGATGGCGCAGTTCGTCGGCCTGTATATCCGTGCCTTGAGCAGCGGGGCGCGCGTGCGCTTCATCGAGCTGCTGGGCATGCGCCTGCGTCGCGTCAACGCGATGGTAATCGTCATTGGTCGAATTCAGGCCACGCGCGCGGGACTGCAGGTATCGCAAACGGAAATGGAAAGCCATCTGCTGGCCGGCGGCGACGTGCAGCGCGTCGTCAACGCCATGATCGCCGCCAGCAAGGCGGGCATTAATCTTTCCTGGCAGACCGCCACAGCCATCGACCTGGCGGGACGCGACATCCTCGAAGCCGTGCAGACCAGCGTCAATCCAAAGGTCATCGACGTGCCCAACCCGCAATTCGGCCAACCGACCATCGACGGTGTTTCCAAGGACGGCATCCAGCTGAAGGTCAAGGCGCGCGTCACCGTGCGGACCAACATCCGCAGCCTGGTCGGCGGAGCGACCGAGGAAACCGTCGTCGCGCGCGTCGGCGAGGGGATCGTCAACGCCATCGGATCGGCCGAGGATTACAAGCACGTCCTGGAGAATCCAGACAAAATCTCGAAGGCCGTGCTGCTCAAGGGTCTCGATGCCAACACGGCTTTCGAGATTCTTTCCATCGATATCGCGGAAATAACCGTGGGCGAGAACATCGGCGCCAAGCTCGCCGCCGACCGCGCCGAATCCGACAAGCGCCGTTTCCAGGCCGAGGCCGAGCAGCGCCGCGCCATGGCCGTCGCCCACGAGCAGGAGAACGTCGCCTTGCAGGCCGAAAACCGTGCCGCCGTCTTCCTGGCCGAGGCCGAAGTCCCCAAGGCCATCGCCGAGGCCCTGCGCAGCGGGAATATGGGCGTCATGGATTATTATCGATTGCGCAATATCCAATCCGATACGTCGATGCGCGATTCCATCGCCAAGCCACCCGACGCGCCAAAAATCTAGCGACCTTACCGGCATGGCCGCTTCAGTGGCCATGTGATTTCAAAAATGCATGCTTCACACTGACAGGCCCCATGGATTACATCATCGAGCTGATCATCAACGCGATCGTCGCCGCCTTCCGCGATCGCACGCCGCGACCCACCAAGCCGCTCGCGCCGATTCCCCGCCCACAATCTCCAAAGGCGAACCGCGTTATCGCGCGCCCGCCCCAGCGCCGGCCCGTTCGGCAGCAGGTAACAAGTCAATTCCCGCCGCGCCCGCGGCCGGAAACCGTCGCGACCGCCCAACGATCGCCGAAGTCAGCCCCACCCGCGCGTCCCGTTCCCGCCAAACCAGCCCCCAAGCCCGCTGCGCCGACCCCACCCGCCGCCGCGCCGCTTTCCGGCGTTGCGATTGGTCAACTGATCCGTTCCCGCCCCGCGGCGTTGCGATCGGTGATCGTCCTGAGCGAGATACTCCAGCCGCCGCTGGCATTGCGTTGAAGCGAATATCCCTACCTCGCAAAGCCACGAGGTGAGTTGTTTTAACCGTCCATGTTCATTATGAACTGCATAATCCCTATTGACCGTCTTACCGGCCAAATCGCTAGATTTTACCCAAATTAATACGCCACCAGAAGTTAGAGCTAATCCGTCGCGTCCGCGTCGGGTTCGGCATGCCTCTCGCTTTTTGCACTTGCCTGTTCGCCGCTGCGCTCGCGGTGAATTCAGGCCTTTGGCTCGGGGCGTAGTCTGGGAAATCGCAACTTGAGCGCGCCAGCGCCTAAGGCAGTCAAGCAGGGGGCGCTGGCTCAGACGCCGGCGGCATGGCACCGCCCGCGCGGTGGAAGGCCGTTTTCCGCCCTCGGTTCGCTTTTCTGCTGGACCGTTTTCGTACAGGGTGCGCGCCCGCACCATTTTTGGAGGTGTTCGTACGCACCAATCAATTTTGCGCTCGGTGTCATCGGCTTGCGCCGCGAATGAACCGATTGCAGGATCGTGCAGATCTTTCGGCCACGCGCGCCTATGCCGGCTGGGAATGTGCCCATCCTGGATTCGTCGTTTGTCCCTCGCGCCGCGCCCCTGACTATACCCCCGCTCAGGGGGACCACTCGAAGGGAGAAAGACCATGATCGGATCATTCAGCCGTCCGCGTTTCTACGGCGCCAGCGCCGTTGCCACCCTCGCTCTGATGCTGCTGGGCTTTGGGGGCGATCCGCCCCGCGCCGCCGCAAGCCTCCTGACTCCCGGCCTCTCTGACCCGCCGGATATTTTTACACTAAGCGCCTTGACTCTCGTGGCCAGCACTTCCGGATCGCTTAACTCAGCTACCTTCACCGCTAACTACGTCGACAATGTTTACCGCGATCCCGCCAATGTTTTCGCCGCCGGCGATCTCGATTTCGTCATCCGCGTTCAGGACACCGGTGCCGTGGTCCCGTTTTCCGGTGATATCGAGCACGTCACCAACGCCTCGTACACGGGCTTCGCCACCGACGTCGGATACAACCTCACCAGCCTTCCCGGTCTCACTTCCGGCACGGCGATGCCCTTTACGGTCGATCGCAGTGTCGGCGGAGACGTGATCTCCTGGGACTTCGTCAACGCCGGCGGTTTCGACACTCTTACGCCAGGCGTCACCACGGCGCTGCTCGTCGTGGAAACCAACTCGCCCAACTATTCTGCCGGGCTTGTATCCGCCATCGACGGCGGCGCCGCCCAGGCTGGGGGCTACGCCGCCGCCGTCGTTCCCGAGCCCGGTGCCCTCACCCTCCTGGCGGTCGCATCGTGCCTGCTCTGCGCCCGCCGCCCGCTACGCGCGGGCAGGCCCTTGGAATAGGCCGGGTCAGCAAAATGAAGCGCGACGCGCCACCGTCCGCGCCTCCGTGGTAAATTTGCCTCGTTCCCATCGCTCACGACTACATGACCGCGCGGGCTTTTCGCTCGAGATGGATCGCCAGCACCGTCACATCCGCCGGCGTGATTCCGCTGATGCGCAACGCCTGGCCGAGGCTGCGTGGGGTGAACTTGTGCAGCTTCTGGCGGGCTTCGTTGCGCAGGCCGGTGACTGCCTGGTAATCGATTGATGTGGGGATCAATTTAGCTTCCAACTGGGCAAAGCGCTCAATTTGCCGGTCCTGGCGGGCGATGTATCCTTCGTACTTGATGCGGATCTCAAGCTGAGCGGCCACGTCCGTAGCAACCGCGGCGAGCGCGGGGCAATCCTGGGTGATCTGGACCCACTGCACATCGGGACGGCGCAGCTGCGCGTCCAAGCCATGCTGTCGCAGCAGCTGCTCGGCCAGAGCGATCGCCTCCTGCCGGGCGCGGAAAGCATCCCAGCGGCGCTCATTTACCAGGCCAATCCTCCGGCCAAGGGGTGTCAATCGCGCATCGGCGTTGTCGCTGCGCAAGAGCAGTCGATGCTCCGCCCGGCTGGTGAACATTCGATACGGCTCGGTCGGTGGCTTGGTTACCAGGTCGTCGACCAGCACGCCGATGTATGCCTGATCCCGCCCCAGCACAAAATCCGGGTCATCCCCGGCAGCCAGTCGCGCCGCGTTGATCCCCGCCACGATCCCCTGTGCCGCCGCCTCCTCGTATCCGCTGGTTCCGTTAATCTGACCGGCCAGAAACAGCCCATCCACTTTTTTGGTTTGCAGCGTGCTCTGAATCTGCGTCGGCCAGACCATGTCATATTCGACGGCATACCCGAAGCGCAGGATTTGGGCGTTCGCCAGGCCAGGGATCATCCGTACGAATTTCTCCTGCACATCATCCGGCAGCGACGTGCTGATGCCGTTGCAGTAAATCTCGTCGGTGTCCAACCCCTCCGGCTCCAGGAAAACCTGGTGGTGATCCTTGTCAGCGAAGCGCACGACCTTGTCCTCGATGCTCGGACAATATCGCGGCCCGGTGCTCTGAATCTGACCACTGTACATCGGCGCGCGGTGCAAGTTCTGGCGGATGACCTGGTGGATCTGCGGGTTGGTCGCGCCGATCCAGCATTGCACCTGCATCAGCGGCGGCGACCAGCCGGTTTGATATTCATGGAGAAACGAGAATGGCGCCGGGCGTGGATCGCCCCATTGCGGCTCGAAGGCGGCAAAGTCAATCGAATGGCGATGCAGACGCGGCGGCGTGCCGGTTTTGAGCCGGCCCATCTCCAAGCCCAGACGCGCCAGGCACGCGCTCAGCCCGCTGGCGGCCGCCTCGCCGATGCGCCCGCCGGCAGTCCGGCGCTCGCCGGTGTGCATCAGGCCGCGCAGGAAAGTGCCCGTCGTCACGATAACCGCGCGGCAACCCAGGCGCCGTCCATCGGCCATTTCCACCGCCGTAACCGCGCGTCCGGCCGTGACGATGTCGGCGACTTCGCCTCGGATAATGCTCAGGTTCGGACATTCGCCCAGCAGACGCTGAACCTCCACGGCATATTTGTATTTATCCGATTGCGCCCGCGGGCCCCAGACGGCCGGGCCCTTGGAGCGATTGAGCATGCGGAACTGGATTCCCGTGTTGTCGGCGGCGATGCCCATTAATCCACCCAGGGCATCGATCTCGCGCACCATCTGCCCCTTGGCCAGCCCGCCGATGGCCGGGTTGCACGACATCTGCCCGATGCGCGTCGGGTCCATGCTGACCAGGCCAACGCGCGCACCAAGATGCGCCGCCGCCCACGCGGCCTCAGCGCCGGCGTGGCCGCCGCCGATCACGACGATGTCATATTCTTCGCTCATCGTTTTCCCGAATCCGTCATGGGTGGCCACAACTGTACCACCAGATCGCCGGATTGGTCGAACCACAAAACCTGCCCGAAGTGCTCCTTGTCTTGCGACGTCACACGCACAATCCGCATGTCCGGCGCATCCGGTGGGATTTGACCGCTCAGAATCCCATTGACGTGATTGGTTAGCGAATTCATGTCGATCACCGGCTCCGACGCGGGGATCGGAACATAGGTACAGCGGCGCCAAGTCAGGTAGGGCGCCCACGCCACGGTATTGGCCGCCGCATTCTGGTTCACCACGATCGTCATGGGCGAAGTACTCCGGGCGATCCAGTCACAAGCCTGGATGAATCCTTCGCTGGGCGTGGCGTCCTGCCCGCGCGGCGCATCCATCCATCGGCCGATCTGCGTCAGGGCGCCAAGCAGCATAAGTCCGATGATGCGAATCGTCGGCAATCGCCAGCGCTTCTGCGCCCAGGCGACGGGGAAGGCGGCGAAGATCACTAGAAAATAGTTGGCGTCGCTGAGGAATCGCGACGGTGTGAAGATGGTCGCTGTCCCCAGGCCCCGCGACCGCCGCAGCAGCGGCCAGACGTATTCGCAGATGATGAACATCACCGCCAGTGTAGCCACCGCCCAGACCGCCAGCGGATGACAGCGGAATCGTCCACGAATCCAGAGGCCTAACCCGATGGCTGCCGTCGCGCACATGAGGTAGCCGATCGACGCGGGCAGCTCCACCAGATCCAGCATCCGCTCACTGAGCTGAATCATGCGCGTGGATCCAAGCGTTGATGCTTTGAGCGCGTAGGGGACGAGATAAAAACTGTCGAGCAACGCCGCCGCCACCAATGCCAGCGCCAGGATTTTCCATGATGCGGCGGAAACGGGGCGGATGATCTGGCCAATCATGGCCACCGCAAGGATCGCGCCGCTGACGACCATGACATGATGGTGCACCAGCACTACCGCGGCATACAGCAGCGCCATCAGCGCCATTCTCCGCCGTGGCGAGCCATCATCCAGCCATAGGCTCAGCACCGCCAGGAACAGCAGCATTCCCAGTTGATTGGGCAGCCCGCCCCAGCGGAAATAATCGATGCTGCCGCCCCAAGCCCACAATCCATACGCCGCCGCGGAATACAGACCGATTTGGGCGCTGCCGGTGACGCGCCGGCCCAGAAGGTAAACCTGCGCCGTCGTCAGGACTCCCAGAAACGGGATCAGATCCTTGAAAACCGTCGGCAACGGCAGCCGGCTGATCCCACTGAGGATCACGATCAGCAGATGGCTGCCCGTGGGGTAATTCAGCGATGCTTCCGCAAAGGGCCGCCAATCCCAGATCGCGTGCTGCGTGAGCTGAATCTTGCGCGCCAGGATCATGTGGAAGGCGGGATCCCAACCATCGGGAAGTCGCTCGGGAAGCACAAACGCAAATCGGCTGACTCCCACAACGACCAGAATCACCCATAGCCAGCTTTCCCAATGCGAATCGGGGCTTCGACGCAGCGGTGTTCGACGAATGGTTCTCCAGCAACCACACAGACAAGCGATCCCCACGCCCGCCCAGATGGGATAGAACCATTCCAGATTGAAGTGACTGATCAGCGACGCCAGGTAAACCGCCAGCGCCAATCCCAGCGTGCTGCCGTAGGTGGAATATTCCAGGAGGGATTGCCCAGCGCCGATCCAGCGTGCCAGCCAGATCCCCGGAAGCAGCAGCGCCAGCGCCCCCGCGAGAAAGTAAATCAGCTCCGCCGCCATGGCGAAACAGTGAACGCGAAAGGTTTGGGGATTGCAAATGGGGTCCGGATCATGCCGCTGGCCGCAGCGATCGCGTCGCAGGATTTGTTACCGGCGACGGCTCGCGCGACAGGTCCGCCAGCACGCCCGCCAGGTGCTCCTGCATATTCAGCACCATGTTGATCGCCTCGACGCAGAGCCGAAGCGACTGGCCGTCCGTCGTCGCGGTGGGGCAGAGGTTCAGCCGGGCGATCAGCGCATCAAATTTACGGCCGTAGCTGTCGGCAAAACGATGGATCAGATCGACTTCGCGTCGAATCTTCTGGCGCAACTGGGTGCACATGATCAATCTCTCTTCGGCGAGAATTGACAGTCAATATTATCGGAACATGGGAAGGTGAAAGATGAGAGATTTTACGGTGCTCCCAAATCAGTGCCGGTGGCGCAATCGGATTCCGATGAATCCCATCACCCAGCATGCGAACGTCCCCACCCAGTACAAAATGACGCGCGTGCGATCAACTCGCCCCCCGTTGCCCGGGGCCGACTGCAATGCCTCCCATGCCAGAGCGCACCCAACGATCAGAAATGAGAACGCCAATCGGCCGAACCAATAGCGCATGGCAATGATCAGGTCCCCGGCTGGGTGGTCGAGCGACGCGTGGCGTTGCGCGCGTTGAATGCGGCACTCATCGCCTGGCTGTAGGCTTCTTCCTGGCTGGGCGGCAGCATCTGCCGAACCGATGCCACCAGTTCACTGAGCGATTGCTGATTTGCGGCGAGCGCCTTGGGCCCCTCGGCAGCGACGGCATCCAGTAATTTGATCGCCGCATCCTGGCGCGACGGCGCACCAGCCGTGAGATACCCAAGCCACAACTGATCCATCGACTGCAATTGCGTTTCGGGAACCTGCAGCGGCGGGGTGCGCAGGGCCGTGCCGAACTTTGCCTTCAGCTCGGCGATCTGCTCCGGCGGCGCGCCAGAACTCTGCTGGCCGATAGGAGTGTTCACCAGCAGATACGCCGTATGCAGCAGCTTCGCATCGTCGGGCGCTAAGACGGCGTCCGCGCGCACGCTGAATTTATAATGGTAACCCGGCCGGCCCTTGCCGTTGGCGGTGGCGGCCAGGGTGTACGGCCCCGAGGTGATGTTGATCTGTCCGCCTACCCTCGCCTGCGTGATCGATCCAGCGGAGATGCGCAGCGGCGTCATCACGGCCGGCGCGGGCGTGCTCGTCCCGGCTCCCGGTCTTGCCGGCACTGCTGCACCCGGAGCGATCGGTGTGCCGCGGGCGGGAAACATCGCTGCAAGCCTGGCCAGCAATCCCTGGTTGGCAGCGGGGATTCGCGGACGACTTCCGGGAACTGGATATTGCTGCGACGCCGTCGCGATTGCCTGCGGGCTGAGGGTCACTGACGATACCGCCGACGCCCCGAGCCAATACCAGAAAAAGAACGCTGCGATGCCGACGATCAGGGATAGCGCCAGCGTCGGCGCCAGCCAGGTGGGCCAGGGCTTATTTGGAGCTCGAGATATTGGTGCGGTGCCGCTCACGCCGCAAACCTCCGCGCGTGCGATCTCAAGAACCAGTGCCGCCGTTGGGCGCCGTCGGTGGGGTGATGCCGGCTGCGAAATCCCATGGGTCCAGCGCGCTTTCCGCCTCGTTTGGCAATTGCGTGGTCACGTGCAGGTCCAGCATCAGGTAATTCGACCCGAATTCCTGCCCATGGCGAAATTCCTCCACGACGCGGCCGAAATCACCATATTCCATGTAGTAGTCGCCGACCAGCGTAACCTTCTCGCCCATCAGCACGATATTGGAAGGCGACATCTGCTGGGGCAGCACGCTGCTGTATTTCACATTCCAATACGCCATGTGAGAATTAACAACGTAGGAATGTTGTTCCAGTGGTTCCTGATCAGTCGGGCAGACCATGACCGGTGGGTTCCACACGCCGAACACCACCAGCGGCCAGACGTTGTGAATCGTTCCGGGGGCGCCGGTATCCGGGTAGGGGATCACGTGCTGCGGGTCGTAACCCATGTCCGAGGGGAATAGAAACCCATCGTACTGATCGGCGTACATCAGCATCGCCAGGCCGATTTGCCTCAGGTTGCTTTGACAGACGACGCTGTTGGACTGCTGCCGCGAGCGCGACAATGCCGGCAACAGCATTCCGATCAGCAGCGCGATGACTCCGATGACAACCAGCAGTTCGACGAGTGTGAACGCCGCTCCCGACTTCTGTCTTTTGATTTTTGTCATCATTGGCTTGCACCCGTAGCCGGACCGAATGTTGCAAGGACATTTTACCCACCGACCGGCTCGCGTCCCATCTTGCGGCGGAAAAAATCCGCGAAGCTCCATTGGGGCCTCCAGCCCAGCTTCGCCTTGGCTTTCTCGCTGGAAACCGGGCTTTTGAGCGCCGGCCATCCTGCCGGTAGTTTGGGAAACTCCGGATGCGACAGCCGATTGGCGATCGGCTTGATCGACATCACATCGTCGGCGCAGATGTTAAAGACTTCGCAGCCCCCCAGCGCAGAATCCAACGCGGCAACATACGCCGCCGCACAGTCGTCGCCATGAACAAACGTCCCCATCCCATTGTCCAGCGGGCCGCCGTCATGCTCGATTCCCTCCAGAAACTTCTGATCCGGCTCGCGCTCCATGACATACGGCAGGCGAAAAATTGTTACCGGTAGATCGGCGCACCGCGACGTCATCTGCGCAAATGCCTCGTTGGCTGTCTTGGAGATGGCGTACGCGTTGGACGGATAGGATGGATGCGCTTCATCCACTGGCAAATATTTCGGCGGCACGCGCCCTTCGCCGGCATAACCGTAAATCTGGCAGGTGCTGGTGTAAACCACCCGGCGCAAATGCAGATCCGCCGCCGCCTGCAGAACCACGCCGCTGGAGCGCGCGTTGCTCCAGTAAACCTCATCGAGCGGCGGACCGGTCTTCACGTTGGGAATATCGGCCAGGTGACAGACCGCGTCGCATTCGCTCAGCACCGCCGACACGTCTTCGTATGAGCGCACATCGCATTGCTCAAAACGCGCGCGTTCATCCGCGTCGCTGCGCCGATCCATGTTGATGACATGATGTCCCCGATCCAGCAGGTGCCGCACGACGAATTTCCCAACCCGTCCGCTGCCACCGGTCACCGCAATGCGAAGCGCTTCGGCCATGGACGCATCATAAACCAAACGCTTCGGCTTGGCTGCGTCCGTGTGAGCGTCTTCTTCGGCCCCATTGGACCTGCGCAAACCACAAAGCTACATTCTTCCCGACGATGCAACCGGTTGCGTCGCTGGCAAACCCATCTCAACCTGGAAAGGTCGGCCCCTCATGTTGCGCAAATTCATCGTTGAGGCGATCGGGACTTTCTTTCTCGTGCTGACGGTCGGCCAAACCGTGATCCAACCCGCGCATTCCCCGACCGGCGCGCTGGCGCCGCTGGCCATCGGGGCAGTGTTGATGGTGATGGTTTATGCCGGTGGGCACGTTTCCGGCGCTCATTACAATCCCGCCGTCAGCCTGGCGGTGTGGTTGCGGGGCCAGTGCACCTCCGGCGAGTTGCCCGCGTATGTGTTGGCGCAGTTGTTGGCCGCGGTGGCCGCCACCGGCGCCGTCGCTTTCTTCAAGGGGGGGATCGGCTCACCCGCCGCGCCCGTGAACCTCTGGCCGGCGCTGCTAGCGGAATTCCTCTTCACCTTTGCCCTGGCCTACACGGTGCTCAACGTCGCCACCGTCGGGGGGACCTCGGGCAATTCCTATTACGGCCTGGCGATCGGGTTCACAGTCATGGTAGGGGCATATGCCGTGGGTGATATTTCCGGCGGCGCGTTCAATCCGGCCGTCGCCATTGGCATCACGCTGATGCACCTGTCCGCGCCCGGCTCCCTGTGGGCGCTGCTGGGGGGCGAGCTGCTCGGCGGAGCGGCGGCGGCGGCCGTTTTTGCCGCGCTCGATCTGGGAAAGGACAAACCCACCACCGCAACCCCGGCCGACCAGACCCAACTCCGGCCCGCCGCCACGCCGCAGTGATTTATCGCAGCGGCTCCTGCTTATCGCGCTGTGGCGATAGATACGTCGCGTACTGCGGATGTGACAGATCGTGCAGCACGAACATCTGGTCGCACCAGCCGGAATGGAATATCCGCTTGTGCCGCAGGCCGTGGATGCGGCCCAGCTTCATGGTGGGATGCGACGCGTTGAAATCCTTGATGGCCGCGAGCTCGCCGACGTACTCACAGTGCAATTCCTCGTCCTTCCCGATGACGTCGTCGAAATAGCAGAAGATTCGCGGCAGGCGGTGTTGCGCCCCGGCCGTGTCGAACAGTTTGAATGCATCCATCGTCGAGGTGTAATAGTCCAGATCGAATGCCACGAACCCGATCGGCGCTGGGTTATGTTCTCGCACGAATAGCTCAGCCGTTTGGGCCATCAGTCCGAGCACGAGCTTGGCGCGTTTCAGCCTGGCGCGGATGGTCGCTTCGTCGATGCGGTAAAATCCCTTTTGCCAGACGTACGGCAAATCCCGGTTGTCCGCCGGTGGCGGCAATCCGCCGCCGGAATCAAATCCGTACACCTGAATGTCGATACCAACGGCCCGCCCGATCACGTCGGCGGTATTCTCCAGCACCACCAGTCCCGTCCCGCCCGCGACGCCCAGCTCGATCACCGACATGCTGGACAGCCCGAGCCGTTTTGCCTGCAGCGCCGCCTGATGCGTGCCGTAGGCGTAATACGGCCGCGGCAGCAGATCCAGGTCCAGCCGTGTCTGCAACGGCAGCCCACCGCCCACGGAGCGCAGGATTCGTTTGACAACCAGGCTGGGGCGAAAGATCAGGGGCAGAGTTTTCATCGCCCGGCATTTATCGCCGCTTTGGCGCTAATGTCGAGCAATCGCATATGAGCTTTCAGTCGGTGTTGCGTTGCGGTCATACGAGTAAAGGGGCCGGCACGTCCCGCTATTTTCCTGGGCGATCTGATGCAGCGGCGCCAGGATCGACTCTTCCTGCTTCTGTGGCATCTCATCCATCAGGACCAGGATATCGACACGCACGTGGTGCGCACGATTCAGACCCGCCACCCGCTGGCGCACGATTTCGTCGCCCGGGTCGGCGAAATTGCCATTGGTCAGCAGCAGAATCTCGTCGGGATGCTCCCGGAACGCTTCGTCGATCCCGTCCAGCGGCATTCCAATGTCGCCCACCGCATGTCGCTGCGCGAAACAAAGCGCCTTGGCCTGGTTGTGATCGCTCGCTGTCAGCAGATGATCGTCCAAGGCGCAGAACCACGACTCGGCGGCGCCGTCGTAGACGTGCTGAAAGAAGATGACGTTGAATGATTGCTGCGATCCAAGTCCCCGCACCAATCGACACAGCATCGGACGCCAGAATTCTTCCGGCGCTCCGGCCATCAAACCCGACCCGTTGCAGAGAAAGATGACTTGTGCGGGCTGGTTCGGCGATGTGATCGGCGGGACGGGTGTGATCGATGGTCGGGATGCGGTCTGGTTAACCCCGGCACACCCGGCCAGCAGAATCGCGGCGACTGCGGTTCGCAACCACATGGGATCCATCCCGGGCCACTGGGGCCAGCCATGCCTGCTGATACGCCGATGATCGGCATTCTGACGGCGCCGGGAATAGCAAATGCATCATGAGTTGACATCAAATGTAGTCTAATGGATACCGACTGTTATTTCGGTTACTCAACGCGCCCGGCGATCACGGCGACGGTAGCGAGAAGCTCCGATGGCTCAACCGGCTTGGCGACATGCGCGATGTACCCGGCGCGCAACGCCCGGGTGCGGTCTTCCGACCGGGCGAACGCCGTCAATGCAATCGCGGGCGTCTGTTTCGGGGCTTTTTTTCGCAGCTTCCGAACGCGACGTAAAAACTCGTACCCATCGATGTCCGGCATCCCGATATCGCTGATCAGCACGTCCGCGTTGTGCTTTTGGAGCCAATCCAGTCCTTCGGAAGCTGAATTGGCCACGGCGACCTCCGCTCCCGATTCGCTGAGCAGGCGCTTGACCAGCTCCCTGGCGTCCGGCTCGTCCTCCACCAGCAGCACCTTCACACCGGAAAGGTTGACCTGGTCCTTCCGGATCGTCGTCCCCACCGACGAACGTGGCTGCACGCGCTCCTCGACATGGTTGTTGGCGGTGAGCACCAGCAGCGGGAGCTGGACGGTGAAGGTTGAACCCTTTCCATGCCCGGCGCTCTTGGCGAGTATCCGCCCCCCGTGCAGCTCCACCAGCTGCCTGGTAATCGCCAAACCCAGCCCCAGGCCCCCATGCTTTCGGTTGGTCGAAGCGTCGGCCTGGCTGAAACGGGCGAAAAGCTGCGACAGGAACCGCGGCGCGATTCCCTCGCCCGTATCGGCAATCGTCAGCTCGACGTGCGAGTTCACGCTCTCCAGCGTCACCCGCACGCGTCCACCCTTCGGGGTGAATTTCACCGCGTTGGACAGCAGGTTCCAGACCACCTGCTGCAGCCGCCCAGGATCGCCCGATATCGGGCCGGCGCGCGGGTCCAGCATGATGTCAACGCGGATCTGCTTGGCATCCGCCGAGGGCAGGACCGTCTGAATCGCCGCCTCGATGAACGTGATCGGATCGACGCGCTGCACGTCCAGGCGCAGCTTGCCGGAAATGATCCGGCTCATGTCCAGCAGGTCATCGATCAACTGCTTCTGCGCCCGCGCGTTGCGCTCGATGACGGCCAACCCCTCGCGCAATTCATCCCCGCTCATCCCCCCGACGGTCAGCAATTGTGCCCAACCCATGATGGCGTTGAGCGGCGTGCGCAGCTCGTGTGACAGCGTGGCCAAAAATTCATCCTTCATCCGGTTGACCCGCTGCGCTTCCTCGCGGGCATAGCGCTCGTCCTTCAAAAGCATATCGCGCTGGAGTTCCAGGCGTTTTTTGTCGGTGATATCACGGCCGATTTTCGATGCCCCGATGATCGTCCCACTTGAATCGCGGACCGGCGATACGGTCAGTGAGATGTCCAGCAGCCGCCCGTCCTTGGACTTACGTTGCGTCTCGAAATGCTCGATGCGCTCGCCATGGCGCAGGCGATTCAGGATGGTCGCTTCCTCGTCGTGGCGATCCGGTGGGACGATCAGCAGGATCGACTTGCCCACCGCCTCCGCGGACGTGTACCCGAACAATCGCTGCGCGGCGCGATTCCACGAGGTGATGATTCCATCCAGGGTCTTACTGATGATGGCATCATCGGAGCATTCGACGATCGCGCCCAACCGTGCCTGGGCCAGATCGGCGGATTTGGCAGTGGCGATTTCCTGGTATCGATCGGTCAGGTCCACCATCAGCCCGACAGCGCCAATCGTTCGACCGGCAGCGTCGCCCAGGCAATTTGCGTAGGCCAGGACATTACGTCGTGATTGATCGGGCCGCTCGACGATCATCTCCACGTCTCCCACGGCGGCACCCAGCTTCGTCGCCACGGCAATGGGGGATTCGTCCATGCCGAGGGGCGTTCCGTCGGGCCGATATATTCGCTGCGCTCCATACCATAGATCGACCCCATCGATGGGCGTGCGCCCCCACAATTTTCGGGCGGCCTCGTTGTAAAGCTGGATATGCCCCTGCGCGTCGCAAACACTGATGGCCGCGGGCACTTCGTCGAACAGCTTGTGATAAATCGCTTCCCCAAGCTGCAGGGTTCCACCCGCGCCGCCAGTCGCTCGAGCTCCGGTGCTCGCGCCGTCTGGCGTAACCCTGGGGCGCTCTCGCTTTTGTTTTGCCATTCCGCTAACTTTCGCGACGTTGACGCAGAGAATTCCGCAGGACCCGATGAGTCGTTCAATTTTAGGTGGCGTCCAAAATCCTGCCAACGGACAAAAATCCTGATCCATTGCCTACCCTTCAATCCCCCCCTTGCGGGCGTTACCACTGCGACGCATTAACCTGATTCTCCCTTACCTCATTCGTTTCGAAGACATCTCCCTTCGTCTTTGCAGGACTATGCGATCGCTGGAAGCCGACAGAAGATATCCCCTGGCTGGTAAAGTCCCTGCCGAGTCGTATACCGGTCGTCCTGCGCCGGAGAATTACGTGCGATGCCTAAACTATCCTGCCAAAACCAACCAGCGTAATGTCGTCGTTTTGCTTTTGGCCGGCGGTGAACTGCTCGACAACCTTGACCACCTGATCCACAAGCGCATGCGTGGAATGGGCGCCGCCTTGCAGGGCGGCATAGACGCCCTTGGTTTGCAGTCGGAGATCATCGATATTCATCGCGTCGGTGACGCCATCCGTGAACGACAGGATCGTATCGCCCGGTTCGAGGTGGATCTGGCAGGAGGTATATTCAAAGCCGTCAACAACGCACAGAGGGAAGCCGGCCATCTCGGTGGTCATTGTCTCTCGCACGGTGCCCGAGGCGCGGTGGTAGATCAAGGGGGAGGAGTGGCCGGCGTTGATCAACGTCACGGTATGGGTTGCCGGATCGAGAACGGCTGCCACAAGCGTGACAAACCAGCCCGGGATTCCCGGCTTGTTCATCAAATCATTAAGTCTGGTGAAGGCCGTTGCCGGATCGGCCTCGGTGAGCATGCACACGCGGGCCTCGGCGCTGAGCTTCGCCATGAGCAGGGCTGCCGACACGCCCTTGCCGGACACGTCACCGACCAGAACCGCTACCTGGTTTCGCGGCAGATGAATGAAGTCGTAGTAATCCCCACCGATCTCATACGCCGGTGCGTAGTGAGCGGAAAACTCGTAGCCGGTGATTTCGGGCAGCCGCAGCGGAAGGAAGCTCCGCTGCACGCCGCGCGCCATATCCAGATCGTGGCTAAGCCGCTGACGTGCGGCTTCCAGATCGCGGCTGTATTCCTCCAGCTCAACCTGGAGGCGATGAAGCTTGAGATGCGTTTCCACGCGGGCGTTCAATTCTTCCATCTGAAACGGCTTGGTGAGATAATCCACGCCGCCGCAGGCAAATGCCCTCACCTTATCCAGTTGCTCGGTGAGGGCGCTAATGAAGATGATGGGGATGCCCTTGAGCTTGTCGTCGGTCTTTAATTGCTCGCATACTTCGTAGCCGTTCATGTCGGGCATATTGATGTCGAGCAGGATCAGGTCGGGGGTATCGTGTCGCGCCGCCTGCAGCGCCAGCTTGCCGCTGGGAACGGGGCGGACTTTATAGCCGCGGTCCTTGAGCATGCCGGCCAGCACCTGGAGATTGGCGGGGGTGTCGTCCACCACCAGGATGCTGGTGGGTTGACGGATAAGACATTGCGGGTTCTTGAGAATCAATGATCGCCCCTCACACGCAATAGGACCAGAAGTCTCTCGTATTGAAAACCTTCTGCCAGACATCGCAGCGCGCCAGCAATGCGCGGATCGCGTTCCTGGATCTCCTGAATCGTTGCCAGCAACTGGTCAAGATCGGCGGTGATCACCGCTTGGCGCATCCGATCGACAATGCCTTGAGACAAACCCGCCAGCGCCTCGGTTGTGAGTTGAACGGCTTCCTCCGCGATGGGGGCCGCGGAATCTTCATCATAAACGAATTTAACCTTGAGGTGGGCGCGAACCTTCTCAAATAGCTCGGCCTCCCTGAACGGCTTGCTGATGAAATCGTCGGCGCCGATCTCCAACAGTTGCTGGCGGTTTTCATCCATCGCACTGGCGGTTACGGCAATGATTTTGGTATTTTTGCCTGCGGCCATGGCGCGGATGCGGCGGATCGCTTCACGGCCGTCCATGACCGGCATGCGGAAATCCATGAGGACCAGGTCCGGCCGCCATCGCTCAAACTCGCGGACCGCTTCGTCCCCATTGGTGGCGAGACGAATTTCAAAACCGATCGGCCCCAGAAGCTGCGCCAAAAGTTGACGGTTGTCCTCGATGTCATCGGCAATCAAGACTCGGCAATTCGCCTGTCCCGGCTGGAGTCCCAGGACCCGCCGGGGTTTGTCTTTCGCCTGGATGGCTTGCGCATCGCCTTCTTTTAATGGCAGGCGAATGACGAACACGCTGCCTCTACCAACCTGGCTGCTCAGGGTGATTGCTCCGCCCATCAGTCGGACGAATTCCTGGCTGATGGCCAGTCCCAGGCCGGTCCCGGTCCCGGCTTCGCGCCCGGTTTTGGTCTGCTCGAAATGTCGGAACAACTTGCCTTGTTCGTCCGGCGATATACCCGGTCCCGTGTCCTCGATTTCCACGCGAAGGAAAGATTCCCCGGTGCTTTCACGATCCGCGCGCACGCGCAAAGCGATCCCGCCCTGCTCGGTAAACTTGACCGCATTGCCAAGCACGTTGATAAAAACCTGACGAAGCTTGTTGATATCGGTCACGATGTGTTGCGGAACATCGCCGTTCATCTCCAGCGAAAAAGACAGCTTCTTTTCATCCGTGCGAACGCGAAACATCATCTCCAGGTCCTTAAGCAGGACCGACAAGTCGAATGTCGATGGATTCAGCATGGTGCGGCCGGCCTCGATCTTGGACATCTCCAGGATGTCGTTGATCAGGGCAAGCAGGTGCTCGCCGCTGCGGTTGATTGTTCCCAGGAACTGGCATTGCCGCGCGGTGAGATCGGGTTCTCGGAGCATGAGCTGGGAGAACCCGAGGATGGCGTTCATGGGGGTGCGGATTTCGTGCGACATGTTGGCCAGGAAAACACTCTTGGCGCGATTGGCCTGCTGGAGCGATTGCTCGTAGCTTTTTTGTTCGGTGATATCGCGGGCGGCGGCAAACACGCCCTGGAGCTTTCGGTCGCGGTCGTGGAAGGTCGTCGCGTTGTAGGACACGACGGTTTCCTTGCCGTCCCTGGCGCGCGCGGTCAGCTCATAATCGGTAAGCTTGCTTTCGCCCAGCACCCGCTTGATACCGGCATCCGCCCGCTCGGGGTCGGTGAAGTAGGCCTTGAACGGGGCGCCGATCAACTCGTCGCGCGTGCATCCCGTCAGCGCCTCCATCTGCTTGTTCACGTCAGTGATGATCCCGCGCGGATCGGTGGTAATCAGGGCATCGATGTTCGATTCAATGAGCGAGCGTGTATAAAACTGCTGATCGCGCACACGCTGATCCAGCAGCATTCGCTCGGCTTCCACCTGCTTGCGTGCGGTATTGTCAGTACCGATCAACAGATAACCGATGATTCCCCCCTGTGCGTCGCGCAGCGCCGTGACCGACACGATGGCGGGAAACCGGCTGCCATCCTTGCGGATGTAGGTCAATTCATAGATATCCTCTATCCCGCGCGAGGCCTTGAAAACCAATGCTTCAAAACCCGGGGTGAGCGTGGTCCCCAGCTCGGTGCTCAAGGCTTTAGCGCGCGTAATCACTTCCTGCGGATCGGAAATGTCGGCGGGGGTAATTTTGTTCATGACTTCGGCGGCCGCGTAGCCCAGCATGCGCTCGGCGCCAACGTTGAAGATTTGAATGACGCCCTTCTCATCGGTCGCGATGCTCGAGAAGTTGGCGCTGTTGAAGATCGCGTTCTGCAAGGCGCCGGCCTTGAGCAACGCCTCTTCCGCTTCCTTGCGCGCGGTATTATCGGTGCCGATCAACAGATAGCCGATGATGGCGTTTTGATCGTCGCGCAGCGCCGTGACCGACACGACGGCGGGAAACCGGCTGCCGTCCTTGCGGATGTAAGTCAATTCATAAATGTCCTCAATCCCGCGCGAGGCCTTGAAGACCAATGCTTCAAATCCCGGCGTGATGGTGGTCCCCAATTCCGTGCTCAAAGCTTTGGCGCGGATGATGACTTCCTGCGGATCAGAGATGTCGGCCGGCGTAATTTTGTTCATCACTTCGGCGGCCGTATAGCCCAGCATGCGCTCGGCGCCGACATTGAAGATTTGAATGACGCCCTTCTCGTCGGTGGCGATGCTCGAGAAGTTGGCGCTGTTGAAGATGGCGCTCTGCAACGCCCCGGCTTTGAGCAGCACTTCGTCAGCCCGCTTGCGCGGAGTGACCTCTTCGCTTGCGGGGGGCGATCCATGGACCGAAGCGTCAATGACAACGGGTAAAAAGACCGATGGAGCAATGGACATAGCTCACGTCCTGTCACGCCTGAAGCCAACAAAAAAGCCGACGCACCGAAACACCCATGGTGTTCGATTGCGTCGGCTTACTCATTAACGGGTCTCCCGGCGTCGGCCGGATTACCCTTATTATAGTCATCCGAAGACTTCGAATTCTTGCAAGAGCTGCTATTCCTTGCGGACCCGAGCCAACACATCCTACGCCGCGGAATCAGCGAAGCAAGGAAATTCGCGAAAGCTTCACGGTTGGGTTGCGGCGGAGCTCCTGGCGGCGGCATTGTGGCGGGCGGCGACGCCGGGGTCGGCGTCGATCACCTGCTTGACGATCGCCTCGGTCAACGGCTCCTGGTCGCTCAGCGGAAAGCCCTGCCAGCGCACGATGCCGTCGGTGGAAATGATCAGGACGTGGGGAATCCCCTTCACGTGGATCGCCTGGTTCATCTGTTTCGAGGTGTCGCTGGCCACCGCGTAGTTCATCGCGGTATTGGCTATGAACGGTTTCAACACGTCGGGGGATTCATCGCTGATGCCGATGACGACCAAGTCATCCTTGAATTTCTGCTGGTAGCCGTTCAGTTCCGGGATGGTGGCGCGGCAGGGCGGGCACCAGGTGGCCCAGAAATCGATGAGCACCACCTTGCCCTTTCGGTCGGGCTCGTTGGTCAGCCATTTTTCCACGAAGAAGTCTGGCGTGGGCTTGCCGCGGACGTCGTCGGCATAAAGGGTTTTTTTTGGCGCTGGCGGATATTGTGGCTGATCCGCGGCGAGCAGGGCCGGCAGAAGCGCCGTTGCGAAAATCGCCAGGAAGAAGATTCGCTGGTTCATGTGGAACCTCCGGGTGTTTGATTGGACGCGATTGTCCCGCGTGGGAGGGAGCGGGGCAAGATTGCAGCCGCAGCCGAGACGGCGGGCTAATCTACCCAGCGGATTGCAGGGATGCGCCGCTGGCTGGCGTGCGTCGCGTCACTTTCGCTGGTGCGCCTGGCGAGCGCGCTTTCCATTGCCGATTGACGCGACGGTGGCGACCAGCTCGTGAGGCTCGACGGGCTTGGCGACGTGAACGATGAAGCCGGCGCGCAGCGCACGGGTGCGGTCTTCGGCTCGAGCCAGGGCGGAAAGGGCGATGGCGGGCACATCACCGCCCCGCGCGCCGCCTAATTCGCGAATCTGGTGCAGCAATTCATAGCCGTCAATTCCTGGCATGCCGATATCGCTGACCAGCACGTCCGGGCGCACCGAAGCAAAGAGCTTTACGGCCTCCGCGGCTGACGCGGCCATCGCGACGTTGGCGCCGTACTGTTCCAGCACACGTTTGATCAGCCCCCGGGCATCTTTTTCGTCGTCCACGACCAATACGGTGATTCCGGTCAGCGCGGTATTTGAAAATGAGGCCAGACTCTTGCGGTTTTGCGCCTGGGGTGAGCTGGATTCATGGGAGTCTTTGAGATGCGCCACGACGGGCAGCAGGACGGTGAACGTGCTGCCCTTATTCGGGCCTTGGCTAGCGGCGGATATCGTGCCGCCGTGCATTTCGATCAATTGCTTTGCGATGGCCAGACCCAGACCCAGCCCGCCCTGTTGACGCGTTGTGGAGGCATCCGCCTGGCGAAACCTCTCAAAGATATGGGGAAGAAAAGCGGGGTCGATGCCCTTGCCGGTATCCGCAACGGTGATTTCGATGTGGGAATCTGCGCGTTTGAGCAGCACCTGAATTCTTCCGCCTTTGGGGGTGAACTTGACGGAATTGAAGAGCAGGTTCCATACGACCTGCTGCAATCGTCCGGCATCTCCGGCGACCGGTCCGGCTGTCGAATCCAGGGACTTGATGATGCGCACCCCCTTGGCGGCAGCCGCAGGCATGACCGTCTCAATCGCGGCGACGATCGGCAGGACTGGGTCGATTGTCTGCATGTCAAGGTGAAGCTTCCCGGATATAACGCGGCTCATATCCAGCAGATCCTCGATGAGCTGAACCTGCACCCTGGCATTTCGCTCGATGACGTCGAGGCCTTCCTGCAGCGTTTGCGGATCCTGGTTCCTGCGGATCAACTGGGACCAGCCCAGAATGGCGTTGAGGGGCGTTCGCAGCTCATGGGAAAGGGTAGCCAGGAAATCGTCCTTCATGCGACCGGCGCGCTCGGACTCGGCAAGGGCGTCTTGTTCACTTTTGAGCAGCTGATCGCGCTCCTGGGCGGCCTGCTTCTGATGGGTGATGTCCTGGGTCGTCCCGTCAAACTGCAGTGGCGCGCCATTGCGATCGAAAAAGGTTCGGCCGGTGGCGCGGACCCAGCGTATTTCACCGCGCGGCGAAACCGTGCGGTATTCGATGTCGTATAAACTGCCGCGAAATACACAATCTTCGACGGCTTGGCGCGTGCGATCCCGGTCGTCGGGATGCAGGATCGAATAGAACAGATCAATATCAATTTCGGCATCGGGCGGCAGCCAGAAATGCTCCTTGCACCGCTCATTCCATAAAATTTTTCCCAGCGGCATCTCGCAATGGAAAGTTCCCAGCTCGGAAGCATCAATCGCAATTTCCAGAAGGCGTTGCAGCTCTTTGTGCCTGGCCTCTGCGCGACGGATGTCCTCGATTTGCTGGCGTGCCTGATATTGCCGTTTGCGGGCGCGCACGGCGGCTTCGACGGCGCTGACGACCGATCGGCTGGGGGTCGGTCGTTCCAGCAGAGTGACGTTGCGAAGCAGCTTCAGAACGTGCGCTGATTCCACCGATTGCGTGCCGCCCCGCATGAGCATCACCAGAGGTATATCGGACCATGTGGTTTGGGATTCGAGAATGGCGATCAGATCCTGAACACCTGGGGAAGTGACGACTTCCTCGGTCAAGAGGAGGGCGCCGCAACCGCGGTTGACCTCCATGCAAAGCGCTTTCAGATTTTGGCACGCCACGCACGACAAGCCGGCATGGCCCAGGAAGTCGCGGGTGATTTGTGCGTCGCGCAGGGTCGGCGCCAGGAGCAGGACCCGCACTTGTAATTCCTGTTGATCTTCAGATTCCATCGGACGCTCGCCCCGATACCGAATTATGTGGGATCGGGCTTGGAGTTCACCTCGACGGGCACGCCGGTCAGTATTCCGCGGTATTGGGATAATGGTTCGCTCAAATGAATTCCCTTGTCATTGAAATACATCTCGCGAATGCTTTCCTCGTGCGCCCCGCTGCGTTTTTTCACGACGGAGACGGCTTTTTTGATTTTGCCCGCGTATTCAAAATACCTGAATAGAATCACCGAGTCAGCCAGGTAACTGGCATCGATCGGCGACTGCATCTGGGCGCCCACCAGGCCGTGCTGAGCGACGACCATGATGGTGGTTACACCGCGGCGGCCAAGGTAAGTGAGCAATTCGTGCAATTGTGCGGTGAGAAACTGCTCTCCGGGCATCGAATTCATGTAGCCGTTGAGGCTGTCAATGACGATTAATTTTGCGTTGTGATCTTCCACGGCCTCGCGCACGCGCCACCCGAACTCACCGGGCGACATTTCAGCCGGATCGATCTGATGCAGGCGGATTTGCCCCGCCTTGGTCCCTTCCTTGAATTTGATTCCCAAAGCGCTGCAGCGCGCTTCCAGGGTGGTCAGACTTTCATCGAAGGCGAAAATCACCGCGTGGTCGCCGCGATCCGCCGCCGCGACGGCGTACTGTACGGCGACCGTCGATTTTCCCGACCCCGCCGGACCCATCAGCAGCGTACTGGTTCCGCGCGCCGGACCACCGCCCAGCAGATTATCCAGCGCGACAATGCCGCTTTTTATGTTGCCGGGTCGAAACGGCTCGCCGTGCTCGGCGGCGACAAGGCGCGGGAACACTTTCAGCCCACCGCGCCGAATCTGAAAGTCGTGATATCCCCCGCGGAAACTAGTACCGCGAAACTTCTGAACCTTTAGCCGTCGTCGAGCGGCGCCGTACAGGGGCGAAAGATGCTCCAGGCAAACGACGCCATGCGCGATGCTTTGAAGCTGCAGATCCGAGCCCTCGGCGGTCTGATCATCAAGAAGCATGACCGTGCAACGACGCCCGATGAAGAATTGCTTGAGCGCCAGGATTTGCCGACGATACCGCAGAGAACTTTGCGCCAGAAGTCGAAGTTCGGACAATGAGTCGAAGATCACACGGGTGGGATCGGTGCGCTGGACGGCCTCGAGCACGCGCTTGGTCGTCTCATTCAGATCCACCTCGGACGGCGGGTACATCGTCACCTGGGTCGATCCGTCGAGATCTTTCTCATCCGCAATCAGTTCGACGATCTCAATGCCGTCCAATGAGAAGCCATGGGATGCAGCGCCGGCGGAAAGCTCCTCTTTTGTTTCCGAGAGGGTGATGTAAAGGCATCTTTCCCTGTTTTTCACGCCTTCCAGAAGATATTGCAATGCCAGGGTTGTCTTGCCGGCGCCAGGACTGCCCTCGACCAGATAAAGCCGGCGAGGAATAAGCCCACCATTGAGTACATCGTCCAACCCGCTGATGCCGGTTTTGGACCTATCCTCAGCTTTGCTATTTTCTGCGCTCATGTCGACCCACTTTCAAGTTTCGCGCGTGGGGATAGTACCGAAGTGACTCGTTGCAATGCCACTCATCTCGGATCCTGCAGATCGCGCAGCGGGATCTGCACGAATCGGTTGGGGTCCAGCGCGGCCTGGTTGAGGGCGTTAACCACGCCGTTCACGTTGTACAGATCAACGTCGGCGCTCAGGCCCGTCTGGGTGTCATAGACTTCGCGATAACCGAGGATCTGCTCGACCTGGTTGTCCTTCATGCGGGAGCGCTGGTTCTCGTAATCGGCGAACTGCTGATTGTGGGCGTCGCGGGCGGCGTCGTTTTGTGCCACCTGGGCTTCGTGGGAGTCGAACTGCTGTTGCTGCTGCTGCATGAAGGCCTGGTGATTGGCGTTGAGTCGGGCGGCATCCGCTTCGCCCTGCTGCTTGATCATCGTCATGCTCTGCTGCTGCTGCTCGTTCATCTTCTGCATGACGACCTGCTCGTTGACTTTCTCGGACTGGATGATGGCGAACATGATCTTGCGATCGTGGTCGAACGAATCCACCGGCGCGGTGAAGCCGGTCATGGTGAAACTCCACATCCCATTGCCGGTCTGGGCCATCTGCACGCGCTGCATGCCGCGATACTGTTTGGAGACACCGTCTTTGGTGCGCGTCACATCGTAGGTGACGACAGCGGCTTTGCCGTTCTGGATGGGGCTGGGAATATCCTTGTGATCGACGATCTGGTCCAGGTGAACCGCCGGCCCGCCGCGCGCCTGGTTGCTCTGGCTCATCTGCGGCCAGATATCCTGCATCGCCTGCACGGGATCGGTAAATTCCGCGACGAAAGTCGGCGGGGCGGGTGGAGGCTTCATCCCCATTTGTTGCGCCCGTTGCTGGTTCTGCTGGATCATCTTCAGAAATGGCGCATCGTGCGTGTAGACCATGATCGAGATGCCGATGGAGATACTTTGATCCGCCGGTCCCTGCACCTGGATTGGGGCCAGGACGGATTGGGCGTTGGTCTTCCATCCATCGGGAATGGTGATGCTGCCAGTGCCGTCGGGGAACTGAACGACCTGCGCGTTATCGCCCAGGATTTTGGCCGGGTCCTGCGGCGCCGGCGCGTTCGCCGCGCTGCTGGAATTCGGCGCCGGCGCTGCCGGGGCGGCGGGCGCGGCCGACAGCCTGGCCCATTCGGCCTGCGGGGCATCCGTGCGGCAATACACAACCGTCACACCGGCACCGCCGTCGGTCAGCTTGCAGGAGATCACGCCTTTCATGGCCTGGCCCTTGAGCGTGGCGGCAAAGATCGCCCCGCCGGACTGGTGATTTTTCTGGTCCTCGTAAGCTCCCTTGATGTCGGGCCGGCCGTCGAAATAGTGCGACAAATCGGGGATCGCCGCCGTTAGCGCTGCGGTCACGCTCTGCACGCGGGCCTTCTTCGTGTACATCGCCTTGCCGTAATCCGTGGAAGTGACGACCGAATACCCGGCGATCGGCGTCGCGGCGCCGGCGGACGCCGAGCCGCCCAGCGGGTTGGCGGCCGCCGACACGCGCTTGAGCGTGTAAGTCTTGTCGCCGGATGTGAACGTCAGCGTGTCGCCGTCCAACGTCGCCTTGAAAGGAAAATTGATGCCGCTGGCGGCGAAGCTGCCATCGACACTGTTGCCGTTGGCATGCGCGGTGGCGGGATATTGGTTGCCCGACAGGGAGATCGTCCCGGTCAGCGAATCGGAGCCGGACAAATCGACGGTGAGGTTGCCGTCGGAATATTTGCCGGCGACAGCGGCGAACGCGGCGGAAACCGATAGGAAAAACATGGCGGCGCACACGACGACGGCGATTCGCATAATCTTGCTCCGGGCTAAAGCGATGACAGGCTGCTCACCGGCAAACAGGATAAACATGTTTCGAGTAATAGAAAGTGAAAAACCAATTGCCGTTGATGGCGCCGCCCATTGGTCTCACACGCGCAGCGGCTGACCGGGGCGCCAGCAGAACATGGTGGGAGCGAACGGCTCCTTTCCCATTTCCAAAAGTCTGCGCACTTCCTGCACGGCTGCCCAGCAGCGTTGCACCAATTCGTCGGGATAATTCCAGCGAAAACGGTGGGCTTCAAACTCATCCTCATCGTCGAGGTGTATCGATGTGGCGTTGTGCCGCAGAATCAGGTCCAGATCCAAGTCGATATAGCGGACGGTCTGGTCAATCCAGCTCGTGGCGGTGGCGATGTCGACGTAAAGAAATTCCGGCTGCCATTGACTGTCCCATCGGACATATAAGACATATGGCCGGTCGCGCCAGAAGAGGCTGAGGAGGTGCTTTGTTGCCGTCGACGGCCCGCGATGGCTTTGCACCGGAACACCCGGTGCGCAATAGGTGATTAATCTTTCATTAGACCGCTGAACCAGCGTGAGCGGATAGCGATAATGCAGACTGCCGTCGTATTTTGTGGAATGGAGCCAGAGGTCGTTCATCGAGAATGCCCGTCTACTGAGAGGCGCCGGCGGCAAGATATATCATTCCGCGGCGGCCGGGGACAGCGCGGCGCTTCCGATAGAGAATGTCGTGCGGAGTTTGCGGTTTCTTCCGCTCGCTGGCGCCGGCGGCTATAAATTAAGGATTATCTCCGACTTCCTTCGGCAAAAACGAGAGGAAATTATGTTGCCAGCGCGATGCACAAGCATCTGGATCGTCGTTGTCGTGGTGGTCGGTTCGCTGGGGCTGGCGACAGCGCAGGCGGACGATGAAACGGCGCGCTTCAACGGGACGTGGAAAGCCGACTTCCCCTCCAACGGCCAAACCATCACCATCGCTTCGGTTCACGCCGACAACGACTACTGGAATTACGCGCTGCTGCCCAACGGCAGCTATTACGTCGGCAGCGGGACATTTACCGCGGCCAACGGCAAGTGGGCGTTTATCTCCGCCCTGGGGAATGATTCAGGGACATACCAGTTCAGCGATGACAACACGGTGACCTGCAAGAACGATGCGGGGGCGAGCTCAGTCTGGAAGCGCGACGATGCCGCGTTGCCGCTGGTGATCGGCGCGCCCGCCAATTCGTTGCCGCCCAACCAGATTCCGCAGGCGGACCCGAGTCCGCAGGCGCGCGCACAGATCGAAGCCAAAATGGCGGCCAAGGATTATGAAAGCGCGCTCATCCTGCTCGGCCAGCTCAAGGCGCAAAGTTCTCCCAATCCATTCCTCTGCGCCAATGGCGCCCGGGTCATGATGCAGATGGAGAACTACTTTTCGGCCCGTGGCATGACGGCGTTTTTTCTGCAGCACACGTTCGACAACGCCGACGCGTACGTGGTGCATGCCCAGGCGAGTGCTGCCCTGGGATTTCTGGGTTGTGCCCAGCGTGATCTGCAAATCGCGGCGCAATTGCGTCCGGAGACGGCGGATGCGGACCGAAAGTCGGTCGACTTTTATGCCGCGCTGCAGCCCTCGGGTTTCGCCCCCGACCAAATCGTGGCGGGCCGCGACGAGCTGGTGAAAATGGCGGCGGCGCACCAGCCGTTCGATGCGCTGGTCAACCAGGCAGTGCGGATCATCAAGGGTGAGAACGACATCTGCCGTTGTGAAGGGGATGATTATCGCGAGCGACGGCGGCAACGGGTCGCGGCGGCGCTGGCCGAACCGCACAAGGTGCAGCCGCTGGCGGACCTGGCGTCGTTTCTCTTCAACGAATCCTCCAATATTCACGGCGACGGGGTGGCGGCGTATGGCATCGCGCCCTACCGGTGGTCGGAACCGACGCTGGAGCGCCAGCTTGCCGCCGCTTACGCGGATTGCGCTTTGAAGAATGATCCGAATAACGTGCAGGCGATGTCCGCCAAGGCGGGGGCGCTGATGGCGATGGGGCAGGAGGACAAGGCGCAGTCAATTGTAGTCGTCGCGCTGCAGAATAATCCCGCGGACCCGGAGCTGCTGCACATGTTCTGCCAGCTCATGTCGCGATCATCGGGAAAGCACACGGACGTGGCCGATCAAATCTCCCAGCCGATGACGTGGGAAGACGATAACTACTTCTATATCCAGAGCCGCAGCCCGGAGGAGCTGGCCCAGGCGCGGGCGTTATATGCCACCGCCAACGAGGAATCCGACCGCGCCGAGGACGCCATCGCCGCAGCAATCCGCAACACGCAGGGGACGGCCGCAGGATTCTACTACCAGGCGGTGCAGTGCCATCGCAAAGAGGACAACGCCGGCGGCGCGGCGCTGATGGAGAAGGCGGTGCAGCTTGAGCCGGATAATCCCGAATATCATGACTTTCTGGCCTATTTCTGCAGCAACCTGGGATGGCGGCGGGAGACCGAATTCTTAACACAATGGTCCCTGGCCGACAATGTGCGCCAAACCAGCGCCGCGAAGATGGCTCGGCTGGCGTATAACCAGTTACGGCGGGGAGAATACGATTCGGCGCGGGAATCGATCGGCGAGGCGTTGCGGATCGATCCGTCCGATCCGCGCGGGCCGGCGTGGATGGGATGCCTGATCGCCGGTGAGCACCGGGACCGTGCCCATGCGGACGAAGCGGCCAATTGGATGGAGGCGGCGGCGGCGCTGGAAGCGGCCAAGTTGCGTCTGGGAGGTTTGAAACATCTCACGCCCATTCAGTATCCATCGGATATCACGGAGAAGGAGCTAGGATTAGCGCACGCCACGGGCCAGCAACTGATGGCAGCCCATCGGCCGCAGGAGGCGTTGGCGATCGTGCGCTCGACCATCGACGATGCCAATCGCGTGGGCAGACCATTCTGGAATTATCCCCTACCGGGGGCGATGCTGCCGCTTTCGTCGCTTCAGGGGACTCCGGTTCCGCACATGAACCCACTCAAAGCACCGCCGGTCTTTACCACGACGATCTGGATGATCAATCTGCATCAACTGGCGGGCGATGCCCTGAAGGAAATGGGGCAGCGGGATGAGGCATCGAAGGAATATGACGCCGCCAACGAGCTTCAGCAGTCGATGGAACAGCAGCAGCGCAACGCGCCGCCACCGCCTCGGCGGATGTGAGTTCCACCGCTGGCTGGCGCCGACGACTGTGACTGGTGCTCGCAATTCGCAACTTTGCCGGTTCCACGATAATTTGAGCGGCATGATTCCGATCCTGGAACTTTCCAGTTCCGCCGATCGCCAGCACGTCGAGCGGCTGCTGGGCGAGCTTCGACTGGAGCCGGCGGAGTTGGCGGTTGGAAAAGGCGAGCGCGCCAAGCAGGCGGCGGCGGCGGCGGTGGCGCGGATTCTGGCGGATGTGGCGCAGCGCGGTGATGGGGCGGTGGTGGAGAGTTGCCGGAAATTCGACGATCCGGATTTCTCGGCGGCGCAGATTCGGGTGAGCCAGGACGAAATCGCTGACGCCGCGGGACGCGTGCCGCCCGAGCAGATGGACGCGATTCGCCGCTCGATCGCGCAAGTGAGCGAATATCAATCGCACATCATGCCGGCCGATCCACCACCGCTGCGGCGTAACGGCGTGGAGCTGGGATTGCGCTTCACAGCGCTGGATTCGGCGGGGCTTTATTTCCCCGGGGGCAAGGCGGCCTATCCGTCGAGCCTGATCATGCTGGCGGTGCCGGCACAGGTGGCGGGCGTGAAGCGCATCGTCGTCTGCTCACCGCCGAGCAAATATGGACGGAGCGATCTGGTGCTGGCGGTCTGCGCGGAGCTGAAGCTGGCGGACGTGTTCCGCGCCGGCGGGGCGGCGGCGATCGCGGCGATGGCGCTGGGCACGGCCACCATTCCCAAGGTCGATAAGATCGTCGGGCCTGGCAATATCTATGTGCAGCTGGCCAAGCGCGCGCTGGCGGGCGCCGTCGGTCTGGATGGATTCCTGGGGCCCAGCGAAATCCTGATTATCGCCGATGAGAGCGGGCGACCTGATTTCATCGCGGCGGACCTGCTGGCGCAGGCGGAACATGATCCGGGGAGCTGTTTTCTGCTGACGTCCTCCCGCAAGCTTGCCGATGCCGTGGCGGCGCAGCTGGAATCGCAGAAGGTGAGTCTCTCGCGTCGAGAGGCGGTGGAAAAGGCGTTGCGCGATCACAGCGCGATCATCGTGGGGAAATCGCTGGATGACCTGATCGACTTGGCCAACCAGTTCGCGGCCGAGCACGTGAACCTGCAGACGCGCGATGACGCGGCCGCGCTGCGCAAGCTGCGGCACGCCGGGGCCGTTTTTGTGGGAAAATATTCACCTGTTGCCGCGGGGGATTACATCGCCGGGCCGAGCCACTGCCTGCCGACCAACACGACGGCGCGCTTCTCAAGCGGGATCAGCGTGTACGAGTTCCTCAAGCGCACCAGCGTCGTGCGTTACGAGCCGACCGGCCTAGCCGCGGATGCCGAAGCGATTGTCGCGCTGGCCGAGGCCGAGCATCTCGACGCGCACGCCAAGAGCGTGCGGGCGCGGGAGAAGGCGTGAGCATTTTCCGCTCCCTCTCCCGGTACTTCGGGAGAGGGTTGGGGGTGAGGGCGCCTTTGCATGGAGAGAAAAGACCCCTCACCCTATCCCTCTCCCGGAATACCGGGCGAGGGGATCAAACATTCGAAAAGCGGTGCGCGGCGCTTCCAATTGCCGCGCAGCGTTTATAATCCCCGCATGGTTACGCAAATCGTCCGGCCGTCGGTGCGGCAGATGCAGGGGTATTCGCCCGGCGAGCAGCCGGCTGACGGGGAGCGCGTCGTTAAGCTCAATACCAACGAGAATCCCTACGCGCCCAGCGAGCGGGTGATGGCGGCGATCGCGGGGATCAGCGCCGAGACGCTGCGGCGATATCCCAATCCAACCGCGGATGTTTTTCGTGACGCGGCGGCGAAGCTGCACAACGTGTCACGACAGCAGATCATCGCGGGAAACGGCAGCGATGACATTTTGACGATCGCGACGCGGTGCTTCATTTCGCCGGGCGGGAAATTGGCATTCCCCGAGCCGACGTACTCGCTCTACACCGTCTTGGCGCAGTTGGAGGAAGCCAAGGCGGTATCGGTGCCATGGGAGAGCGACTGGGCATTGCCTATAGATGGCTTGCTGGCCGCGGGCCCGGATGCGATTTACCTGGCGAATCCCAACGCGCCCAGCGGGACGTTCGTGCCGCCGATGAAGGTGGCGGAGCTGGCGAAGAATTTCCGCGGGCTGCTGTTGATCGACGAGGCGTACGTGGATTTCGCGGATGACAATTGCCTGCCGCTGGTGCAGCAGTTTGCCAACGTGGTAATCACGCGGTCGCTGAGCAAGGCGTATTCGCTGGCGGGATTGCGGTTCGGATATGCAGTCGCGCAGCCGGCGGTGATCGCGCAGATGATGAAGGTGAAAGACAGTTATAACTGCGATGCCGTGTCCATGCTGGCCGCGGCGGCGGCGCTGGAGGACCAGGCGTACGCGCGCTCGACGTGGGAGAACGTCAAATCGGAGCGGGCGCGGGTCAGCGCGGAATTGACCCAACTGGGGTGGACGGTGCTTCCGAGCCAGGCGAATTTCGTGCTGGCCGGCGTCCCCGGCGGGCGCGGGAAAGAGATGTACCTGGGTTTGAAGAACCAGGGGATCCTGGTGCGACATTTTGATGCGACGGGATTGGCTGACAAGCTGCGCATCACGATCGGGCAGAGCAACGAGAACAACGCATTGCTGGCGGGCATCAAGATGCTGACGGCGGCGGGCAAGGCGGCGTGATGGCTCGCAGCGCGGAAATCTCGCGGAAGACCAAGGAGACCAGCGTCAAGGTGTCCATCGATCTCGACGGGACAGGGAAGACATCCACCAACACCGGCGTCGGGTTCTTCGATCACATGCTGGAATTGCTGGGACGGCACAGCCTGATCGACTTATCCGTGCATGCCAAGGGCGATCTGCAGGTGGATGCGCACCACACCGTGGAGGATGTCGGGATCGTCCTGGGTCAGGCGCTGGAGAAGGCGCTGGGGGAGAAGCGCGGAATCTATCGCTACGGATGGTCGATCGTGCCGATGGATGAGACGCTGGCCCAGGCGGCGATCGATTTGTCCGGCCGGCCGGCGTTTGTTTACAAGGCGACTTATCCGGGTGGATCAATCGGGCAATTCCCCGTGGAGCTGGTGGAGGAATTCTTCAAGGCCGTCGCGACCAACGGGAAGCTCAATCTGCACATCACTGTTCCCTACGGCACGAACAACCATCACATCGCTGAGGCGATTTTCAAGGCCGTCGCCAAGGCGCTGCGGCAGGCGATCAGCGCCGATCCGCGCAATGCGGACGTACCGAGCACCAAGGGATCGCTGTAGGGTCTCGCGCGGCTTTTATCGCTCAACACTCATCAATCTGCTCACCACTAAAATGGTTTCGCATCGCCGTCACGTCGTGTGAATCCGGCCCCTGATGCAAAACCATTCACTTCATTCCAGGCCGTCCCAGCGTTCCGGGTCGCGATCCCAGGCTTCGGCCAGCGACTCGAAGATCGACTCGGGCGAGTCGGATGCGGAGTCGTGGTCGCCGGCGGACTGGCCATCCGGGGCCTTTTGTGCATCTGCCGGCCTGGGTTGCGGCTGCGGCGGCTTGGCTTCGCGTTGCATCGTTGTCTCCTGGTGAGCTTGAGATGCAATATGTCGGCGCGAGGGACAAACCGATTGAGATGCGGATCGACGGTTGAAGACAAAACAAATGTGAATTGGGATGGGTTCAATCGATTGCGCCGTTGGTGCGGACGGGTTTGGACATATGGCGGGCGATCAGCATGCCATACAACACCACATTGAGCCCAAGAACGAGATAACCGAAATATCGGACCAAGGCGCCCAGGCCAAGCGTGGCGAGGCCGGGATCGACATAGCGACTGAGGAAGCCACCGGAATAGACGACCCAGCCGGCCCGGATGCGGAGGGACTTTTCCAGGATGGTCAGCGGGCAGCCCAGGGGCGTGAAGGCGATGAGAACCGCCCAGACGAAGATGGGGATGTGAATGAATGCGAGCCAGGGTCGGCGCAGGACGGCCACACCGCCGAAGATCGCGGCGGCGATAAAGAGGTAGTGCAGCGTCACCACCAGGATGATGAGCGGGGGGTATGCCATCATCGGGTCCGGATGGGGCAGGTGGGCATGCGCACATGCCGAGTGAAGTCGGCATGCCGGGTGCGATTCTCTAGCGCGCGGCCATGGTCTCCGGCTCGCCGCGGGCGGGGCCCGAACCGCCTGCCGGACGTTGCTCCGGGGCGGTACTGCCGATTCGCATCCCGTAAAACGAACGGTAAACAAAGATCAACGCGATCACCAAAAATATCCCGGCCAGGATGTGCGATACGCGCGGCTCCAGGTTGCGCGCCAGTTCCACGGCCAAGAGTCCGAACAGCGTGGTGAACTTGATGATCGGATTCATGGCCACCGAGGAGGTGTCCTTGAACGGGTCACCGACGGTGTCGCCGACGACCGTGGCGGCGTGCAGCGGTGTGCCTTTCTGGCGCAGCTCGACCTCGACGATCTTCTTGGCGTTGTCCCAGGCGCCACCGGCGTTTGCCATGAAGATCGCCTGGAAAAGACCGAAGATCGCCAGGGAGATCAGGAATCCGATGAAGAAGAACGGCTCGACGCAGGCGTAGGAGAGGGTGCTGAAGAAGACGACCAGGAAGATGTTGAGCATTCCCGCCTGGGCGTACTTGGTGCAGATTTCGACGACCTTTTTGCTGTCGGCGATGGAGGCCTTGGCGGTGCTCTCCAGGTCCATGTTGCGGCGGATAAATTCGACGGCGCGGTAAGCGCCGGTGACGACCGCCTGCATGCTGGCGCCGGTGAACCAGTAAATTTCCGCGCCACCGACGATCAGACCCAGGAAAAAAGGCGCGTACAGGATCGACAACTTCCCGATGGCCGCGCTATCGGTGAGGCTGGAGGTCAGCAGCATGATGATGGAGAAGATGAGGGTGGTTGCTCCGACGACGGCGGTGCCGATGAGGACGGGCTTGGCGGTGGCCTTGAAGGTGTTTCCCGCGCCGTCATTTTCCTCGAGCATCAGCTTGGCGTGCTCAAAATCGACATCGATGTTGAAATCGCGCTTCAGCGAAGCCTTGGCGTTGGGGAGGGTTTCGATCATGCTCAGCTCATAGATGCTCTGGGCGTTATCGGTGACGGGGCCATAGCTGTCGACGGCAATGGTGACCGGCCCCATCCCCAGGAATCCGAAGGCGACCAGGCCGAAGGCGAAGACCGCCACCGCCGCTTGTGGGATGCCCAGCGACACCATCCCGCCATCGCAAACTGCGAATGCAACCGCGACGGCCATCAAGCCGGCGATGCAAAGCCCGCCCATCCAGAAGGCGCAGAAATCTCCGGCGACCAGACCGCTAAGGATGTTCAGCGAAGCGCCGCCTTCGCGGCTGGCATCGACGATCTCGCGGACGTGGCGGCTGTGGGTGCTGGTGAAGATCTTGGTGAATTCGGGGATCAGCGCGCCGGCGAGCGTTCCGCAGGTGATGATGGTGGAGAGCTTCCACCAGATGGTGCCGTCGCCCATGTCGCGGATCAGCAGATACGTTCCCAGATAGGTGGTGAAGATGGAGATGATGCTGGTGATCCAGACCAGGCTGGTCAGCGGGCTTTCGAAATTCATCTTGGTCGCATGGAAATATCGGGCGCGGGAGATGAGGCTGTTGACTCCATAGGAGACGGCGCTGGTAATCAGCATGACCAGGCGCATGGCGAAGATCCAGACCAGAAGCTCGGCCTGGTGCGCCGGGGGGACGGCCAGGATGATGAACGTGATCAGCGCCACGCCAGTGACGCCATAGGTTTCAAACCCGTCGGCGGTGGGACCGACGCTGTCGCCGGCATTGTCGCCGGTGCAGTCGGCGATGACACCGGGGTTGCGGGCGTCGTCTTCCTTGACGTTGAAGACGATCTTCATCAGGTCAGCGCCGATGTCGGCGATCTTGGTGAAGATTCCCCCGGCCACGCGCAGGGCGGCGGCGCCCAGCGATTCACCCACCGCGAAACCGATGAAGCAGGGGCCGGCGTAATTGCCCGGGACGAACAGCAGGATGAACAGCATGATCAGCAGCTCCAGGCTGATCAGCACCATGCCCACGCTCATGCCGGCGCTCAGGGGGATGGAGTAGACCGGATACGGCTTGCCCGCCAGCGATGCCAAGGCCGTGCGGCTGTTGGCGAAGGTGTTGATGCGCATTCCGAACCAGGCCACCGAAACGCTGCCGGAAATGCCCACCAGGCTGAATAACAGGATGATGATCACCTGCAGCGAGGTCATGTGCTTGCCCGCGTCGTCGGTGGCCAGAAATCCAAAATAAATCACCAGGATGGCCCCGATGAAAACCTCCAGGAGGAGGATGAATTTGATCTGCGTCTTGAGATAGGTTTTGCAGGTTTCATAGATGGTTTCGGAGACTTCGGCCATGGAAGCGTGCACGGGCAGGGATTTGAGATGATTGAAGATCACCAATCCGAAAATCAGGCCCAGGATGCAAAGGCCCATGCCCGACATCAGCAGGGTTCTGCCGCCGATGTGGCCGAAGAATTGGGCCTGGTTGAGGTTGGGAATTTGCAGGCTTGCTTCACTGGCGAACGACGGCGTGGGGCAGGCCAGGCATAGAAGCGCGACCGCGGCCAGGAGAACCACCATGGACCGCCGTTTCACGGGCGTAGAGAGAATCATTGCGAAGAGCCTTTCTATGGCTGAGAGACCTCGTGGAAAACCATTAACTAGCGCCGCCGTTTTGGATTATGTTAAAACTCTGTCCTATATCAACTGAATGGTTATCGGCAATTTCCACTGCATACCGCAAGATGCGGGGGGAGATTAACGGGCAAAACGTCAAATTCCCAGTGCTTCATTCACAATTGATTGGACCCGGGCGATCGATTTTTCGGCGGCGGCCTGGTCGGGGGCTTCGGCGATGATGCGCATAATCGGCTCGGTATTGCTGGGCCGGGCGTGCACCCAGGCGTCGGGCCAGTCGATGCGGATGCCATCGGCCAGATCCAGCCGCTGATCGGCGAATTTTGCCCGCAGCGCGGCGACGGCGCGCTCGGCATCTTCCCGGCGGCAGGGGAACTTGGTTTTGACGATCTGGTAGCGCGGGATCTGGCTGATCAGTTTGCTCAAGGGAAAACCCGTCGCGGCCATGAGTTGCAGCACGTAGGCGATGCCAACGAGGCTGTCGCGCCCCGGGACGATGCGCGGATCGATCACACCCCCGTTACCCTCGCCGCCGATGACCGCGCCGTTGGCAAGCATGGCGGCAATGACGTTGGCCTCGCCGACCGGCGTGCGAATGACCTTGCTGTTGTGGGCGGCGGCGACGTCGTCGAGCATGCGGCTGGATGAGAGGTTGGTCACGGCAATGCCGGGCCGGCGGCCCAGCATCCACTTGGCGCACAGTACGAGGGAATATTCCTCGCCGATGTACCGCCCGGTCTCATCAACGATGGCCAGCCGGTCGGCGTCGGGGTCCTGGGCGAAGCCGACGGCGGCGTGCTGGCGGCGAACCTCTTCGGCCAGGCCGGTCAGGTTCTTTTCCGTCGGCTCCGGCTCGTGGGGAAACTGGCCGTCGGGCGTGCCGTTGAGATGGATCAATTCGCAACCCAGCTTGCTGAGGAGCGTGGCGGTGGCGACGGAGCCGGCGCCGTTGACACTGTCGAGCACGACCTTGTATCGCCGGGCGGCGATGCCATTGACGTCAACGTGCTCCAACACGCGCCGCACGTGCAGGGCGTGGGTCTGCGTATTGCGCTGCGGTGGGACCAGATTCTGCACTGCGACGAAATCGGTGCGCTGATCCTCATACAACTGCTTGATCGCCGCGGCGTCGCCGGGCGGCGGGGCGACGCCATCACTGTTGAGAAATTTCAGACCGTTCCACTGAATCGGATTGTGCGAAGCGGTGGCGACGATTCCGGCGTCGGCGGACAGGTGCTTGACCATCATCGCGACGCCCGGCGTGCTGACGATGTCCAGATCGATCACTTCGATGCCGCTGGCGATCAGCGCGGCGGCGGCGGCGTCGCGCACCCACGGCCCGCTGGGGCGGCTGTCGCGGCCAAAGACCACCCTGGGACGCTTGCCGTCGCCCACCTTTTCTTTCAGATATACGGCGAAAGCGGCAGCCATGCGGCCGACGACTGGCGGCGTCAGCGTCCCGCCGATCGTCCCGCGCATCCCGGAAATCCCGATCATCAACGCTTCCATGGCGCGTATTATGGATTTGCCCCTGCGCGTCGCAAGGGATATGGTTTTCGATGATTCATGAGTGGTGATTGATGAGTGACGAAAAACGCGAACTGGGTGAACATCTGCCGGCCGTGGTTGATGCACTGGTGAAGAGCATCATCGCAGAGCCGAAAATGCAGCATTTGAACCGGGTGTTTCTGCCCAATCGCGATGCGATCATCCGGGCGATTGAGATTCTGCGGCTGGTCATTTATCCGGGGTATTTTGGGAAACAGGGGCTGACCTCCGACAATGTCAGCGCGCGCATAAGCGAGCTGATGACCGAGCTGACGGATGTTCTGTATGAGCAGGTTCGCTGCTGCCTGCGCTATCGCCAGCAGATTCCCGAAAGCGAAGGGGGGCGGGACGAGTGCGAAGAATGCGATCGCGAAGCGGCGCGCATCGTCAGCGAGTTTTTGGATCAGCTCCCGGCGGTGCGGCAAATGCTCGCATCGGACGTGCAGGCGGCGTTCGATGGCGACCCGGCGGCACGCAGCACGGACGAGACGATCTTCTGCTATCCGGGCGTGCTGGCGATCACCATACAGCGGTTAGCGCACGAGTTTTATATGCTGCAGGTTCCGCTGCTGCCGCGCATCATGACCGAACATGCGCACAGCCTGACCGGGATCGACATCCATCCGGGGGCGCAACTGGGCAAGCGATTCTTCATCGACCACGGCACGGGCGTGGTGATCGGCGAGACGACGGAGATCGGCGATAACGTGAAGATCTACCAGGGCGTGACCGTGGGAGCGCTGGCGCCGGGGCATGGGCAATCGCTGCGCGGGCAGAAGCGGCACCCGACCATCGGGGACAACGTCACCATCTATGCAGGGGCGACCATCCTGGGCGGACAGACATTGATCGGCGAAGGGTGCACGATCGGCGGCAACGTCTTCATCACCAGCAGCGTGCCGCCGCACAACACCGTCAGCGCCGAGCCGCCGAAGCTGACATACCGTGATCGGCGGCGGGGGAAGCGCGATCAATTCGTCCCGGATTTTCAGATTTGAATTGTTAGCGCATCGAACGCTCATGGTGTTGCCCGCACGCCACGACGAATGTTGCCGCCATGCAACAGCCGACATCCTCGGTGTGCGTCGGTCAGCGGCCGGAGGCCCAAGACGGGCGAAATTGCGAAGCATCCAACGGTTAGCGACGCTGGCATCGAATTTGACATAGACCGCTCATGCTGAAGTGGTTACTAGTGGCGGGGGCTTTGGCGCTAGGCGGATGCGCGGCGCAAACGCCGACTGCTGTTTCGCCGCGGCAACGGCCGCTTGGGGTTTATACGCAGGCGTCGGCGGCGGCGCTGGTTGTTGACCCCCCGGTGCTGGCCGGCAACCCCCGGCTGGATTTGTCGCGGGATGACCGCGGCCCGGCGGCGTTCGCGGGTTTTGAGGATTCCACGACCACGGTCTATTACCTGGGTGTGGATGACTGGTACAGCGACTACAACGGCTCTGGCCGCGACGGCAACCGCGAGGATTTTGAGCGCCATGCGGTCAGCGAAACCTACGGCGTGATCCACCGATAGCCCGATAACCTGCCTTCCCTGGCCTCCCCGGACGGCCGTGGGACGCCTGGCGACACATCCATTTAATTCTTGCAATCGGTCCGCCCACAAGCGATATTATTTTAAGTCTGTTTCCCGTCACATGTTAAACTCATTCGAGGGCGCGCCATGGCCACGATTACCAAGAAGGAGTTGATTGACCGCATCGCCGACAGCGCGGATGAACGGCGCGTGCAGGTCAAGCGGGTCGTTCAGCAATTCCTCGACGAGATTGTCAATGAGCTGGGCAAAGGCAACCGTCTGGAATTTCGGGACTTCGGTGTTTTTGAGACCAAGCTGCGCAAAGCGCGCAAGGCGCAGAACCCCAAAACCCTTGAGCCGGTTGAGGTTCCCGCAAAACGGACGGTGAAATTCAAAGTCGGCCGTCTGATGAAGCAAAAACTGGCCACCCTGACCGGTGGAAGCATCGAAGATGATGACCAGGACGTCGAGCAGATGTCCGAATCAGGTGAGGATGAAGAGTAAAATCCCCCGCGTTGCCGCCGGCGATCAGTGCAATGGTTTGATTCAATTCTAGATGAGGAACTGGCAGATTTAGCCGAGGCGGGGCGGCTGCGCCAGCGGCAGCTGGTGCGGCAGATCGATGCGACCCACGTCCAGATCGACGATCGCGTCCTGATCAATTTCTGTTCGAACGATTACCTGGCGCTCACACACCATCCGCGGGTATTGGCGGCGCTGCACGGCGCAACCGAAGCCGGCGCGGGGTCGGCGGGGCTGATCAGCGGATTCACCCCGCATCATGCCGCGGCCGAAGCGGCCATCGCAAAATGGAAGGGCGTTGCGTCGGCGATCCTGCTTCCCAGCGGATACCAGACGAATCACGCGGCGATCCAAACGCTGGCGGCGCTGCGCGGGACCAGTGGCGTGAGGTTCCTGATCGACAAGCTCGCACATGCGTCGCTGATCGACGCGATCCGCGCCAGCGGAATGCCGTGGCGCACCTTTGGACACAACGCGATGCCGCGCCTGGCACGATTGCTGAGCGAAGCGAAACCGGAGCAACTTCAGGTTGTCGTGAGCGAATCGATCTTCAGCATGGATGGCGACGCGGCCGATTTGAACGGCTTTGCGGAACTGAAGAAAAAGCACCAGTTTGTGCTGCTTCTGGATGAAGCGCACGCGACTGGCGTTTATGGCGATGGCGGGGCGGGGTTGGCGGTGGAGCGCCACCTGCAGAATATCGTCGATGTCTCGATCGTCACGCTTTCCAAATCGATCGGGTGCATCGGCGGGGCGATCTGCGGTAGCGAGAAGTTCTGCCAGGCCGTTTTGAATTTCGGGCGCGCTTACATGTTCTCCACGAGTCCACCGCCGGCGATCGCGGATGCGATTGTCGCGGCCATCGCGGTGATGCGGGATGAGCCGCAACGCCAGCAGCGCGTGCGCGAACTGGCCCGGCGGCTTCGCAAGCAATTGATCGACGGCGGTTTGACCCCATCGGCCGGCGATTCGCCCATTATTCCGTTGATCGTGGGAGGAGAGAAGGCGGCGCTTCAATTGGCGGGGGAGCTTGGGGAGGCGGGATTCCTGGTGCAGGCGATTCGTCCACCGACGGTTCGCGCGGGCGCCAGCCGATTGCGCGTCACACTTTGCTGCGAGCACCGCGAGGACGACGTGGATCGCCTGTCCGTCGCGTTGATCCAAAGCAGCATCAGGCGTGCGGGCGCTGCGGAGTAGGCTGCTGGACGGGCGGTGGCGTGGCAGCGGCGCCGGCCTGCTCGATGCGGCGAATCGTGCGCCGCGCCAAGTCGGCGGGCGGCTGAATCCGGGGCATCTGGTCCAGGAGCGATAATATTTTCTCAATCGACTGCATTCTTTGCGGCTCGATGGGGCCGGGCTTCAGAAGTGGTCCCGGCTCATGCGGTTCTCTGGCTCCGTCCAAAAGCAAGTCGACAGCATGGCGATCCTTGTCACCCAGCTTCTTGGCGGTCATAAGTTCCCCGCACCATGGTGGGCGACCCTATCGTCGCCAAACCGTACGTAAATCCATGACGTGCCGGTACATCTGCACCGAGACCTGTTTTTTGTTCCGCCGCCGGTCGCCTGAGCAGGCGCGCGCAGCAATCCTCATTACGATTCGGCCGGGTCGCGGTTCGACTCTTTCCAGCGATCCGCAAAATAAGCGACCGCCGCATGGAGTCGCGATTTGACCGTGCCCAGCGGAATTCCCAGGATCCCGCTGATCTGCTTGTACGGGAACTGGTGGAAATATGAAAGCAGCAATACTTCGCGCAGGTTATCGGGCATTCCCATGACCGTGCGCTGGACCATCTGCGACAGCTCGCGGCGGCGCATCGGCTCGTCGGGCGCGGGCTGGGCGGATTGCATCAGGTCGATGAACTCACCGCCCTCATCTGAACCGTTGATGGCGGCCTGCAATGGATTTGTGGGGCGCCGGGCCTGAGCGCGGATCAGATCTCGCGCCTTGTTGGCGGCGATGGTGAAGAGCCAGGGTTTGAATCGACGTTGCGGATCGAACAGGTTGGCGCTCTGATGAACCTGGAGAAATGCTTCCTGGAAAACATCTTCCGCCGCGGCGCGATCGCCCAGGAAACGGACCAGGAAATGGAACAGCTCGCGCTGATACCGTTCGACGAGGCGCGCGAAGCTGGCGCGATCTCCCATGCGGTAGCTTAGGAGAAGCTGCTCGTCGCTGGGATCAGTGCTTTTGAAATGCTGGCCCTTTCCGGGCGCGGCGGTGCGGGCGGCGGGTTCGGGGCTGCGGAACAATGCGCCACCGTCGCTGCCGGGTTTGCGGTTCTCTCGTTTTTGGACGGGGGTCCTCATATCCTTTCCTTAACCGAGCAAAACGGATGCCCAAGGGTTCGGGTGAGCCGGCCTGAACATTGCTCATCCCACTCTGTATCAATAATATGCGCGCCCCATGATAGTTGCGAACAAACCGATATTTTTTGGGCTGTTGCCTGCTGAGCTTGATGCATTGTTGACGCAATGGCAGTGGCCCGCCTACCGCGGCAGGCAGTTACGCGACTGGGTTTATTCCAAGCTGGTGGCTGAGCCAAACGCGATGTCCAACTTTTCCAAGTTGGACCGTCAGCGTCTTGAAGATCAAATTGACCTGGGCCTGGGACATATCGTTCGCCAGCAGGATAGCGCGGATGGAACGCGCAAGATGCTGGTCGGCTGGCCAGATGGGGCGATGGCCGAAGCGGTGATGATCCCCGATGGGGCGCGGCGCACCGCTTGCATCAGCTCGCAGGTGGGCTGCCCAGTGGGATGCCGGTTCTGCGCCAGCGGCATGGGCGGGATGAAGCAAAACCTGTCAGCAGACCGGATCGTGCAGCAGGTGTTTCTTCTCAATCGCCTGCTGGCTCCGAAACAGGAGCGCATCACCAACATCGTGTTCATGGGGATGGGCGAGCCGCTGGCCAATTATGCCAACGTGATCAAGGCGGTGCGGATTCTTCACGATCCTCAGTGCTTCAACATCGGGGCGCGGCGGATCACGATCTCAACCGTCGGCGTGCCGCCGCGCATGCGCCAGCTGGCCGGGGAGGATTTGCCGCTGAACCTGGCGATCTCATTGCATGCGCCCGATGAGGCGCTGCGCAAGCAGTTGATCCCATGGGCCGAGCATTTTTCGCTGAAGGATATTTTGGAAGCGGCCCGCTATTACTTCGAGCAAACGGGACGGGAGATCACGCTGGAGTACATCCTGCTGGCCGGAGTGAACGACCAGCCGCGGCATGCCCACAAGCTGGCGTCGATCTGCAAGACGCTGCGCGCCAATGTGAACCTGATCCGCTACAACGAAGTCGCCGATCTGCCGTTTGTCCGGCCGGATACTGGGACGGTGATGACATTTCAGTCAATCCTTCGGAACAGCTACGTGAACGCACATGTCCGCAAGAGCCGTGGCCGGGACATCGATGCGGCTTGTGGGCAGTTGCGGAGGAGGGAGACCGTTGCGGGTTCAACATAAGGGGTGTGGATAAAGCCCAGGATTTTTATCGATTACCATATGATGTTTACGCGTAAACCAATTCCGCCCACAGGCGTTCACGGCTTTACTGGCATCACGTCGATATGCCGGATAGCCTTTTCTCAAAGGACCCGGCATGCGGTGGGGATTTCTTCTGATTCTTGTGCTCTGCGGTGCGTTGGGCGGGTGTGCCACTATTTTGCGTGGCACGCATGAGAAAATGGATTTCAACACCACTCCCAGCGGGGCGACGGTGGCCGTCGGTGGTGGAACTTACCAGACTCCCGTGGTTGTCGATTTGAAGCGCAGGCAATTGTATCCGGTCGTTATCACCAAGCCGGGTTATCGCACCATCCACTTTGATTTGAAGCCGGAATGGGATGGAGTGAGTCTGGTGACAAACCTGATCGTGCCGGGCGGCAGCGCGGGGATGATTTATGATCGGCTCAACGGCGCGGACATGTCATTTCACAAGCTGACGAAGATCGATATGGAACCCTCCACGCGGCCGGACGAGCCCCCGGTTTTGCTCACGCCATTCGAGGGATTGCTGCTGAACAATGTGCAATATGCCAGGGCTGTCGATTTCGAGCGGCGAGACCACACGCGGTTCTTTCGCGGAGAGCCGTGAGCCATGCGGCCGGTTCACTGTTCAACTCTCCGTCGCACCGGCTTCACCTTCATCGAATTTCTGGTGGCCATCGGTCTGGTTGTGATCCTGATGGGAATCCTGATCCCATATCTGCTGACCGCGCGCGAGAGTTCGCGCCGGGCCGAATGCCGGGCACGGCTGGGGCAGATTGGGTTCGCGCTGGTGCAATACGCCAACGACAACGGATCCAAGTTCCCGCTGCCCGAAACGGTGTATGACCCGGCTCACAAGCCGGCGGGATATACCGCGTTCACGGGACCGGACGACCCGCATCCGTTCGCCAAAGACAGCGCGGTGCAGCCCAACGACGTGACGGCTTCGCTATGGCTGCTGGTGCGCGGGGGATATGTGAAGGATCTGACTGTATTCATCTGCCCCAGCACTTCCGAGGAGGCGGACCGGCTGGACAACGTCAGCGGCGCCGCGCAGCGTCGCGGAAATTTCCGCGCTGCGGCCAACCTCAGTTATTCCTACGCGTCTCCGTTCACCGATGCGTTCGATTTCGCGTTCACGACCGATCGACTGCCGCATGAATTCGCGATCCTGGCGGACAAGAATCCGGGTTTCAACTGCGACGGCGAGCGAGTCGTCGGACCAGCCTGGGACGCGCCGCCCTTCGAGCTGGCCAGGGGGAATTCGGCGAATCACCAGCATGCCGGACAAAACGTCCTGTACCCGGCGGGCAATGTGTCGTTTGAATCGACGCCCTACTGCGGTGTGTCGCACGACAACATATACACTGCCCTGGCGCCGCACCGCCTGACCTCAACGCACCCGCCGCTGGATGCGCCGGGATTTCTGGGCCACGACATCGGGGCGGCGTATCAGTATGACAGCTATCTGGTTCCCACCGCCCAGGACGGGCCGCGCTGATTCTTTCGACTCGCCAACTTTTCGTTTGTCCTGCCGCCTTATCCATGCGATGATTCGCAAGAAGCAACCGGATGTCACAGGAGATGGACATCTCTTGGCAGGTGCTCCGCCAGATCGCCCAGGAGTGGGGTGGCGAGACGGCGGAGCTGGCGGAAGTTAAGCCGCTGGATGGTGGGTGCATCAGCACCACGGTCGCCCTGCAACTGGCCGACGGCCGAAAAGCCGTCTGCAAAATCTCCGCCCACCGCGTCGATCGCAGCTATGTCAACGAGGCGCATCAGCTTTCGCTGCTGGCCGAGCTTGGCGTGCCGGTCCCCAAAGTCTACGCCACCAAGCTCGGCTCGCTGGAAGATCCGTTCAGCTACATCCTCATGGAATTCGTCGAGGGGATGAACCTGCAGCAGGCACGCCGCGCCACCACCACGGAAGAATATGACGCGCTGCAGGCGGAGCTGGCGCGGCTTGTGCTGGCGCTGCACGAGCAGACCGGGGAGAAATACTGCCGCGCCGAGGTAGCGCCGGCGGCGCCGCGGTTTGACGCCTGGCCATCCTTCTATCACCACTTGTTCGATCCAATCTTTCATGATGTCGTGCAGACAAAGACGGTGCCGCCCAAATGCCGCAAGCAGATGGCGAAGATTCACGAACGGCTGGACCAGCTTCTGCAGCAGGACGACGTGCCGCGGCTGGTGCACTGGGACATCTGGTCCACAAATATTCTGGTGCGCCCGGACTCCGCGGGGCATTGGACCATCGCCGCGCTGCTCGATCCCAATTGTAAATTCGCCCACATCGAGGCGGAGATCGCTTACATGTCCCTGTTCCAGACCGCGACCCCAGCGTTTATGAAAGCGTATCAGGAGCGGCGACGGCTCAGCGATGAATATCACCGGCTGCGCAAGCAGGTGTATCAGCTTTATTTCCTGATGAATCATGTGCACCTGTTCGGGGCGGGATATCTGAATCCATTCGTCGCGGCGGTGGAGCGGGTTTGTGGTTTGATCTGAGCGAACGCGCGTCGGCCATATCCGAAGCCGCTCGCGGAAAAGCGCGTAAGATGCGCGTGGCTCCAGCACGGCACGGCAATTGCCATATGTGCAGCTCGGTACCGGTTACTTTGCGCGCCCGTACTTAGCCGGCTTCTGCGGCCGTGGTGAAAATCTTGCAGATCGAAATTCCCAAAGATGCTAAGGCATTCACGTTGCCGCTGGGCGACAAGATCGTTCAACTCACGAACCTGCAAAAACTCTTCTGGCCACAGCGCGGGATCACCAAGCGCGATCTTCTGGCGTACTACGCGGACATTTCGCCGGTACTGCTGCCGCACCTGGTCGACCGCGCGATGGTGATGAAGCGGTATCCCAACGGCATCGAGGGTGAGTTCTTTTTCATGAAGCGCACGCCGCAGCCGCGGCCGGATTGGCTGAAGATTTGCACGATCACGCATCGTTCGGGGAATGTGATCGACTTTCCGGTGGTGTCGGACCTGGCGACACTGCTGTGGATCGTGAATCTCGGTTGCATCGACCTGAATCAGTGGTACGCGCGGTGCGACGATGTGAATCGGCCGGATTATCTGCATTTCGATATGGACCCCGTGCCGCCGGCGGATTTTGAAAAAGTCCTGGAGACGGCGCTGGTGGTTCGCGAATTTCTATTGGCCCGGAAGGTAAAGAGTTATCCCAAGACGACCGGCTCGCGGGGGATGCATATTTATGTGCCGATCGTTCGCGGACCGCTGCAGAAGGAGGTTTGGACAGTCGCCAAGCGCATCGCGATGGAGCTGGCCCAATCGCTTCCGAAGCTGATCACCAGCGAATATCGCATCGCCAGGCGGCCGGCGGGGCGGGTGCTGGTGGATTACAATCAGAACGCGTGGGGACGCACGCTGGCGTCGGTCTATTCGGTTCGGCCCAGGCCCGAGGCGACGGTCTCGGCGCCGCTGTCGTGGGATGAAGTGGCCAAGGGAATTTCCATCGCGGATTTCCAAATCAAGCAGACGTTGCGACGCGTGGCGAAGCTGGGCGATCTGTTCAAGCCGCTGCTTCTCAAAACAGGGCGCAGCCGATTGGATGACCTGGCATGAAGCTCCCGATTCCGCTGGACTTCCCGCCGATGGAAGCACAAATCGCCAGGGAAATTCCGCGCGGCGACCAATGGCAATACGAGCCGAAGTGGGATGGTTTTCGCTGCCTGGCCTTCCGCGCGGAGGATCAGATTCACCTGATGTCCAAATCGGGACAGGCGCTGGGCCGCTACTTTCCCGAAATGACCGCGGCGCTGCTGGCGCTCAAGGCGAAACAATTCGTCCTCGACGGCGAACTCATTATCGCCAATCGCAAGCGCCTGGATTTTGACGCGCTGCTGCAACGCATTCACCCCGCGGCCAGTCGAATCCTCAAATTATCTCAGCAAACCCCGGCGACGTTCGTGGTGTTCGATCTGCTGGCCAACGAGAAGGGGAAGAATCTGACGACGCTCAGCTTGCGGGATCGCCGGCTGGATCTGGAGCGATTCACCGCGAAATTCCTGTCCGCCAATACGCACATTCGTTTGTCACCGCGCACGGAAGATTTTGAATTGGCAAAGCGATGGTTCAAGCGGATGGCCGGGCCGCTGGATGGGGTGATCGCCAAGCGAATCGATCGGCCCTACGCCTCGGGCGAGCGCGGGACGATGCTGAAGATCAAGAACCTGCGCACCGCCGACTGCGTCGTGGGCGGGTTTCGTTACGGCACCAACACGAAGCAGGTCGCGTCGCTGCTGCTGGGATTATACGATGAGGCGGGACTGCTGCATCACGTTGGATTCACCTCGGGCCTGGCCAACACGGATAAAGCCGCGCTGACGAAGAAGCTGGAAGCGCTGATCCAGTCGCCCGGTTTCACGGGGGCCGCGCCGGGCGGACCCAGCCGATGGAGCAAGAGCGGCCGCAGCGCCGACTGGCATCCGCTGAAGCCAACGCTGGTGGTGGAAGTTCAATACGATCATTTCACTGGCCACCGTTTCCGCCACGGCACGCGGCTGCTGCATTGGCGGCCCGAGAAGGATCCGCGCCTCTGCCGGCTCGCTCAAGTCAAGATGGAAAGCCAGTCGCCGCTGACGCTGCTCGATTAGGTTCGAGCTATATTTCGTCGCCGCTGGGGCCATAGCTGGCGGGGACCTTGGCGCCGAGGAGGCGAAGGCAAACGCCCAGTTGCCCGCGATGCTGAATCCAGTGGTTGAGCATGATCTCGCGTATGAGAGTGACCTTCGGCATGGTCATGATTGGCTTGCCGTTGGACAGGCCCGACCAGTTCTGCTGCATGCGCGCATCGTCGAGTTTGGGCAGTTCCCTGCGGACCGTCTCGACTGATTTATCCAGGGCCGCCGGGATCTCCTGGACGTTCTTGGGCGCCGGCCAGGGTTTGCTGAAGTCCGGCAAATTGGATTGATCCTGCTGGGCGAGATGCACGATGCCGCCGGGCACGGTGGCGATGTGCAGCCCCAGCTCACCGGCGGTGTGCGATTTTTCTTGCGGCTTCCAGGTGAGTTTATCCTGCGGCAGGCGTTCGAGGGAATTTTCGGGTGATTTTGGATTCGTGTTCAAATTCTCCCAGAAATGCTTGTGACATCGCCATTGATATCTCCTCGTATATTGCATCTCTACTACCGGATTCAGCGCTGCGGCTCCAGCGGGATCGTCGGCGACAATGGCGCGTCGCCGCGGATCATGGCGGTGGCGGCGCCGGTGAGTCTCAGATACCAGTCGCCGGGAAGGCCTTCGTTGGTGACAAAATATAGCCCGGCGGGAATTTGATTGGCGATCTTGTAGATGGCCGTGCCCTCGTTTACCTCGTCGAACATGCCGACGAAGACGGAGCGGATGCCGAGCATTCTGAAGGTGGTGAATTGTCGCCAGTAGAACTCCCCGTTGCGCCGCGGGATCTGCGTTGTGCCTGGGCGCATCTGGCGAAGATTGTCCCAGGAGAACCCAGGGAAGGCGGTGGGCAGGTAGCCGATTCCCAGGGATTTCAGCTCGGCCAAATCCGGCTCCCAGACTATTTTGCGAACCCGATCCATGCTGGCGTCATCGTGATATCGGCCGGCGTCCCAGGGGCTGATGGCATCGAAGCTTCGATACACTTTGGCCCACGCGGGCTCGGCGCGCGAGGCGCCGGCCAGCGTTCGCCAGTATGGATCGACACCGCCGATGAGATACACCCCGCCATATTTCGGATCGTTCTTGAAAAAGTCGATCAGCTCCTGCGCCTGCTGGGGATTCCAGGGGCGATCCTTGAAGCCCAGGCCCCAGAGCATCACCACCGGCTTGCCGTGATGATGGAGATAGCGTGAATCCTGGCGCGCCTGCACGACATCGCAGAGGAATTTCCAATCGTTCTTTACGAGTGCCGTCGTCGCCTGCGCCGGCCCCATCGACAAATCCAGCATGAGCGCCCAGACGCGCCCTTGCAGATGGCAACCTTCGCGAATGCTGGCCAGGACGGTATTCACATGAGCGGCGCGGGCGGGATTGGCGGTCTCGCCGACGAATCGGCTGAGAAAAACCCCGTCAATTCCGTATTGCCGCATCCATTGGCAATGCAGCAGGACCGGGCCTTTGCGGAACGCGCTGTAGAGGCGCGCGGGCGAACCATCGGGCATTTTGACGCCGGGGACTTCCGCCAGGTCGCTGGGATCATACTCGGACACGTCCGGCCACATGTCGACGGTGAATCGGCCCGCATTCGCCTGTTCCAGCCCGACACCCCAATGACCGAAGCCAAAACTTGTCCCATCGCCGGGCGTGTTGAACCAGCCCTGGTAACCGCAGAGGACCTTGCCGTCGAGTGTCGTCGCGTCGATGTCAGACCGCGAAGGGCCGGTGTAAGGCGCGAGCCAGGGCTGTGTCTGGGCCACCGCCGCCGGAATCGCCCATGCCGCCGCATGGATCAGAAAGCTGCACACCAGAAGCGCGATTATTCGAGGGGCCACGCCATCAGGCTACGGCTGTGAGATCGCAGGTCAATGAATATAGGGCTGATTTGTGTTGGGCCGGAACGTGGACATGCTTCGTCTCTGTGAGTTACGGTATACTTCATCGTCATATGGAGCCACGCATCAGCATCATTACATTGGGTGTGCAGGACATGGGGCGCATTTGACATCCGGGACGATGGCGGCCTGGTCATTCTCTGATCAGGTATATCGAGGAGAATCTCGCATGAGTTCACCCGCACCAACATTGAAGCAGATCGCGTTCGGTGACCTGGAGCGGGAATTGGCCGTCACGCGCACGGTTCTGGAGCGGCTTCCCGAGCAGCATTACGGTTGGAAGCCGCATGAGAAATCGATGAGCCTGGGGCAGTTGGCGTTGCACGTTGCCGAGCTGCCGGAGTGGGCTCGCGTGACGATCGGGCAGGACGAGCTTGATGCCGCAACCGCGCCGCGGCCCCCGGACAAGTTGAAGGATCGTGCGCAGCTGTTGGACCGGTTCGACGGGCACGTGGCCGGCTTGCGTGAGGCGGTGGAAAAGTTCGATGCCGCTAATCTGAATCGCGATTGGACGATGCGCAATGGCAAGCAGGTGATGGTGACCAAGCCGCGCGCAACGGTCTATCGTGTCTGGTGCATGAATCATCTGATCCACCATCGCGCCCAGCTTTGTTTGTATCTACGGCTGCTAAATGTCCCGGTTCCGACGGTATATTTCAACACGGCGGACGACCCGACCTGGGTGTTTGGCTGATTTGCCTGCATCGCTTCTGATAGAGCAATAGGACAGTAGGGCCGAAGCAGACCACCGCAATCGCCACGCCGAGGCAGATGCCTGTACCAGTCAGAATCCCGGCGCAACACTCGTTGCGGCGACGAACAATGATGTGCGCCGGGACGGCCACCAGAAGTTCCAGAACGCTGCCGGCGATGAGGATGCGATGGAGCTTCATCCCCAGGCCTGTGGGATCGCGACCGCGCGCAATAAGACCGAAAACTATTGACCACGCGATCCAGACAGCGACTGCCGCGGCAGTGATCATCCAAAGTGTGCTGTCGGCGGGATCGTGTTCAACGCCTGAATAGGCCCCGTTTTTCATGGGAGCGCAAAGTTCCGCAACGGCAAAACCTCCGCCCACCACAAGTCCGCCCAGCAAGCACCCAGAGGCGACAATCGGAATCAGGATTGAGCGCCGCGTCATCGGCCGGTGACGCTTGGCCTGGACTGGTGTGAGCAACAATGCCAATCCGCACAGAGTCAGGAGCGTCACAATCATCGCGAGGGTGATTCGCGACGAAAGATCGTTACCGCTGATAATCCATAATGGAGCAGTCAGTAAGGCGGTGAACAGGAGCAGATAAATCCCCAATACCGCGTGGATCCACCAGCGTCGCGGGCCGGATGGGGTCGAGGACGCCGATGCGTATGAGAACTTCGTCAGCTCGGGGCTGGTCTTGGAAGGCTTTGGCGGCAGGTCTGATTGACTCATCGCTTTAATCGCCGCTTTCGATACCTAACGTGCGCCGATTGTAGCCCCAAATACGGCATGGGATACGGATTGCCACTTCCGACGCTGAAATCCTCCGACGCCCCGGTTTTCTCTAACTTTGCCGATGTGGTAGTGTCTTCACCGGTCAGGGGGCCTCGGGAGACGAATCATGAAATTCATTGGATTTATCGTCTTGATGTTGATCGGATTCCTGGGCGATGTATGCATCGCCGCGGCGCCCCCGGACACGCTGACGCTGACTGATCTGGTGAACCGCCCGGACCGCTGGCCGGCGACCGTCACGCTGGCGCGGGATTTCCAGTTTAACAACGGTGCGGTCGTCCATACGGGAGATTCGGCGCAGGTGAAGCGATTCGACGGCCGGCAGGTGGCGCTGGTCGCGGGCAAGGTTTCGTTCCTGGCCACACCGCAGGATTGCGGGTTACTCGAAGCGGCGAACCAGGCGTGGGCCGCGCTGAGCCCGGCACAGCGGGCGATCGATTCGGATTCGCTGCCAAATGACCTGACGATCTGGCCCGTGCGGGTGGCGCTGCCTGCCGGAATGAGCTGCAGCTTCGGCAGGCTGCCGCCGGCAACCGAAGTCGTTCTGCTGAATATTACCGCGAAGGGTCCGGTCATCCAGTGGCCCAATTCGAACAACCGCATCTCAACGGATTTCCCAGGCACCGATGTCATCGCGCGGGCGCGGCAACTGGCGCTGATCGACCCGGACAAGCGGCCGTCGCGCATTGCCGCCGCGCTGGATGGAATCATGGTTGATGCGGATGGAAAGCCGTTCCACGACGAACATCTTGGGGATAAGCGATTTTTCGCGTTCTATTTCGGCGCCGGCTGGTGCCCGCCGTGTCGAACGTTTTCGCCGGACCTGGTCAAGTACGCCGATGATGCACTGCCGAAGCACCCGGAATTGGCGATGGTGCTGCTGAGCCGGGACCATTCAACGCAGGAGATGCTGGCCTACATGAAAGAGGAGAAAATGCCGTTCCCCGCGGTGGCGCCCCAGGCGCTCGACCAATCCAACATGCTCGGCACCCTGACCGCCGACACCCGGATGATTCCGCACATGGTTGTCGTCGACCGCTGGGGCAAGGTGCTGGCGGCCAATGCCGACGGCCAGGGCAACCTCACCGATGCGACGGACACGATCTCCACGCTCGACAAATTGCTGAACGCGCCGCCCGCATCGCAGTAGTCGATGGCGGGTTTTGGAAATCGCTGGCGGCGTCAGATGGTGGAATGAAAATGCCGGTGACGAGCGCCCAGTCTTCCTACGATCAATCTCCTTACAAAAGCCTCCCATTCCGGGAGAGCCGGCCCGACGGCATGGCGACGATCGCCGCGGCGATGGGCATGGAGCCCGCGCCGCCCGACCGATGTCGCGTGCTGGAGCTAGGATGCAGCAGCGGCGGCAATCTGATTCCCCTTGCCGAGCAGTTTCCCAACAGCGAGTTTCTGGGCTTGGATTTTTCGGCGACCGGGCTGGCCGGCGGTCAGGCGGTCATCGCGGAGCTGAAGCTGCCCAATATCCGCCTGGAACTGCGCGACATCCGGGACTCGCATCAGGAGCTTGGGCAATTCGATTACATCATCGCCCACGGCGTTTTTTCCTGGGTGGATCGGGCCGTGCAGGACAGAGTTCTGAGTATCTGCGCGGCGAATCTGGGGGAACGCGGCGTGGCATACGTGAGCTACAACACCTACCCCGGCTGGGCGCAGCGCGGGACGGTCCGTGACATCATGCGCTTTCATACGCGCCACCTGACCGATCGCGCACAGCGTGTGACCCCGGCGCGCCAGACGGTTGATCTTTTCGTGGAATTGCTGGGCGTTTTTCCCAGCAAGGGATACGCCGAGGCGCTGCGCGAAGAGCAGAAACATATCCAGGGCCTGGAGGATTACGCCCTGATTCACGATCATCTGTGGGATACGAACCTTCCGCTGTATTTCCATCAGTTCGTGGAGCGGGCGGCTGGCGCGGGGCTGCAATTCCTGGCCGAGGCGAATTTCCCGTCGTCGTTTTCTGAGAATCTTCCTCCGGCGGCCGCGCGAATGGTGGCCCACAATGCGAAGGACCGCGTCGAGGCCGGACAATACGCGGATTTTCTGACCAACCGGTTTTTTCGTCAGACGTTGCTGTGCCATGCCAACGTCAAGCTGGATGCGACGCCTTCGCCGGCGCGGGCGCGGCGCTTCCATGTCGGGTCGTCGGCCAAGGCCGAGGGTGCGGTCGATGTCGCATCGACGGAGCCCGCGCGGTTTTGTGGCAAGGGGAACAGCAGCATCACGACCCGCGACCCGTCGCTCAAGTCGATCATGATGCGCCTCGTGCAGATCTGGCCGCAATCGGCGCCCATGGAGGGATTGCTCACGTTGGCGCGCCAGCAGGCCGGCCTGCAGGACGAGAGCGGCGTACTGGCGGCATTGGCGCGCTGCCATAGTGGCGGCGTGGTGGAGTTTTCACTGCAGCCGGCGATGTTTACAACGACCGTTTCACAACGGCCCGCGGTGTCCGGCTACGCGCGCTGGCAGGCCCGCCAGGGGGCTCTGATCACCAACCGTCGACACGAGTCGGTGCGCCTGGATGAGCTCTCGCGGCAGGTTCTGGCACGCCTCGATGGCTCGACCGATCGCGCGGCGCTGGCGGCCGGTATTGGCCAACTCGTGGATCGTGGGAAACTGGTTGCATCCGAGCACGGCCAGCCCATCCCGGATCCGATTCGCGCTAAGCAGCTTTTGACCGATCGGCTGGAAAGCGTCTTCGCGGAGCTCGCACGCGCGGCGCTTCTTGTGGGTTGAGATAGATAGCGTGAGAGTCTGGCAGCGGCGGAACGGCGCCAGAGATCATCGCGACCGCCGCAGCCCCAGCGCCGCGATGGCCAGCGTCACCATTCCCAGCGACGCCGGCTCGGGCACCACGGTGGTGACAATAAACTGGTATCCCGGATCGCTTTCCGGGCTTCCGGCATATATGAACGACGTACCAACCGGGGTGCCCGGATAAAAAACTGAGTTGCCCGCCAAAGCCGACGGGCTGTCGGGTGTTGAAAATCCAAAACCGGTCAGCGTATTTCCCGGGGTCAACTGGTCGGCGGCGAGGAAGGTGTAATACTCGATGGAATAACCGTCGGTGCCCCCGATGTTGTTAATGTCTGCGATCCAGCCGGATGGATCGGTGATGTTCGACGGGGTGGAGGCGAGGAAATCCTCAAATGGGCTCTGGATCCATGCGTACCACAGCGTGCCAATGTTCGTGGTGCCGGTATCCTTCAGTGTTATGGCGTAGTTGAAAAGACTGCCGCTGGTGGATGTCAGCGTGACCGTTGCCGTGGCGGTTTCAGCCGCCCTAAGCTGCGGAACCCATGCGGCACAAGCGGTGATTACGCCCGCGAACAGTGCAAGTCGCCTCATTCCCCATCTCCGGTTGATGATGTCTGGACAGGTAGTGCCGATTGCAGCGGGAAATATTCGGTGCAAAATCGATGACGTCTCGGGGCACTACCTGGTTGCGGCGGCGTGCAGGAAAGGGCCGCCATGCTCGGTTTCGCCTGGCTCGGTGATCGTCTTCTCGCACCCCACCGCCGCTGCGATCAGGCCAATCACGAATAGGAAAACAATCAACCTTCGCATGTGCAATCAGTTACCACTTCTAACACCGGCGTACAACAGGAGCGTTCCAAACGCCGCTACGCCCAGCGCGATCCAGGGCCGCATCGACCCCAGGAAGTTTTCGAACTTCAGCTCGAATCCGAAAAATGGCAGTATCAGTGAGAGAAGCCCAACAGCGATGCACAGCAGCCCGAATTTCGCCATGGGCGTCTCCGGGTTGAAGTGTAACTGCGTTGCGAGGGTCGCACCAGCGTTCGCGGTGCCGCATGCTAACTGCGTTCCAGCCGACTCGCCGCCTCCACCGCATCGCAGAATCGGCGGCGCAGATCGTCCTGGCTGAATGATTCTCGCAGGGCCGTTCGGGCACGATTTCCCATTTCCTGGAGGAGCGCGGATGGCATCGCGCGGAATTTCTCAATGGCCGCGAGCATGGCGGGCACATCACCGTGCCCGACTTGCACGCCGATGCCGTGGCTCTCCAGGATGTCGCTGATGTGCGACGGGCGCGGGCCAAGGAACAGCACCGGCTTGCCCGCGGCCATCGCCCCGTAAATCTTGCAGGGATGGATGATGCCGACCATCGGCTCACCCAGGGACACAGCGTGCACGTCCGCGGCGCTGAGGGAATATTTCAACTCGGCCAGTGGCTGATACGGCAGCGAAATCACGTTGGTCAGATTGTGATTGCCGATGTACGCCTCGACTTGCGCCTTCCCGCTGCCGCCGCCCACGAACAGGAATCTAAGGTTCGCGTCGCCTTTTAGCTGGACGGCAGCGTCGAGCAGGGTGGTCAGGGGGTTGCTGGGGCTGTGATTGCCGCTGTACATGATGATGAATTTGTCCTGCAAGTTGTGACGGAGCCGGAACGGGTTGCCGCCGGGATCTGCCTGGATGTGCTGCTCGTGCGGCCAGGGTGGCATGACCAGCATTTTGTCGCGCGGCACGCCGCGATGAGCCAGGCGATCGGCCATGAAGCGGTCCAGCGCGACGATCAGCGCGGCGCGCCGGAGAATGAAGCGGTTGACGGCTTCCAGCAGCCGTGTCGTCCAATCCGTTGAACGCAGCTTGCCCAGGGCGATCAGTTGGTCAGGATTCAGATCCATGGCCCAGTAGATGGCCGGCACGCGCCGCACGGCGGCGACAATGCACAGGGGCAGGCCGATCAGCGGCGGCGACGTGCTGAAAAATATGGCGCCCAGGCGCTTCTGGAACAGGGCGGCGAAAAACGCCTGCACCATGAACGCCGCCGTTCCCGCCACGCGCACCAGGATCGAGCGCTTGCCAAAAGACGCGAAACGGAATCGGCAAACATCGGCGCCGCCCAGGCGTTCTTTCAGTGGATAAACGGCATTGGGATTTTCATACCCGCGCGCCGACGCCAGCACGCGAACACGATGCCCGCGGCTGGCAAGCTCCAGCGCCGCATCGGCCATGTGCTGGCCGACGCTGGCCGGATCGGGGACGAACGTCTGGCTCACGACGAGCAGGGTTTTTCGGTCGCCGGGATTCGCGGGCATCGGTTGGCAGCCATCCTTTTTTCCCGCTGGCCCTATCGTAAATCCACCTTTGGTTGATTCAGCCTCGCGTCCATCATTGCAATGGAAGCATATGGCAACGGACAGCGCGCCGGCCAACAGAAAGCGCGGCGCCACGAAGAAGCTCCTTGCTGAAACGTCCGACCACCTGGCTAATAATTCGCGCCAGCTGCGGACTCTTCACTCCTTCGATGCGAATACGAATTACCGATGGTCCCGAATCCCCGCCTAGTGCAAGTAGCGTGTGGAAGTCCGCATCGAGCGTGACAATAATCAACTTATTAAATCTGGCATGGTCTAGAATCTGCCGATCGTCGGCGCTGGCCAGGCCAATTTCGCCGACGTGTGTGGCATCGATTCCTTGTTGAATAAGCAATAATCCTGAAGAGCGGGGCACACCGTTGTCTAACAAGAGCTTCACGCCAGTTCCAGTTCGGCCACCTGATCGGGAAGTTGTGCCCGCGCGTACGCCAAAACCTGTATCAAATCTGCTTCGGTCAAATCCGGGAATTCGCGGAACAACTCGGCGCGATCCGGATAAGCCGCGAGCAGTTCCAGCACTCGCCGTACGGTGATGCGCAACCCTCGCACGCAAGGCTGTCCGCTCATTTTTCCCGGATCTATTGTGATGCGATCAAAAGCCATGTCTGAATTATATCACATCAACGACGTGTGTTCGCTCGCTTTACAGTCGTGATTAACGCAAAAGTGGAAGACGCGCTCGCGCCAGCGTGCGAGCTCACTGGCCAGCGCGGATACTATGAGACTGATGCAACGGTCTCTCGCCGGCTGGTCATCTGATCGTAGATCCAGCGGTAGGTCTTCTCCAGCCCGTCGCGCAGCTTCGTGCTGGGCTCCCAGTGCAGCAGCTTCATGATCAGCGTGTTGTCGCTGTTGCGCCCATTGACGCCCTTGGGCGCCTTGAGGTTGTAGCTGCGCTTGACCTTGATGCCGGAGATTTTCTCGACGATATCGACCAGTTGATTGATCGAAACCAGCTCGCTGCTGCCCAGGTTGATCGGCTCGAGAATGTCGCTCCAGGTGATGTCGTACATCCCCTTGAGGCAGTCGGTGATGTACATGAAGGATCGGGTCTGATGTCCATCGCCCCAGATTTCGATGGAGTGATCGCCGGAAAGCTTGGCCTGGATGATCTTTCGGCAAATGGCGGCGGGGGCCTTTTCGCGCCCGCCGTCATATGTGCCATCGGGGCCATAAACGTTGTGGAAGCGCGCCACGCGCGTCTGCAATCCGAAATCCTCGCGGAAGTGTCGGCACATGCGCTCGCTGAACAGCTTCTCCCATCCGTAGCCATCTTCGGGCTGGCCGGGATAGGCGTCCTCTTCCTTCAGCGCCGTCACGTTCTCATCGCGCTGCTTGTCGGCGTTGTAGACGCAGGCCGAGGAAGCGTAGAAGAACCGCTCGACGCGCTGATCTTTTGCCGCCTGGCACAGGTGCGTATTGATCAACACGCTGAGCATGCACAGGCAGCGGTTATTTTCGATGAAGCCCATGCCGCCCATATCCGCGGCCAGGTTGTAGACCACGCCGGCGCCCTTCAGGGCCTGCTGGCAGGCGTCCTTGAGCTGCAGGTCGAGCTGCAGATTCTCCGCTTTGTCGAAGCGCTGATACCATTCGTTGAACGGCTTGATATCAACCGAACGGACGTTGGTGTGCCCTTTGCGGAGCAGGTCCGCGACCAGATGCCCACCGATAAAACCACCACCGCCGCAGACCACAACTTTATCAGACAACCCTGCCATCGCTGTACCTCCAGGATCAATTATCAGCCTCCGGCGAGAGGGGTCAAGCGGAAGCAGAACCCTCACCGTATCCCTCGGTCCCGATCTACCGGACAAGGGGGAAATTTGAAGGTTTAATCGGCTTGAGCGAGCGGCGCATTAACCAAACCGCTCAGGTCGCCGCGGCGAAATGACGCTCCGTGATCTGGCCGCGGTGCTGCTCGAACCAGGCGATCGTCTTGGCCAATCCATCTTCCAGAGACGTCTGGGCGACGAAATCCATCTCCTGGCGGGCACGGGTGACGTCCAGGCATCGCCGCGGCTGGCCGTCGGGCTTGGATGGGTCCCAGACGATCTTTCCATCGAACCGGGAAAGCCGCGCAACCATTTCCGTCAGCGCCTTGATGGTGATCTCGCGGCCGCTGCCCAGGTTCATCGGCTCGGGTGAATCGTATCGCTCCATGGCGGTGAGCAGGCCGCGGGCGCAGTCCTCGACATACAGGAATTCCCGGCTGGCGGCGCCGGTGCCCCAGGCGTCGATGTGCGTGCGTCCGGCATCGCGCGCCTCCACGCATTTGCGGATCAAAGCCGGGATCACGTGGCTGGAATGCAGATCAAAATTGTCGCGCGGGCCGTAGAGATTTACCGGCAAAAGGTAAATCGCGTTCAGCCCGTACTGCTGGCGATAGGCCTGGCACATGACCAACAATGATTTCTTCGCCACGCCGTAAGGCGCGTTGGTCTCTTCAGGATATCCGTTCCATAATTCGCTCTCGCGGAAAGGAACAGGCGTAAATTTCGGATAGGCGCAGATCGTGCCCACCTGCACGAATTTCTTGATGCGATGGATGCGCGCCTGCTCGATCAGATGCAGACCCATGGCCAGGTTGGCGAAGAAGAACCGGCCGGGGTTGTCGCGGTTGGCGCCGATGCCGCCGACTTCGGCCGCCAGGTGCAGCACCACGTCGGGCCGCTGCTCCTGGTACAACCGCCGGGCATCCGCCTCGTGGGTCAGATCCAAATCCTTGCGGCGGATCGGCTCGACATGCTGGTATCCGCGGTCGCGCAACTGCTCGATGAGGAAGCTGCCGACGAACCCGCCTCCGCCGGTAACGACGATGCGATCGGATTTGGCCACGCTCATGCCTTTTCGCCCTCCAGAGCGATGGCCTCTTTACGGTCCTGCTCGGCCATGACGCGCTCGCGCCGCGCCAGCTTCCAGTCGGACTCGGTCATCATGCGCGCCAACTGCTTGAAGTTGACTTTGGGCGCCCACTTGAGGACGCGGCGTGCCTTGGCGGCGTCGCCCAGCAGGAAATCCACCTCCGCGGGGCGGAAATAACGCGGATCAACGCTCACGTGATCGTGCCAGTCCAGCTTCAGATAATCGAAGACCTCATCGAGAAACTCCTGTACGCTGTGCGTTTCGCCGGTCGCGACCACAAAATCATCCCCCGACTCCTGCTGCAGCATCATCCACATCGCCTCGACGTAATCACCCGCATAGCCCCAGTCGCGCTTGGCCTGAAGGTTTCCCAGGAACAGCTTGTCCTGCAATCCTTCCTTGATGCGCGTGGCGGCGCGGGTGATCTTGCGGGTGACGAACGTCTCACCGCGGCGTGGGCTTTCATGATTGAACAGAATCCCATTGCACGCGAACATCCCGTAGCTTTCGCGGTAATTCACGGTCTGCCAGAAGCTGTAAGCCTTGGCACAGGCGTAGGGGCTGCGCGGGTAGAACGGCGTCTTTTCGGTTTGCGGGCGCTCGACCACCTTGCCATACATCTCGCTGCTGGATGCCTGGTAGAAACGGATGGGCAGGCCGATGTCGCGGATCGCTTCCAGCAGGTTCATCGTCCCCAGGGCATCAGCGGCGACGGTGTAGACCGGCTGATCGAAGCTGACTTTGACGTGCGACTGTGCACCCAGGTTATACACTTCATCCGGTTTGACGCGCGTGAGGATCTCGCGCAGGCCCGTGCCGTCCACCAGGTCGCCATAATGCAGAAACAGCCGCGCCACCGGATCGTGCGGATCGCGATACAGATGGCCGATGCGGTCGGTGTTGAACGAACTGCTGCGGCGGACGATGCCGTGAATCTCGTAACCTTTGTCCAGCAGGAACTCCGCCAGGTACGACCCGTCCTGGCCGGTAATGCCGGTGATCAGCGCTATCTTCTTCGCCGCGGTCGGCTTTTCTTTCATGCGGGCTCCACAATCGTCCCTGATTTTAACGTGAAGGTAAGGGTTGCGCGCCGTTCATGCAATAACGCCGGGTGGTGCACGTCGCACTGGAGCAGACGACCATTTTCTGCCTGCATCGGGTGATTTTTATCGATAACGCTGTCGGTGCCGCCCGAAGTCGCGAGCTCGCATGCCTAGAGGCGTCGCCGATGCGACGCCGTTGGCTGGCCGGGCGACGCTTGTGGCGTCCATTTGCTGCCATTGCAAAAGGCACATGATGCCCTCAGATGGCCAGCCAGCCGGCCCAGCGGCGGCAGTGAC